>OLSC01000127.1_pt1 | contig 100146 bp, 108 predicted proteins | sample 1672881 | NCBI WGS metagenome assembly OLSC01 (sample SAMEA3136733, study PRJEB25190) | human gut metagenome | biome: human gut; feature: human-associated habitat; material: faeces | place: Austria | collected 2013 | reverse complement strand
GTAGAGCACTTGACTTTTAATCAAGTTGTCCGGGGTTCGAATCCCCGCACGCTCACTGAATAGAATCCCCGTAAACCCAATGATTTCAAGGGTTTGCGGGGTTTTTTTCGTGTTTTGTGAATAGGTCAAAGTAGGTGAAAATAATACAAAGTAAATGTCTCAAAAGTGCCTCAGAAAAACAAGATGTCTCAAAGATGTCTCAGAAAAAAAGAGTATGAGATAAAAAAAATCTCACACTCTTAAAAATTAATCGCATCATTCACAGCGCCCTCTACATCTTCACGTTCGGCCAGAATATGTGAGTACACATTCATAACCATAGCCTCTGTATCACCAAGGAGCTGTGCAATCCTTTTGATGGATACACGAGGAATCTGATAGCATAAGGACGAACAATAGTTGTGACGGAACACATGCCCGGTCAATCCAACGATATCCTCTTTACACGCAGCCTGCATCGATTCCACAATTCTCTTCCACATTTTGTCATAAGCACTTTTGGTAAGAGGCTTCTTATCTCGCATGGTCACGAAGAGCTGAGTCCGGCCGGAATGCTTAACGCTCTCTACATAGCTCTGAACCACAGGGAGAATCTTGGAAGGTATTGGAATGGTACGGATTCCATTAGCGCTCTTCGGATCCTTAACACCGGGAGTATTTGTAATATACTCATAGGCCTTACTAATAGATACTTCACGCTTTTTGAAATTAAAATCAAATATCGTAAGTGCCACGCACTCCTCACGTCTCAATCCACATCCATATATCAGATACACATAAGCCTGATCAGAATCATATTTATAAGTCGCGCTAAAGACGGCTTTCTTTTCGTCTGGTGTCAGAGGACGCTTTTCACTCGGCTTATATTTTATCTTGTCGGTATTCCTGAGAATATCATCAGCCACATTAGCAGCCAGGAGCTTGTCAGACACTGCAGATTTTAGGACCGCGGAAAAGGTCAACAAAATCTGCTGTTGAGTACGTCTCTTATCCTCTGCATTTGCCAATAAAGTTTCAATGTGGATACGCTCCACATCTTTTAACTTTAGCGCATTAAGAGCTGTGAAGTGCTTTTCAATAATATTCTCATACATGCGCTTGGTATTATTGGAGCGCCTGGACTTATACACATTCAGCCAGTTTCGGGAATAGTCTATGAACAATATATCCGTATTCCTCACATAGTTCCTGGATTCAATCTGAGCTTTCATAGCTGCAACCTGACGTTCCAGATCCCGGCTGCTTTTATCGCTCCTGAGCGATACACGATGCTTACTGCCGTTAGCATTGTACGTCCCATCCCAAACCTTAGTCTGATAATATCCGTCTGCACCAAGCTTATATTTTTTACTAGCCATAGCACCAACCTCCTAAAAATGAGTATAAAAAATACACCTATACGGTGCTGTGGATTTGTGATACAATATTCTTGTCAGGGAGTATTGTATCGTGCACAGCACCGTATAGTATTCATCAACCGTCCTTGTAAACAGCAAGGGCGGTTTTTGATTATTGAGCTAAGTCAAAAATAAATGGTGAGAATTCAAGCTCATAATTATCGCTGGAACCCTCAACATAAAGCTGAAGAGCAGCAGGATCTAACTTGTCAAAGCAAAGTATTCCGGATGAAGATGCTCCAGGGAGTAACTCAGAAGAAAGCTCTGGATATTCTTCAAAGGAATTATAAGTATAAATCTGCTCATACTGCTGACCGTTCTGCAAAACTTTTGAAGAGGAAGACCAAATATTCATCTTATCAGCCGAGTTGTTTGTAGCAGTGACATAAAATCTTGTCTCATCTTTTGCGAATTCAACTTTTGTAACAGAGATAGAAATTCCGTTTTGCTCAGCGACCTTATCTGTAAATTCCCATGTTGCATCAGCTTTTCCGAACGATTCAAGATAAGTTGTCTTTTCTGCTGAATCAGCTACAAGGTAAGCCCATGTGGAATCAACACCCATGACAGTCTGGCCGTCTTTTGCTTTTTCGATTTTTGCATCAAAATTAATAAGATCATCTGTTTTAGGTGTCTCAGACATAATAGATTTTGGAATTTCAACTAACACGCTGTTATTGTAATCCATATCCACATATACCTGACAGCCGTAAATATCATCATTGGAGTCGACAGTGGAAACGATTCCGGTAAACTTAATGTATTTACCATTATAAGAATCCGGATTAGAAGCAACTGCAGTAATATCGTCTACATACTCCTTTTCTTTTGATGCAGCCTCAGTTTTCTTTGAACTTTCTGAGTTTGAACCGCCACAAGCAGTTACATTGATCGCCATCATAGCAATCAGCATCAGTGTTACAATTTTTCTTTTCATAAAGTATCTCTCTTTCCTAGAAGTTTAAGTAAGTTTTATATATAAACGCCATGGGCGAATATACCAATTATTCCCATGATACTTATTAAGGCATATCATATATAATACAATTATGAAAGTATTACTGGGACAAATTATGTATGACAAAAATCTTTCTGTGCGCCAGGTATCTATCATGACTGGAGTGTCCAAATCCACAATAAATAGAATCGTTAACGGACAAGTATCTCCAACCTTAGATACTGTGGAGCAGCTTGCAAAAGGTCTCCATCTGAAAGTTACGGACCTTTTCGAATCCGATATTCAATAAGTGTCCCGCATCTGGGACGATTCCCTCCATTTCCAACAATTTTCCGCTATACATGTGTCTATATTATATAAGGGCTAACGGTGCAAACAAATGTTCTGAAAAGTTTGACTATGAAAAAGAAATATAGTATCATAAACTTAAGAACAACGCAACGCAAAGCCCCAACGATATAGCGGAAGGGAGGAAAATAATCTTTTAAGCTGAAAGGAGGGGCGCTGCATGAAAAAAGACAAACAACAGATGATCAACTATATTGTTGAAATGCTTCAAAAGGAATCGCCAGAAAAGATACATGAATTACTTGTATTCATCCGTACATACCTTAAGAAGTAGCCAGAGAGGAGCCAGTAAATTACTGGCTCTCTTTTGTTAGGCTTCGATAGTTGTCTATACATTGCAGCAACGTTTTGTCAATTACAGCTTTTCCTGCATCATCCAACTGTTCATAAGTTATTGCAACAGCGGTAATGGCATTCGCTACAACAGAATCTTTATCCTTCACAAGTTTCGCAATATATTTCATCGTTTTTTCTTGATCAGTTAATTCTTCGAACATCTCACCGTCTCCGGTTTTTAACCAATCCTCATTCACATCAAACTCTTTGCAAATAAGAGATATAACTGCAGCGCTAGGAATATTCGAGCCGGTTTCATACTTAGCAATAGTGCTACGTTTACTACCTATTTTATCAGCAAATTCTTGTTGAGTGAGTTCCAAAGTTCTTCTTAGCTTTTTAAGCCGTTCGTTCATTATTCCTTATCACCTCTCTTCATATACGCATTATAGCATAGGCAATACATAAAAGCAATGGAAAATGTGAATAAATCACAAAATGTGATAAAAGAACAAAAAGGTGTTGACATATGGGATTAAAGGACGTACAATTGTGACAGAAGGACAAAGACAACAAAAGAAAGGAGACGAAAATATGGCAAATACATTATTAGATGCAAAAAAAGAAAAAGAGATAACTCATGTTGTAGAGTTGCTAAAGCAGATTGAGCTTCCAGACATTCTGCTAATAGGAAGAGACGCTAATACCCTTCTGATGAGACAGAAGGAAGCAGAAGCAATGGAGCGAGAAGATAAGAGCGCATAAGGAGGCGAGGAAGATGGACATAAATATTATCTGTTTTATTGCAGCAACAGCATTAGATGTTGCATGTATATTACTTGCAATAAAAGAGAAACCTCCAGGCTGGAAGTTTCTCATCATATGGGAAATTATTATGGAAATTGTGGCGATTCTTCTTTTAGCAAGCAGGCTAAAGATTTGGATATTTCATTAAAAAGTGGTCGAGCTTCTGCCCATCGCTTGTTGTTAATCGTTTCATATAGATTATCTAGCGAAGTCCATAAGGATTGAGGGACATAAGCATACACTTGAAAAAAATGTTCGCCACATTTTTCGACAGAGCTAAGTTCAGGATAAGCAAGGCATTTTCCGACATTTGAGATGAAATTCTCAATTGCTATAGAACGGGCGGAAGTATATGCGTCAGTATGTTTTTCCTGAATATCAAGTTTACGGAGCTTAAGCTGATGGCGATTGGCCAGGATTGTTGTAATTGCAGGACTAATGATAGAAATAGCCAAAGCAATCCATGCAGCGGTAGCACTCCAATCAATTTGATGTTCCATAAAAGGCTCCTTTCATAAATACTCGGCATGGCAGTGCCTGTAATAAAAGAATAGGAGAACAGAGGGGAAAAGTCAATAAAATGCAACTTTGGTGGAGAAAGAGAGGTGAGGAAGATGGAGATTCCAGAAAAAGAATGGAATGAATTAAGAGGGAAAGTAGCTGCTCTCGAAAAAGAACAGCTAACCATAAAAAAATACATAGAAGAAAAACTGAATGATGATGAAGAGCTGGTAGAAAGTATTAAGGGATTCAGAAATGAAATTAAAGAGTTACTCGAAAACTTTAATACAAATACAACACAGAAAGAGAGGTGAGAAAGAGCGTGAACAAAAACAGATTGTTGGAGGAAATATTCAAAAGTATTGATGCGGAATATGAACGTATCAAACAGGATAGTCAGAATTACAATGAGCTCTACGAAAGATGCGTGAGAGCATGGAAAGTAATCGCATATAGAGAACCGGAGATAGGTAAGAGGTGTGCAAAAAGATTCACAGAGCTTTTCATGGAAGATATGAAAAAAGTAAAAATTGAAAAAGAAAGAGGATGATAAACATGAAGTACCCAAAGAAGATCATGTCCAGACCGGATTTGATAAAAATGGGCTTCTCAGAGACATATCTGAGAAGGGCATTCGCAGCCCCAGGGCAGACATTTGCCTGGCAGGATAACCCAAAAGTTAAGAATAGCCCATATTACTATGACACGGAATCATTTGAAGCATGGAGACAGAAAGACATACAGATGCAGCAGAGAGCGGTACAGCAGAGAGCAGGTGTGATGTGAGGAAAATAGAAGAGATCCTGTTCCGGCACGCGGCGGAGCAGAGAAAACGCTGTGAAAGCATGGAAGTCTGCCAAGTAGGAAGGCGAACAGAAATAGCCAAGCTCCGGGCATTGGAATCGGTGATCCAGGAAGCAAGGCTGGATATTGAGTATAGAAGGTGGTGTAAGAAAAATGGGCATTAAAGCTCACAAGCGAAAGATATTGATCTGTAAGACAGTTAGAGCAGTCACGGAGACGGTCGGAGTCATCGGAATGGTAGCCACTTGGATAGGTGTAAGCCATATGACAAACAGTAGTCCGGCATTACTTCCGGGAGCTACTAGAATCGTGTCCGGATTAATCATTGTGACAGCAGCTTACATAGTCAATAAGGTGACAAGATATGCATAGAAAAAGAAAAAGGAACTTGCGTCAACAAATTCCTTTTTCACCCTTCCGACTCCACTGGAAGTCAGCTAACTAAAAACAATTATAGTATAGCCGAACGGAGTGGAAAAGTCAAGGAAACACGGGGATTTCGCCCCGTTTTCCAATCTCGATAAAGATATTAAAGATAGGACAAAACCATGGCTATAAAGAGAAAGGAATACCGTTTCAGAAAGGGAGATATCCTGGACATAGAAGAATACCATGACGGGAAGTATGGAGATCCTGGAGGGAAGCGGTTAAAAAGAAGAAAAGCAACACCGGAAGATATGATCCGGGTAAATAAATGGAATAAAGAGAAGAGATGCCGTCAGAGGTTATTGTGTTATTTCTCACCGGGAGACCTATTACTCACCTGGACATACAGGGTGGAGGCAAGACCACCAGATATGGAGTCGGCCCTGAAGGATTTTCAGGCAGCACTTCGGAAGGTACGAAGGGAATACAAGAAAAGGGGGAAGTCCTTATTCTGGATTCGTAACATAGAGCGCGGAACAAAGGGAGCCTGGCACATCCACTTGGTCGTAAATGAAATAGGAGATTCAGCCAGCATCGTAGAAAAGGCATGGACCAAGGGAGGAACATGGCTAACAGAAATCAAGAAATCAAAATTCTATGATGAAGATTTCACCAGTCTTGCCAGTTATATCACAAAAGACGAACATTCCGTAGAGACAAAAGCCGACGGCACACCGGGAAAACCAAGACTACGGGAAGCCAGTTACAACACTTCCAAGAATATGCCACTCCCAGAGCCTCACGTGGACAAGCTTGTAAGGTGGAAGAAAGAAGTCAAACCAAAGAAAGGCTATTACATAGCACGCATCTGGGAGGGCATAAACCCGAAAACAGGCTACAAATACAGGAGAGTCACGCAAATACGATTGAACAGGAGGATTTAAAGTGAAAGTTGAAGTGAATGAGACGCTTTTGAAAGAGTTTGGGCGCGTGTATAACGCCTGGAACAAGGAACATGACATGGAGCCGGTGCTGGACACCAGAGCTTTAACAGATATGGCAATCGCAAAAGCGGTCATGGTCATGAGAGACCGCATCGAAGCAGATACGGAAAGAAAAAAATACATGGTGGACCGCTATCGTGTAGAAGAATATTGCAATGTATACAACAAGAAGATTGAGCTGGAAGGAAAACCGGACATTTTAAAGTTTGAACCGTGTGAAGAGTTTGCAAATCACGCTATTTTAGTCGCAACAGAGCTTACAAGAGACAAGGTGAGAGAACTGGAGGAACAGGCATGTACAAAGTAGATATTTATCTCGCTCAAAGTACTGCCAGCCTTAGTAAAGACGAAAGGTGGCACGGTTACGTGGTCGCCTGCATAAAAAACGGTGAAGAGAAAACTGTAAATGGATTCGGGCATATATTCGGTACATATCACGAGGCGACATTAAGGTCACTGTCTGACGCACTGGACAGGCTCAATCGGAGCTGTGAGGTGTATATCCACACAGAAGACCGTTTCGTCCTGAACATGCTCGGCATCCAGTTAGAGAAATGGGCGGGCAATAACTATTTGAATGCCAGGGGAGAGCCGATCAAGCACGCAGAGTTATGGGAAGAGGTCTATGTGCGTACAAGAGGGCAGTTAATTGTAGCAGAAGAAGGAAGACACAGCTATAGCGAATGGCTGGACACGGAAATGAAAAGGAGAGAAAGATTAATTCATGACGCGGCGAGTTACGGGATTGAAATGGAGAAGGAGGATAAGGAGAATGTATGATATTTTCGGAAATATGGATTCCATAGAGGAGATTAATGCGTGCGCAGCGGGATTATTACAGGAAGGAGACGGTGAGAGAATTCTGGAACTGGCAGAAGAGAACGGAATCCCGGAAGTCTTTGCGCAGGATCTAATTGAAGGGCGCTCGACGGAACTGACAGACTGTATGAATGCAGCCATTGGAAAGTTGGACATTGAGGCAGCAGGATACAAAAATAATCAGATTCCGGTCGAGCCGATCTTGGACTACTTAAAAAGCCAGTGCATAGACGAGCACTTTGCGGTGTGTGTGCGACGCCGCACAAGATCCGTGGACGAATGCATGGAATTGATTGAGGACAAGTGCAAAAAGATCCAGAAGGATACTGGAAAGCACTATGTGGCAGACATGACAGTATTTGAGTGGGCAAGAGATTACTTCCTGGAGGAATGATATGAAAAAGAGCGAATTATTAAAGCTTCCACCTATGAAAGCCACAAAAGAAATGTACGAAAAAGCATGGCTCGAAGAGAAGTATGATCGTTATCAACGCCCATCAGTCACCGGACCGAAATACAGAAAATTCTACAGAGCCAGAAAAACACAAGGAATATTGGAAGTCGATGTATTTTACTACAGGGACTTAAGATTAAAGACATCTCGCCCAGCATTTCGGATATTTTTACATGATGGAAAATACGATACGTACGAGACGATTGAAAGAAAGTGGCGCACAGCAACCATTGAGAACCTGCAGTTTGGAGTGAGCTACAACGACGGCGAGAGTGCCGCGTATCAGACATACTGGATTACAGAAAAAGACCGTAAAATTATAAAAGATTTTACAAAGAATGGAGAAGAGAGCCCACATAGTGCAATCCTTGGGTGGCAGCAGTACGAAAAGCATCGGAAAGAAACGGATCGGATTGATGATGAGATGGCAATCATTCCAGAGATTCCAAAAGATTTTGAAGAATGGGCGAAAAAAGATGCCATTCCGCAATACATGTATTATGAATCGGGAAAGAAAATAGGACGATGCACCTGTTGCGGGAAGACACAGGAACTGTCCGATCATAAGTACGGGCAGGAAGGGAAATGCAAATACTGCAAGAGAAAAGTTATCTACAAAACTTATAAAAAGAGTCCGAATATTAAAGATAAATCGAGTGCTGCACTAATTCAGAAAACTCCGGCCGGATTCGTGTTCAGATACTTCAATGTATACCAGTGGATACATGCAGGAGAAAGAACGGAATTTAACATCTACGAAAGTATAAGAATCACATACGATGACTTATGGTATAGACGATACATTTATTCTTATCACAGATACAAGACCACGAATAAGGTGCGCTGGTGTAATGGATATGAGTTCGGAGGATATTATTGGGGAGAAGGAAAAGAAGAAGGAAAAGCAGTCCTATATCCGCGAAATTTAAAAAGGACGCTAAAAGGAAGTAAATTGGAATACTCAGGATTACCGGAATTTGCCCGCCAGAATATTCCATTTTACCAACAGAATTACATAGATATGGCAAAGGAATATCAGGGAATCGAAAAACTGGTAAAAGCAGGATATTACAATCTGACTGCAGACTGTATCAGTAGAGGAAGTGATGCACTGCTTTCCTTAAGAGAAAAGAAATTAAGAAAAGTGCTGGGACTTCAAGGTGAATACTACAATCTCATCAAAAAGAAAGACCCACACATGAGAGAGTATAGAGCGCTGTATAACTGCCAGCAGGCAGGAATCCGGGTAACGTGGGAACAGGTTCAGGAAATGTCTAAATTTGGCAGGGATTTCGCAATATACATGAGGCATACGACACCACATAAGATGCTCCGATATATCCACGAGCACACAGGAGAACGAAGGTGGAACGCTATAAGAGTACAGACGGGAGGTCCGACACCAACAGATTATCACGATTATCTACAGATGGCCGCGATCTTAGGATACAACATGGACGACCCATATGTATTATATCCAAAGAACTTAAAAGAACGTCATGATCAGCTCGTGCAAGAGCAGGAAGAAAGAAAAAAAGAATTGCAGGGAAAGAAAGACGACCAAAAGGACGGAACGCTAAGAGAGATAATAAAAAAGCATGGATGGAAAGCCTACGAAATGGAGACGGATGACCTGTTGATGAGATTACCAAAAAGAGTAAGAGAAATCAGGCAGGAAGGGCAGAACCAGCACCATTGTGTAGCGACTTATATAGACAGAATGGTATCCGGAGAGACCTGTATTCTTTTTATCAGAAAAAAGGAAGAACCGGAAGAGAGTTATTACACAGTTGAGGTCAAGGGGGGAGAAGTAATCCAAGTGCGTGGAAAATATAATGCAGACCCAAAAGAGGATGTGGAAAATTTCATAAAAACATTCAAAAGGCGAATCCAAATGAGAAAGGCGGGATAATATGGAAAACATGAGCAATATAAGAGCGATTGAGTCGTTAGATGAAATGACGACAATCATAAAAGCTCTATTAAATGATATAGCAGAGGACTTTATATCAGTGGGATTTTATCTCAAAATGACAGAACAGGACGAGCTATACAAGCAGGCAGGATACAGGAATATCTGGGAATATGCAAAGGACACGTTCGGAATAGGGCGTTCCACGGCAAGCCGCTTCATGGACATCAACACAAAATACAGTATCGGAGGATTCTCACCGCAGATTGATGACAAATGGAGAGGCTATGGCAGCAGTAAGCTCACGGAGATGTTGGGACTTCCAGAAGAGGTTCAAGAAGTTATACCAACAGAAGCCACGGTCAAGGACATCCGGGAGGCAAAAGGGATTATCCGGGAAACAGAAGCACATTATGATGATCAGATGGAGTTGTGCGACATCGCACAGGAAGAACCGCAGGAAACAGACTGGATGGTGGAATTAGCAAGAGAGTATTTCAAGGATGGAAAAGAAGCATTTCAGAAGCTTCTCGACTGGGAGCGCAAGGATCCGGATGGATCAGACATAGCAAGAGAGCTTCTGGTTATCTTAAACCCGACAAAATTCAAAATGATTCGCTTAGAATATGCCAATGTCATGATGACTGAACATACTATCAAGGTTATGCCGTATCGGAATCATGGAGAAAATCAGGAATATAATTATATGGATTTTGCCAAAGGATTTGAGAAATTGTTCATCCCGGAGTATTCGGAAGACCTGAAGATGGCAGCAGGCGACCTGTATAAGAGAGTCTATGACGAATCGTTATACCCGGAAACACAAGAAAAAATACCGGAAAAGAAACCGGAGAAAAAGGCGCCAGCTTCAGTAAAGACAGAAGCTCCGAAGAAATCGGAAGTAAAAAAAGAACCGCCGAAAGAGCCGGCACAGGAAGTCAAGAAAGAACCGGAAGAACAGATTCCGGGACAGACCGAAATTACGAAGGATTTTCCGGAATATTGTCCGGATAACATGGAAGTGCCGGCAGAGATTACGGAAGAGGAAGAAATCAAAAGGGCTTACGCCACGAGAAGATTATACATGGCATCAATCCCAGCGCAGGAAGCAGCAGAGTATATGGCGAAAGTTATGGATAAGAAAATGCGTTCCATGCGAGGTGTAAGTTTTGCAGCACTGGGAAAAGAGGAATTCTGGACAGAATTGCTCGAGGCGGAAGTGGATAAGAACGGAGTGGAGATTGAATGCGTAGAGCAATGTGCGAATTGATGTATCCCAAACCACAGAAAAAAAAGAAACGAAAGCACCACCCGGCGCCAATCGTAGAAACATATCCGGGTATTTGCTACCTGTGTGCCAAGGAAGAAGGCAACTGGAATTATCAGTACACAGAATGCCACCATGTAGTATTTGGAGGCGGAGGACGCACCAGAAGCGAAGAGAACGGTTTAAAAGTATATTTGTGCCGGAGACACCACAAGGAAGGCAAAGACGCTGTACATAATTGTCGTGCAACCCGTGAAAGGCTATGCGCCTATCTACAGGAAGCATACGAACAGGATCACACACGAGAGGAGTGGATGAATATTGCCTACAAAAATTACCTCTAGCCTTAGGAAAGACGAAAGCTCACGGGATTTCTACAAGGGCGAATATGTGAAGTGCATTCTGATGGGAGAAGAGAAAGAACGCATGGGAATCGTGTTCGAAAAAGAATACCTGGCAGATACCGTCACAGTATGGCTGGAAGATACGGGAGAATTTGTCGTATTACCGGTAAAAAGAGTAAGAAAACTATAGCACCAATAGTGTATCACACGACACTATCAACCATAGATTCCCTCCGGCCAGTGGAGCCGGAGGAGAAAGGAGACACATGAACAAAATATATGCCGTAGATTTCGACGGCACATTAAATACAGCAGAATATCCGAAACTGGGAGAACCAAATACAGAATTATTCCAGTTCCTGATTAAACGGCAGCAGTCCGGAGACAAGATTATACTCTGGACATGTAGGGAGGGAGATCTATTACAGGAAGCAGTCATATACTGCAGGGCGAATGGATTGGAGTTTGATGCAGTCAATAGCAATATTTCTGAAAATAAGAACAACTGTAGAAAAGTCTATGCAGATTACTACATCGATGACCGAAACAAGATGATTGTAGCAAGGAGGCGCAGAAAGAAATGTGGACCATTAAATCGGACGAATGTCTGGAATTATATCAAGAAGACGAAAAAATCGCAGCATTGATCTGGGATGAAGTGGAGCTGTGCTGGGGGTTATGGTATCGAATGAGCCTATTTCAAAAACTTTCATGTATTGGAGAAATGGAAGGCTTCGGTAAGTTAGACATTGAACCGGTACAGATGGCAGCAGTTGAGACCATTATAGATTACTGCAAGAGACAAGCAGATAAATGGGAAGGACGCGCAGAGGATATGGAGGAAATGCTATGAAGTGGATTCGGGAAAGCATGACACAAATCGATCTCGTAGACGGAAAGAAAAAGCTTGCTTATATCGCGTACAAAAACTTCCGGTGGCTTCTCTACGAAAGCGGTGAAGAGTGGGGCGTAGATTTGAAAATCTATGAACAACATCAGGTAGAAGAGGCACAGATGGCAGCAGTTGAGGAACTGATCCGGTACCATGCTGAGAAAGCCAAGTTATTCCGGAAAGCGAGAAAGGAGATGGCTGCATGAAAGAATATGACAAAGAGCTATTAAGGTCTCTAGTAAAACAGGGGCTGACCAATAGAAAGATAGCAGAAAAGATGGGGCTCACCCAGACGCAGGTACAATATAGAATTACGGCAGACGGATTAGTCGGAATTCGAAGAGAGGGTGGAGACCCAACACAGAGAAAGCCGCGGGAACCAAAGCCAAAACCCAAAGAAAAACCAAAAGGCTCGAACGGTGACAGAAAAAAATGCAAGACCTGTAAATGGCGTGCAAGATATCCCGTCAGCTTCTGTAATTACGGAGCATTCCACAAATTTTCCAGAAGTCATTACTGCACGGCAGATAATTGCACCGTCTACGAAAAAGGCAAGCCAATGAAGGAAAAACCAAGTTAGGGAGAAGATAATATGTACATTATCAGTAAAGATAGCACACAGCTTATCAACCTTGCACACGTAACAGCATTGTACATCGGCGCAGATGAATGCTCTATCAAAGCGGATTTTTCAACAGGGAAGGGTTGCCAAGTCACAAGATACAATTCTAAGGCAGAGGTGACAACAGCCATGAAAATGCTTAGTGAGGCGATAGGACACACAGAAGTGTTCAGCTTTCCAAGCAGTGAACAATTGCGAGCGAAAGCAATCATAAATGAACGCTCGCACCATATCACTGGAAAGAAGACAAAAGGTCACGGTGGAAGCTGATTCACGAAAACATGAAAAAAATCATGAAATCATGAAGGAGAAAAAATGGAAATAGGATATTGCTTGGAATGCCACGAACTAAATTACGCCATGACAAATGCAAATGGTAATTTTGAACGCGCAAATATGTCAAACAACCATGAAGGGCACAGACAATATATTTTTGAAGCACCGGATAAGTATACACCGCCGATCAGGAATGTATTGACAAAATTACAGGCAGGATTACCAATATTAGACAATGAAATTGTGCTATTTAAAATGGCGATTGAATTTGGTGACATAGATAAATACCTAGAAAAAATATAAGGAGAAAATACAGATGCGAGGATATATAAGTGGAATTGCTGACAATAGTAGAATAAACTATTGTCCATTATGCAGAGCGGTGCTGGGAACAAACGCATACTACGGAGATGGAACCATAATATGTGACGAATGCGACTTTCATTTTGCAGTCATAGAATGTGAGGAAAAGGAACATGACGAAGATTTACAGAATCATGAATTAGGCGGTATACGGAAGATTACAGCAGAAATGCTTGAAGCATCAGAAAAGAAAGCACCAGTCATATCTGATCGCTTAGATGAAGTGCTTCAGGACGCATTCGGAAAATAACATAGTAGAGTAACAATAACATTTCCGGGGTGTTTTGGAGAACCCCGCTTATATAGGGATATATAGGAAAACAAAGGCAAATTACCCAGAAAATGAACAAAAATGGACGAAAATACCACAAAAACACCACGGAGCTATCAAAATACTACCATTAAGCTCCCCGGAGCGTTTAAAAAAGTACCATCAAGGAAAGGAGACAGAAATGGCTTGTGAATACGCAAAAAGAACGGACCATGGTTGGGAATGCACTAACGCGAAGGCGCCATGCAGATATCCTATTCCAGACCGGAGCCTGTGCTCGGAAGAGTACAAATGGATTAAAGATATAGGGAGGTACATGAAAGAACATGAACAGGAAAATGGTAACTAGTTTTTTAAGTAATCTGCTGATAGCAAAGAAATTACAAGGAATAGGCAAATACTGGGCATCAGAAGTCAGTATCGATTATGGAAGCACGAACGTAAAAAGAGTAGATTTCATGCAGTTCATGCCACCAAACCAATGCTCCGTAGGAGCAATCGAAAAAGGACAATTCATCTGTTACGAAATTAAGAGTTGCCGGGAAGATATCTACAGTGGAAACGGACTGAATTTTCTTGGTGAACAAAATTACATCGTAACAACAATGGAGTGTTACAAGGATTTAATCGCAGACAGAAATTCAGGAAAGCTTTTAGAACACATCAGGGAATGCAACCCGGAATCATCTAGGTACTACGGAATCATGGTAGCGCTCCCAGAAAGCGGAAAAGAGTGGGACGAATTTGAAAATCCTACACCACTTACAAAAGCAACAATGGCTGGAGAGTGGAGATTGCATAAAATAATTCCTTGCACACCAGGACCAAGAAAACGATCAATAACAGAATTACTGTTTTGCATGCTCAGATCAGGAAAATAGGAGAGGGAATATGGACAGCGCAAAAAGAAATGGAGCCGGTTATTACGACCCAACAGCATTTCAAGCTATCAAAAATACAGAGAAGGGAGCAAAAAAACAATGGAAATATATAGAGGAGACATATTCTACATCAAAAAAATAAATCAGGACACAGGTAGACCGGCGGTTATCGTGTCGAACAACGACATTAATGAAAGCCAGAACATGGTAGAAGTGGCATATCTGGTAGAAAAGCCAAATGAATCACTGCCAACACACGCAAAAGTAAGATGCCATCTACCATCTACGGCACTCTGTGAGCAGGTTGTGAGTGTCAGCAAAGACAGAATTGACGGATTCATACGTACCTGTACGGACGAGGAAATAGAGAAAATTAACAAGGGGTTATCCATATCACTCGGAATCACAGAAAGCGACGACACTATGGCAGAAAAGCTGAAAGAGCTGACAGATTCTCTGAGTGAGGCACAGAGAATAAACGATGGACTTCGAAACAGAATTAAGGAAGAGATTGATAAACAGCAGGAATTAGAAAAACAATTATCACAGATAGAGACAGAAAACACAGACGAAACCATCAAAGTCGCGGCAGAAAGAGACATATACAAAGACTTATACATGAAATTAACAGAAAAGCTTATAGGAGATAAGATTTAGGAGGCTGCAATGGACAAAAAAGAATATGACGAAATAGAAGAACAGGCAAACAGGTTACAGAGCGAAGCTGGTAGAAGATGCAATCAGCAAATAAAAGAAGTTAACAAATACCACGAAGGATACGTCCAGGGAGTGGAAGACTTGCTGAAAGTTATAAGGAGGCGATAGACAGTTATGAGTAAAATTCCAAAAGAAATAGTAGACAAAATCGAGCAGAGAAATAAACTTAACGAAGAAATAGAGACATGGTGCAAAGAAAATCTTGATATGGATGGAATGGATTCGGATTGCGCCGATATTACAGATCATCATACCGGCGATGAGCAAGGAAGTGATAAATGCAAAGAATGGTGTGATCAGCGGACTGGATATTGTGAAGATGATTATTACGGTCATTATTACTGGGAAACAGAGTATCCGGGAAAATATCTGCACATGGAATTTTGGGTTTAAGAGTTGGAGGCAGTAGAGGAATATGAATAGAGAAATGCTTTTTAGAGGGAAGCGTATAGATAATGGTGAATGGATGCCATTGCCGGAACCGTACAGGGAGGAAGAGTAGATGACGAGAGAGCAATATGAAAAATACGATAAAATTCTGGAAGAGTTGCAACCTGTGAAGTGGTTCTTGAACTGGTGTGGTGACAGGTATAAGGACAAAAGCGTAAGTAAATATAGATTTAGAATCATTACAAAAGCGAAACAGTTCTTTTTGTATAAAGATATTTATTTTGCAAGAGATAAAGAAATTGAGATTCCCAAAGATTTACAAAAGCGAATTGTGGAAGTAATTGAGGACTGGGTAGATGAGAAAGAACAGGAATTGAAAAATATATAAGGCGGAATTACAAAACGACGAAGGAGTTGAGGACGATGAGATTAATTGATGCGGATTTGTTGATGGAAAATTTAGGTTTTATGGACACCGAAGAGGAAAGGGAAGAAAATGTTGGACAAATCATCACATGGGAAGATGTTGATAGGATGCCGACAGCGTTTGAAGCAGACGCGGTAAAAGCCAGATGCTATTGCGGAGAGTGTAAAAGAAAAATAAAATCATTTTTATACAATGAAGCAGAAGAACAGGAGCGGACAGAAGCACCAGAACAGCCGGAAGGCTGGAAAGCAAGAATGCTTGAAAAATTCCAAAAAAGAGTATAACGACTGTGGCAGCAGTCAAAAGGGTGAGTGAACATTGACAATAAAAAAATAAACAGTAGACCGTCCGGCAAGACACTGTATCTACTGTTCATTCACCTAAGAGCATTATATCATAATGCCTCTTAGGAAACAAGGAGGACTATTATGTATAATGCCAATATCAAAACCGAAATTATTAATAATATCATCTTCGAGATGTCCGGATATGTAGACAACACCACACTGGATATCATGCAGAAAGTTATTGAAAAACAGTTGGTAGCCGTGAACATGGAAGAAATCACCAACTTACCGGCAGAAATCCGAACATCAACAGAAGAACAGAACCGTTATTATATCTCGCTGATGATGATCAAGAAAAAGAATTTGCGCCCAGAAACTAAGGCGCAGTATCGCGATGCAATCATGCGTCTTACCAGCGTGATTGAGAAACCGCTCAACAAGATGGACGAGATTGACATTGACAGTTATCTCGACTGGTATGAGAAGCGCAACGTGGCAGCAGGAGGCAAGAAGAACCAGGCGTCCACTTGCAACAACGAGCGCCGGTATTTATCGGCCTTTTTCACCTGGATGCGGAAAGAAAAATTCATGTCCTACAATCCTGTGGAATCAACGGAGCCGATGAAGGAAGTGGTGAAACCAATTGATTACTTCCGACCGGCGCAGATCGAACAGCTTCGGGAAGGTTGCGTCTCATTAAGAGACAGAGCCATCATCGAAGTGCTCCGAAGTACTGGAGCACGCGTTGGAGAAATTCCGCAGATTAACATCGATCACGTAGACTGGGCGACCGGAGACATTATGATTATGAGTGAAAAGTCCTACAAGTATCGCCTGTTATATCTGGACGAAGTAGCCAGGTATCACCTGAAGAAATACTTGGACAGTCGAACCGATGACAACGAGGCCCTGTTCGTGTGGGAGAAAGCGCCATATAACCGCTTGAAAAAGAGCGGTATCAGAAATGCCATGAAGGAAGTCGGCAAGAACATGGACTGTAAAGTCTACCCACACAAACTCAGAAAGACTCTCGGAGTCAACTTGAAAGACAAAGGAACAGATATCGGAATCATTCAGGAAGTGATGGGACACGCCAACCCGACCGTGACCAGTCGTTATTATGCACAGATAAGTCCAGAGGCAATGAGAGATGTAAGACGAAGAACAGCATAGGAGGGAGTATATGCCGGACACAAGACCGATTAACGAAAAGAAATATAATATCTCCAAACATAGATTCCTAGAACTAAAGCATCACTGCATGCAGTATCAGGAATGGAGAAGAGAACTTGCCGCGCTCACAGATACCGTCAAGGCAATTGAGTATGGCAAGGAAGGACAGGGAAGTCCACCGCAGGGCAGTGCTACGGAACAGTTAGCAATCAAGAGAATGGAACTTGAACAGAAATGTAAGATTATTGAGCAGACTGCCGTTGAGACAGATGCAGAGTTATATAAGTGGATCCTGGAAGGAGTCACCAGTGATTATGCCAAATATCGGTATCTGAGAGATGCCAGGGGTATGCCATGTGGAGATCAGAAATATTACAGAACCAGAAGAAAGTTTTATTGGCTGTTAGATAAAAAAATATAAAAACATCACCACTCACGGGACAGTATTTCATGTTAATATGATAGCGTCCAAAAGATGAGATCAGACGAATCACAAAGGACTCCTTAGAATTTCACACATCAGAGCGTGGCCTAATCACGCTCTGATAAAAAAAGAACAGAAGAGAACAACAGAAGAAAATGAACGGTGGCAGCAGTCAATAGATTGCTGTCATTTTATATGGAGCAAAGAAATGGCAAGAGAATTTGCGAAAGCATTTTACAATTCAACAAAATGGAAGATGTGCAGAAAAGCTTACATTGAACACAGGAAAGCGATTGATGGCGGTATGTGTGAGACGTGTCATGAGATACCGGGGTATATTGTTCACCATAAGGAAGAACTTACTCCTGAGAATATCAATGATTCAGACATTGCTTTGAGCTTTCAAAATTTAAAATTCGACTGCCATGTATGCCATCAAAAAGAAAATAGTAAAGATGGACCAAGCAGTCTTGTGCAATACGAATTCTCACCAGACGGCGAGATGGTCGTACTCCCCCCCTCAATTTGAAAAATAATCAGACGGTCCAAGACCACAGTCTCACCTACAAGGAATACACAGGTCGCGCACATGAGGGGGTGTAGGTAAATTGTGCAGACAATACACACAATTCAGCGATTGGAGATGAGAAAAGAAAGTGGGAGGAACACGGAAAAAGACAGAGAAAACGAAAGAACAGAAGATTAAGTCTGAGAAGAGAAAATTAAATGAAATTTTCAAAGAGTTAGATGAAAATGTAAAAAAAACAGTTGAATCCTTGATTGAAGAAGCAGCATTTATGGCAGTTTCGCTGGCAGAGTTACAAGAAAAGATTAACGAAAAAGGCTATACCGAGGAATATCAGAATGGGGCAAATCAAAAAGGTGTGAAGAAGTCATCAGAGGTAGAAATATATAACACTATGATCAAAAACTACATGGCAGTCGTAAAACAACTGACAGACCTGATTCCAAAGGAAAACAAAACAAAAGGAGAATCCGGAGACGGATTTGAGGAGTTTGTAAATGGCCGAGAAGATTAAGTATCCAGAAGATTACAATCCAATTCTGGAGTACTGGGAGCAAATTGAGGCACATAAAATTGCGGTATCGGATAAAGTATATCAGACATACAAGAAAGTAGTGCATGATATTGAAAATCCGGGAGAATATTTTTACAGCAATAAAAGAGCAAATCATGTTTTAGAGTTTGCAGAGAACTATTGCAGGCATTCCAAGGGGAAATTCGGAGGGAAACGGGTTGTGCTGGAACTTTGGGAAAAAGCACATCTGGCAACCATATTCGGATTTATAGATATTGAGGGAAACCGAAAATACCGGGAATCCTTGCTGATTGTTGGAAAGAAAAACGGAAAATCACTGCTTGCGTCAATTGTGGGATTATACATGCTTACGGCTGATGGAGAGATGGGACCGGAGGTGTATGCGGTAGCGACCAAGAAAGATCAGAGTAAAATTATTTGGTCAGAGTCAAAGAGAATGGTAAAAAAATCTCCGTCGCTGCTAAAACGAGTAAAACCGCTTGTAGCGGAATTACAGACCGAGTTCAATGATGGTGTTTTCAAACCACTTGCCTCAGACAGCGATACGTTGGACGGATTGAATGTACATTGTGTATTAATGGACGAGATTCACCAGTGGAAACAGGGGAAAGCATTGTATGACATTATGGCCGACGGAGTGACTGCCAGAGAACAGCCATTAACATACATCACATCGACAGCAGGAACAATCCGGGAAGATATTTATGATCAGAAGTATGAGGAAGCAGAAATGGTCATCAATGGGTACAGAGATCCAGACGGATACAAAGATGAACATTTCATAGCATTTATTTACGAACTTAATAACCGGAAAGACTGGGTAAAACCGGAATGTTGGGAAATGGCAAATCCGGGATTAGGTACTATAAAAAATAAAAAGACTTTGCGGGACAAGGTTGAAAAGGCAAAGAAGAATCCGCTATTAGTGAAGAATCTTCTTTGCAAAGAATTTAATATACGCGAGACATCTTCAGAGGCTTGGTTGACATTTGAGCAGGCAAACAATACTGAGACCTATAATCTGGAAGAACTAAAGCCAAGATATGGAGTTGGAGGCGTGGATTTATCTGCTACAACAGACCTCACAGCAGCAAAGGTAATATTCAAAGTACCAAATGACGAAAGAATCTATGTAATCTCTATGTACTGGATGCCGGAGGACCTTGTAGAAAAGCGCGTTACGGAAGATAAGATTCCATATGACGTGTGGATTGATAAAGGATACGTAAGAATGTGTCAGGGGAATAAGATATCGTACAAAGATGTAAAAGCATGGTTCATGGAAATTCAAGAAAAATATGATATCTTCTTAAACCTTATCGGATATGATGCATGGAGCGCAGCATATTTTGTGGAAGATATGCAGGATCAATTTGGAAAATCAGTTATGATTCCAGTTATTCAGGGAAAGAAGACGTTATCACAGCCAATGAAAGATTTAGGAGCTGATTTGGAAAATAACCTGATTGTATATAATAACAATCCAGTAGATAAATGGTGTCTGTGTAACACGGCGGTCGATGTTGACAAGAATGACAACATACAGCCAATCAAGACTAGTAAACCTAGGAGAAGGATTGATGGAACCGCAGCATTACTAGATGCCTATGTAGTGTTGCAGAACAATATAAATGAATACATGTCATTAATATAGCGCTGGGAGGCGTTATATTTTTTTTGGAGGAAAGATGGGATTATTTAAGAAAAGAGAACCGACAAATAAAGGAGATTCAAATAAGACCGGTGGCAGCGTGATAAAAATGATTACAATGACGGGTGATAATTATTACGCCTGGAATGGGCAATTATATGACAGTGATATTGTAAGGGCTTGTATACGCCCAAAAGTAAAAGCAATTGGAAAACTTATCGGAAAGCATATTAGAGATGATCCCGCAGGAGGATTAAAAGTAAACCCAGATGCAAATATCAGATTTTTATTGTCAGAACCTAATCCGTACATGACGGGGCAGCAGATGCAGGAAAAAGTTGCGAACCAACTGTGCATAAACAATAATGCGTTCATTCTGATTGTGCGAGATGAGAATGGTAAGCCGATGCAGTTATACCCGATACCATGCATTTGGGCAGGAACAAAATATAACGAATCAGGAGAGCTTTTTCTTAAATTTCTATACAGAAACGGGAAGAGCGACACTTTTAAATACTCTGATATTATTCATCTCAGGCAAGACTACAATGAAGATGATATCTTTGGAGAAAGTCCTGCAGAAGCATTAACAGGAATGATGGAAGTCATTGGAACAATAGACAAAGGAATCATCAAGGCCATCAAAAACAGTGGAGTAGTAAGATGGCTACTTACATTTACCGGATCCATGAGAGACGAAGATATCAAGAAGAATGTTGAGAAGTTCGTAGAGAATTATCTGGCTGTAGAGACAGACACATTTGGAGCAGCAGGCGTTGATGCGAAAGCAAAAGTAGAGAGAATCGAACCGAAAGATTATGTGCCAAATGCAGCACAGACAGACCGGACAATTGAAAGAGTGTACTCATTCTTCAACACGAACAAAAAAATTGTTCAAAGTGATTATTCGGAAAATGAGTGGAATGCATATTATGAATCAGAAATAGAACCGGTCGTCATACAGATGCATCAGACATATACAGTGGGATTATTCACAAGAAAAGAAAGAGGATTTGGTAATCGGATAGTATTTGAGGCGAACAATCTTCAGTGCGCAAGTCTGACTACAAAATTGGCATTTCAGGCAATGGTTGACCGTGGAGCAATGACTCCAAATGAATGGAGAGCAACCATGAACATGGCTCCAATCCCGGGTGGCGATGAGCCAATCAGAAGATTGGATACACAGGTCGTAAATCTGGTAAAGGATACATTAGAAAAAGTAGATCAGGAAAATTACAAAGCAATGACAGAAGTGATCATAAAGCTGTTAGGTTACACAGAGGGAGGTGAAAAGCATGAAGTACAGAATCAACTTACGAGGCGTAATGATCCCGAATGACTATAAATGGGTATACGATTTCCTTGGAATGGAAAGCACATGTCCAAAAGATGTGCTGGACATTCTAGATAAGACAATACCGGGAGACGAAGTTGAAGTGTACATCAATTCACCGGGAGGTGTGATTGATGTCGGTTCTGAAATCTACACAGCATTAAGGGCAACGGACGCGGAAGTGAAAATTTATATCACAGGACAAGCCTGCAGCGCAGCGTCTATTGTAGCAATGGCAGGTTATTGTGAAATGTCACCGACCGCTTTGATGATGGTACATTGTGTATCAACAGAGACAAGCGGAAATCATAGCGCTATGGAGCATACTGCAGAAGTATTAAGGACAGCAGACAGAGCACTATGCACAGCTTATACTGAAAAGACAGGAATGAGTGAAACAGAAGCACTGGCAATGATGGAAAAAGAAACATGGCTTAGTGCGAATCGCGCGAAAGAGCATAATTTGATAGACAAAATTATGTTTGAAGAAAAAGAGAATCATCAAATGGTTGCTGGACCAGAATTCAGATTGCCAGATAAAACGGAAATGGAGAACATCAGAAAGATGTTGAAATTAGATGATGATGGGAATAAAACAACCGTGTCAGAGATGCAATGCAAATTAAATCTTTTGAAATTAAAAAATATCTCATAACAGGAGGAGAGTACAAGATGAATAAAAAACAGTATGAAGAAACAAGAAGAACTATGTTAGATGAGGCACAGAGCCTCATCAATGCAGGGAAAACTGATGAAGCAGAAGAAAAGATGAAAGAAATCACAGCCTTAGACGCTGAATGGGATAAGATTGCACAGGCGCAGGCGAATTTTAATGCACTGAATAACGAACCGGAACCACGAAACGTTTTTGGCGCAACAGGAAATGGAGTTTCATTCACAGGACAGGCACCACAAGAAGAAAATATTTACGATTCCATTGAGTACAGAACGGCGCTGATGAATTATGTGGTTCGTGGAACTGCGATTCCGGATAAATTTAGAAATGAGGCTGGACCTACAAAAACAGGAGATATCGGGGCAGTCATCTCGCCAGTAGTTGTTAATCGAATTATTGAAAAAATGGAATCATTAGGAATGATCCTTCCATTGGTGACAAAAACTTCTTACGCGCCAGGAGCATCAATTCCAACTTCCAGTGTAAAACCAGTTGCAACATGGGTAGCTGAAGGTGGTACAAGCGAAAAACAGAAAAAGACAACCGGATATATTGACATCAAAGGATATAAATTAAGATGTGCAATTTCAATGACATTAGAAGCTCATGTTATGTCACTGAAGGTATTCGAAACGGTATTCGTAAATAATGTGGCAGATGCAATGGTAAAAGCAAAAGAGCAGGCGTTTATCAGTGGAGATGGTAACGGAAAACCTAAAGGAGTTTTAACAGAAACACCAGCAGGGAATGTAGAAATTGCAAAAGGAAAGAGCGTAACCTATAAAACGTTGACAGATATGGAAGGAGAACTTCCACTTGCATATGAGAATGGTGCGGTATGGAACATGACCAAAAAGACATTTATGTCATTCTTAGGAATGGTAGATGCAGATGGACAGCCAATTGCCAGAGAAAATTATGGACTTAATGGAAAGCCGGAGAGAACATTACTTGGAAGAAAGGTTCTCTGCAATGATTATATGCCGAATATTTCCGAAACAGTTGAGAGTGATACGGTAGTAGCATTCCTGTATGATTGGGGAAATTATATGTATAATACCAATTATGCAATGACTGTAAAAAGTTACGAGGACAATGATACGGAAGATCAGGTCACAAAAGCAGTTGAAATCTGTGACGGAAAATCCATAGATAATAATGGACTGGTCACACTGACTAAGAAAGCAGCGTAGGGAGTTAAGAGATGATTAAAGGCGAGTTAGTGGAAACGGTAAAACAGAGAATCAGGGTTACAACAAGAGAAGCAGACGAAGAAGTGGAAGCCTTAATTGATGCGGCAATCGGACAGTTAAAGATTGCTGGTGTAAGTGAGGCACTGGAAGATTCTACATATATTCAGGCAATTGTACTCTATTGTAAAGGTAATTATGGATACGATGAAAACACAGAGCGTTTCCACCGTGCTTTTGAGTCATTAAGAGATGCTATGGCATTGTCGGGAGATTATGAGCATGAAAAAAGCGAAGCTGATTTGGGAGGAAATAAAGAAGAATAAAAATGGCTTTCCGGAAAAACAGCCGGAAAGCCTGGAAGTGTACGTGTCTGAAAAATCTGTAGCAAGACAGGAAATGTATGAAGCAATGAGAGCCGGTATCGAAGTAAAGACGATACTGGTAGTAAGAAGCGAAGAGTGGGAAGAAACTAGACACATTGTCGAAGGAAAACCGGAATATGCAAGAAAGGTAATCTACGATGACGCGATATATGACATTGTAAGGAGTTACAAGACTGGAAAAGCAACCGTAGAATTAACGTGTGGTTAATATGGGATTTAGCGTAACAGGGTTTGATGAATTAGAGAAAGAACTGGATCAACTGGGGAAAATTGATGAATATGCGCCAGAGCTTTTGGAGGCAGCAGTTCAACCGCTTGAGAAAGAATTAAAGGGGCAGGTACAAAGAGCTGCCAACAGAGGATACGCCACAGGAGAACTGGCATCATCAATAAAGGCTTGTAAACCAGGAAAGAACTCAATTGGTCATTATATTGCGGTGACGGCAAAGGGAAAAGATAAGAAGGGCGTAAGAAATAATGAGAAGCTGGCTTATCTTAATTATGGAACGACAAAACAGCAGGCAAGACCTGTACTTGCGAACGCAGTAAAAAATGCAGAGGGCGAGTGCCTGGAGAGAATGCAGGAAAAATTTGAAGAGGTGATTGGAGAATGAGCATAAACTCCAGGATAGAAGAAGCGTTGTGCGATGTCGCACAGCAAATCTGGCCGTTATGCTGTCCGCTCGAAAATAAACCAGATGAGTATATTGTATATAATCCGGAAATCGAAATGCCGGGGATGTATGCAGACGATAAAGGCTGTGATTGGACACATTACATGCAGGTGCATCTGTATACGCAGTATGACTATACGGAAAAAAGGAAAGAAATAAGAAATGCACTGGAAGAAGCCGGAATGGTCGTTACGGACATAGAGCCATTCTATGAAAAGGATACGAAATATTATCACCTGTGTTTTTCTTGTTACGCGGAGGAAGAGTAGATGGCTTACATAGGTCTGGCCAATATCGTATTGGCAAAATGTAACGAAAATAATGGAAGCGTATCATATTCCAATGGAATGAGATTTGGGCGGGCAATAAAAGTATCAATAGATCCGAAATATGAAGACATTGGAGATTATGGTGATATCAATGATGATGAAGATGATGAGGTGTTTTCTTATGCAGATGTAACACTGGATACCGCAGAGATTGAAATGGAAGCAAGTAAGCTTGCATTCGGACACGAAGGAAATCAAGACGATTGTCTGGAAAACGAACAAGACCGCGGGGGATATGTGGGAATCGGATTGCGAACAAAAGAAACAATCAATGGTTCCGTGAACTATCTCGCAATATGGTTATACAAAGTCAAATTAAAGGAAGACGGAGAAAACCATGAGACAGCAGGAGAGACGGGGAAATATGATACGGTAACTACGACAGGAAAAGCAGTTCCATGTGAAAATGGAAACTGGAGAAGAAAGAAAAAATTTAAGACATTGCAGGAAGCAGACGACTGGCTGAATGATATGGCCGGAATCGAGAAAGGAGAATAGGCATGGCATATGTAGGACTTAGAAAACCGATTATTGGAGAAGTAAAAGAAGGTGGCGGATATAATGAACCATTCGCATGTGGAAAGGCGATTGGAATCAATGTAATACCAAACTATGCAGAAGGTGGTCTGAATGCAGACGATGTACAGTCAGAGTACGATAAACAGTTCAATTACGCTGATGTTACACTTAACACAAGTACGCTTCCGATTGAAGCGCACAAAAAAATGTTCGGACACACGGTAGATGAAGCGAAAAAGAATGTAAAATTCAATGCGAATGATCAGGCAAATTATGTAGGAATGGGCTGGATTTCAGCAGAGGTCGTTGATGGTGCGAGAAGCTATATTGGTAACTTTCTGAAAAAAGTAAAGTTTTCGGAGCCATCTGAGGAATATTCAACTAAAGGAGATTCCATTGAGTATAAAACACCGTCTATTTCGGGAAGAGCACTGGCGATGGATAATGGAGACTGGAAAGAAACTGAGACGTGCAGTACAGAAGCAGATGCGCTGAAGTGGATCTACACACAGTTTGGATCTTCACAGGCAACGCAGAGCATTGAAACACAGGGAAAAGCAGTAAAGTAGGAGAAAAACTATGTTTGAAGATGTAGAAAAAATTGTATTATCGGGAGAAGATTTTCCGATTAAGTGCGATATATTGGTGCTGGAAAAAATACAGAATAAATATGGAGAATTAGGAAGTTTCGAGAACGGCATTTCTGGATTTACGCCAAAGGTTGATGAAAACGGGGAAGAAGTCAGAAATGATGAAGGTCTGCTGATCGGAACGTATGGAATGCCGAATCTGGAAATGCTCAATGATGCACTGGTATGGTTCGTGAAAGAAGGAATGGAAATTGAAAAAGAAAGAGGAAAAGAATATCCGGAAATCACGAACAATGCATTGCTCCGAAAAGTAGACTGGCACCCAAGAGATTTGGGAAACAGACTACATGAAGAGTTTACGAGATGTTTTGTAAGAAAAAACGAGACGACCGCGTAGAGGAACAGGGCGAAGAGTCAGAAATTAACTTTGCGCGGCTCGTATTTATTGGAATGAAAATCGGTTACAGAGAACGGGAGATTGCGCATATGTATTTTGGAAAATGGTGCGATCTATTCGAAGAATTTAAACATATGCATAACATTGAAATGCGGAGACAGATTTTTGAAAAGCAAAAAGTCACATCTCTAATGGATTTATGATATAGTTTGTGATATGATAAATCCAAGAGGAGGAATCGAGATGGAAAAAGCAAGAATGTATGTGTTTATTATAATTAAAGCAATTTGTTTTTATGCAAAAAAACATATGTATATTACGGGTGCGCTGGCAGCAGTTATGATTCGTTCTCTGTGGGGAGCAGTCAGTACACAAAATACGTTCTGGCTAGTCTGTCCGATAGCGACCGTGTTAATCATTTTCATTCCAAGATATCTATATAGAAAGCTTGATGAATTCGCATCACCGGGAGTTCAGGGAAAGCATGCGAGACAGAAAGTAGAGACAAGAAAAGAACTGGAAAAATATATAGAAGAAAGTGCAAAAGAGTATTTTAAATAGACAGACCGTCCAAACAGGGCGGTCTTTTTATGTCCGCTTGGAGGGTATATGGGAAAGAAAAAGGTAGGAGCCTATATAACACTGGACGGCGAGAAGGAATTCCGATCAGCAGTAACTCAATGTAACAAGAGCCTTGCGACCATGAAGTCAGAGATGAAGTTGGTGGAAGCTGAAACGGCCGGAAATGCCAACTCGCTTGACACATTGAGAAAAAAGAACGATGTTTTAACAAAAACATTAAATGAACAGATTCAAAAAGAAGAGGCAGTACGTCGGGGATTGACTCACGCTCAGGAAGACTATGCGAGAGTTGGAGATGAACTGCAGGAATACAGAACAAAACTTGAACAGGCTCAGAATGCATTGGAAGAAATGAAACAATCTTCTGATACATCAGAGGAAGCCATGGTGAGACAGCAAACGGCAGTTGAGGATCTGAGCCAAAAGGTGGAAAAAGGAGAAGTCACATACCAAAGAGCCGGAAATCGTGTTCAGGACTGGCAAAAACAGTTGAATAATGCGCAGGCACAGACGATAAAGGCTACGAAGGCTGTCAATGAAAACGCAGCATATATGGAAGAGGCTGAAAAAGCTACGGACGGTTGCGCAAAGAGCATTGATAATTTTGGCAGACAGACTGACACGCTTGCTGATAAAGTCACCAGTACAGGTAAAATTATAAAAGCCAATCTGGTAAATACCATGGTTGATTCTGCAAAAGACTTGTCAAAAGACCTGTTTCAGAGTGCAATTGAGGGAGCAGCAGATCTTCAGGAAGCGCAGCAGCAGCTCCAGGCAAGCACAGGGGCAACAGCTAAAGAAACAGCAGCATATTCTGCGGAAATGCAGAAACTTTATGAAGGTGGATATGGTGATGCGGTCAGTGATGTAGCCAATGCAATGTCATTAGTCAAGCAATATACCAATGAAACAGATCCGTCCAAAATCCGTGAACTTGCCGAAAATGCAATCACGTTGGAAGATACCTTTAACATGGATTTAAGCGAATCAATCCGGGCGGCAGACACTCTGATTGACGAAATGGGAGTTTCATCTGACCAGGCGTTTGATTTAATGGCAAGAGGCGCCCAAAAAGGATTGAATAAATCGGGAGAGCTTGCGGATAACATCACAGAGTATGCATCTTTATGGGCACAGGCAGGATTTTCAGCAGAAGAAATGTTCACGATTATGGAAAATGGATTAGATTCAGGATCATATAATCTGGACAAAGTCAACGACTATGTGAAGGAATTCGGAAACAGTCTGGCAGACGGAAGAATTGATGATAATATCAATGCATTTTCTGATAGCACGAAAGAATTAGTTGCACAATGGCATGATGGAGGAGCAACGACAAAGCAAGTCTTTGATTCTGTTATTTCAGATCTTGCCAACATGGAGAATCAACAGCAGGCACTGACGATTGCAAGTAATACCTGGAGCGCACTTGGAGAAGACAATTCGATGAAAGTCATCACTTCATTGAATAAAGTCAATAACACCTATAAAACGGTTCAGGGAACCATGGAAGAGGTAAAAAATGTCAAATATGACAATATAAAAAATGAATGGAAGGTGCTTGGAAGGACTTTCCAGTCAGATGTTGCAAAGCCAGTATTAAAGACATTTTTGCCGGCAGCACAAAAGGGAATGAAGGAACTGGCTGACAACATCGAGGTGATTATTCCAGTAGCAACAGCGGCTGGAACTGTAATCGGAACAATGTTTGTTGTAAATAAGAGCAAGAAATTTATATCAGAAGTAAAAGAAACCGGAGAAACACTGGGAAAACTTGGCGTAAAACTTCTGGAACTGACGGGCATCAGAACGGCTGAGACAGTAGCTGAGACAGCATCGACTGTTGCAAAAGAAGCAGATACAGCAGCTACGGCATCACAGACAGTAGCGACAGTAGCGCAGACCGCCGCTACAGAAACAGCTACGGCATCACAGACAGGACTCAATACAGCAATGCTGGCAAATCCAGCGGTGCTATTAGTTGCAGGAATAACAGCGGTTGTAGGAGTCATGGCAGTACTGGCATCAAAAACAAAAGATACAGCCAGTGAAACTGATGAACTTACCAAAGCAACAGATGAGTTAAAAGATAAAGCAAAAGAGACCAGTGAAGAGTTAAAAAACTCCACGAATGAGATAAAGACATCAATGGAAGAGGTCGCAGCAAGCGAAACCTATGCCAATAATTTGGTCAATGAATTATCTACACTTGCGGATCAGACAAGTAGAACATCAGCAGAGCAACAGAGAATGAGTTCTATTGTAATGCAGTTGAACACCATGTTTCCAGAGATGGCACTCAGTATCGATGAGACGACCGGCAAATTAAGCATGAGTACCGCAGAAATGAAAAGTTATATTAAAAATGCGGTGGAAATGCAAAAAGTACAGGTTGCCCAGGAAAAGATGAAAGACAGTGTAGAAAAGCTGGTAGATGCAGAAATTGCGGCAACAGAAGCGAAAAATAAAGTTGCAGAAATTGACGGCAAGCTGGAACAGATTGAAAAGAAGAGGACAGAAGCGAATGAAGCTGCCACAAAGCAGGCAGAAGAATATGCAGAGGCTAATGAAGCATATGGAGAGGCATTGCGGACTGGAGCTGATAACCTAGATGAGTTATATGCAGCGACACTGAGACAGTCAGAAGCGACAATCAAATATAATGGCGAGGTCATGACAGTCACAGAGGCATTAGATCAGATGGCAACAGATGAAGCAAAATTGAATGGTGCAAAATCTGAAGCAACAGAAAGTCAGAAAGAACTAAATGATGCCATATCAGAAGCTAATGAAGAAATGGCTCCATATATGGACTACATGACCGGACTGACAGATGCGACTCAGGCTAATACAGAAGAAGTCAGAAATAACACGGAAGCAAAAGGAGAAGCTTCGGAACAATCTGCTGTCAGTATAGAAATGGCGGGGCAGGAACAGGAAGCATATAAAAGCCTGTCGAATGCACAGCAGGAAATGGCTCTAAGCGTGACCAATGGCGTGCTGACGATGCAGGAGAATGTCCAGAGTGCTCTGCAGTCACAGATGGATATGTTTGAAGAATTTGATGCTGGAACAGAAATATCTACCCAGAAGCTGTTATCAAATATGCAGAGCCAAGTTGATGGAGTATCAGCGTGGGAACAGAATCTTTCATCACTTGCTGATAGAGGAATCAATCAGGGAATTTTGCAAAAGCTGGCAGAAATGGGACCGCAAGGTTCTGGATACGTTGCTGCATTTAACAACATGACAGATGAAGAACTGGCAAAAGCCAATGATCTGTGGAGCCAGAGCATAGACATACAGTCTATGACAAATGAATGGGGACAGCAGTTGATGACATCTGGCGCGGCCAACATAGCTGGTGGAATGGACAATCTTACATCAGTTATGCAGGCAAGTGGAGCAAACACAGTTGCCGGACTTGTACAGGGAATGCAGAATGCTCAGAACCAGGCACAGACAGCAGGAAAAGATCTCGGCGTGAAGACAATCGAGGCGGTAGACAACGGACTGGGGTGTCATTCCCCATCAACAAAGACGAAAGAATCCGGCCGAAATGTAAATCTTGGATTATCACAAGGAATGCAGACGGGAATATTAATCGTACAACAGGCAGCAAAAAATGTGGCCAATGCAGCAATAGAACCAATCCGTAGTACATTAACACCGTCAGCAACGACACAACTCGGATATAATGTATCAGCAGGATTGGCAAGAGGAATTCTGCAAGGAAGAGCGGAAGTCATTTCAGCAGCAAGCAGAGTGGCGAGTGACGCAATCAGAACAGCCAATGAGACATTAGAAATACATTCACCGTCCAGAGTATTCTGGAGAATGGGAGAATTTTCAATGCAAGGACTGGCAGATGGATTTGTTGATAATTCGGGAATAGCAAAAGAGGCATTGGCAGAAACAGTTGATTACAGTGGAGTGCACGCAGTGATGAGTCGGGGATATGGGACAAGTTCAGCGCAGTCTTATCCAGCGATAATAAGAGCAATGCAGGAAGCTATGAGCCAGGTACAACTCAAGGTATATCTGGGACAGAGAGATGTAACAAGGCAATTATCAGAATGGGGCGTAGTGTTTAATGGTTAGATATGTATGCGGAAGTTCAAAAGAAGAAATTAATATCAGCGAAGGAAATATCCGAAGCAGAATAAGGAAAGCAGGCTTCTATGATTCTGACTGGGAACCAGACGAAACAAAAATGATTATTGGAAGCGCTGTAAAAAAGTTTGGTAAAAAAGCAGTGACATATAATCTAACAGTAGAGTTTCTGGGAAATAAGGATATAAGAGCAGAAAATGCGAATAGATTTTTTGAGATGACTGAAACAGATGTATTAAATGAAACTCCAGGAAGATTGTATAAAGATGACTGGTATATTGAATGCTACGTGATTGGAAGAGAATCTGGAGGAAGAGATGATCGCAAAAGAGCAATTCAGGTAGAGGAAAAGATATACGCGCCATATCCGTTTTGGATAAAAGAAACGCCATATTATTTTCGAAAATTTGAAAATATTTCAACTAATAATAAAAGATATCCGGGGCGGTATTCATATCGTTATGCTAATGGTATGAATTCGGGATATATCATTAACGAACATTTTGTAAACACAAATTTCAAAATGATTATATATGGTCCAGTGGTCAATCCTATGGTTACAATAGGAGGCGTCCAACATCTGGTAAATATAGTGTTGGAAGCGGGAGAATATCTGATAATTGACAGCAAGACGAAAACAGTAATAAAAGTCACGCAAAGTGGAGAACAGGTCAATGCATATCATAACAGGCAGAAACAACGAGCGTTTTTTCAAAAAATAGCTCCAGGAAGACAAACAATTATGTGGACTGGAAAGTTTGATTTTGACATAATCCTGTATACGGAAAGGAGTGAACCAACATGGAAGGGGCGGTAAGCCAGGAAATAGAGTTCACAGTGGCGAAGGAGAATGGACTGGAATTAAAAAGGCTTCCGGAAATCGCAGAGGTAGATATTGATATTGGTAACAAAGACGATTTTGAAATAATTATTCCAAATACGGAATGGAATGAAGAGTGTTATACATATGGCTGCCGAATCTTTGCAGCAGATACAGAATACGGTGGAATGATACAGGATATTGAGTCAACGACAGAAACTGAAGAGGTGACCATAAGAGGAAACACATGGCGGGGACAATTAAAATATAAAATTGTAGAACCGCCAGCAGGAAAGGATTATCTAACTGTAAGTGGAGACTTAAATGAAATATTGAAAGAATTGATAGGAGACCGCTTTGACGGTCTCTTTGAAATTAGCGAAAAAGCAACTGGAATAAACGTGGAAAACTGGCAGGTTGACAGATATGTGACGCTGTATGATGCCATTATGAAAATCTTAGATCGATATCAGCACCGATTGGACATTAGATATATTCAACCGGAAGGGCAGGAGTATGGATATGTATTACTGCAAGCGATGCCAATCATAGACTATTCGGAAGATTTGGAGTACAGCAATGAAGAGAAGATAAATGTGAATATAAGAGACTGCCGGTCTGGCATCAACCATCTTGTATGCGTGGGAGAAGGAGAAAATCAGGAAAGAATAGTAATTCACCTATATGTACAAAAGGACGGAAGTATTGGGAAAGTACCGCACTATACGGGAAAAGACGAATTGGCAGCAGTCTATGATTATTCATCGGCAGATGCAGAAAAGCTTGAAGAAGGTGGAATGAAAAGACTTCAAGAACTCCAAAATTATAAAAAGTGTGAGATGACAATAGAAGATGCAGATCTTCAGATAGGAGATATTTTGTCGGGGTACGATACAGTAACTGACACAGTAGTTCAAAAACCGGTAGTACAGAAGATTTTAAAAATGAAAAATGGTGAAATAACAATTGAGCATAAAATGAAAGGAGATGATTAAATGTCTGGATTAAAACCAATTACAGTGAATACACCAACAGAAGACGAAGCACATATATATGCAGAAGACGATGCAGCCATCTACCAGAGCCTTTTTGGTGAGGACGGTGTATCAAGTGTCGGACAAGCGTGTAAAGCCACAGTGTTGTCCAACAACAAGGTCAGAGTTGCAGACGGAGTTATCTGCGTAGGAGGACATTTCGCGCGTATCCCTTACGGGGATTACATTGACTGCGAAATCGAAAATGGACAGAGCGGACAGAACAGAAACGATATCATCGTAGCAAGGTTCGAGACGACCGGAACAGGCGGTATCGATACATACACATGCGAAGTCAAGAAAGGAATGGCGGGAAGCACAGCAACGGATCCGGAGATTGTACAAGAAGACTTATATAAGGCAGGAAAGGTGAGAGAGCTTCCGCTGTACAGGGTGAAGATAGAGGGACTGAGCATCACGGCGGTAGAACAGCTCTTTACGCTGAGAAAAACCAATGAGGAATTGGAAAAAGAGCTTGTGTCACTAAATAGCAAAACAATTAAAGCATTTGGAGCGTCAGAAAGCGATTATATAAGCTTTACAGCGCCATTTGACTGTTATGCAATTATAGGATTTTCATGTCTTGGCTGGGGCTATGATGGCGGGTTTTTGGAGTTCCAGATTAAATCATCTGAACCATTGCCAGAGATATTTGCTCACACAGGTGGTTGCTCTGGAAATAATAGCGTTTATATTCCTTTACTTGCAAAAAGCTGTTTTTCTGGATTAAAAAAAGGGAAAACATATAGTTTTTCCCGTAAAAATCTTTACGGTTCATTTGGAGCTAGTTGGAATATAAAATGGTCAGCTATATGTATACCGGCGTGATTATTTACAAATACTTACTGACACCCCTAACATATGCCCTGATACGTATCCACCGCCATACGCCCATATTACAAGATATCCATCGGAATCGACTTTCCTTGCCGATATCATAGTAGTTTGTTGCTTTGGTTGCCAAATAGATATCACACATGATTAGTGGCTATTTCCATGTGCCTGTAGTATGTACGCACACTGTAACCAAAAGCTGTCCGCCAGGTGAATCCGGGCGCATTGCATATACTCCTGGTGATTGTTCAAGTGTTCCATTGTCAACCCCCATAGTCCATGCCTGACCATCTGCTTCTATCCGTACATCAGCATCCATAACCGTTTTGAACGGTTCGATGTAATCTACCGCCGGAACACTTGCATAATAGCAACTTCCCCATGCGGAAAAAGTTTTTGTTAAAACCTTGGATTTAATAAACTGCTCCATAAACCCATTTGCATGCTTAATGCACGTTCCGCTATCAGTAGTTATTATTTTGCTATTTAGTTAAGGAAAATAAGCGCATGACACCCATAAAAAAATAAGAAAGGAGAGCCTTCCTTACGATAAATACAATTCACACTCATATGTCATGCGCTTATTATATAGAAACCTGTCAACCAGAGCCGAAAGGCTCTTTTCATATTGTGCGACATCGCACAGAAAGGAGTAACAATTGAAGATTATTTTCAATGATGCGACGGAACTGACAATCCAGTCTGCATCGATCCGGGCATATGGAAGTCTCCTAATTAAGACCATATCGGCAACGGAAGAGGAACTTCGAACCATGTTCCAGGATAAGTTCAAGACTCAAAAGATGACCGTGACAGAACGGGAGTCTACCATTGCAGAATACGAGAATTACACGGACTTAAATGCCGTAGTAAAATACACGGCTGGAATCTTGGGCGTAGTGATGTACCGGGAAAAAGAATCACCAATGGATCGTATTGATACACTGGAAGAGCATGTGGACAATCTTACAGAAGCCAACAAAAGCCGTGAGGCTGAAAATGCAGAGCTTATAGCCACCGTGGACAGTATCCTCACAGACGTGCTGCCGGCACTGCTCGGTGATGGCACAGAAGAAACTGATACAGAAAATACGGATACAAAATAAGAAAGGAAAAGAAAGGATGAATGATATGACAACATTTATTGCAAGAAGAATTATGGAAGAGGCAGACAAAAGCACAGAGGCAGGACAGAAGAAATACCGTGCATATTTTAGGACAAGATTGTACAAAAAATGGAAAGACGAAGTGGACACAATCCTAAAAACCGATGGTTACGATGAGGTCATCGTAGAAAATTAAGGAGCGTCGCGATGGACAATATTATAGAATGCAGGTTGGATTCTACCTGCAAGGAGATATACACGGGCATCTGGCAGCATGATTATGGACAGATACTCAGGATCACAGGTGTAGATCTGCCGAAAACTGTAGGGAGAGAATTGGAATCACTGATTTAAAAACGATTGTATCAGCAACACTTGAAGAAGAAAGTCTCATCAATATTACTCTTTTCCGGCTGGTACGCAAATAATAATTAATGAGAGGTGATCATATGAAAATACGTGCAAGACCCTAGTGATCTTATTTTTATACCATAAAATAAGGAAAGGACGCACATGATCAAGTTTTTATCAGAAAATTGGGCGCTTCTGTCGTTTGTAGTGTCAGCCATTGCATACATATATTATCAAGTGATTGCTATGCGAAAAGGAATACGTGCACTACTTAGGGCGGATTTGATACGTCTCTATAACAAGTATCACGACGATTATGGATATTGTCCGTTGTATGTCAAGCAGTCACTGGAAGACGAATATAAACAATATCATACATTAAAGGGGAATGGTGTAGGCACGCAAATATATCATGCGCTTATGGAATTGCCTACAGAGCCACCCCATGAAGGAGAGGATTAATGATGTTTAAAAATTGTGTATTTAAAGTATCTGTAGATACAAAGAAGTGGGCTAAGAAAGCTGCAGTCAGAGCAATCAAAACGATAGCACAGACTGCAGTCGCCACAATCGGAACAGCAACAGCACTCGGTCAGGTCGATGCAAAGCTTGTAGTCTCAGCATCAGTCCTGGCAGGAATTTTATCCTTGCTGACAAGTGTAGCAGGATTACCGGAGGTTGAGGGCGAGTAATCGTCCTCTTATTGATAGGAGTGATATTATGGCAGTAAGAATTGGAAGCGCACGTATTAATGAGAAGGGCACCACCACCGGAGGAAAAGCCGGAGATCAGACCGGTGGAGAAGTGTCTATACAGAATTACTATCTGCACAGAAAAGGTTGGTACGTAGCAAGACCGAAAGATCCAACTGTAGCAGAGAAGATTGCACAGGCAATGGAAGCAGCGTGCAACAATAATCACATCGGTTATTGCCAGGCACACAGAGACAGCCTTAGAAAGATTGCGGTTAGGCATTACTATAATCTCAGCAAGGTCAATGTTGATGTGGAGGTAGATTGCTCTGCACTGGTCAGAGTATGTTGCTTATATGCCGGAATACAGGTTGGAGATTTCAACACAGCGTCAGAGCTGGAAACCTTGCGAAAGACAGGAGCGTTCGAAATCCTGAAAGATGATAAGCGCTGCAAGGAAAGTACATATCTGAAACGAGGGGATATTCTTGTTACACGCACAAAGGGACATACAGTTGTAGTCCTGGACAATGGATCTGGAGTGACTTCCGCTTCAAAGAGCACCAGAGCTTATGTCGTCGGACAAGTCTATGCAACACAGGTGGACGACCTGAGCGTCCGAACCGGTCCGGGAACCAATAATCCGGAAAAATCTTATGCGGAGTTATCCAGTAATGCACAGCAACACGCGCACGATAACGGGAGACTCAAGAAAGGCACGCGTGTAACCTGTAAGGATGTCCGCAAGGTTGGTAGTGACATCTGGATCAAGATTCCAAGCGGCTGGATTGCTGCATATTATGGCGGAAAGAAGTATGTAGGATAGCGGTGTAAAAGTTTTGCACTAACTATATGACCCCAAATCCTGTGACCAGGTTGAGATTAATACCTTCTTCTTCAAAATAACCTTTTTCAATAGCAACATACATAGGTGCATAAAAGATAGAATGAGCTACTTCATTAAGTGTTACTGGCGTAAGGTTTTCTTCTTTGTTTGTTTTATCAGTGTTTATAATGGCTGAAGCATGTTTTGTCTCTTTTGTCTGGGAACAGCCAAAGAGAGCTGTCATTGACAATGCAAGAAGTAAAAGAAGTACAGAAATACGTTTTATCATATAGTCCTCCGTTAATAATTTTTTATGTTATATAGTATATTCAGTGTTGTAAAACAGGTGCTGATTTAATGAAGTGTATTTATAAATTGTAACAGAATCTTAAACAGTAGTTTGTTTGGCAAATGGTGGGGCATAATAGAGAAACATATAATTGACATTATAAAACATATGGCGTATTCTGAATGAAATGGGGAGTATTTGTATGCTCCCCCACAGAATACAATTCAGAGGCATAGAAAGAACTTTGAAAGCATTCTTGAATACATATAATAGAAGAAACAGGAGAAAGACTATGAAGAAAATCGGATTTATCGGTGTTGGAATCATGGGGAAGTCCATGGTCAAAAATCTTATGAAAGCGGGATTTGAACTACATATATATGCAAGAACAAAGAGTAAAGTGAATGATGTGATAGAGGAAGGTGCTATCTTTCATGAGACGATTGGAGAATGTGTAAGAGCAAGTGAAGCTGTGATTACAATGGTAGGATTTCCTCAGGATGTGGAAGAAGTTTATTTTGATGAAGGAAATATTATGGATCAGGCAGAGAAAGGAATGTATCTGATTGATATGACAACGACCAGTCCGATGATTTCCAAGAAAATATATGAAGAAGGTAAAAAGAAAGGAGTTCATGTTGTAGATGCACCGGTGACCGGAGGTGATACAGGAGCAAAGGCAGGAACACTTTCTATTCTGGTCGGTGGCAACAAGGAAGATTATGAGGCTTGTATGCCGTTATTTGAAGCTATGGGAACGAATATCAATTATCAGGGAGAAGCTGGATGTGGACAGCATGCCAAGATGGTGAATCAGATCATGATTGCCGGAACCATGTCAGGACTTTGTGAGGCACTTAGCTATGCAAAAGCAAAAGATTTGGATTGTGAGACTGTATTAAAATCTGTTGCGACAGGAGCAGCCGGAAGTAAGCAGCTAGATTTCTTTGGAGAGAAGATACTACACGGAGATTATACTCCTGGATTTTTTATGAAACATTTTATTAAGGATATGAAGATTGCTTTGATTGAGGCAAATCAGTGTGAGCTGGATTTGGATGTGCTTAGTCAGACACTTGCAAATTATGAAGTTTTGGAAGCAGAAGGGTATGGTGATCTTGGAACACAAGCGTTGATCAAATATTATGAAGAAGGTTACAATGAAGAAATCATTGAAGACTAGGATGGCAAGATTCAACAGAAATTAGAATGTGGAAACTAAGATGGAAAGATTCTGTGGAAACGTTGACATTTTCCTTGAAATCCGATATCATATACTTTATCGGGTAAAAGCGCTAAAGCGTCAAAGCTATAAAGGATTTTGAAATTTCAGTATGGAAAGAGGATAATTGAAATCATTTGAAGCTTTGTGCCAGAAAGGGGAATAATTAGCAATGCCTATTACGGATATTTTGGAGAAAAATTGTCGCCTGTACGGCGATGACGTCTGTCTGGTAGAGATTAATCCAGAGATGCCAGAGACAAAAAGGAGCACGTGGAAGGAGTATGATTTGATTGAACCATCCCGTGCACCATATTACAGACGCGAAATTACATGGAATGTATTCAATGAGAAAGCAAATCGATTTGCAAATCTGCTTCTGGAACGCGGAGTCCAAAAAGGGGACAAGGTCGGAATCCTTTTGATGAATTGTCTGGAGTGGCTGCCGATTTATTTTGGTATTCTGAAAACGGGAGCTTTGGCAGTACCGCTGAACTTCCGTTATTCAGCCGATGAGATTAAATATTGTGTAGAACTGGCGGATGTAGATATTTTAGTGTTCGGACCGGAATTTATCGGACGTGTGGAGGAGATTGCGGACGATATCGGAAGAGGTAGACTTCTGTATTTTGTAGGCGATGGCTGTCCGGGATTTGCAGAAGATTATACTTCGCATACAGCAAACTGTTCCAGTCAGTCACCAAAGATTGACATTGTAGATGAAGATGATGCAGCAATTTATTTTTCTTCTGGAACAACAGGATTCCCAAAAGCAATTTTACATAATCATGAATCTCTGATGCATGCTGCACGAGTAGAGCAGAATCATCATGGACAGACAAAGGACGATGTGTTTTTATGTATTCCGCCACTTTACCATACAGGGGCTAAGATGCATTGGTTTGGAAGTCTTTTGACAGGTGGAAAGGCAGTCCTTTTGAAAGGAACGAATCCGAAGACAATTCTTCGTGCAGTTTCAGAGGAAAAATGTACTATCGTATGGCTGCTCGTACCGTGGGCACAGGATTTACTTCTTGCAATTGATAACAAAGATGTAGATTTGAAGGATTATGATCTGGAGCAGTGGAGACTTATGCATATCGGTGCGCAGCCGGTACCGCCAAGTCTGATTCGTCACTGGAAGGAATATTTCCCAAATCATAAATATGATACAAACTATGGATTGAGTGAATCTATTGGACCTGGATGTGTGCATCTCGGATTGGATCATATTGATAAAGTCGGTGCGATTGGTAAAGCAGGATTTGGCTGGGAGACAAAGATTATCGATGAGAATGGAAATCTGGTCGCACAGGGCGAAACTGGAGAGCTGGCAGTCAAAGGTCCGGGAGTCATGACTTGCTATTATAAAGATGAAAAAGCAACGGCTGAAGTACTTCATGATGGCTGGTTGTATACTGGAGATATGGCAATGGAAGATGAAGATGGATTTATCTATCTGGTTGACCGTAAGAAAGACGTCATTATCAGTGGCGGAGAGAATATTTATCCGGTACAGATTGAAGATTTTCTTCGTACCAATAATAAAATTCTGGATGTGGCAGTTATCGGACTTCCAGATCATAGACTGGGAGAAATTTCAGCAGCAATTATTGAGTTAAAACCTGGTGTAGAGTGCACAGAGGAGGAAATTGATGAATTCTGCAAGAAACTTCCAAGATACAAGAGACCTCGTAAGCTGATTTTTGCAAAGGTTCCTAGAAATCCTACTGGAAAGATTGAAAAGCCAAAGCTTCGTGAGAAGTATGGTGCAGCACATCTGGTCGCAGCGCAGAATCAGGTAGAGATTAAATAATAAAGAGTGATTTACTAGAAATATAAAAGTTCAGGGAGGGTTTGACTCGGTACAAGTCAAACCCTCCCTATTTTGGAATTGTCTATTTTCCGGCAGTTATATACTGCAAGTGATTTATTTATGTTCTTTTTGATATTCCAGAGATGCTTCAATAAATCCACGGAACAATGGGTGTGGTCTGTTTGGACGGGATTTTAATTCTGGATGAGCCTGGGTCGCGATGAACCAAGGATGATCTGGAATCTCTACCATCTCTACAATACGTCCATCCGGAGAAAGTCCGGATAATAGCATACCATTTTGAGTCAGTACATCGCGGTAATCATTATTTACCTCATAACGATGACGGTGGCGTTCCTGAATTTCTTCAGATCCGTACAGCTTATATGCTTTGGAGTCTTTATTTAAAACACATGGGTAAGAGCCAAGTCTTAATGTTCCACCGATATTTTCTACATCAATTTGTTCTGGCATGATATGAATGACCGGATGTGTAGTATCTGGATCTAATTCAGCGCTGTGAGCATCATTGTATCCAATGACGTCTCTTGCAAATTCAACGATGGATAACTGCATTCCAAGGCAGAGCCCCAGGAATGGAATATTGTGTGTGCGAGCATATTTGATCGCTTCAAGCATACCGTCAATTCCACGATTGCCAAAACCACCTGGAACAAGAATACCACTGACATCGCCAAGAATTTCATCAACATTATCTGCAGTTACCAGTTCAGAATCTACCCACTTGATATTGACAGTAGCGCGGCTGAAAATTCCACCATGTTTGAGTGCTTCTACAACACTGATATAAGCATCATGAAGCTGTGTGTATTTTCCGACAAGTGCGACGGTTACTTCTGTGTTTGGATTTCGCAGATAGTTCACCATTTCTTTCCAGTCTTTTAAATCTGGTTCCGGACAATTTAAGTGCAAGCATTCGCATACTACCTGAGCCAGATGTTCTTCTTCCATTGCAAGTGGAGCTTCATATAAATATTCAACGTCCAGATTCTGCAATACGTGATTTGCAGGAACATTACAAAACAGAGCAAGTTTATCTTTAATTCCTGTTCCAAGTGGATATTCAGAACGACATACAAGGATATCTGGCTGAATTCCCATGCCCTGCAGTTCTTTTACACTAGCTTGTGTTGGTTTAGTTTTCATCTCTTGAGATGCTTTCAGGTATGGAATTAATGTAACATGAATGAGAATTACATTGTCATGTCCTTTTTCATGCTGGAACTGACGGATGGCTTCCAAAAATGGCTGACTTTCGATATCGCCTACAGTTCCTCCGACTTCAATGATTGCTACTTCTGTATTCTCAGCAGCAGGGTTGCGATAAAAGCGAGATTTTATTTCGTTAGTAATATGAGGAATAACCTGTACAGTTCCTCCACCGAAATCTCCGCGTCTTTCTTTTTGAAGTACGGACCAGTAGACTTTACCAGTCGTAACGTTGGAATTTTTACCGAGACTTTCATCGATAAAACGCTCATAATGACCAAGATCAAGATCTGTCTCAGTTCCGTCATCAGTTACAAATACTTCGCCATGTTGTACCGGGTTCATAGTACCTGGATCAATGTTGATATAAGGGTCAAATTTCTGCATAGTCACGGTATAACCACGAGCTTTCAGAAGACGACCTAAAGATGCAGCAGTGATTCCTTTTCCAAGTCCTGATACGACACCACCTGTAACAAATACATATTTTACTGCCATAATGTCCTCCTTAGAATGAAAAAATATGTTCAAGCATGTCCCCCAAAAAACATATCTCAAAAAATACTTTAAAAGTATACACCTTTTTTATTAAAAAATACAGAGATTTTAGTCTCTTTTTTCATATTTTGCTTCATAAGTTGCCTGAATAGAAAGGCGCTTTAACTGTTTAATGTCTACAGAGCTTACCATGACGGAAGTATGTGCCTGGCATCCTGCAAGATTCGGAAGCTGTTCTAGTGCTTTCTTTGCAAGTGGATTAGAAGCTGCGCTTACAGAAAGAGCAATGAGAACTTCATCAGTATGAAGGCGTGGATTCTTGTTTCCGAGATACTTTGTCTTTAATGTTTGGATTGGTTCGATGGCTTCCGGTGAAATGACATGGCAGGAATGTTCGATGCCAGCCAGATCTTTCAGGGCATTAAGCAGCATGGCAGCAGTTGCTCCGAGCAGTTTGGAAGTCTTTCCTTTTATAATGCGTCCGTCATGAAGTTCGATAGCAGCAGCAGGACCATTAGTTATTTTCTCGTATTCAAGGGCAGCGTCAACAACTTTGCGGTCATGGATAGTAACACCAGCCTGGTTCATCAACATTTCGATGGTATAGACTTCATTGTCGGAGCACTGACCAAGAAGAAGACGGCGCAGAGATTCGTAATATCTGCGTAAAATTTCTTGTTTGGAAGCTTCGCGGCATGCTTCATCATCACAGATACAGTTTCCGGCCATGTTCACTCCCATGTCTGTTGGTGATTTGTAAGGGCTTTCTCCGTAAATGCGTTGGAAAATTGCATTTAATACAGGAAAAATCTCTACATCACGGTTATAGTTAACGGTTGTCTCGCCATAAGCTTCAAGATGGAATGGATCGATCATATTTACATCGTTCAGATCTGCAGTGGCTGCTTCATAAGCTAAGTTGACCGGATGCTTCAGCGGGATATTCCAGATAGGAAATGTCTCAAACTTGGCATAACCGGCACGGATTCCGCGTTCCAGTTCGTGATAGAGCTGGGAGAGGCAGACAGCCATTTTTCCACTTCCTGGTCCGGGAGCAGTCACAACGACCAGTGGTCTGGAAGTTTCAATGTAATCATTTTTTCCATAACCGTTCTCACTTACAATGACCGGAATGTTGGTCGGATATCCTGCAATCAAGTAGTGGCAGTATACACGGATGCCCATTTTCTCCAGGCGGGCTTTAAATAAGGAAGCACTTTCCTGGTTACTGTATTTTGTAATAACAACACTGCCGACATAGAGCCCGCGATCACGGTAAATGTTCATCAGGCGGAGAACATCAGAATCATAAGTGATTCCAAGATCTCCACGGATTTTGTTGCGCTCGATGTCTTCGGCGCTGATCACGATGATAATTTCTGCCTGATCGGAAAGCTTGTCCAGCATACGGAGCTTACTGTCAGGTTGAAATCCAGGCAGTACACGGGAAGCGTGATAATCGTCAAATAATTTGCCTCCGAATTCCAGATAGAGCTTATTGTCAAACTGACTGATTCGCTCTTTAATGTGGGCAGACTGCATCTGCAGATACTTGTCATTGTCAAAACCAATTTTCATAATGAATAAATCCTCTCTTGTCCTCTGTATTATATTATGAGTTCTATCGTTCATATGCCGGAACTGTTCTGAAATATACAGAAAAATTCAGGCATGAAAAACCACAGAAAAAGTATACTACATATTATGGTTAGTTTACAATCTTTTCATAATGTTTTTATTGATTTCTAACAAGGCTGTCCGTATAATGGAGAGTGACACAGGAGGAGAAAAATGGACAACCAGAACGGAAACAAGGATAATAATAAAAATAACAAACAAGGCTTTTCTTTTGTCATACTGATTACGATGCTGACGGCACTTTTGGTATTTGCTATGTATCAGTTTCAGGGAGTGGACAGTGACCAGGAAATTACTTATAACAAGTTCCTGAAGATGATTGATGAGAAGAAGGTCGAGAAAGTTGAAATTAAGAGTGACAGGATTCTGATCACGGCAAAGAAAGAAAGTGGAGATAAGGTCAACAAGGAATATTACACAGGCCGGATGAATGATGATCAATTGGTGGAGAAACTGGAAAAAGCAAAGATTGATTTCAATCAGGAGGTACCGGATACAACTTCTGCAATTGTTGCCCAGTATGCTATGAATATCATTCCGCTTGTCATATTTATTGCACTGATCGTATGGATGACCCGTAAGATGTCGAAAGGCGGAGGCATGATGGGAATTGGCAAGAGTAATGCCAAGATGTATGTGGAAAAACAGACCGGTGTCACATTTAAGGATGTAGCAGGGCAGGATGAGGCGAAGGAATCTTTGCAGGAAGTTGTAGATTTCCTGCACAATCCGGGAAAATATACAAGCGTAGGAGCAAAGCTTCCAAAAGGAGCACTGCTTGTAGGACCTCCGGGAACAGGTAAGACACTTTTGGCAAAAGCAGTTGCAGGAGAGGCAAAAGTACCGTTTTTTTCATTGAGTGGATCTGCATTTGTAGAGATGTATGTCGGTGTCGGAGCATCCAGAGTCCGAGACTTGTTTAAGCAGGCACAGCAGATGGCACCTTGTATTATTTTCATTGACGAGATTGATGCAATTGGTAAGAGCCGTGATACACAGATGGGCGGTAACGATGAGCGTGAGCAGACATTGAACCAGCTTCTGGCTGAGATGGATGGATTTGAAAGTAACAAAGGTCTTGTTCTTCTGGCAGCCACGAACCGTCCGGAGATTCTGGATCCGGCACTGTTAAGACCGGGACGTTTTGACCGTCGTATTATTGTGGAACGACCGGATCTTAAAGGACGTGTGGAAGTACTGAAAGTGCACTCTAAAGACGTGAAGATGGATGAGACGGTTGATCTGGAAGCAATCGCACTTGCAACTTCCGGAGCAGTTGGCTCAGATCTTGCAAATATGATCAATGAAGCCGCAATCAACGCAGTTAAGAATGGAAGAAATGCCGTATCACAGGCGGATCTTTTTGAAGCAGTGGAAGTTGTGCTGGTAGGTAAAGAAAAGAAAGACCGTGTGATGAATCAGGAAGAGCGCAAGATTGTATCTTACCATGAAGTCGGACATGCGCTTGTCAGTGCGTTGCAGAAGGATTCTGAGCCAGTTCAGAAGATTACGATCGTACCGCGTACGATGGGAGCACTTGGATATGTTATGCAGACTCCGGAAGAAGAAAAGTTCCTGAATACAAAGAAAGAACTGCAGGCTATGTTAGTTGGAATGCTCGGAGGACGTGCTGCAGAAGAGATTGTATTTGATACAGTGACAACAGGGGCTTCTAATGATATTGAGAAAGCAACCAGTGTGGCAAGAGCTATGATTACCCAATATGGTATGAGTGAGAAGTTCGGGCTGATCGGGCTGGAATCGGTCCAGAACAGATATTTGGACGGACGTCCGGTTATGAACTGTGGTCAGGAGACAGCTTCTGAGATTGATCATGAAGTTATGAAGATGCTGAAAGAAGCTTATGAGGAAGCAAAGAAACTTCTTTCAGAACACAGAGAATCACTGGATAAGATTGCAGCATTTCTGATTGAGAAAGAGACAATCACAGGAAAAGAATTCATGAAGATTTTCCATGAAGTAGAAGGAATTGCAGAAGAGTAATACAGAAAGTTAATGTATTTGAATACCGTTTCCCGGGCAAATCAGATTTTTGTCAGGGAGGCGGTATTTTCTGTTACATTGAGTTGAAAAAACAGGGAGTAAATTATGTTTGATATTCAGGAAGAATTAAAAAAGCTGCCGGGCAAGCCGGGAGTTTATCTGATGCATGATGAGACAGATAAAATCATCTATGTGGGAAAAGCAATCAGTCTGAAAAACCGTGTACGACAGTATTTTCAGAGCAGCCGTAACAAAGGGGCTAAGATAGAACAGATGGTGACTCACATTTCCAGGTTCGAGTATATCGTAACAGATTCGGAACTGGAAGCGCTGGTGCTGGAGTGCAATCTCATCAAAGAGCACAGACCCAAATATAACACAATGTTGATGGACGACAAGGCTTATCCATTTATAAAAGTTACTGTGCAGGAGCCATTTCCAAGAGTGATGTTGGCAAGAAGAGTGCAGAAAGATAAGGCAAAGTATTTTGGCCCCTATACGAGTGCCGGGGCAGTGAAAGACACAATAGAACTGATTCGAAAGTTATATTTTATCCGAAGCTGTAACCGGAGACTGCCAAAGGATATTGGAAAAGAGCGGCCATGTCTGAACTATCATATTCATCAGTGCAAAGCTCCGTGTCAGGGATACATTTCGAAGGAGGAATACCGCAAGTCTGTAGAGGAAGTCTTACATTTTCTGAATGGCAATTATGATCCGATTCTGGAAAAGTTGAAGGCACAGATGGAAGAAGCGTCAGAGGCATTGGAGTTCGAGCGGGCAATTGAATATCGGGAGTTGATAAACAGTGTACAGAAAATTGCACAGAAGCAGAAAATTACAGACACTGCGGGAGATGACAGGGATATTGTGGCAGTATCAAAAGATTTGGAAGATGCGGTTGTGCAAGTGTTTTTTATTCGAAATGGAAGATTGATCGGGCGGGATCATTTTTATCTGAAGCTAGTGGATAAGGAGACAAAGGCAGAGATACTTTCCAGTTTTATCAAGCAATTTTATGCAGGGACACCATATATTCCGGGACAGATTATGTTGCCAGAGGAAATACCAGATCATGAGATTATTGAGGAATGGCTGACAAGGAAAAAAGAGCATAAAGTACATCTGGTCATTCCGAAAAAAGGAACAAAGGAAAAACTGGTAGAGCTGGCAGAAAAAAATGCCCGAATGGTTCTGACGAAGGATAAAGAGCGGATTAAGAGAGAAGAGGGAAGAACGATTGGTGCAGTCAAAGAACTTCAAAATCTTTTGGGCTTAACCGGACTGCATCGTATGGAGGCGTATGATATTTCCAATACAAATGGATTTGAATCAGTTGGCTCTATGGTTGTCTATGAAAAAGGGAAACCGAAGAGAAATGACTACCGTAAATTCAAGATTAAAGGGGTAAAAGGGGCGAACGATTATGCCAGTATGAATGAAGTGCTTACAAGGCGGTTCGGGCACGGCTTAAGAGAAAAAGAAGAAGGTCGAGAACTTGGCAGTTTTACGGCATTTCCAGATTTGATTCTGATGGACGGTGGTAAAGGGCAGGTAAATATTGCACTGGAAGTGCTGGATAAGCTGAATCTGGATATTCCGGTCTGCGGTATGGTAAAGGATGATCACCACAGAACCAGAGGGCTTTATTTTCACAATGAAGAGATTCCTATTGACCGGAATTCGGAAGCATTCAGACTGATCACGCGCATTCAGGATGAAGCTCACCGGTTTGCAATTACATTTCACAGGCAGCTTCGCAGTCAAGGACAAGTGCATTCGATTTTGGATGATATTCCAGGTGTTGGACCAGCAAGAAGAAAAGATTTAATGAAGCATTTTGCCAACATTGAGGCAATCAAGAATGCCACTGTAGAGGAACTAAAGAGTCTTCCTTCTATGAATGAAAAATCCGCTAAGGATGTGTATGATTTTTTTCACTGATATGCTATAATTTTAATATTAGTAATAGGATGCCTGGAAGGAGAGACATATATGCGAAAAAATGTAGTTCAAATGAAGCAGATTGTCGAGAAGATGAATCTGAAAAATCTGACACCGGATGTAGAGTTGTCGGATAAGGCTGTGGAGGTTCCGGATATTAACCGTCCTGCATTACAATTGACAGGATTTTTTGAAAGATTTGATTCGGAACGGGTGCAGGTCATCGGTTATGTAGAATATAGCTACCTGACAACATTGGAAGAAAAGAAAAAAGAGGAAATTTATGACACGCTTCTTTCTTACAAGATTCCATGCCTGGTATTTTGCCGTGCTTTAAAACCAGATGATATGCTCTTGCAAAAGGCAACAGAAGCGAATATTCCGGTATTTTCAACAGATTCACATACATCTGCATTTATGGCAGAAATCATTCGGTGGTTAAATGTTCAGTTAGCACCATGTATTTCCATCCATGGAGTACTGGTAGATGTCTACGGTGTCGGTGTGCTGATTATGGGAGAGAGTGGTATTGGAAAAAGTGAGGCGGCTCTGGAACTGATTAAGAGAGGGCACCGGCTTGTCAGTGACGATGTTGTGGAGATCCGCAAGGTCAGTGATGAGACACTGGTAGGAACAGCACCGGATATTACAAGGCATTTTATTGAGCTCAGAGGTATTGGAATTGTGGACGTTAAGACTTTATTCGGTGTTCAAAGCGTCAGAGAGACAAAGAATATTGACCTTGTTATTACACTGGAGGAGTGGAATAAAGAGCGTGAGTATGATCGCCTGGGACTGGAAGATCAGTATACAGAATTTCTTGGGAATAAGGTAGTCTGCCACAATCTTCCAATCCGTCCAGGACGTAATCTGGCTATTATTGTAGAGACGGCTGCTATTAATCACAGACAGAAGTCTATGGGTTATAATGCTGCACAGGAGCTATATCAGAGAGTACAACGTAATCTTACAAAAAAAGATTAAAATATATACACGAGGAGAAAATAACTATGAAATACTGTTTTGGAGCAGATGTTGGGGGAACCACTATAAAACTGGGATTGTTTACAGTGGATGGAGAAATTCTTGATAAATGGGAGATTATTACAAGAACTGAAAATGAAGGTGAATCCATTCTTCAAGATATAGCAACGGCTTTAAAGGAAAAGATTCAGGAAAAAGCAATTCCGGCAGAAGAAGTGATAGGAATTGGAATGGGAATTCCGGCACCGGTAAATTCGGAAGGTATTGTGAGAAAGACAGCGAATCTTGGATGGGGATATAAAGAGGTTAAGAAAGAATTAGAGAATCTGACAGGTTGGCAGGTTGTTGTTGGCAATGATGCCAATGTAGCGGCACTCGGTGAGATGTGGAAAGGTGCTGGACATGGTGAGAAGAATATGGTCATGGTCACACTTGGAACTGGAGTTGGCGGAGGAGTGATCATGGGAGGAAGGCCTTTAATCGGTGCCAATGGAGCTGGCGGAGAAATCGGACATATCTGTGTAAATTACTTTGAAGAAAAGTGTTGTGGCTGTGGAAAGAAAGGCTGTCTTGAACAGTATGCGTCTGCAACAGGAATTGCAAGAATTGCCAGAGAACATCTCGCAGCTGATAAGAAAGATTCAATATTGCAAACTTATGATTTAGATAAGATAGATGCAAAAATCGTATTTGATGCCTTAAAAGAAGGTGACCAGCTTGCAGTAGATGTTGTAGAAGAATTCGGAGAATACCTGGCGAAAGGATTAGCAGACGTAGCGGTCGTAGTAGATCCAAGCCTTTTTGTAATTGGAGGAGGAGTGTCAAAAGCAGGAGAAATTCTCCTTACATATATAGAAAAATATTATCGCAAGCGAGCCTTTTTTGCAAATAAAGATACTCAGTTTGCTATTGCAAGCCTTGGAAATGATGCAGGAATCTGTGGAGCTGCAAAATTGATCCTGGATAGTCAAGTGTAGAAGGCAGATGTTTCGAATATAGGAATATAGGAAAGGAGAGTGGATATCCACTCTCCTGTTTTTGCTTTTTAAATTATCAATACTGGGGTAAGCCAAAATGATTATTGTGTGTTACCACCAGCATCACCGCCACCGGTATTGCCGCCGGTATCACCACCACCGGTATTGCCGCCGGTATCACCACCAGTGTTACCCCCACCAGCATCACCACCACCGGTATTGCCGCCGGTATTGCCGCCAGTGGTGCCGCCAGTATTATCTCCGGTATTAGTACCGGTATTGTTACCAGTATTATCGCTATTTGTGTCATGGGACTTACTGTCATTTTCTTCAGAATCATAGTCTTCAGAATGGTTTTTATGTCCCGGACAACTCTGATCTGGAAGGCTGTCTGTTGCAAAGTATTCTGTTACACTTGGACAACTGGAATTTGCCAGATATCCGCTAATTGTGCAGACGGATTTTTGCTCTACAGAACTTGGCATTACAAAATCTTTTGTTTCAAGATTCTCATGTACTCTGCTCATGATTCCTTTCCAGATGCGGAAACGGAATTTTGTATCGGAATTACATTCTTTGTTATCATCATAACCGCCCCATACAGCACATGTGTAATATGGTGTATATCCGACAAACCATAAGTCCTTGTTGGATGTTGTTGTACCTGTTTTACCGGCAACCGGCATATTATCTAACTGGCAGGCTTTACCGGTACCTTCCTCTACTACGGTCTGAAGAGCACTCGTAAGAAGTCCGGCTGTACTGTCTTTGATTGCCTGGTGACTCTCGCCAGTTCCGTCAAGAAGAACATTGCCATCATGATCTAAAACTTTCGTGTAAAGAGTTGGTTTATTGTAAACGCCGTTGTTGGCAATTGCAGCATAGGCACTACAGAGTTCGTAATTATAAACACCATCTGTCAGACCACCAAGGGCAAGGGTTTTTGTGTTATCAGAATAAGTTTTTCCATTTACTACTTTGTTAGTTACCAGTGTGCTGATGCCAAGTTTCTCACAATATTCCATACCTACATCTTGAGTAACAAGATCACTGGTCTGCACAGCACAGGAGTTGAGAGAAAGTGCGATAGCGGTACGCATGGATACATCGCCTTTACTTCCTTTAATAGTTTTTCCACCGCCAACATCATAATTTTTATCATCAATGACAGAAGCAAGTGTCATCTCGTCCAGATCCAGAGCCGGTGCATAAGCAGCCAGGATTTTAAAAGTAGATCCAGGTTGTCTCTTGGAACCTTTGTATGCACGATTCAGTCCTAGACTGGTTGATTTGGCACCTCGGCCACCGACCATGGCTTTGATCTGACCGGTATACTGATCCATCAAAGTAATGGAAGCTTGTGGCTGTGGTGAGATGTTTATAACTTCATTGTAAGTATCACCTTCCTGAGCGATGGTAGATTTCCATTCTTCTACCATGGCACGGGCGGCATCTTCACTTTTATATAAAAGTCCTTGATCTTTGTTATAGGTTTCTTTTACATATTTTTTGATGTGGCCGGAAGAGTAATTCTCAGTACTTCCATCTGCACGCGTGACAGTCAGTGCATAGTCGAGACCATATTCGATATTTGATGGATAATTGGAATCATCGTTGGCTTCTTCGTCACAAATTTGCTGAAGAGACTGATTCTGAGTGGAGTAAATGCTAAGACCTCCACTGTAAACAGCATTGTAAGCCTGTGTTTCTGAAAAACCACATTGATCCTGCAGGTCATTCATGACTTGATCTGCAAGTGCATCTACAAAATAACTATATGCGTTGGAAGAATCTGTCTGGGTTTCGTTAACAGACTGGATTCTTGCATATACATCATCTGCCATTGCTTCATCATAAGCAGCCTGGTCGATATATCCCTGTTTCAGCATATTCTTAAGAACCTTATCACGACGCTTCTGGTTCTTTTGAGGGTTCGTGATTGGATTCAGGTTACCAGGACTCTGTGTAATACCTGCAATAACAGCACTTTCAGAAAGAGTCAGTTCTGAAACATCTTTGTTGAAATATCTTTTCGCAGCAGATTGAACACCGAGACAGTTCTGTCCTAAGTTGATGGTGTTCAGATAAGCTTCCATAATCTCATCTTTACTCATCTGCTTTTCGATGGAAACGGCAAGGAACTGTTCCTGGAGTTTTCGCTGTAGCTTATCGTAGAATGTCTTTTCATTTACAAAGTTCGGAAAGACATTATTTTTTATGAGCTGCTGTGTCAGTGTACTGGCTCCCTGGGATCCCCCGGAAATAAGAGAAACACCGGCACGGACAATACCTTTGATATCAATTCCGTTATGCTCATAAAAACGTTCATCCTCGATAGCAACAAATGCATGCTGAAGATCTGCCGGAATCTCATCGATTGTTTTATATACACGGTTAGAACCTGCGGCAACAAAACGTTCAATTTCAGTTGTTCCGTCGTCAGCGTACACTAAAGTTGTAAATCCCTGTGGTTTTACATCATCAGGTGTAATATCCGGAGAATTGTCAATAATCTTTTTCACAAATAGTCCGCCACCGGCAACACCGGCGATTGCAACCACGATGATGCAAAGAAGGAGTGCCTTAAATAATCGGACTCCTACACGCTTTGCCTGCATAGCAGACTTTGACGTAATCTGCTTCTGGCGCTTTGCGGCTTTTTTCTTACCATAATTCATGCGTATATGCCTCCTTTATACCAGGTTATTATAGCAAATTAGCTATTTGAAATAAAGAAAAAAATGAAAACTTCATATTTTCTATGGAAAATCTTAAGAAGTTTGATATAGTAATGTGGTAGGAAGTAAAAAAAGACTTCTTAAGCGTAATATGTATGAATGGAAAATCAAGGGAGTTATGTAAATATGTTGGATAAATATAAAGTTGTGTATAAAGGTGGACAGGATGAAATTATAGAAAAAAAGTCCAGATTTATTGCGACAGTTGCTCCGGTAGAAAGCGAAGAAGAAGCACTTGCTTTTATAGAAGCAATGAAGAAAAAATATTGGGATGCGAGACATAACTGTTTTGCGTATGTCATCGGAGAGAGAGGACAGCTTGCAAGATGCAGTGATGACGGAGAACCTGGCGGCACTGCCGGAAAACCTATGCTGGATGTTCTTCTTGGGGAAGAAATCCGCAATATAGTAGTTGTTGTGACCCGCTACTTTGGAGGAACACTTCTTGGAACCGGAGGGCTTGTAAGAGCTTATTCTTCTTCTGCACAGGCGGGAATCCGTGCATCTGTAATTATAACCAGAATCCGGGGGCTTAAACTGAATATTAAGACAGATTATAATGGTCTTGGAAAAGTGCAGTATATTTTGGGACAACGTGGAATCAAGCTGATTGATAGTATTTATACGGAAAATGTAGAATTAAGTGTTTTATTGCCTTTGGGAGAGGTAAAGACTGTGGAAGCAGAGATTACAGAAGGAACTAATGGAAGAGTAAAAATGGAAGAAGGCGATGAGTGCTGGTTCTCACAGATTGATGGGGAGCCGCAGATAGTGGCGTAAGAGCAAAGCTTCTGCGATGCTGCCTCTCGGCCATGGCAGTCGCCATACAGAAAAAAGCAACAAGCAAGAGCCTCGATGCCGCGACGCAGCCTCTCGGCCATGGCAGTCGCCATACATAAAAATAACAAGAACGACCGGAGAATGTAAACACTCTCCGGTCGTTCTTGTTATTTCCATGTCTTGCTTGTTGCTTTATGAGAATTCTGGTTCGATTAATCCGAAAGATCCATCTTTTCTCTTATATACTACGTTAACTTCTTCATTCTCAGCATTGAAGAATACAAAGAAGTTATGTCCAAGTAATTCCATCTGTACGCATGCGTCTTCTGGATACATTGGTTTGATTCCGAATCTTTTTGTGCGGACAATTTTTACTTCATCGTCTTCAATTGACTCTTCTGTCTCAAAAAGAGTCTTGCTGAAGTTGTTACCTTCCTGATTCTTTGCTACCAGTTTGTTTTTATATTTTCTGAGCTGACGCTCGATGACTTCTTCTACTAGGTCGATGGATACATACATATCGTCGCTTTCCTGCTCGGAACGAATGATGTTGCCTTTTACAGGGATTGTAACCTCAATCTTCTGATGTTCTTTCTGAACGCTGAGTGTTACATGAATCTCTGTGTCAGGTGTGAAGTAACGCTGTAATTTTCCTAATTTGCTCTCTACAGCATCTTTTAATCCTGGTGTTACGTCAATGTTCTTTCCAATAATAATGAATTTCATATTGTCCAACTCCTTTGCTACGTTTTTTCAGACGTTAATATCTGACAGTTGGTGGCCAGAACGGTAATCTATCTGATAGATATAGTATAGCACGTTTTGTTGTTAATGTATAGCACGTATTACTTCAATTCTTGAAATTTTTCCATCAGATTTTTTTGCGATGCGTAGACCGAAGCTTTTGAAGAAAACACAGGCTCCGATCTCGTTATTTATATTTTCTTTTTTTAACTGATCAAGCATCACCTCTTCCAGTGTATCGTTTCCTGAATACGGAAGGTCAATGGAAAGAAGCCTGGCAATATTTTTTGCTTTTGCAGATGCGTGGAAGATGTATTTGTCAGCATCATCAAAATTACAGAATAAGAATTTACGTGTGGCAAATAATACAGCGATTGCGCAGACACCGACAAGACTGCTCCAGATGGAAGAATGATCGATGATGATTTGTCTTGCAATTGCAAATAAGAGAACTTCGAAAACTGTCTGTGGGGAGTGAGAGTACATCATTTTAATAAGCTCGACACCGATGATCAGATTGAAGCAAGTTTCCAGAAGATCTTCGTAGTTAGGCCAGACATTTAAATCTGGAATTTTGTAAATCGCACCGGCTACACGCAGACACAATAAGATAATACCGGCGGTCAATATAAATGAAATAACAAATTCCAAAATATCAGACAGCCGTTTTAAAAATACAGATATAGATTCTTTCATATGTTTTTTGTCTCCTTGGGAATTAGTAATAAGTAAGTAGTAAAAATCTACAATATAGAGTATAAAGTATCGGAGTAGTCTTGCCAATATAGAATTTGGAAAGGATGTAGAAAATATGAAGAACACGGTCAAAAGATTCAAAAAACTGTCCGCAACAAAAATGTATACGGACAGCTTCAAGTCTTGAATAGTATTTTATTATTTCAGGTTGCTTCTTTTTCTCATCTTAGGATCCAGAATTTTCTTGCGGATTCTCAAATTGTCTGGTGTAACTTCCAGAAGCTCGTCAGTGTCGATAAAATCGATTGCCTGCTCCAGACTTAATACTCGCGGAGGTGTCAGGCGGAGAGCCTCATCTGCACTGGAAGAACGAGTGTTTGTAAGATGTTTTGTCTTGCAGACATTAATCTCGATATCATCTGTCTTTGCATTCTGTCCGATGACCATACCGGAGTAAACTTTTTCACCTGCTCCAATGAATAACTGTCCACGCTCCTGGGCAATATAAAGTCCGTAAGTTACAGATTCTCCAGTCTCAAATGCGATCAGAGATCCCTGTTTTCGATACTGAATATCACCTTTGTATGGTGCGTAGCCGTCAAATGCTGTGTTCATGATTCCATTTCCCTTTGTATCAGTCATGAAATCTCCACGGTATCCAATGAGTCCACGGGAAGGAATACGGAACTCAAGACGGGTATATCCGCCATTTCCGGCACCCATCGTCTGAAGTTCGCCTTTTCTCTGGCTCAGTTTCTCGATGACAACACCAGTAAATTCGTCTGGTACATCGATGTATGCAATCTCCATAGGCTCTAAGAGCTTACCATTTTCATCTTTCTTATAAAGAACTTCTGCCTTGCTGACAGCAAATTCGTATCCTTCACGTCTCATATTCTCAATAAGAACAGAAAGGTGAAGTTCGCCACGACCAGAAACTTTGAAAGAATCCATGTTCTCTGTATCTTCGACACGAAGGCTGACATCTGTATTCAGCTCACGCATCAGACGGTCACGCAGGTGACGGGAAGTCACAAATTTTCCTTCCTGTCCGGCAAATGGGCTGTCATTTACCATGAAGTCCATGGAAATCGTAGGCTCTGAAATCTTCTGGAACGGAATGGCTACCGGATTTTCAGGAGAGCAGAGTGTATCTCCGATGGAAATGTCGGAAATACCGGAAATTGCTACAATGGAACCGATGGTTGCTTCTTTTACTTCTACTTTTTTCAGACCATCGAATTCGTAGAGCTTACTGATTTTAACTTTCTGCTGTTTGTCCGGATCATGATGGTTGACAACAACCATATCCTGGTTCACTGCGATCGTACCGTTATCTACTTTACCAACACCGATACGTCCTACATACTCATTGTAATCAATTGTACTGATAAGAACCTGAGTCGGAGCTTCCGGGTCGCCTTCCGGTGCAGGAATGTAGTCTAAGATTGTATCAAACAGTGGTTTCATATCTTTCATGTCATCTGTCAGCTCTAAAGCAGCAAAACCAGCTTTGGCAGAAGCATATACGAACGGACAGTCAAGCTGCTCATCCGATGCACCAAGATCAATGAGAAGTTCCAGAACTTCATCGATAACAGACTCAGCTCTTGCTTCTGGCCGATCGATTTTGTTGATGCATACAATAACAGGAAGTTTTAATTCCATTGCTTTTCTGAGAACGAACTTTGTCTGTGGCATAGCACCTTCAAATGCATCAACTACGAGGATAACTCCGTTTACCATTTTAAGGACACGTTCTACTTCGCCGCCGAAATCAGCATGTCCAGGTGTGTCAATGATATTAATCTTCACCCCGTTATAAGTAACGGCAGTATTTTTAGAGAGAATAGTGATTCCACGTTCTCTTTCAATATCGTTGGAATCCATGACACGTTCCTCAACGGCCTGATTTTCACGGAATACGCCGCTTTGCTTTAATAATTCATCTACCAGTGTCGTTTTACCGTGGTCAACATGGGCGATAATAGCGATATTTCTTACATCTTCGCGTTTTGTCTTCATTTTATAACATCCTTTTCTTTGAATCTTCACTTGTAAACACTTCTAATTTAATATATACAACTTTATTAGTCTACCACATTTTTGAAATTTTACAAGAGTTTAAAAAAGTTGTTCTAAATTCTGTACTTTAAGCATAGATTATTAAAGACCATAGGAAATACGTTTTAGAGGAAGGAGAACTTAAAATTATGTCAGATAAGATTATTGAAAATAACCAGGTGACGATTATGGGGGAGATTGCTTCAGATTTTACTTTCAGCCATGAGGTATTCGGGGAAGGATTTTATATGGTAGAGGTAAAGGTGAAGCGTCTGAGCAACTCGGAAGACCGGATTCCACTGATGATTTCGGAGCGTCTGATTGATGTGACAAGAGATTATACAGGTGAGTATATTATGGTGAATGGTCAGTTCCGGTCTTATAACAGACATGAAGAGCAAAAAAATCGGCTTGTATTATCTGTATTTGTAAGAGAGTTGGAGTTTATTGATGAAGAACTGGATGGAGCGAAGACGAATAGCATTTTCCTGGACGGCTATATCTGTAAACTTCCGGTCTATCGGAAAACTCCACTTGGGAGAGAAATCGCTGACCTTTTGCTGGCGGTGAACAGACCATATGGAAAATCAGATTACATACCATGTATCTGCTGGGGAAGAAATGCGAGATATGCTTCTGCATTTGAAGTAGGAGAGCATGTGCAGATCATAGGCAGAATACAGAGTCGTACTTATATAAAGAAGTTATCGGATACGCTGACGGAAGAGAGAACCGCGTATGAGGTATCTGTAAGTAAACTGGAATGTGTGGAAATATAAAAAATGGGCAGGTCAGAATGTTCGCAACTTGTTTAGAAGTATAGTCTTTCATTGACATCCCTTGATAATGATGCTAAAATTTCAATTAATAATGAATCATGACAGATAATTTAAAGCGCATGGAAAGTCAGGAGGAGTACGATGGCTATATTTACTGGAGCTGGAGTGGCAATTGTCACACCATTTAATGATGATGAAGAAAGAAGTATTAATTATGATAAGTTAGATGCACTGCTTGATTACCACTGCAATAATGGAACAGATTGTATTGTAATCTGTGGAACAACTGGCGAGTCTGCAACAATGACAGAAGAAGAACATATGCAGTGCGTAAAGTTTGCAATTGACAGAGTAAAAGGCAGAATCCCAGTTATTGCAGGTACAGGTTCTAATTGTACACGTACAGCAATTGATATGTCTAAGGAGGCAGCAGATTATGGCGCAGACGGATTACTTCTTGTTACACCTTATTATAATAAGGCCACACAGGCAGGACTGATCGCACATTATGAAGCTGTAGCAAAAGAAGCGAAGGCACCAATTATTATGTATAGTGTTGCAAGCAGAACAGGCTGTAATATTGAGCCGGCTACTGTGGCAGAACTTGTAAAGAATGTTGACAATATTGTGGGTGTAAAAGAGGCATCTGGAAATACTTCTCAGGTTGCAAAGATCATGTCTCTGACAGATGGTAACATTGATCTGTACTCAGGAAATGATGATCAAATCGTACCATTACTTTCTCTGGGAGCAAAGGGAGTGATTTCGGTTCTTTCTAATGTAGCTCCAAAGGAGACGCATGATATCTGTGCGAAGTTTTTTGAGGGAGATGTGAAAGGAAGTCTGGACCTTCAGTTAAAAGCAATTCCGCTTATTGAGAAGCTTTTCTGTGAAGTAAATCCGATTCCTGTTAAGAAAGCAATGGAACTTATGGGAAAAGACTGTGGACCGCTTCGCATGCCATTAACTGAACTTTCACCAGAACATACAAAAGCACTGGCACAGGCCATGAAGGGTTTTGGAATTGAGCTGGCATAGAGATTTTTAAGAATGGCAGTAGGAATGATAATTACAGATAAAAGGATATCCCGGGTGATATCCTTTTCTGTCATGTAAAAAGACAAGGAGGAAAAATATTATGGTACGTGCGATTATGCATGGCTGCAATGGCAAGATGGGACGTGCGATCACTACACTTGCAAAAGAAGATGCAGAGGTAGAGATTGTGGCAGGAGTGGATGCATATACGGAAGTTGCAAATGAATATCCAGTGTTCGATAGTATCGAAAAGTGTGATGTAGAAGCAGATGTTGTGATTGACTTTTCAAATGCAAAGGCAGTAGACGGACTTTTGGATTATTGCGTAGAAAAACAGATTCCTGTTGTTCTTTGCACAACAGGACTTTCAGAGGAACAGCTTCAGAAGGTAGAAGAAGCATCCAAGAAGGTAGCAGTTCTTCGTTCTGCCAATATGTCACTTGGAATCAATCTTTTGATGCAGCTTTTGAAAGAGGCGACAAAAGTACTGTCTCCGGCAGGTTATGATATTGAAATTGTTGAGAAGCATCACAACCAGAAATTGGATGCCCCAAGTGGAACTGCAATCGCTCTTGCAGATTCTATCAATGAGGCGGCAGATGGACAGTACGAGTATGTCTATGACAGAAGTCAGGTCAGAAAGAAACGTGATAAAAAAGAACTTGGAATATCAGCCGTGCGCGGAGGTACAATTGTTGGGGAACACGAAGTACTCTTTGCAGGAATAGATGAAGTGATTGAGTTCAAACATACAGCATACTCCAGAACTGTATTTGGAAAAGGTGCTGTAGAGGCTGCAAAATTCCTTGCCGGAAAAGAGGCAGGAAAATACGATATGTCAGACGTAGTATTAAAATAATATTACGAGGAATCTTGGGGCAGATTGCAGGAATGCAAAGCACAAAGCAATCCGTAAATATTATAGTTGGAAAAAACAACCATATTATATAAAGGAGAGGTTATGAAAGATTTAGAAGCACGTTATTTGGAGAGACTTTCTCAACTGTATCCGACCATTGCTAAGGCATCAACAGAGATTATTAACTTACAGGCAATTTTAAATTTGCCAAAAGGGACGGAACATTTTCTTACGGATATCCATGGGGAATATGAAGCATTTTCCCATGTTCTTAAGAATGGATCGGGAGCAGTTCGTAGAAAAATTGACGAAGTCTTCGGAAATACTATGAGTAGTAAGGATAAGAAGACCCTTGCTACTCTTATTTATTATCCAAGAGAGAAGATGGAGCTCATTAAGAAAAAAGAAGAAAATATGGAGGACTGGTATAAGATTACGTTGTATCGTCTGATTGAAATCTGCAAGCGGACTTCAAGTAAGTATTCCAGATCTAAAGTCAGAAAAGCTCTGCCTCCGGAATTTGCTTATGTCATTGAGGAATTGATTACAGAGAAAGCAGATGTTATGGATAAGGAGTCCTATTATAATTCTATTGTAGATACGATCATCCGGATCAAACGTTCCGAAGAGTTTATTGTGGCTTTGAGTGAATTGATCCAGAGACTTACTGTAGATCATCTGCATATTGTAGGAGATATTTATGATCGTGGGCCGGGACCACATATTATTATGGACAAGCTGATGGGTTATCATTCTATGGATATCCAATGGGGAAATCATGACGTGCTCTGGATGGGGGCGGCAGCAGGACAACAGGGCTGTGTTGCAAATGTTGTCCGCATCTGTGCAAGATATGCAAATCTGGAGATTTTGGAGGATGGCTATGGAATTAACCTCCTGCCGCTTGCTACATTTGCACTGAACACATATCGGGATGATCCATGCAGCTGCTTTGAACTGAAGGATGATCCGGACTATGATCCCAGCGAAACAATGCTGAACATGAAGATGCATAAGGCGATTTCTATTATCCAGTTTAAAATAGAAGGGCAGATTATCAAAAAAAATCCTGGATTTAAGCTGGAACACCGAAATCTTTTGCATCTGATTGATTATGAAAATGGTTTGATCGAGTTGGATGGAAAAACATATGAACTTCTGGATAAAAACTTCCCGACGATCGATCCAAAACGGCCATATGTATTGACAGAAGCCGAAGAAGAGGTGCTGGATCGTCTGACACAGGCATTTGTCAACTGCGAAAAATTACAGAGCCATATGCATTTCCTTTTAAGTAAAGGTGGATTATACAAAGTATACAATAACAACTTGTTGTATCACGGGTGTATTCCGCTGAATGAAGATGGAAGTTTTAAGTCAGTAAAAATATACGGGCGTTCTTACAAAGGAAAGGCACTTTATGAGGTGCTGGAAAGCTATGTGAGAAAGGGATTTTATGCCATTGACGAGAAAGAACGAAAGCGTGGGAAGGATATGATGTGGTATATCTGGCTCAGTGAGAATTCACCGCTGTTCGGTAAGGACAAGATGGCAACGTTTGAGCGATATTTCCTAGCAGAAAAAGAGACACACAAGGAGAAAAAGAATCCTTATTATGATTTTTTGGAAAATGATAAGGTGGTCGACCGTATTTTGAAAGAATTCGGACTAGAGCATTCCTTTAGTCATATCATCAATGGTCATATGCCGGTAAAATCCAAAAACGGAGAAAATCCGATGAAATGTGGAGGCAAAGTATTTGTTATCGATGGAGGATTTTCAAGAGCATATCAGAAACAGACCGGAATTGCAGGTTATACGCTGATCTATAATTCTTATGGTATGATTTTAAGTGCCCATGAGCCGTTTGAATCGAAAGAATCAGCAATTGAAAATGAAACAGATATTCATTCTGATACCATTGTGACAGAAATTGTATCAAAGCGCCAGTCTGTTTTAGACACGGATGTGGGAAAAGAGCTGGTAGAACAGATCCATGATCTGGAATTTCTCCTGGAGGCATACAGAAGCGGCCGCATTGCAGAACGACTGTAAAATAATGTCAATCTCTAAAAAGGTATAGAAAACTGTAAAATGCAGATATTACTATCAGCAAGTGAAGTATTTGCATGTAGCATTCTATACGGAAAAGGAGACGAAAATTATGAAACAGTTAAAAAAGTTATTGTTGATTATGATGTGTGTTGGTATTCTGGTTTCAGTTACTGCCTGTGCAGGAAATTCAAATGATAATGGAGCAGGGCAGAATGATGTGGTGAATGACAATGGCGCGAATGACACACAGACTGGTGATAGTGCCATGGACAAAATCGGTGACGGCCTGGAAGATGGAATTGACGATGTCGGAAAAGGCGTAGGCGATGTAGTCGATGATCTGGATGGTGATGGACGGTCGGATAACCGGAAAAACACAAACAATAACACAGTGAATGATGCGACGACTGGTAATGACAATGTAAACGACAGATAAGAAAAGAATGTAAGATAAGAAGACAAGGTCACATTTTTTCGGGGATAAATGGATTTGTCCCTGTGAGAGTGTGGCTTTTCTTTTAGATAAGGAAAGGAGTTTTTTCATGCATTTCAGACCTTGTATAGACATACATAATGGAAAAGTCAAACAAATTGTAGGCGGTAGTCTTACTGATCAGGGCAATCAGGCAAAGGAAAATTTCACGGCCTCTGAAAATGCGGATTATTATGCAAAAATGTATCAGAAAGACGGACTTATAGGGGGACATGTGATACTTTTAAATCCGGTATCTTCAGAATATTATAGAGAAACGAAAGCACAGGCAATACTGGCACTTGGCGCATATCCAAAAGGACTTCAGGTGGGCGGTGGAATCCATGCCGAAAATGCAGAAGAGTTTCTGGAGGCGGGGGCAAGCCATGTGATCGTAACATCTTATGTGTTCCGCGACGGGAAGATAAATTGGGAAAATATGGAAAAACTTAAACATGCAGTGGGGAAAGAAAATGTTGTCATTGATTTGAGCTGCAGGAAAAAAGAAGACGGTTATTATATAGTGACAGACCGCTGGCAGAAGTTTACGGATGTAAAACTGACACAGGAAGTTTTAAGGGAAATTGCCGGATATTGCGATGAATATCTGGTGCATGGTGTAGATGTAGAAGGAAAATCAGCAGGAATTGATGAAGAGCTGGCAAAAATTCTTGGAGAGTTCGATATGATACCAGTGACTTATGCAGGAGGAATCGCAAGTCTTGAGGACATTGAACATTTTAGAAAAAAGACGGGTGGAAAAGTGGATTTTACAATAGGAAGTGCGCTGGATCTTTTTGGAGGACATCTTCCATATGAGCAGATTAAAAAATATTAGTATAGAATTTATGCAGCTTAGTTCGCAACAAGAATGCGAGAGAATTCTTGAATGATGAGAAAATATTTCAAGTGTGAACAGTTTGAAAACACTTTGTAAATTGGTTGAATTGCATTCTTGATAGTGATAGAATGGATACTGAGTAAATTTACGGACAAGGAGTAATGTATAGATATGGGCTTATTGCAAAAAATTTTTGGAACACATAGTGAAAATGAGTTAAAGCGTATCTATCCCATTGTAGATGAGATTGAAGCGTTGGGGCCGCAGATGGAGCAGCTTTCCGACGAGGAGCTTAAGAATAAGACACAGGAATTTAAGAGCCGTCTGAAAGACACAGAGACACTGGATGATATTCTGCCGGAGGCGTTTGCAGTTGTGCGTGAGGCGGCAGGACGTACACTTGGCATGAAGCATTACAGAGTACAGTTGATCGGAGGAATTATTCTTCATCAGGGACGTATTTCTGAGATGAAGACTGGTGAAGGTAAGACACTGGTTTCTACACTTCCGGCTTATTTGAATGCATTGACCGGTGAGGGGGTGCATATTGTAACAGTCAACGACTATCTGGCAAAGCGTGATGCTGAGTGGATGGGACAGGTTCATGAGTTCCTGGGACTGACTGTCGGAGTGGTATTGAATAGCATGGATAATGATGAGAGACGTGCTGCATACAATTGCGATATTACTTATGTAACGAACAACGAACTCGGATTTGATTATCTGAGAGATAACATGGTTATTTATAAAGAGCAGCTCGTTCAGCGTGGACTGAAATATGCTATCATCGATGAGGTCGATTCCGTATTGATTGATGAGGCGAGAACACCACTGATCATTTCCGGTCAGAGTGATAAATCTACCAAGCTATATGAAGCATGCGATATTCTTGCGCGTCAGTTGGAAAAAGGCGAGGCGAGTGGTGAATTCAGTAAGATGAATGCCATTATGGGCGAGGATATTGAAGAGACTGGTGATTTTATCGTCAATGAAAAAGAGAAGAATATCAACCTGACAGAAGATGGTGTAAAGAAAGTTGAAAAGTTCTTTCATATTGAGAACCTGGCTGATCCGGAAAACCTGGAAATCCAGCATAATATTATCCTTGCGCTGCGTGCACATAATCTGATGTTCCGTGACCAGGATTATGTTGTAAAAGACGATGAAGTACTCATCGTTGACGAGTTTACCGGACGTATTATGCCGGGACGCCGTTATTCAGACGGACTTCATCAGGCAATCGAAGCAAAAGAGCATGTGAAGGTTAAGAGAGAAAGTAAGACACTGGCAACCATTACTTTCCAGAACTTGTTTAACAAATTTGAGAAGAAAGCCGGTATGACAGGTACGGCTCTTACTGAGGAGAAGGAGTTCCGTGAGATTTATGGAATGGATGTAATTGAGATTCCAACCAATCGTCCGGTTGCGAGAAAAGACTTGGAAGATGCCGTATACAAGACAAAGAAGGAAAAATTCAATGCAGTATGTGATGAAATTGAAAAAGCGCATGCAAATCATCAGCCAGTGCTTGTTGGTACAATTACAATTGAGACTTCTGAACTTTTAAGCAGTATGCTCAAACGAAGAGGAATTAAGCATAATGTATTGAATGCTAAGTATCATGAGCTGGAGGCTGAGATCGTGGCGCAGGCAGGTATTCACGATGCGGTTACGATTGCAACGAATATGGCCGGCCGTGGTACAGATATCAAGCTGGATGATGAGTCAAGAGAAGCCGGTGGATTAAAGATCATCGGTACTGAGCGTCACGAATCCAGACGTATTGATAACCAGTTACGTGGCCGTTCCGGACGTCAGGGAGATCCGGGAGAATCTAGATTCTACATTTCTCTGGAAGATGACCTGATGAGATTGTTCGGCTCTGAGAGACTGATGCAGGTGTTTGAGACGCTTGGAGTAGAAGAAGGCGAGCAGATCGAGCATAAGATGCTTTCCAGTGCGATTGAGAAAGCTCAGCAGAAGATTGAGAGCAATAACTTTGCAATTCGTAAGAATCTGTTGGAGTACGACCAGGTTATGAATGAGCAGAGAGAAATCATCTACGAAGAGAGAAGACGTGTGCTGGATGGCGAGAATATGCGTGATTCCATCTTCCATATGATTAACGATTACATTGAGAATACTGTAGATGCTGAAGTTTCAGTAGATCAGGACTATGAGGACTGGGATCTGATTGAATTGAACCGTGTAATAGGAGCGGTCATTCCGATGGCACCGGTGACACCGGATGATGTCAAAGGCATGGGACAGAAAGAGCTGAAGCATCTGTTAAAAGAGCGCGCAGCAAAAGCATATGAAGCAAAAGAAGCAGAGTTTCCGGAGCCGGAGCATATCCGTGAGCTGGAACGTGTCGTGCTTTTAAAAGTTATTGATGCAAAATGGATGGATCATATTGACGATATGGATCAGCTCCGTCAGGGAATCGGTCTTCAGGCTTACGGTAACCGTGACCCGAAGATTGAGTATAAGATGCTTGGATATGATATGTTCGGCGAGATGACCCAGGCAATTACAGAGACAACAGTCAGAACTTTGATGCATGTAAGAATCGAGCAGAAAGCTGAGCGTGAGCAGGTCGCAAAAGTAACTGGAACCAATAAAGATGACACAGCTCTTCGTGAGCCGAAGAAGCGGGAAAACAAGAAGGTCTATCCAAATGACCCTTGCCCATGTGGAAGTGGTAAGAAGTATAAACAGTGCTGTGGAAGAAATAAATAACAGACAAATCTAAAAAGGGATGAATCTCCCGTTGCGAAAAGCGACGGGAGAGATGTCGTTATGCAGTAAGTTAAAAATATAAAAAAGAAAGAGGTGAGGCAGTGTGATTGAATTAGAACAGTATAAGGGAATTATGAACTCCTATGAAGAACCTCTTGCCGAAATGAGGGATTCACTTTGACATTTCCGGCAAAGAGAACAGGGTTGAAGAACTGGAACGTAAGATAGAAGAACCGGGATTCTGGGATGCGCCGGAAGAATCACAGAAAATCATGAAAGAATTAAAAGATCTTCAGGAACATTTGAAAGTGATCCATGCATTATATTCAGAATATGATGATATCTGCACACTGATCGAGATGGTTGATGAAGAGGAAGACCGCTCGATGGTGAAGGAAATAGAAAAGGATATTGCTCATTTTGAGGAAGATTTTGAAAAACTCAGAATTGAGACATTGTTATCTGGAGAATATGATTCCTGCAATGCGATTATGACATTACATGCCGGAACAGGCGGAACGGAGGCATGTGACTGGGTGAACATGCTGTACCGTATGTATACCAGGTGGTTTCAGACAAAAGGATTTTCGGTTCAGGTACTGGACTATCTGGATGGAGATATTACCGGAATAAAAAATATTACATTTGAAGTAGTTGGAGACAATGCCTATGGCTATCTGAAATCAGAAAAAGGTGTACATCGGCTTGTAAGAATTTCGCCATTTAATTCAGCGGGAAAGAGACAGACTTCTTTTGCTTCCTGCGATGTGGTGCCGGATATTGAAGAAGACATTGATATTGATATTTTAGATGATGATCTGAAAATTGATACCTATCGTGCAAGCGGGGCTGGTGGACAACATGTCAATAAGACATCTTCTGCAATCCGAATCACGCATTTGCCGACAGGAATTGTAGTTCAATGTCAGAATGAAAGATCACAGCATCATAATAAAGAAAAAGCTATGCAGATGTTGAAGGCAAAATTAAAGCTGCTGCAGGAGCAGGAACAGGCAGAAAAAGTATCAGATATCCGGGGAGAAGTAAAAGACATCGGATTCGGTAATCAGATAAGGTCCTATGTTATGCAGCCATACACGTTGGTAAAAGACCACAGAACGAATGTGGAAAATGGCAATGTTACGGCGGTTCTTGACGGAGATCTTGATATGTTTATAAACGCCTATTTAAAATATGTATCAGGCGGTGAAAAGGGAGGAACGGTATGATAAATATAGCAGTGATGGGGTATGGTACAGTTGGTTCAGGTGTCGTGGAAGTTATTGATACCAATGGTGAGCGCATTGCCCAGAGAATCGGGGATGCACTGAATGTAAAATATGTGTTGGACATCAGAGATTTTCCAGAAGACCCGATACAGGAAAAAATAATTCATGATTTTGAGACAATTATCTCTGATGATGAGATCCAGATCGTTGTGGAAGTCATGGGAGGAATCGAGCCGGCGTATACCTTTGTGAAAAGAAGCCTTCTTGCCGGAAAATGTGTCGTAACTTCCAATAAGGCACTTGTAGCAAAGCACGGTGCAGAACTGCTTTCTATTGCAAAAGAAAAGAACATAAATTTTCTGTTTGAGGCGAGTGTAGGAGGTGGTATTCCGATTATCCGTCCGCTTAATTCTTCACTGACAGCAGATGAGATTGAAGAAATTACCGGAATCCTCAATGGCACGACGAATTATATGTTGACGAAGATGTTCTATGAAGGAGCAGATTATGCTTCTGTATTAAAGGAAGCACAGGATAACGGATATGCAGAGCGAAATCCGGAGGCAGATGTAGAAGGATACGATGCCTGCAGAAAGATTGCAATTTTGTCATCTCTGATTTCCGGTCAGCAGGTAGATTTTGAAGATATTTACTGTGAAGGAATTACAAAGATTACAGTAGAAGATATGAGATATGCAAAGGCTATGGGAACTACAATCAAACTTTTGGCTTCCAGCAAGACACATGCCGGAAGACTTGGCGCGATGGTCGCACCTTGCATGCTTTATCCGGATCACCCGCTTTACAATGTAAATGGTGTTTTTAATGCGATTTTCGTTCATGGAAATGTCTTGGGAGATGCGATGTTCTATGGAAGCGGGGCAGGAAAACTTCCAACGGCAAGTGCTGTTGTATCCGATGTTGTGGAAGCGGCTAAGAACCTGAACCGCAATGTGATGACTATGTGGAAAGAAGAGAAACTCCGTCTGGAAGATAAATCTTCCATGAAGAGACGATTCTTTATCCGTATGAAAGGGAACGTGGAGGAGAAGATTGAAGATATCCGTTATTCCTTTGGGGATGTTGAAATCGTGAAGGTTGACGGTCTGGACGGAGAGTTTGGATTTGTGACTCCGATCATGATGGAAGGTGATTATGATACAAGAGCGAAGAGTTATGAAGACCAGATTCTTCATATGATCCGTATTGAAGATTAGGGAAAGGGAGAAACTATGCTGATCGTTAAAAAATTTGGCGGGACTTCTGTTGCCAATAAAGAACGAATATTTAATGTGGCAAGACGCTGCATTGAAGACTATAAAGCAGGGCATGATGTGGTAGTCGTGCTTTCTGCGATGGGAGATACAACAGATGAGCTGATTGAACTTGCAAATTCCATCAACCCAGATGCAAAGAAGCGTGAGTTGGATATGCTTTTGACAACAGGAGAACAAGTGTCAGTATCATTGATGGCTATGGCTATGCAGGCACTGGATGTGCCAGCGGTATCTCTAAATGCATTCCAGGTTGCGATGCATGCAACATCACGTTATGGAAATGCAAGATTTAAACGTGTAGATACTAAGCGTATCAGACATGAACTGGATTCCAGAAAGATTGTGATCGTAACAGGATTCCAGGGTGTGAATAAGTATGACGATATTACAACACTTGGACGAGGTGGTTCAGACACAACTGCAGTTGCGCTTGCTGCGGTACTTCATGCAGACAAATGTGAGATTTATACAGATGTTGATGGAGTCTTTACAGCTGATCCGAGAATTGTAAAGAATGCAAAAAAATTAGATTTTATTACTTATGATGAGATGCTGGAGCTGGCGAGCCTTGGAGCGAAAGTACTTCACAACCGTTCGGTCGAGATGGCAAAAAAATACAATGTAGAGCTGGTAGTCAGATCTAGTCTCAATCAGACAGAAGGAACCGTAGTAGGGGAGGGAACAGGAATGGAAAAACTGTTAGTAACAGGAGTTGCAGCAGATAAAAATACAGCAAGAATCTCTGTAATCGGAGTAGAAGACAAACCAGGGACAGCTTTTAGTGTATTTGATACATTGGCAGCCAATAACATTAATGTAGATATTATTTTACAGTCTGTAGGACGCGAGGGGACAAAAGATATTTCCTTTACTGTTGCTTCGGATGATCTTGAACATGCGTTAGAAGTTCTGGATAAGAATAAAGAAAGACTTACGATTAAGGATATTACATACAACAAAGATGTGGCAAAATTATCTGTTGTAGGAGCAGGAATGATGAGCAATCCGGGAGTTGCATCCAGAATGTTCGAGGCGCTGTACAATTCCAGAGTCAATATCAACATGATATCAACATCAGAAATTCGTATTACAGTACTCGTAGCTGAGAAAGATATTGATAAAGCTATGAATGCAGTACATGATGAATTTATCATGGAAGAATAACAGATGGGATCTCTTCCCAATCTGTTATTCTTCCTGATTATTTGAATTTGCAAGAAAGCCGGTAATAATCTGTCTCACTTCGTCAGAAGCAGCACGAAAAAGAAGTAAAAGCTTTAGCTCTTCATCGGTGAGATAGATGATATTATCGGATTTTTTGCATTTAATATACGGAATTTCGCCCTCGGAAATTCTATCGGGCTGCATGGAATACAGAGGAATCTTGTAGCCGTTACAGAATAAAAGTTCATCAATGGTAATATGATAAAAGTCAGCAATTGATTTGAGTAATTCCAGATCAGGGGTGCGTGTGCCACGCTCGTAATTGGAATATGTCTGACGAGAAATATTCAGATATCTGCTAAATTCATCCTGCTTAAGATTACTTCGCTCACGCAGAATACGAAGATTCTCGGTCAATTGGATATTGGCCATTGATGTTTCCTCCATTGAATCAAAAAATATGTTTACATCATAACAATTTGTTCAATAAATAAAAGAATATGCGCCGAAATGTGGCAAAATAAGAAAAAGCAACAATGTGTTGCTTTTAAATAAAATTAACAATATAATCAGACTATTTTAAGCTAAGAGTACTGTTGTGATATTCGCTGGAGAATGTAACATCTGTTCCAAACCATTCTGGTGGTGTGAAAGAGAGTGCCGAAGCTTCATCTGGAAATTCTACTTCAGCCAGAAGCAGTGGAGCCAGATCGTCTTCAAAGACATCTAATTCAATAGTTAGAGAATCATTGAGTGGAATCATATAACGTTTTTTTCTGATGAGACGTCCGTCAATCTTTGTGAGCAGATGCTGATATGAAGCTTCATCAAGTGGCAGATTATATTCTTCTCTTGCCATGAGACCTTTTGATTTATAAGTGAGTTCATGTTTATTATTGTCCTTCCGGATACGAATAACCGGATCCGTGTTCAGATAAGCCTGTTCGATGTGACGACAGGGATAATCCTGATAATCTTCCGGAAGAGTATCAATAAGATATTTGCGTTCTATTTCCATATTATAATACCTCCATGGCATAATCATAATTCAGTTTACACAAAAAGTAAACAGTGTTACTATTAAGAAAATGAGTCAAGAAAAATAAGAAAAGGAGAGATCCGTTATGAAATTTAGTATGAAAAAAGTAACTGTATTATTAGCAGATGGATTTGAAGAGATTGAGGCTCTGACGGTAGTAGATCTGCTTCGAAGAGCAAAAGTGTATGTGGATACAGTATCAATTACAGATGATTATACAGTGCGCGGAGCACATGGAATACCTGTGCAGACAGAGGATCTGATCACAGAGATTGATTTTAAAGAATCCGATATGATCGTGCTTCCGGGTGGAATGCCGGGAACAACGAATCTGAAAGAAGATGAGAATGTCAGAAAGGCAGTTCAAGAAGCATATGACGACGGAAGATATGTGGCAGCAATTTGTGCGGCACCGACAATTCTCGCAGATATGGGACTTTTAAAAGGAAAGAGAGCGACTTGCTATCCAGACATGGAAAGTGAGATTGAAGATGCATATCTGACCGGAGCACCAGTAGCAACTGACGAAAATATCATTACAAGTCAGGGAGTTGGAACTGCAATTGATTTTGCACTGAAACTGATCGAAGTGCTTATCAGCGAGGAAAAAGCAGTAGAAATTGCAGATTCTATTGTATATCAGAGATAATTTATGAAAACCTTATAAAAAAACGCAATATCCGTAAAATCGAACTGGATATTTGGAAATGTTTGTGATATACTTCTTGAGTGAATGCAATGTAATATGCCCTTTTGCGGATTGCCCATGCAAGGGGGATAGAAATAGGAGGAAAAGGGTAAATGAGTTTACAGGTAGAAAAATTAGAAAAAAATATGGCGAAACTCACAATCGAAGTTTCTGCTGATGAATTAGAAAAAGCACTTCAGAACGCATACAAGAAACAGAAAAATAAAATCAGTATGCCAGGATTCCGTAAAGGAAAAGTTCCGCGTCAGATGGTTGAGAAGATGTATGGAGCAGATGTATTCTATGAAGATGCAGCGAATGCTCTGATTCCACAGGCTTACTCAGAGGCTTATGATGAGTGTGATCTTCAGATCGTATCTCAGCCGGAGATTGATATTACACAGATCGAGAAAGGAAAACCGTTCATCTTCACAGCACTTGTTGCTACAAGACCGGAGGTTACTCTTGGAGAGTACAAAGGACTTGAGGTAGATAAAGTATCTACACGCGTAACACAGAAAGAAGTTGACGCTAAGATCCAGGAAGAGGCAGGAAAGAACGCAAGAACAGTTACAGTAGAAGGACGTCCGGTTAAAGACGGAGATGAAGTTGTTCTTGATTTTGAAGGATTTGTTGACGGAGAAGCATTCGAGGGCGGAAAAGGAGAGAACTATTCTCTTACAATTGGTTCCGGAACATTTATTCCAGGATTCGAGGATCAGCTTATCGGAGTAGAGGCAGAGAAAGAAGTAGAAGTTAAAGTTACATTCCCGGAGGAGTATCACGCAGAGAACCTTCAGGGAAAAGATGCTGTATTCAAATGTACAGTACATGAGATCAAAGAGAAAGAGCTTCCAGAGATTGATGATGAATTCGCAGCAGAAGTATCTGAGTTTGATACATTAGATGAGTACAAGGCTGATGTAAAAGCTAAGATTAAAGAAGAAAAAGCTAAAGAAGGAAAAGCAAAAAAAGAAGATCAGGTAATCGCAAAAGCTATCGAGAATGCAACAATGGAGATTCCTGAACTTATGATCAAGACACAGGCGCGCCAGCAGATGGATAATTTTGCTCAGAATCTGATGTCACAGGGACTGACAATGGAGCAGTATGCACAGTTCACAGGAATGACAGCAGACAAGATGATGGAGCAGATGCTTCCATCAGCAGAGAAGAACATTAAGACACGTCTTGTTCTCGAGGCAATTGCAAAAGCTGAGAATATTGAGATTTCTGACGAGAAGATCGATGAGAAGTTAGCTGAGATGGCTAAGTCTTACGATATGGAAGTTGAAAAACTTAAAGAGCTTGTAGGAGAGGCTGAGAAACAGCAGATGAAAGACGATATGGCTGTTCAGGAAGCAATTGATTTCCTTGTTGAGAACGCTGTAGAGAAATAATAAGTCACTGAAATATAATAGGGAGGCATATGTATGAGTTTAGTACCTTATGTCATTGAACAGACAAGCAGAGGAGAGCGTTCCTATGATATCTATTCAAGATTATTAAAGGACAGAATTATATTTTTTGGAGAAGAAGTTACAGATGCATCAGCGAGTGTAGCAATTGCGCAGCTTCTTTTCCTGGAAGCAGAGGATCCGGAAAAGGATATTCATCTGTACATTAACAGTCCGGGCGGATCTGTATCTGCAGGTCTGGCAATTTATGATACTATGCAGTATATCAAATGTGATATTGAGACAATCTGTATCGGTATGGCAGCAAGCATGGGATCATTCCTTCTGGCCGGAGGTACAAAAGGAAAGAGACTTGCCCTTCCAAATTCCGAGATTATGATTCATCAGCCATCTGGAGGAGCTCAGGGTCAGGCAACTGAAATTCAGATTGCAGCAGAGCATATCCTGAAGACTCGTGAGAGATTGAACCGGATTCTTGCAGAGAATACAGGACAGCCGCTGGAGGTCATTAGCAGAGAGACTGACAGAGATAATTTTATGTCCGCTGAGGAAGCCAAAGCATTTGGATTAATCGATGAAGTAATTACAAGACGATAGGGAACAGATATGTTCCCTATTCTTTAATGAGGTGTAGAATATTGGGAAGAAATGATGATCAGATAAGGTGTTCATTTTGTAATAAGTCACAGGCTCAGGTGAAAAAATTGATTGCAGGACCGAATGATACTTATATCTGTGATGAATGTGTGGAAGTATGCTCTGAGATTATAGAAGAAGAGATGGCATATGATGAGAATGATTCCTGGACTCCGTTTTCAGATATCAATCTTTTGAAACCGGAAGAGATCAAGGAATTTCTTGATGATTATGTGATTGGACAGGATGAGGCAAAAAAGGTTCTTTCTGTTGCTGTATATAATCACTACAAGCGTATTATGGCACAGAGAGATCTCGGCGTCGAATTGAATAAGAGTAATATACTGATGCTGGGTCCGACAGGGTGTGGTAAGACACTTCTTGCCCAGTCACTTGCAAAAATTCTGAATGTTCCATTTGCAATAGCTGATGCAACAGCTCTTACTGAGGCAGGATATGTAGGAGAAGATGTGGAAAATATTCTTCTAAAACTGATTCAGGCTGCAGATTATGATATTGAACGTGCAGAGTATGGTATTATCTATCTTGATGAGATCGATAAGATTACAAGAAAATCTGAGAACCCGTCAATTACAAGAGATGTATCTGGAGAAGGTGTTCAGCAGGCACTTCTTAAAATTGTAGAAGGCACGGTTGCAAATGTTCCTCCACAGGGTGGAAGAAAGCATCCACATCAGGAATTGATACAGATAGATACAACGAATATTTTATTTATCTGTGGCGGTGCATTTGAAGGAATTGATAAGATTATTGAGAAACGTATTGATCAGAAATCTATCGGATTTAATGCAGAAATTGCAGAGAAGCATGAAGATGATGTAGATAAATTGTTAGCTCAGGTGCTGCCACAGGATCTTGTGAAATTTGGATTGATTCCGGAACTGGTAGGGCGTGTACCAGTTACAGTATCTCTTGAGATGCTGGATCATGATGCTTTGATCCGTATCTTGACAGAGCCAAAGAATGCAATCGTAAAGCAGTATCAAAAACTTTTGGAACTAGATGGAGTGAAATTAGTATTTGACGATTCTGCATTAAACGAGATCGCAGATATATCATTGAAAAGAAAGACCGGAGCCAGAGGACTTCGGGCAATCATGGAAAATACAATGATGGATATTATGTATCGCGCACCGTCCGATGAGACACTGAAAACGTGCCGGATCACCGGTGACGTGGTGACAGGAAAAGCAAAACCAGAGTGTGAACACACTTCTGTGAATACACAAAGCGCATAATGAAAGAGGCGGGTACGAGTAAAATTGTTCCCGTCTCATTTTTGAATTATAGGAGTAAACAGTATGGAAAATGAGTTGATGAGTCTGCCAATGGTGGCACTTCGTGGACTTGCAGTGCTGCCAGAGCAGGTGACACATTTTGATGTGAGCCGTGAAAAATCTGTGCAGGCAATCACACAGGCCATGAAAAAAGATCAGAAAATATTTCTTGTAATGCAGAAGGAAGTTGAAGTGGAAGAGCCAAAGGAGTCAGATCTTTACAGAATTGGCTGTATTGCAACTGTAAAACAGATTGTAAAGCTTCCGGGAAATATGAAACGTGTTCTAGTATCGGGAGAGCAGCGTGCAGGTCTTTCCTGGATTGAATCTGAAGAACCTTATTTTCAGGCCGCGGTAAAAATATTGCCGGATTTCTGCAAACCGGAAGACAGGGAACTGTTGGAAAATCCAATCAATGAAGAAGGAATGGTACGTGGACTTCGTGAACTGTTCAGGGATTATATGTCAAAAAATCCAAAGCTTGCAAAAGAACTTGCTATGATGATCGAAGAGATAAAATCGCTGCGCGTCATGGTCGATACAATTGCTGCCAATCTTCCAATGGATTATGAAGATACCCAAAAAGTTCTGGAAGAGCAGGATATTCTTCAGAGGTATGAAGACATTTCTCTTCGTGTGGTCAATGAGATGCGCGTACTCAGTGTGAAAGAGGAACTTCAGAAAAAGGTAAAAGAGCGTGTAGATAAGAATCAGAGAGAATATATCTTAAGAGAAGAGATGAAACTGATTCGTGAGGAACTAGGGGAAGATACACTTCAGACAGATGCGGAGGAATTCGAACAGGCAGTGAAAGATTTAGATGCATCTTGTGAAGTGAAAGAAAAATTAGCAAAAGAAATTAAAAGATTTAAAAATCAGATGGCAAGTCCGGCAGAGTCTGGTGTTGTAAGAACTTATATTGAAACGATGCTTGAGATGCCGTGGAATAAGAGATGTGAGGAGAATCTTGATATCAAAGCTGCGAAAGAAAAGCTTGATGAAGAACATTATGGTCTGGAAAAGGTAAAAGATCGTATACTGGAATTTCTGGCAGTTAGAATCCTCACAAGTAAAGGACAGACTCCGATTCTTTGCCTTGCAGGCCCCCCGGGAACCGGTAAGACCTCTATTGCAAGATCACTTGCAGAAGCGCTTGGAAGACCTTATGTCCGCATTTCTCTTGGTGGTGTGCGTGATGAGGCTGAGATCCGGGGACATCGCAAGACTTACGTAGGCGCAATGCCTGGAAGAATTGCGACAGCACTTCGAAATGCAAAAGTAAAGAATCCACTGATGCTTTTAGACGAAATTGATAAAGTTAGTAATGACTATAAAGGAGATACATTTTCTGCACTTCTGGAAGTACTGGACAGTGAACAGAATGACAAGTTCCGTGATCATTATCTGGAAGTTCCAATCGATTTGTCGGAAGTACTGTTTGTTACGACAGCTAATACATTACAAACAATTCCAAGGCCACTTCTTGACCGTATGGAAGTAATCGAGATCAACAGTTATACAGAAAATGAGAAAATTCATATTGCCCAGAGACATCTGATTCCAAAGCAGTTAAAAAGTCATGGACTTTCAGAGGAACAACTTTCAATCAGTAAGAAAGCACTTCAAAAAATTGCGACCGTGTATACAAGGGAAGCGGGAGTTCGTCAATTGGAAAGGAAAATTGGAGGCATCTGCAGAAAGTCAGCCAGAGAGATTTTGGAAGATAATAAGAAATGTATCAAAATTACAGAACGTAATCTGGAACACTATCTAGGCAAAGAGATTTACCAGTTCCAGAAGGTAAATGAGCAGGATGAAGTCGGAATTGTCCGAGGACTTGCATGGACCAGTGTCGGAGGGGATACACTTCAGATTGAGGTTAATGTGATGCCGGGAGAGGGCGAGATTCTTCTGACCGGTCAGCTTGGTGATGTAATGAAAGAATCTGCAAGAGCCGGGATCAGTTATATACGTTCTGTCAGCAAAGAACATGGAATCGATGAGAAATTCTTCAAAGAACATGATATACATATCCATATTCCGGAAGGAGCAGTACCAAAAGATGGACCATCTGCGGGTATTACAATGGCAACGGCGATATTTTCAGCTGCGACAGGAAGAAAGGTACGTGCAGATGTGGCTATGACCGGTGAGATTACACTAAGAGGAAGGGTGCTTCCAATCGGTGGATTAAAAGAAAAACTTTTGGCTGCAAAAAATGCCGGAATCCGGATGGTTCTGATTCCAAAAGAAAATGAGAGGGATATTGAAGAAATGTCTTCAGAGATTACAAAGGGTCTTAAGATAGTCAGTGTATCTCATATGGATGAAGTGCTTGATTATGCATTTTTGAAAGAGCAGGAGGGATAGAAGATGGTCATTAAAAATGTAAATCTTGAAACAGTATGTGGAATTACAAGTGTTTTGCCAAAGAATACAAAACCGGAGATCGCATTTGCGGGAAAATCAAATGTAGGAAAATCATCGCTGATCAATGCGTTGATAAACCGGAAATCTTATGCAAGAATTTCAGCGACTCCGGGTAAGACACAGACGATTAATTATTATAGTATTAATGATGAAATGTATCTTGTTGACCTTCCGGGTTACGGATATGCAAAAGTGTCTGAACAGGAAAAAATTAAATGGGGACAGTTGATTGAACGTTATCTTCATAGTTCCGCACAATTGAAAGCAGTATTCCTGTTGATTGATATCAGGCATGCACCATCTGAAAATGACAGAATAATGTATCAGTGGATTGTTGAACAGGGATTTCATCCAATCATTATAGCAACGAAACTTGACAAGATTAAAAGAAGTCAGGTACAGAAGCAGATGAAAGTGTTAAGAGAAGGACTGAAACTGATTCCAGGGACAACGATTATTCCATTTTCTTCTCAGACAAAGCAAGGAAGAGATGAAATCTGGGATATGGTAGAAAATCAATTTCTCAATCAATAATCACTAGGATATTCCTTTTTACAGATGCTTATGATATAATATACAGAGATGTTGTCTGTCTGTAAGTAAAGTGCCAGATGACAGAAATGATCGAAACAGATTATACAGATATTAAAAAAATGAACTGTATGAAATGTAGCGCAAGGAGTAATGAACTATGAAAAGAGTATTGTTAAAGCTCAGCGGGGAAGCTCTCGCCGGGGAGAAAAAGACAGGATTTGACGAGGCAACATGTATTGGAGTCGCAAAGCAGGTAAAACAGCTTGTTGATGACGGTGTTCAGGTAGCAATTGTAACAGGTGGAGGTAATTTCTGGAGAGGAAGAACCAGCGAGACAATTGACCGTGTAAAGGCAGATCAGATTGGAATGCTTGCAACAGTTATGAACTGTATTTACGTATCTGATATTTTCCGTTTTGCAGGAATGGAGACAGAAGTATTTACCCCGTTCGTATGCGGTGCATTTACTACATTATTTTCAAAAGATAAAGCTGTGGAAGCATTGAATCAGGGAAAGGTTGTTTTCTTTGCAGGAGGAACCGGACACCCGTATTTTTCTACAGATACAGGTGCTGTACTTCGTGCTATTGAGATTGAAGCAGATGCAATGCTTTTGGCAAAGGCAATCGATGGAATCTATGACAGTGATCCAAAGGTAAATCCACAGGCAAAGAAATATAACGAAATTAGTATTCAGGAGATTATTGACAAAAAGCTGATGGCGGTAGATCTGACGGCTTCTATTATGTGCCTTGAGAATAAGATGCCGATGCTTGTATTCGGACTGAATGAGCCGAACAGCATTGTAGAGACAATGAGTGGAACATTTACAGGAACAAAAGTGACGGTATAATAAGGAGGATATAGCAATATGAATGAGAAATTAAAAGTATATGATACAAAGATGCAGAAGACAATGGATAGTCTGGACAGTGAGATGGGAACGATTCGTGCAGGACGTGCCAATCCGAATGTGCTGAACAGAATTATGGTAGATTATTATGGAACACCAACACCAATCCAACAGGTAGCGAACGTATCTGTTCCGGAACCGAGAATGATTCAGATTCAGCCATGGGAGAAGAGCATGCTCAAAGTTATCGAGAAAGCAATCATGGTTTCTGATCTGGGTATCAATCCGACAAATGACGGAACTGCTGTAAGACTGATTTTTCCGGAACTTACAGAAGAACGACGTAAAGAGCTTGTAAAAGATGTTAAGAAAAAAGGCGAGGCGGCGAAAGTTGCAATTCGTAACATCCGTCGTGATGGAAATGATGCATTTAAGAAGCTGAAAGGTTCTGATGTTTCTGAAGACGAGATCAAGAATCTGGAAGATGAACTTCAGAAGATGACGGATAAGTATGTTAAAGAGATTGACAGTGCTGTTGAAGTAAAATCAAAAGAAGTTATGACTGTATAGTCTGGAATGAAAAGAAGAGGGCAGCCCCGGCAGATATGCAGGAGGGGTCTGTCCTCATTTAATGTTGATAAGATTTAATGTTGATAAGAAAAAAATTTCACAGAAGAATGCCGAGGCATTCTTGAATTGTGTCAGATTTGAAATGTGTGAGATAATTTTAGTCAGCAGGAGGATAATATTATGAATATACCACAGCATGTTGCGATTATTCTAGATGGTAACGGACGCTGGGCAAAGGCAAAAGGAATGCCGCGTAATTATGGGCATGCACAGGGAAGTAAGAATGTAGAGAAGATTTGTGAAGAAGCATGGTGCATGGGAATAAAATATCTGACCGTATATGCTTTTTCTACTGAGAACTGGAATCGTCCAAAAGAAGAAGTAAATGCTTTGATGAAGCTGCTTCGCAATTACATGAAAACCTGTCTTAAGACAGCAGCGAAAAATGATATGAAAGTTCGTGTAATCGGAGATATTACAAAATTGGATGAAGATATTCAGAAGAGAATTCTGGAGCTTGAAGAGGCAACGAAAAATAATGGCGGATTGAATTTTCAGATTGCAATCAATTATGGAAGCCGTGATGAAATCACAAGAGCGGTACGCACGTTGGCTGAAGATGTAAAAGAAGGAAAACTTATGCCGGAAGAAGTGAATGAGGCATGTATAGAAAGGTATCTGGATACACACGATATTCCAGATCCTGACCTTCTGATTCGCACAAGTGGAGAGCAGAGATTGTCCAATTATCTTTTGTGGCAGCTTGCTTATACAGAGTTTTATTTTACCGATGTTCCATGGCCGGATTTTTCCAAGCAGGAATTGGAGAAGGCAATTGAACAGTATAATCGCAGGGACAGACGCTATGGCGGCGTGAAGGAGGAATAAGATGTTTAAGACAAGGCTCATAAGTGGAATTATACTGGTGATTGTGCTGATTGCGACAGTCGGAACTGGAGGAAATGTTCTTTTTGGTCTGCTTGCGGTTGTCAGCCTGATTGGATTGACAGAATTATATAAAGTGATAGAAGTTCAGAATAAACTTTTAGGATTTGCAGGATATCTGGCAACAGTGGCCTATTATGTACTGCTCTATACTGGGAATCTTCAGTATATGACACTTTTTACGATTGTGTTTTTAGTATTAGTTATGGCGGTATATGTATTTACATTTCCAAATTACAGATCTGAACAGGTGATGACTGTATTTTTTGGAGTGTTTTATGTAGCAGTAATGTTGTCCTACATTTATCAGACACGCATGCTGGAAGATGGGGGCATAGTTGTATGGTTGATTTTCTTAAGTTCCTGGGGCTGTGATACTTGTGCATATTGTGCCGGTATGCTTCTTGGAAAGCACAAGATGGCACCAAAACTCAGCCCAAAGAAATCTGTAGAAGGTGGTATTGGTGGCGTACTAGGGGCTGCGCTTCTAGGAGTGTTATTTGCATTAGCTGTGAATCAGTGGGCAGGAGCACAGGCAGGAGTTCTGGAATACGCAATCATTTGCGGAGTCGGTGGAATGATTTCACAGGTTGGAGATCTGGCTGCTTCTGCAATCAAAAGAAATCATGAGATTAAGGATTACGGGAAATTGATCCCGGGACATGGTGGAATTCTGGACCGGTTCGACAGTGTAATATTTACAGCTCCGATTATTTATTATCTGACCATGGCGCTGGCGGGGAATTTGTAACGAGAAATCATATGATATATTAAAAGGTGGTAATATGAAGAAAATAGCAATTCTGGGTTCTACAGGTTCCATTGGAACACAGACACTGGAAGTCGTAAGAGAAAATGGAGATATCGAGGTACTTGGTCTGGCAGCAGGAAGTAATATTTCGCTTCTGGAAGAGCAGATAAGGGAATTTCAGCCAAAACTTGTAGCTGTCTGGGATGAGAAAAAAGCGGCAGAATTAAAAATAAAAGTACAGGATCTGGATGTAAAAATCGTAACTGGTATGGACGGACTGATTGAAGTATCAGTTATGGAAGAAGTGGAGATACTGTTGACAGCTGTTGTTGGTATGATTGGAATCCGTCCGACGGTTGAGGCAATTAAAGCAGGAAAAGATATCGCTCTCGCAAATAAAGAGACATTGGTAACTGCGGGACATATCATTATGCCCCTGGCAAAAGAAATGGGGGTTTCCATTCTTCCGGTGGATAGTGAGCACAGTGCCATTTTCCAGTCACTTCAAGGCAATAAGATGAATTCAATCCATAAGATTTTATTGACAGCTTCGGGTGGACCGTTCCGCGGGAAAAAACAGGAAGACCTTTTGAATATTCAGGTAGAAGATGCGCTAAAGCATCCGAATTGGGCAATGGGACGGAAAATTACGATTGATTCTTCAACTATGGTCAATAAAGGTCTGGAAGTCATTGAAGCAAAATGGCTTTTTGGAGTGGAGGTGGATAAAGTACAAGTCGTTGTACAACCGCAGAGTGTCATTCATTCTATGGTGGAATATGAAGATGGCGCAATTATTGCACAACTTGGTACACCAGATATGAAACTTCCAATTCAATATGCACTTTATTATCCTAAGCGCAGGTATTTGCCGGGAGACAGGCTGGATTTCTGGCGCATGGGAAAACTGGATTTTGAAAAGCCGGATATGGATACATTTTACGGACTGGCACTGGCTTATGAAGCGGGAAGAACAGGTGGATCGCTTCCAACTGTATTCAATGCGGCAAATGAAATGGCAGTCGGACAATTTTTGAACAGGGAGATTAAATATCTGGAGATTATAGAGATTATAGAGGATTGTATGAGAGCACATAAGAATATTGAGAACCCGACACTTGACCAGATTCTGGAGACAGAAGCTGAAACTTACGCACGAATCAAAAGCAGGAGGTAATCGTTAGATTTGGGTATTATATTTGCAATCTTAATTTTTAGTTTTATTGTGTTCTTTCATGAACTTGGACATTTTACACTTGCAAAGTTAAACGGCATTGATGTACAGGAATTTGCTATTGGCATGGGTCCGACATTATTTTCAAAAGAATACAAAGGGACAGTTTACGCTGTACATTTGTTGCCAATCGGTGGATTTTGTGCAATGGGCGAAGACGATGAAGAGACAGAGTCACCTGGAAACTTCAATAAAAAATCTGTATGGGCAAGAATTTCAGTCATTGCAGCGGGACCGATTTTTAACTTTATTATGGCATTTGTTCTCGCTGTAATTTTGACAGCAATGGTCGGATATGATAAACCAGTTATCTCGAGTGTAGAAGAAGGATATTCTGCGGCAGAGGCCGGCATACAAGAGGGAGACACCATTGTTCGGATGGGTGGAAAGAAGATTAATATTTTCCGTGAGATTACTTATTATAATCAATTCCATCAAGGAGAGACTGTGAAAGTAACGTATCTCCATGACGGAGAAAAACATACAGCGACATTAGTACCGAAGATGGATGACGAACTTGGATATTATCGTATCGGAATCAGTGGAGGTGGAAATACAAAAGCAAATGCATGGACATCTGTTCAATATGGTGTGTACGAAGTTAAATTCTGGGTATGTACTACATTTGAAAGTCTAAAACAACTGGTGACAGGAAACGTAGGCGTCAAACAATTATCCGGTCCAGTGGGAATCGTAAATATGGTAGATACAACTTATAATGAAAGCAAGTCATATGGTGTATTTATTGTAATAGCACAATTCCTTAATATTGGAATTCTGCTATCGGCAAACTTAGGGGTCATGAATTTATTACCCTTACCGGCATTGGACGGAGGACGACTTGTATTTTTACTCATAGAGGCAATCCGTAGAAAACGGATTCCACCGGAGAAAGAAGGTTACGTGCATCTGGCAGGCATGGCACTTCTAATGATTTTGATGGTAGTAGTGATGTATAACGATATTGCCAGAATTTTCTTTTAATTGTAGTTGGGGACGGGGTTTTTTTGAAAAACCCCCGTCCCCAACTGAAAAGTAACTTGTCCCAAATTGAAATTGTGTATGAGGTGTTGAATTGGAGTATACAAAAGCGACAATTGATGATATGGAAGAATTCTATGATCTTGTTCAAAATACGATTCAAGAAGTTTATCCAAAGTACTATCCGGAGGAAGTGGTAAGGTTCTTTAGCCAGCAGCATTGCTGGGAGAATTTGGAACGTGATCTTGAAGAGGAACGCATTTATATCCTTCAGGATGGGGAGTGTGTGATTGGTGCCGGCAGTTTTGAGGGCAACCATATTACTCGGGTCTTTGTGAGGAAAGATTATCAGAGACATGGCGTTGGCAGTCTGATCATGCAGCGGTTGGAAGATGTGATTGCCAGAGAATATGAGTCGGTACGTCTGGAGGCTACGTTGCCTGCAGTAATTATGTTTGAAAAGAGAGGGTACCGTACAATTCGCCATGAAAAGTGGACTGTGAGAAATGGGGCAGTGCTTGTGTATCCTGTGATGGAGAAAATATTGCGTAGATAAGAGGACATAAGGGAAAATGAAGACGATTACGATAGAAGATGTAGAGAAGAAAGATATAAATCAGGTCACAATTTTGGATATCCGTCCGGAGGATGCTTACTGTAGAGGAACCGTTGAAGGTGCAATCAATATTCCGATGCAGGAAGTGGACAATCGAAGAGATGAGATTCCGAGAGATAAACCAGTATATGTACTTTGCCACACCGGGGAGTGGAGTGCTTATACAGTAAATATGCTGGAAGAAGCAGGATATGAAGCGTACAATATTGAAGGTGGATATCGTTCTTTTCTACGTATGATGCTTGGACGTTTTGTGGAAAATGAGACAGTCATGGCTGAAAAACAGAAGGATATTGAAAAAAGTATTATTAAAAAGTTCCGTAAATCTGTCTGGTGCAAATTTACGAAGGCAATTCGGGAGTATGAACTTGTAAAAGACGGAGACAAGATTGCTGTCTGTATTTCTGGTGGAAAAGATTCTATGCTTATGGCGAAACTTTTTCAAGAGCTTAGAAAGCATGGAAAAGCAAATTTTGAGCTAGTCTTTCTTGTGATGAATCCAGGATATAATGCAGATAACTGGAAGATTATTCAGGATAATGCAAAGGTCCTTGGAATTCCGTTAACAGTATTTGAAAGCAATATTTTTGATACTGTAGCAGACATTGACAAAAATCCGTGTTATCTCTGTGCAAGAATGCGCAGAGGTTATCTTTATTCACATGCGAAGGAGCTTGGATGTAATAAGATTGCATTAGGACACCATTATGATGATGTGATTGAGACGATTCTGATGGGAATGCTATACAGTGGAAAGATTGAGACAATGATGCCTAAACTTCATAGTACGAACTTTGAAGGTATGGAGTTGATCCGACCAATGTATCTGATTAAAGAGGCGGATATTATTGGATGGCGAGATTATAATCAATTAAATTTTATCCAGTGTGCATGCAGGTTTACAGAAAATTGTGCAACCTGTGGCGGAGGACGTGGTTCCAAACGTGATGAAATGAAAGAACTAATCGCGCAGTTCAGAGAAGAAAGCAATCTGATTGAAAAGAATATTTTCCGAAGTGTTCATAATGTAAATTTAAGAACAATCATTGGATATCACAAAGATGATGATATTTACAATTTCCTTGATGACTACGATGAACGTGGAAAAAAGAAACATGAAAAAATGTAATTATTCTGTCAGTTTGAGGGTTTTATGTGATACAGGAAAACATACCTGTATCACACAAAAATTTAGATATTCAAGAATGCCTCGGCATTCTTGCTGCGAGGTGCGCGTCATGCAATTGCATGACATACTTCTACTGCGCACCTCCGCAATCCTAAGTTATTTCAATATATTTTATTCTTTGGTGATGTATTTAACCATCTAAGCTAATTTAATTCTGCAATTCTAGATACTCCAACATATATTTCTGAGATTTTATACCATGTTTTATAATCAACAATTCCAGTCACTGGAAGACCGAAGATTAACTGAAATTTTCGTACAGCAGCTTCAGTGGCAGGACCGAAGATTCCATCTGCATCAATCTTAGGAATTGCTGGATAGGCATCAGATATAACAAGGAGTTGCTCCTGCATCTGGCGTACCTTGTCACCGGTGGAACCGATACTTAAGTCGTAACCCGGCCAGGACGATGGAATACCGGAAATTGCACTGGCAGTGTTAATATACATGTCATCACCGTAGTAGTAACGTAGAATTTGGATGGGAGTATACCCTTGATCACCTAAGGTCTTTGAGCCCCACTGTGTCATCCAATTTGGACATTGAACCTGTCTTCCATCGCAATACTGTGTAAGTATCGGCTGTCTTACATTTGGTCTTGCAAGATAGTCGGCAAATAATTCATCTACGATGATTGAAATAGAATCGTAAATATTCCGTTCAGGAATCCATTTGTGGTCAAATGCAGTGGAAGATGTAATAGTAAAATCATAGCCCTGGTTCCGGTACCATTCTGTATAGACCCGATTTAATGTAAAGGACATAATTGCCAGTACATTTGCGCGAATCGTATTGGTGGGCCAGGTTGCATAGATTTCACTGGATGCCACATTTTTGATGTAATCTTTGTAACGGACATAATAATTTTTAGCGGTGGAGTCTCTCGGACTTCCATCATGAACAACGATGTATTCGGGAATAACGACCCGGCTTAAGACAATTTCACCGCTTTCGGTTAATGGTTTGATTTCTTCCTCCGGTATTTTCGCCGGGTAATTTCCATATAATGTATGTGCAGGTATCACATAAATAGAATTTTGATTTGTGTCAGGAATGAGCGGACGCATGGAAATATTCTGGATAGCTGTGACTGTGGATAGAATCTCAGCACCTGCAATCTGGATAGATTCATAGCCTGCTGCTTCCACAGAAATTGTATATTCAGAATAGGGCTGCAATTCGTTTGTTTCATCTAAGCTGTATTCAATTGGAGGTGCAGGAAGATTAATGGTGTCGGTCTGACCGGAAGAATCTGTAGTCAACTCTTCCAATGTCTCATCAGGGACTCCAGTGTATGAAATCGAAATACGTGCATTTTCAATAGGATGTGCATGAATCCTGGAAGTCAGATTTATTTTCAACTGCCCCCAATCCGGCGTGTCGGTTATATGAAAAATGCTCATAATAAAAAATACCTCATAGAAACTAGATTACTTTTATTGTATGATAGAGAAAGAAAATGTGTGAGATGTGAAGAAAGGATTATAGATGGAAAAAAAGAAGAAAAGAAGACGCCATAGAGGTTTGGGATTCCTGATTTTAGTAATGGGAGTTTTGATTGTCTGTGGAGTATATCAATACAGGGAATATGGCAATATAAAAGATGTCATGCTGAAATTAATTGGTCAGGATCCGGTGATATATCAGCATGTTTCAGAAGAAATCGTAGAAATGGACGGTAAATTTTATTATCAGCAACTAAGTGAAGAAGAGCAGACAGTGTATCAGGAGCTTTTGCAGGGGCTTTTGGAACATGTAGAGCAAATTCATGTGCACAGCCAGAAGCCGGAACGTGTTAATGAACTTCTTGTTTATGTGTTGAATGATTATCCAGAGATTTTCTGGAGCGATGGGACAGCTTCTTCCACAGCCTATTCTGGACTTCAGAATTATACGTCTGTGATGCCGGGATATTTGTATACGAAAGAAGAATGTGAGAAAAAGAAGACACAGATTGACATGGAGGTGTCGGAGTGTCTGTCCGGTATCAGTGAAAATGCTTCGGATTATGAGAAGATTCTTTATGATTATGAGTATATTGTGAATCAGGTGGATTATGATGATGCAGCAGAAGATAACCAAAATATTTGCAGTGTATTTATTGGAAAAAAGTCAGTGTGTGCCGGTTATTCTAAAGCAATGCAGTATCTCATGGAGAAGCAGGGGCTGTTCTGCACTTATGTTACTGGGGAGGTGACAGAATCTTTCAGTGATGGTGATGGTCATAAGATTCCTCATGCATGGAATTTGGTGAAATGTGACGGCGATTATTATTATGTGGATGTGACGTGGGGAGATCCAATTTTCCAGGAGTCGGAAGAGGAGGCTGAAAATGTAATGGATGACGAAATTCGTGACAATATCAGCTACGATTATATGCTTTGTGATGATGATGAGTTGTTTCGGACTCATACGCCGGATTTGGAAGTAGAACTTCCAGATTGTACGAAGATGGATTTGAATTATTATGTAGTTAATGGAATGTATTATACAGAATATGATGGTCAGACGGCGCTTAAAGTAATGAACCAGGTGATTTCGGCGAGAGAGACGAAAGTTGTACTGAAATATTCCGATGAATCAGTTTATAAAACTGCAAAAGAAGACATTTTAAATAACGAGGTGAAGCGTGCTGCACAGAATCTGGCGCAGTGGTATCATTTGACAGAAGTCTCCTACAGTTACATAGATGACAAAAAAATGAATAAAATTACAATTTTCTGGAAATATTCTTAAAAAAAGAATTGAAATATATCCCATCCTAAATGCTAAAATATCAACCGGATTTTAAACGAAAAAGTATGGATAAAACCAATATAACAGGCATATTGACGAAAAAAACAATTTTTTAACGTAAAATAAAAACCATTAAAATTAGAGACTATTTTAATGGTTTTTGTCGAAAGTAGATAAAAAACTGCTAAAAAATACTTTTTTTGGGTTGAAAAAGGATAATAAGTATAGTATACTTTTAACAATTTGGGAAGCTTTAGAGCAGACTAGAAGTAACAGAAAGGATAAGGGTGAATATATGAAAGCATTTCTAATTCTAGAAGACGGGACAGTCTTTGAGGGAAAAAGTATCGGGACGACGAGGGATATGATCAGTGAGATTGTTTTTAATACGTCAATGACCGGATATCTGGAGGTGCTGACAGACCCTTCATATGCCGGACAGGCCGTTGTGATGACTTATCCACTGATAGGAAACTATGGAATCACACCAGATATGGAGTCAAAGAAAGCATGGCCGGACGGATATATTGTAAGAGAATTATCCAGAATGCCAAGTAATTTCAGATGCAACGGTACAATTCAGGATTTCCTTGCTGCACAGGACATTCCAGGAATTGAAGGCGTGGATACAAGAGCATTGACGAAGATTCTCAGGGAAAAGGGAACCATGAATGGTATGATTACTACAAATGAGAATTATAATTTAGATGAAATCATTCCAAAACTTAAGGCGTACACCGTTGGAGATGTTGTATCAAAGGTGACCTGCGACGAGAAACATGTTCTTCCAGGAGAAAAATTTAAAGTGGCACTTATGGATTTTGGGGCAAAGAATAATATTTCAAAATCTTTAATTCAAAGAGGCTGTGAAGTGACTGTCTATCCGGCAGACACAAAAGCAGAAGAAATCATAAAATCTAATCCGGACGGAATCATGTTATCCAATGGTCCTGGAGATCCGGAAACTTGTGTTTCTATTATAGAAGAGATCCGAAAATTATCAGAGACAGACATTCCAATATTTGCAATTTGTCTGGGACATCAGTTGATGGCTCTTGCATATGGTGCAAAGACATATAAATTAAAATATGGTCACAGAGGTGGCAATCACCCTGTAAAAGATCTGTCTACGGGACGCGTTTACATTTCCTCGCAGAATCACGGATATGCGGTTGATTATAATACTATGGATAAGAATGTTGCAGAAGAAGCATTTATCAATGTCAATGATGGAACAAACGAAGGATTAAATTACATAGGCAAGAAGATATACACTGTACAGTTCCACCCGGAAGCATGCCCGGGGCCACAGGATTCTACATTCCTGTTTGACAGATTTATTGAGATGATGAAGGGGGACAAATAAGATGCCAAGAAATAAAGAAATTAAGAAAGTACTTGTAATTGGATCTGGCCCTATTGTCATTGGTCAGGCAGCAGAGTTTGACTATGCGGGTACACAGGCATGTCGTTCTTTGAAAGAAGAAGGACTGGAAGTTGTGCTGTTGAATTCAAATCCTGCGACTATTATGACGGACAAGGATATTGCTGATAAAGTATACATAGAGCCATTGACGGTAGAAGTTGTTGAACAGCTTATTATGAAAGAGAAGCCAGACAGTGTCCTGCCGACTCTGGGAGGACAGGCAGCGCTGAATCTTGCTATGGAATTGGAAGAGCGGGGGTTTTTCAAAGAACATAATGTCCGCTTGATCGGAACAACAGCTCAGACAATTAAGAAGGCAGAGGATCGTCTGGAATTTAAATCAACAATGGAAAAAATTGGCGAACCATGTGCAGCATCACTTGTAGTTGAGAGCGTAGATGACGGAATCGAATTTGCAGAAAAGATTGGATATCCGGTCGTTCTTCGTCCGGCATACACTCTTGGCGGAAGCGGTGGTGGAATTGCACATGACAGACGTCAGCTTGTAGAGATTCTTGAAAATGGACTTCGTCTTTCCCGTGTGGGTCAGGTACTTGTTGAACGTTGTATCGCAGGATGGAAAGAGATTGAATATGAGGTAATGCGTGATGCAGCAGGAAATTGTATCACGGTTTGTAATATGGAAAATATTGATCCGGTTGGTGTACATACCGGAGACAGTATTGTTGTAGCACCGTCTCAGACGCTGGGCGATAAAGAATATCAGATGCTCCGTACATCAGCCCTCAATATCATTAGTGAGCTTAATATTACAGGAGGCTGCAACGTACAGTATGCCCTGAATCCGGAATCATTTGAATATTGTGTTATTGAAGTGAATCCACGTGTTAGCCGTTCTTCTGCGCTTGCATCGAAAGCTACGGGTTATCCAATCGCAAAGGTAGCAGCAAAGATTGCGCTTGGATATACACTTGACGAGATTAAAAATGCAGTTACAAAGAAGACATATGCAAGTTTTGAACCGATGCTTGATTATTGTGTTGTTAAGATTCCGAGACTTCCATTTGATAAATTTATCAGTGCAAAACGTACACTGACTACACAGATGAAGGCGACCGGAGAGGTCATGAGTATTTGTGATAATTTTGAGGGAGCGCTTATGAAAGCAATCCGATCTCTGGAACAGCATGTGGACAGTCTTATGTCCTATGATTTCAGTCATCTTTCCAGAGAAGAACTGATGAACGCATTGGACGTAGTAGACGATCAGAGAATCTGGAAGATTGCAGAGGCAGTTAGAAGAGGAATTCCTTATACAGAAATACATAAGATTACAAAGATTGATATTTGGTTTATCGATAAGATTGCAAACCTGGTAGAGATGGAGCAGTCTCTGCGTGCATGCGCGCCAAGAGTAGCGTCCGGACGTGGCGGAATTGGAAAGGAATTATTAAAAGAAGCAAAACGCCTGGAGTTCCCGGACGAGGTTATCGCAAGACTGACAGGTCTTACAGAAAGACAGGTGCATGATCTTAGAATGGTATACGGTATTACCGCATCTTACAAAATGGTAGATACCTGTGCCGCTGAGTTTGCGGCAGAAACACCGTATTATTACTCTGTATTTGGAAGTGAAAATGAAGTAGAAGAGACTTCCGGTAAGAAAAAGGTTCTTGTCCTTGGTTCTGGTCCAATCCGTATCGGACAGGGAATCGAGTTCGATTTCTGTTCCGTACACTGTACATGGGCATTTGCAAAAGAGGGATACGAGACAATTATCATCAATAATAACCCGGAGACAGTCAGCACGGACTTCGATATTGCTGATAAGCTTTATTTCGAGCCGCTGACACCGGAAGATGTAGAGAGCATTGTAGACCTGGAGAAGCCGGACGGAGCAGTTGTTCAGTTCGGTGGTCAGACAGCAATTAAATTGACAGAAGCATTGATGAAAATGGGAGTGCCAATTCTTGGTACAAAGGCAGAAGATGTAGATGCAGCCGAAGACCGCGAATTATTTGATGAAATTCTGGAAAAATGCCAGATTCCAAGACCGACTGGTGGAACTGTATTTACAGCTGAGGAGGCAAAGACTGTTGCGAACAGACTCGGCTATCCGGTACTGGTAAGACCGTCCTATGTGCTTGGCGGACAAGGTATGCAGATTGCTATTAACGATAATGATATCGAGGAATTTATCGGAATCATCAATCAGATTGCGCAGGATCACCCGATTCTGGTAGACAAATATTTACAAGGAAAAGAGATTGAGGTCGATGCCGTATGTGACGGAGAAGATATCCTGATTCCAGGTATCATGGAGCATATTGAGCGTGCGGGTATTCATTCCGGAGATAGTATCTCTGTATATCCTGCAAAGAGTATTTCTGATAAGACAAAACGTACTATTGAAGAATATACAAGACGACTTGCAAAATCCCTGCATGTCATCGGACTGATTAATATTCAGTTCATTGTGTGTGGTGAAGAGGTTTATGTTATCGAGGTAAACCCAAGATCCAGCCGTACGGTACCATACATTAGTAAAGTAACTGGAATTCCAATTGTTCCACTGGCAACAAAAGTGATTATCGGTCACAAGATCAAAGAACTTGGATACACACCGGGACTTCAGCCGGAGGCAGATTACTATGCAGTTAAAATGCCGGTATTCTCTTTTGAGAAGATCCGTGATGCAGATATCAGCCTTGGACCAGAAATGAAGTCCACAGGAGAGTGCCTTGGAATTGCCAAGACATTTGACGAGGCGCTATATAAAGCATTCTTAGGTGCAGGAATCAAACTTCCGAAATTTAGCAATATGATTATGACTGTCCGTGATGAGGATAAGGATGAGGCTGTAGAAATCGGTAAACGTTTTGAAAAGATCGGATACAAGATTTTTGCGACAAAAGGAACAGCAGAAGCACTTACAGAAGCAGGTGTGAAAGCAATTGCAGTCAACAAGATTGAACAGAGCACACCGAACCTCATGGATCTGATCCTTGGACATAAGATAGATCTTGTTATTGATACTCCGCCACAGGGAGCAGAACACTCCAAAGACGGTTTCGTAATTCGAAGAAGTGCAATTGAGACGGGTGTCAATGTCCTGACAGCTATCGATACAGCAAAAGCACTGATCACCAGTCTGGAGAATACAGATATTCAGAAACTGACACTGGTGGACATTGCAAAGATTCAGGCAGTATAGGCATTCTTGAAATTAGAAAATATCATGAGATGAGGGTGGTATTGAAAAAGGCAGCCATGGCGCACAAAATGTGTCGTGGCTGTCTTTTTATATCAGCTGGAAGATGACTCCCACCTATAGGTGGTGAGAAACAAGCTGGTATCAGTGGTGGGAGTCAATAAAGGATAAAATAAGGGATAATTGGAGAAGTAAGAATGGAAAAGAAAAAAGTAAATTATCAACTATTAATAAGAAGGGTCTGCCTTATTATACTTGATATTTTATGTATCATTGCAGCATCATTTTTAGCATTACTGACGCGTTTCGAATTTGACTTTCATCAGATTCCTCCAGAATTCTTAAAAGTAATCTATGAATATGGACCATTCATCATTGTTGTTACGCTAATTATATTCACTTTTTTCCATGTTTACAGTAGTTTATGGGAATATGCAGGGATTGAAGAAGTATTTAGTCTAATTGCGGCCTGTCTGTTATCAGCAGTTGCAAAGATTGTTGTTATATCATTTACCTGGAGCACTATGCCGAGAAGCTGGTATGTGCTGGATACGATGTATCTGATGATTTTAATCGGGGCAACGAGAGTATCCTACCGACTGATCCGTCTGCGGAGACAGAATCGAAAGTTTCCGTGGGTTAAGAGAAAGAAGGTCATGATCATCGGTGGCGGCGAGGCCGGAAGAACTATGATCACAGAGATACAGAATAGTAAATATCTGGATCAAAAGGTTGCGTGTATTATAGATGATGATCCGAAGAAAATCGGAAGATATATCAAAGGAATTAAGGTTGTCGGTAACCGCGACAGCATTAAAAAGAATGTTAAAAGATATAATATACAGCAGATTATTTTGACAATACCATCTGTGAATTCAGCAAGGATCAGACCAATTGTGGAGATCTGTCAGGATACGAACTGTGAACTTATGATCCTGCCGGGAGTATACCAGTTGGTTACTGGAGAAGTAAAGGCTAGTAAGCTTCGCCCGGTGAAGATTGAAGACCTTCTGGGAAGAGATGAAGTCCATATCAATCTGAATGAGATCATGGACTATGTGTCTGGGAAAGTCATTATGGTAACCGGAGGCGGTGGTTCAATCGGAAGTGAGCTGTGCAGACAGATTGCAGAACACAGACCAAAGCAGCTGATCATCTTCGACATTTATGAAAATAATGCATATGATATTCAGCAGGAACTGGTAAGAAAGCATCCAGAGCTTGACCTGGTAGTACTGATCGGCTCTGTACGTGATGAGAATCGTATCGACAGTATTTTCGAGCAATACCATCCGGAGATCATCTATCATGCGGCAGCACACAAGCATGTGCCGCTTATGGAGGACAGCCCGAACGAAGCAATTAAGAATAACGTTCTTGGAACCTATAATATGGTCAAAATGGCAGATAAATGGAACGTTAAGAGATTTGTACAGATATCTACCGATAAAGCTGTGAACCCAACGAATATCATGGGAGCTTCTAAGAGAATCTGTGAGATGATCATACAGATTTATAATAAAGAATCGAACACAGAATACGTAGCAGTGCGGTTCGGCAATGTACTTGGAAGTAATGGAAGCGTCATTCCGTTATTCAAAAAGCAGATTGCTGAAGGTGGACCGGTGACCGTTACGCATCCGGAAATCATCCGTTACTTTATGACGATACCGGAGGCAGTATCACTGGTACTTCAGGCGGGTGCCTATGCGAAAGGCGGAGAAATCTTCGTACTGGATATGGGAGATCCGGTAAAGATTCTGGATCTTGCAAAGAATATGATTCGTCTGTCCGGATATAAAGTAGATCAGGATATTAAGATCGAATTCACAGGACTTCGTCCGGGAGAAAAATTATTCGAAGAACTTCTGATGGATGAGGAAGGAATGACAGACACACCGAATAAACTGATACATATCGGACATCCGATTGATGTAGATGAAGTTAAACTTTTCCATGCACTCAGAGTTCTTGAGCAGGCGGCACAAAGTGAGACCGATGATATGCGTCTGATCGTGGAAAGTATTGTTCCGACTTATCATCCAAAATTAAATAAGCAAACACAATAAAAATAGAGAATACAGGAGGCATAAACAGCTATGTTCAAAGAAAATCATTTATCTTTCAGACAAAGGAAATATATGAAAATCAAGAACATAATAGGGAGAACTCTTGGAGGGATTGGTCTGGTAGTATTATCACCCGTCTATCTGGCAATTATTGTGGCAATCAAGAAAGAAGACGGGATCACAGCTCCTGTCTTTTTTTCGCAGAAAAGAATAGGAATGCATAAGGAATATTTTAATCTGTACAAATTCCGCTCCATGCGCACAGATACGCCGCATGATAAGCCGACACACCTTCTGGAGAATCCAGATCAGTATATTACAAAAGTAGGACATTTTCTGCGAAAATCATCATTAGATGAACTTCCGCAGCTTTGGAATATTGCCAGAGGAGATATGGCTGTGATCGGACCAAGACCGGCACTTTGGAATCAGGATGACTTGATCGCAGAACGAGATAAATATGGGGCAAATGATGTGAAACCGGGACTTACCGGATGGGCGCAGATCAACGGAAGAGATGAACTTGAGATTCCGGTAAAAGCAAGACTGGATGGTGAATATGTACGCAAGATGGGACCACTTATGGATATCCGCTGCTTTATCGGAACAATATTTTCCGTACTTCGAAGTGACGGAGTCGTAGAAGGCGGAACCGGAGCAAAGAAGAAGCTTATGGTCATTACGAATCATTCTTATATGCTGTGGCAGTTCAGAAGAGAACTGATCGAGAAACTCATGGAAGATTACGATGTGATCATCAGCACACCATTCGTAGGACATGAGGATGACTTTGCAGCTATGGGCTGTACGATGATCGAGACAGACGTAGACCGACGCGGCATCAATCCGAAGACAGATATGAAGCTGTATATGACTTACCGCCGATTACTGAAAGAATATCATCCGGATATGGTAGTTACATATTCTATTAAACCTAACGTATATGCCGGATATGCCTGTCGAAGAATGAGAATTCCTTATTGTGTAAATGTACAGGGACTTGGGACAGCATTTCAGAAAAAAGGACTACGGGAAATCGTTATAAGAATGTATAAAGTAGCTTTAAAAAAAGCTCAGACCGTTTATTTTGAAAATAAAGAAAATGCAAAAGTATTTTTACAGGAGCGGATCATACGTCGTGATCAGATGTGTTTGCTGAAGGGCGCGGGAGTGAATCTTCAGTATTATGACTATCAGAAATATCCAGAGAACGACAAAGTACATTTCCTATATCTTGGAAGAATCATGAAAGAAAAAGGAATGGATGAATTGTTCTCTGCCGCAAAAGAATTACAACGAAAAGATGTGCCATTTGTCCTGGATCTGGTAGGATTCTTCGAGGATGAATATAAAGAAAAAATCGATCAGCTGGTCAGCGACGGAATCGCAGTGTTCCATGGATTTAAGGAAGATCCAAGACCATATTATGCAGGAGCGGACTGTGTTGTATTACCGAGCTATCATGAGGGAATGTCAAATGTACTTCTGGAAGCAGCGGCAACCGGACGACCGGTGATCACCAGCAATATCCCGGGCTGCAAGGAAGCCGTAGATGACGGTAAAAGCGGTTTTTTATGTGAAGCCAGGGATTGGAACGATCTGCATCTGAAAATGGATAAAATCGCCCATATGAGCCACCTAGAGCGTGAAGCGATGGGACTCTGCGCAAGAGATAAGATGATGCAGGAATTCGATAAGAATAAGGTTGTGAAGAAGACGATACAGGGGATTGTGAGAGTGTAATAAGAATGGTAAAATTAAATATCGAAAGATATACGTAGCAGGAAAGGAAATCCTTGCAATATCAATTAGTTATTTGGAGAAGAATATGGACAAGAACTATATATTAATACTTGGATGGGTTGCTGTCATGGCAATATTGTCTATGCTGACATCGGTAAAACGAGTAGAGACAGTGTGTGGAAAAAAAGAATATCGATGGAGACCGGTGTGGGCGGTTGTGACAGTATTGCCGCTTGTATGGATGTGCAGTCAACGTGGCGGCATTATGGACACAGGAGCATATCTGGAGGGATATAAGGATATGCCGAGAGCGTTTGGCGAGATTATATCATACATTGGAACGGTGAAAAAGGATAAAGGATTTTACTTTTTATCTGCAGTTATAAAATGTATTGTTGGAAACAGAAGTGTTGTATATCTATTTATTATAGCAGTTCTTCAGGCGGGAATGCTTTTTTATGTATATCGTAAATATTCCAGCAGATATCTTATGAGCTTTTTCTTGTTCCTTGCGTCAACAGACTATATATCATGGATGTTTAATGGAATAAGACAATTTACAGCGGTAACTATTACTTTTATCGGAATTAAATTCATTCTGGATAAAAAGTATGTAAAAGCAATTGTATTGATTTTGATCGCATCGCTGATGCACCAAAGTGCATTGTTAATGATTCCATTTATTTTTATTGTGCAGGGAAAGGCATGGAATAAGAAAACATTATTATTCATTCTGGCAGTTATAGTAGTTGTTGTATCAGTTGGAGAATTTACCAATATATTGGACAGTGTGCTTGCGGAAACACAGTATAAGAATGTTGTATCTGACTGGCAGAGCTGGGAAGATGATGGAACCAATGTGTTGCGTGTATTAGTATATGCAGTGCCGACGATATTATCGCTAATTGGGCTTAAATATATACGAAATGCGGATGATCCAATTATTAATCTTAGTACTAATATGTCGATTGTATCGGTAGGATTTTACGTTGTATCTATGTTTACAAGTGGTATCTTTATTGGAAGACTTCCGATATATTTTTCATTGTATAGTTACATCTTATTGCCATGGGAAATTGACAATATGTTTACAAAGAGATCAGCGCGTTTGGTATATCTTATGACTATATGTGCTTATTTGGCATTTTATTATTATCAGATGCATTTTGTATGGAATCTCATTTAAAATATAAAGTTTCATGTTAGAAATGGGGAGTTTATAATGCATGGGAAAAATCCAGTAATCAGTGTAATTATGGGGATATATAATTGTGGAGATACGTTATCAGAGGCAATTGAATGTATAGTTAATCAGACTTTTTCAGACTGGGAATTAATTATGTGTGATGATGGATCAAATGATGACACATACGAAATAGCAATAAGCTATAAAGAAAAATATCCTGAGAAAATTATTGTATTACAAAATGAAAAGAACAGAGGATTAAATTATACTTTAAATAAATGTCTGAAACAGGCTAAGGGAAAATATATTGCAAGAATGGACGGAGATGACCGATGTGACAAAGAGCGGTTCGCAATAGAAATAAACGTGTTGGAGAAAGAACCGGAAATATCAATTGTCAGTACAGATATGGAATTCTTCGATGAAAGTGGAGTCTGGGGGAAAATCAGTCACCCAGAGTATCCGGTGCCAGAAGATTTTGTAAAAGAAAGTCCTTTTTGCCATGCGCCATGTATGGTAAAGAGAGAGGCATATATGAAAGTAAAGGGATATTCTGTTTCTGACAAGTTATTAAGAGTAGAAGACTATCATCTGTGGATAAAAATGTACAAATGTGGATATCGTGGGAAAAATATTCATAAATGTTTATATCAGATGCGGGATGACCGAAATGCATATAGCAGACGTTCTTTTAAAAATCGGCTGAATGAGTATTATGTGAAACGACTGGCAATAAAAACATTTCGATTGAAAAAGTGGAATTATTTGTTTGCTCTTCGACCGATTATTGTCGGCCTGTTACCGAATTTTATATATGATAAGTTGCATAAGGGAAGATTAGCAAGATAAGCGAGATGTAAGAGGTGATAGAAAGTGATTCCTAAAAAAATTCATTATTGTTGGTTTGGAAGGGGAGAAAAACCGGAATTAGCAAAAAAATGCATTCAAAGCTGGAAAAAATACTGCCCGGATTATGAAATTATTGAGTGGAATGAAGATAATTTTGATATAGATCAATATCCATATTTGAGATGGTGTTATGATAATAAAAAGTGGGCGTTTTTAAGTGATTTTGCACGACTATTAGTAGTTTATCAGAACGGTGGAATTTATTTTGATACAGATGTGGAACTGATAAGAACCCCAGATGAATTGTTAATGTGTGATGCGTTTTATGGATTTGAAAATGATAAAAATATTGCGACAGGATTGGGATTTGGTGCAGAAGCACGAAACAAGACTGTACATGCAATGATGGATCAGTATATAGAACTCACTTCGGATAAAGAGGGCAATTTTCCAATTATAAAATGTCCGGAATTAAATACCAAAGCGTTACTTCCCTATGGATTAAAATTGAATGGAAAATATCAAAAATTGGACGGAACGGAAGTATTCCCATATGATTATTTCAATCCATATGACGATCCGACAGGAAAGTTGAATAAAACAGAGAATACAGTGTCTATTCATTGGTATTCGAAAAGTTGGATGGATAAAAAGACGATTTTGAGAAGTAAAATTACAAAACCATTTCACCGCATTTTTGGCGTGGATTGTTTTAAGAGGTTAAAAAAGTGAAGAAGATATTGATTGTATCACATGCATTGGAATTGGGCGGTGCTGAGAGAAGTCTGATTGGATTACTGGATGCGATAGATAAAAAGGAGTATAAAGTAGATCTGTTTTTGTTACGGCATGAAGGAGAGTTGCTTTCTTTTATTCCGGAAGGTGTTAATTTATTACCTGAAATTCCGGCCTATACAGTACTTGCACGTCCAATGGTACAGACTTTGAAAGAAGGACATGTAATATTAACAGCAGCAAGAATGTATGGAAAAATAAAAGCAGATAAGTATGTAAAAAAATGTGGACATACAGATAGTGGAGTACCACTTGAGTATAGCCATAAATATACATATCGCTTTATGCCGGAGATACAGCCGGATGAGGAATATGATTTGGCAATTAGTTTCCTGACTCCGCATTATATTGTTACACATAAAGTACATGCCAAAAAGAAAATAGCCTGGATACATACAGATTATAGTAAGGTTCAGATTAATGAAAAATCAGAACTAGAGATGTGGTCGGCTTATGATCAGATAATTTCAATATCTGATGATGTGACAAAAACCTTTCTAAAAATTTTCCCAACTTTATCAACGAAGATTATTAAAATAGAAAATATTATTCCAGAAAAATTGATTATAAGCCAGTCAAAGGAATTTATTCCAGTAGAGGAGATGCCGGATGACAGTATAAAAATACTATCTATTGGAAGATATTGTACAGCAAAAAATTTTGATAATGTACCAAATATATGTAAACATTTGGTAAAACAAGGAATGAATGTAAGATGGTATCTTATTGGGTTTGGTCCAGATGAAAACCTCATTAAAGAAAAGATAAAAGAAGAGCGTATGGAAAAAAATGTTATCATGCTTGGAAAAAAATCCAATCCATATCCTTATATTTGTAGATGTGATTTATATGTGCAACCTTCAAGATATGAGGGAAAGTGTGTTTCTGTGAAAGAGGCACAGATGTTGGGAAAGCCTGTAGTGATTACTAATTATGCTACGGCAAACAGTCAAGTGGAAAATGGAGTAGATGGTATAATTGTGACCATGGATAATGAAAAGTGTGCAGTGGAAATTGCAAGGATATTAAAGGATGAAGAAAAAATGAAGAGAATGTCACAGAAGTGTACAGAAAAGAATTATTCTAATGTTACAGAAGTAAAAAAAATATATAGTATGTGTACATGCTAATTAGATTAATTTTGTAATGAGAAAGAGGAAAAAAGAATGGCATTGATTAGTATTGTTGTTCCAATTTACAAAGTCGAAAAATACTTATCAAGATGTGTTCAGTCGTTGTTGAATCAGACTTTGAAAGATATTGAGATAATCTTGGTTGATGATGGATCGCCGGATAAATGTCCTGAAATGTGTGAGGACTATTTGAAAGTAGATAAGAGAATTAAAGTTGTACATAAGGAAAATGGCGGTTTAAGCAGTGCGCGGAATGCCGGAATCAATGTTGCTACTGGAAAATATATAGGTTTTGTAGATTCGGATGATTCAATATTACCTACTATGTATGAAGAATTATATAATGTGATTAATAAGTATAATTGTGATTTCGCTATGTCGGATTATGAGAGGATTATGCGTGATGGAAGAGAAAATTTAAAAAGTCTTAATATTGCAAAAGGATACTATGATAAGAACCGAATTATTAAAGAAATTTATCCAGAGTTAATTATGGGGCGTAATCTGGATTATGGTCCATTGTTGTCAGTTTGGCATTGTTTATATAATTCGAATTTTTTGAGACAGTATAATTTACGATTGAACAAAATCGCTGCGCGATGGCCTGCCAAGGCTGTGGCGCAGTTTTATT
>OLSC01000119.1_pt1 | contig 106766 bp, 119 predicted proteins | sample 1672881 | NCBI WGS metagenome assembly OLSC01 (sample SAMEA3136733, study PRJEB25190) | human gut metagenome | biome: human gut; feature: human-associated habitat; material: faeces | place: Austria | collected 2013 | reverse complement strand
ATTTGCCGGAATTGGCGTTTCTTATATTAGGGACTTATTTTACAGCCCCTTTTTTCATAAAACTTCCTAAATACTAATCAAAACGTTTGATAATGCGTAAAGTTTTAAATTCTACAAGATCCGCATGAATATCTCCATTTTTTATAATCCCAATCGCTTCTCTTATAGCATTATCCCTATATTTTGATTCTTTCAGAAAACGTATGTATTTCCTATGTCCTGTTTTGGTATAAAACATTAAACCATACCCTTCCCTGATAAACAGATCCCTGTTTTTTCTTACCCATTCATTAAAGGCAAGAACAAGATTTGCTCCAAGCATTGCCATAGTCCGGTATGCTCCTGCATCGTCCTCTAGTGTCTTTGCGGTCGCAATTTTAATCTTTATTTCCTCATCCCCACTGAAATCAATAAGATACAATTCCGTGTAGATTCCTTCACTTCCCCCATAAGAGATATCATAACTTGCGCAAATATCTCCAGATTTGAAAGTATAATCTTCCGAACAAGGAATGATATAATCAAGAATTACCGGCCAACGACCATCTTTCTTTAAGCTGTCAACAATTGCATTTATAGCATCTTCCGCTTTAAATGGCTGTGGAGTTTCTTCAGGATCTCTTGCAATCTCAATTCCATTTCTCGTAACAGCTTCAATGTCTGTCCGGGTAAACTGGATTTCTTCTCCGTCATTACAATCATATCCTGTTAATTTTCCCCTGATATTCTGATCGTCAAATATATCAACAGCGTGCGGACCGATATATACAACATCCCCCTCTTTTATTTTCCCCAATGCTTCAATTGCTGGAACCTGTCTGATTTCAAACATAAAAATCTCCTTTCTTGGAGAATGTCTGTACTGCTGCACATTCTCCTCTTAAAAAATGTTAATAATTTCTAAGTATCCACTTTAAGACTTTCTCCATACCAAGTTCTTCCATGCAGTATTCGTATAAACGCTTGTTGTACTGTTTCAGTCGTTTGATCTTCGCTCCACGATCAAGGTGGGCACCGACAAGACAGAATATGCATCCTGTCCTCTTTTCACCTGTACAACATAATCTTGTGTGATCAATATCCATCTCATCTGCTGGAAATAGGTAAGTCTGACCACAACAGCTGCCACATGGACATATTTCTCCATAAGGCGGTGCCACAACAAGCCCTCGATACCAGATATACCTAAGTACATCCTGCTCCGTAAAAAATGAAATTGGTTTCGACACTGGTCTGTTCCCATCAAAGGAGTTACATCCTGTTCTTATCCACGCTTCTGTGCGTCTGGCACTTTCCTGTGCAAGCAGCCCCAGAATCGGATGTCTTCCGGTTTCCCTTTCATATCTCCTTACGGGTTTCTCCTTTTGCTCAATACAGCAATATGGAGAGATCAAAATGTCGGAATCCCAGCAGAGCTTGTTCCATTTTATGTACTGTTTCCGGTACTCCGACGGTTTCCCGTTTTTATCAAGACCGTTGAGTTTATTGATCGCCCACTGCTTTCCATTTCTTGCAGCCCAGATCATTTCCGACACATCCTTGGATGGAAAACACCATCCAAATCTGTCTATGATATCTTTTAAAAGCATATCCGGCTTAACCCGGTCCACATTTGGAAATGTGTTAACATAGCCTCTCAAGGATGGGTACTCCATCCATGTATCACAAAATACTGCCTTAATGTTTGGAAACAACCTTCGCGCAATATCCAACACGACAAGTGAATCTTTTCCTCCGGAGAAAGAGATATATACTCCACTTTCTCCATAATATTCTACAAACTGCGAAATCCTCATTTCTGCCATTGTTATCTTCACATCCAACGGATAACTTTGACGCATTGTAAGGATCGCCTTTTTGTAGTTTGAATATTTCATACCAGCCACTGACCAAATCTGATCGTGGCAAGTAAAAGTTCCTTCCCATGCTACTCACCGGTTAAAATGGAGTCCATCCTATCCAGCTTTTACGCTATTATCTTTTACTTTTACGAACTGCATTACAACAGACATGCAGCCAACCTAGTCTACTAGGATTCGGTATTACTCCTTTCTTTTTTTTACAATTTTGCATACCCCAGCTACTGCCGAAGCATATCTTTTTAATATAAATCTCCCAAACTGTGACATATAAAGCCCCTTTCCTTATGTACCGACCTATTTCAAAAGTCTCTTATAATAAGACTTATGAATTATTTTTCCATCATTGGTACATATATGCTCATACGGAACCCATAATCCGGTCTGAACTTTATCAATTCGTCCATATTTTTCTCATTAACATGCCTCCTTGCGCAAAAACAAATTGCATTCAAGCATTTGAGCTTCTCTACATAGCGAATTTTTTAATGAATCCAGCATTTTGCAAAAATTAGGATTTTTTTTCTCATGTTCGGTTTTATCTTCCGCTTCCCACCAGAAATCCTCCATTTGGGTGTTATATTCGCGTGGAATTTCAAGGTCCAAGGTTAAAAGCGGGTTTCCATCCCATGTTACTGAAAATCCTGCTATGTTGGAAAAATATATGTCACGGCATATCCTTTCACCAAAAACGACATACAACAGATCAATATATGCCATATCCTTTTTCTTTCCTTCCATACAGATAATCCTCCCTTTTTTGTCTGCCAGCTGAAAAATATTTCCTGAATAGTGCGAAATATATTCATAGGTTCTTATATTCATAAAATCTCCTTTCCGGGGAAGAATTACTTCTTCCCCTTAAAAATCTTCTGTTTAAGCCATTGCAGCTTTTCTTTCAATACGAATCCCAAATGGAAACCCGATTGCATTTCTGTATCCGGCTGCAATTCTGTATAGATCTTCCTGATCGGTGACCCACCAGCCATTTGCTTCCTTACGAAACCCAAGTTCAAGCACGGACTCCATGAGGGGAAACTGTCGATACAGTTCTGGAAGAAAATTTTCTTCCTTCCCTTCATCATTTGGAGGCAGCACATCCGGAAGATCATTATCCTCTACCTTAATCGGCCGGGATTCCTGAAATTGCGGAACATCCATTTTGAATTCCTCATTTTCAGATTCGCTCTTATCTTCCTCTTTCGGGACGTTTGCTCCCTGTGATTCCTGCATCTGGCTAAAATACATATTTGCCAGTTCTTCCTCTCGCTGTCTTTCCTGCCAGGCTTCTTCTTCGGTTTCAATAAAATCGTTTTCTGTAAACGCTGAAACAGGAACCTCCTGGGTTTTTTCGAGATATTCTTTTTCTGGTACGTCAGCTTCCTCCGTAGTCTGTTCTTTGTCCGAATTCAGATTTTCAGAACGTTCATTTCTTTCTGAAACTACATTTTCCGCATTGATTTCCTCTGCAGATTCCTCTTCAACCGAAAAAAGCCCCAACAGATCGAATACATCCAAATCATCAGATGCAGATTTTTGCTCCTGATTTTCATCTGTTTTTTCAGATTTCGACTCAGAATCCTTTACTGCATCTCCTACATTAGAAGATGATTTACTTTCGCGATTATTTTTTGTTTCCAACCTGCTTTCCTCTGGTTCTCCCTCAAGTGCTTCTGGAATAGTTGCAGCATTTTTATTTTCAGAGTTTTCCTCACAAACATTTCCAGGAACATCCTTTGACACACCAGAAACGTCCATTGTCTCTTTCACTTCTTTTCCACAGCTCATTCCTGACAATTTTCCACTTTCGGCGCAGCCTGAAAGCAGCTCCTCAACTCTTCGCTCCAAGTCAGTAATCTTCTGTTCAAGATACCGTTCTTTATTCTCCGGTTTACTCATCATTGCAATCAATCCACAAATGAGAGTTGCCTCATCCGGGGTATACTGCAAATCTGAATACACTTCTTTCAGTCCCTTTGCAAGAACACCAAGAGTTGTTAAATCTGTGATCATACACAAAGCTTTAAGTAAACTTCTATAATGTTCTGTTCCACGGTCGAATTTCTCTGACGTACTACAGACAATACCATCTGCAAGCACTGACAGCATATCTCCCACCATAGACACAGGATTTGCACCTTCATTTAAAAGTGTTCTGATTCTTTTTACCATTTCCGGCATATCATTTCCTACGATGGTTTCCATGACAGCAAACAAAGCATCCGGCGATGTAAGTCCAAGCATTTTTGTCACATTTTCTTCTGTAACTCCATACCCGGTAGTGCCAGACTGTTCCAGCAGCTTAATCGCATTCCGCATACTTCCGCAGGAATTTTTTGCGATAAGGAAAATACCATTTTCTTCATATGAAAACCCATATTTCACAGCAATCTCTATGAGTCTTCCTGCAATTTCTGCTTCTGAAATCTGGCCAAACTGATAACAGGCAGCCCTGCTTCTTACAGTTACCGGTATTTTTTTTGATTCTGTGGTACACATGATAAATACCACATGTTCCGGCGGCTCCTCCAGCACCTTAAGCAGTGCATCAAATGCACTGCTCGAAAGCTTCTGAACCTCATCAATAATATAGACTTTCTTTTTAAGCTGTGATGGCAGAAAATCAACGGATTCCTTGATTGCACGGATACTATCTACTCCTGTATTGCTGGCAGCGTCAAGTTCTACAATATCTGAAGAACCTAAAGAAACCGCCTTACAAGATTCACAACATCCACATGGATTACCGTGTTCATCTGGGTGCTCGCAATTGATAGCACGCGAAATAATGCGCGCCATTGTTGTTTTTCCGGATCCAAATTGTCCTTCCAGAATGTAACACTGAAAAAACTCCTTACGGATAGCCTGCTGACGCAGGTTTTCCACAACTGTCTTCTGCCCTACCATCTGATCAAAGTTCATAGGGCGTTCTGCATTACAAATATTGATATTCTTAGCCATAACCCTATACCTCCCTGATCATTCCGGCCTGTAAGATGCCATCTGTCTGTGCAGTCCGATGAATGCCGGCATTTATGTAAATTTTTTTATAATCTACACAATTACAGGCAGAAATAACATTTTTCCCACGCCCATAGCCGGATGTAACCAGCCATTCCAAGACAGGTGCTTTCTCACAACCATAATCTGCTGAAATTTTTTCTGCAATCCTTTCACAAAGCTGAATTCTCTCAGCTTCTGTAATCATTCTTACACAATTAAACATATAAATCTCCCTTCCTGGCGGAATAAATTTCCGCCTTAAACCTTATCTAACTCCCTACTCCGCTATAAACCGGAGCATATCAAACCAGTCGTTTTTATTAAATCGACCAGCTGAAATCATTCGCTCCGCATTTGAGAGTACGGACACTGCAGCCTGAATTGACAGGATACTGTAGTGCTCTGATGCTTTTGAAACATCAATACCCGGGGTAAACCCGAACTCTATGCCGGAAGCTCCAAGCAGGATTTTATAAAAAACCTGCCGGAGATAAGCAACAAAAGCCCGGATAAGTGATGGATCATAGGTTTCATAAAAGGATGCTTTATCCTTTTCCCTGATCACATGAAGGCAATCAAAAAGATCCGCTTTATTTCCATTTTCAATGAATTTTAAAGCATTTTTGACCGTCCCGACATACCCATCGGATGCAACCATTGATTTATAAAATCCGATTCTCCCACCGGACAACTCTGCCACAAGAGGATCAAAATCATCTATGACTTCCTTCATTTCTTCCCTTTGCAGAGAATAAAATGGGATAAGTTTTGCCCGGCTCTCCACGGTATCAATAAGATGGCGGTGCGCCACAAGAATGATAGCCACCTGCCCTGCCTGTTCTTCCAAAAGCTTTAAAAGTGCATTTTGTGCAGATTCTGTAAGCAAATCAGCATCATCAATAACGCATACCCTATAACTTGCATTCGCAGCCATCTGCCCGGTAAACGCAAACAAGTCCGCAATATCATCTATTCCAATTACCTTATTTTTTTCTTTTGGCGATATCATAAGATAATCTGGATTCGCTGACAATCTGCTTCCAAGCATTTCTTCTGCCACAATTTCTGCAGCAGTCCGTTTTCCGATGCCCCGCATACCAAAAAACTGATATACACCCGGCTCGTTAACTGCCTGCAATGCCTCAACAGTACGCGCATCATACGCGTATCCTTTTAATGTTTTCATATACTGCTCCCTTCTGACGGTTTTCCGTCATAAACCTACATATTTGTCTCTTCAAGTTTTTCCATGGTTTCCGCCGAGGCAACTATGGCTATCTCAGTAACCTCTCTCTCATCCAGATCTCCTAAAAAATCTCTGAAACATTCTGAAAGTTCTTTAAAACTTTCTTCCTTCTGCAAAAACGGAGATGGAATATCAAAGCTTACCTGATCCTCCATTTTCCTCTCATTTATGAATGTGACAAGTACAATAACAAACTGATGGTCATCTTTCACATCACATTCCACGTTCCATTTGTTTTTTTCAAAAAACTCTGCAAGTTTCATAAATCTCCTTTCCGGAAGAAGAAACAATTTCTTCTCCTGTAAAATGTAAAAATCACTTATTAAAAAAACTGTTAAAATAACTTCTTATCCTGTCATTGATAGCAATGTTGTCCGGATATGCGAAGTCATTTTTCGGATCTGGCTCAACAACAGAATTCCTGATTCCGCAAATACGTGTTAAGTAAATCTCTCCACATCTTGCAAATGCCTCAGAAGGTTCCAAATAATAATCCAGATCGTATTTCCCCTTAAGAGAATATCCTAAGTTTTCTACGGATCTTTTTACCTCTTCGCGGTACAATGCAAGCACCGGATAAAATGCTGCACCTCTGGATACATGGCCATGCTCATAATCAAGCATGTGCATGCACTCATGTGCAAATGAAGCAGGATGGCGCACATCCACACATAAACATTTTAGGTATAGGTAATACAACCCAGTAGCCTTATGATTTCCAAGCTTTCGAAATCTCAGGCTTACCTCTTCATGCATATTTAATCCCATAAATTTGGCCAACGCATGAAATTCCTCATAAACACTCTTCATGAGCGAAAGATCAACTTCCTCATCAAATTCCACATAACCAAAATAGTTATTAAATTCTGATGCTTCCATTGCTCTGAGGATTTTCTGCGGAATGTTGTGCTTGGTCTCAAAAGACGCGGCATAGCTTTCCCTATTTGCCTTCCGGATCTTCTCCTCCTGCTTATCTTCCTCATACTCATAGATCATCTTATCAATAAGCATCACCATGAGTTCCGTTGAAATTCCTGCATCCAAAAACTGCTGATAGCTTCTTTTGCCGGTTCTTAAGTGCCGGAATTTTAATTCCATGTCTGATACCGGTAATTCATCTGCAAGAAACAGAATCGCACCAAAATAGGAAGAATTTTTCATAGCTTCTCTTTTTTCAAATGAAAAAAGAACCTCTTTCTCCTGTTTTGGAACATCTTCATATCTTGCAACTTTATAACCAAGATTCTGAAAATACTTCCTTACATAAGGAAAATCCTCATTCTCAAACAGAATGATTGACTTTCCACCCTTTCCTGTATATACCTCATGTGCCGCAATAGCATCACACAAAGCATCTTCAAGAGTTTTATGTAAAATATCATCTTCCAGTTCCTGTGGTGACAGATTTTCCCACCGCATACGGATTTCTTTCCGCAACTGACAAAATAATGCCATTGATGAAAACACCGCTGACATATCAGCCATTGCATAACGATGATTGCGATCTTTTTTTAGCATCCAGAATCCTGCACCATGCGTTTTTGCAGGCAACTTTGTCCCTCCGGTAGGCGCATAGATCTTTTCAAATCCTTTCACTTCCACCGCAATGCAGCCCTTATAATCATCCTTACAAAGCCCTTTCAGTATTAAAATTGCATTTTTTTCAGGCTTTGCCGGCTGCATACAGTTCTCCATTCCCGGAAGCTGTCTTAAGATTTCTCCAAGATCTGTCTGCCCATCCACAATCTTGTCTGTGATCGGACGAAGTACCTTATTTCTCATGCACTGCAGAACATAAGCCTGTCTGTCATATGTGTTTTTGGAAAAATAAGTTTTCGGTACCAGCGCATCCAGAAAAGGAACTGCATGGAACTCTTTTCTTTTTCTTTCCCTTAAAAGGGAAAGTATCCTTTCTCCTTTATGAAGGTAATCCTCCATACTAGCCGGAGCCGGTTTTTCCGAAGGTACACTACCTCCGTTAAAGATCTCGAACAGCTCATAGAAATTCATATTAAGATCTAAGCCATTCTTTTGTTTGTTTTTTAACATATAAACCTCCATTCCCGACAGACATCTATGTCCATGCCGTATAAAAACATAGGATTTATGGCAATAAAAATGCTCCTGCAATAATGCAGGAGCATTTGAATCACTCAAATCCTGAAAACCACCTGACTGCTGCCAGATGTAAATCTATATAAAATAATACAATTACATCATATCACAATCAATTTGCGTTCTCAATATTTTGTTTAATCTTTATTTAACTTTTAATACTTTTCCTATATTTTCTTACGCTTCATACATACAGCTGACCCTACATGTTACATGTTTCTGGCATTTCAATTACTCGTTTTTCATTCACGCTCAAACTTCTCATTTTCTGTATGCCACCATTGTCGCATTCCACATACGCGTAACTGAGCTGCACTTCTCCCTCTTCACTAATCTGCACACATTCATTTAAAGTAACCTTCTCCTTAGTATAATTTTCAATAAACTCATAAAAAGAAAGGGGACACGCTCTACAATCATCGCTTTGTAATTCAAACAGAGTCCCTTTATCCGGAAAGAGCTTTAAACAGACCATTATCATCTGATAAAAATCCTTAGCTGATAATATTACCCATTGTTTCTTATCCGTACATATAGAATTTTGTACATATTGAAAATATTCGCCCGCATTCTCGAAATGTTTCTCTCTTGCTTCATCCTCAGTCATTGGCAGATAACAATATTTACGAATTGCGATCAACTTATGAATCCAATCCGGAATGCTTAAAAAAAACAAAATAACCAATAGCTCAGCAACCATGTTTCCTAACATCAGTATACTTATTCTTACAAGTCTCCCCAAAGTACCTGCGGACCCTCCCAGGTATTCATATTCAAATCTGCTCAGAATATAGTTTCCTACAATAAACAGAAGTGCTGCTGTAACGCATATCATAATTTGAATACCTATTGAATTATTAACCAGAGTGATCCAAAAATTTTTCTTTTTTACGAGATTCTTAACTTCTTTTTTCACAGTGCAATCCCCTTCTTATTCCTTTCGACCTGCTTCTTTGATCTCATACTGTTCATCTGAGGCATCCGGATTATCAGCCGGAATATATGGTAGTCTTTTTTTCTTAGGGATATTAACCATTTTTCCTCTCATTACATTTTCATAAATCGTATATGATTTTTCCCCTATCAAATTATGAATATAGGTTGCATCAAGCCAGTATTTTTCCCGGAATTTCTCTCTTTCTATCACTTTTGTATCTTTATTTCTTTTACGGAGCATCCGGTATGCAAGATCAAACACCATTTCTTCCGTATATCCCCCGACAACAATACTGTTTGTTCCTATTTCCCCCGGATGAAATTCTTTTGCTCCATCTACTTCAATATCAGCAATTGCAAGCACACGTTTTAAGGTATCTTCTATTCCTTCTCCACTTGCTGTTTCACCTGAAATTCGATTTACATCAGGCTGAGTCATCTTTGCCTGCGTATTCTCATCATTTACCACAGAGTTTTCATCCGTACCTCTTTTATCAATTATCTCCCGACCTTTAGGTACATAGTTTTCTGTGCTGGCTGGAGTAGAGCTTAAATTAACAGGCTCATCTGCCATTTCACCAAGATCTTCTACTTCCAGTTTGTTCCCGGTTGAAACAGCCACAACCTCTCCTTCTCTCTCAGAAACCTGCTTCTTTTTTTTAGCCCGTTCTCTTCTCAGTCTCGCAAAAAATCCTTCTTTCTTCGGTTTTTCCTTATTAACTTCCTTTTTTTCCCTGACATCCTCAATCTCATGGAAATTTTCTTTTTTCTCTAAAGCCTTTTCTTCCCTGTTTGCCTCTTCCTCGACTTCTTCCATCATCTTTGCAATTTCACCACGGCTCAAAAGATCTGATAAGCTTGTATCTACTCCACTTCCCAATTCCTTATTTTCCGGCTCAGTATGGGAAACTTCTTTTACCTGCGTCTTTACGGGCAATTCTGAATCTTTCAATTCACCTGATACAATAATTTTTTTATTTTCCCCTTTAAGCTTTTCTTCTTTTTTTGCTCTTCTGGTCTGCGCACTTTTGATTTTACGAACCTCTGCCTTGATCCTTGAAATCATGACATCCTTTGTGATCAGATTTCCATTCTCATAACGTGATATATCCATTTCCCTGCAAATCTGCGTAAGCTGAGTCTTGTTCATTGATGAAAGATCTCCAAGAGCAGTTTCAGGAATAACACGATCCGCTGTTTTAATTTCCTGTTTCTTCGCATTCTTTGTTTTTTTCTTTGCAGCCGGTTGCTTCGTTATGGATTTACTTTCTGATTTATCCTGCTTTTTTTCCACTGTTTTAGAAAGAGACGCTTCTTTCCCCCTTTTTCCCGCATTTGCCGGAATCTTTTTTTCCTTTTCACTTGCAGCTTTCTTTACAAGCGCCTTTTCCTCTCCGGCTTTTGCAGATACAGAGCTTTTTGGTGGAGTAACCGCCTTTTTTCCTGCCATTCCTGCTTTTTCTACTTTTTTACCTTTCCCAGAATATGTACCATTTCCATCACCTGCAGGTTTTGAAACCTTATGATCTGTCCCTTTCATATCCTCAATGATTGCGGTACTCATGTGCCATTTTCCTCCTGCTCATTTATTTTGCGCATATTTTAGGCACAAACCCATGTAAAAAGTCAAGCAAAAAAAAGGAAAGTATGCAATTCACATACTTTCCCTTTTCTGACAACTTCAATCATTCTAAACCATTGACGCTGCCCTTAATTTTTCCAGATTATTCAGCTTATCCTGGAAAATCGTTAAAAACCTCTGTGCAAAACAAAAATTTTGCACAGAAAGGATTGCAGCAGATTCATCGAAAACCTCTCCATTTTCAACAAACCCGGCAATTTCCTTTACTTCTTTTTCTGAACTCAAAAGGAGTTGTCCGGCAACACGGATATTTTCCTTTAAAGTCTGCTCGTCATCTCCCAAGTCAAAATAACGATCAAGAAAAATTTCAGCCATCTCATCAATGTAATCCTGCGTCATGCCGCCTCCTCCTTTCCGTCTACAACTTCTTGTGCATAGGCATAAGCATCACACCGCAAAACTTTCACCTTAAATATCCTGCGGAATGGGTTTCCTTTGTTAAATGAGGAAATCCACTGAAGAAAGATTTCTCTTGCATTTTTCTGCCCATCCTCTCCATGCCACCACTGGCACGAAGAAAAAATAAATTTTTCATGTACCCTCGTCTGTCCCCTCCTTGTTACATACGAATAGGTAATACGGAAAACACTTCCATCCTCAAAATCTTTAATGATTTCTGATCGATGAAGAGATGCCAGTTTGTAAAGTACCGACTCTGTGATGTCTGTCCCATAAAAAGGATCTAAATATCTAACCATGCTTTTTCCTCCTTAAACTTCGATGGATACGGCAAACCATCGGTTATTCACTTTAACCAATTCCCAGTTACCGTTGATCTGTATTTCTTCCGATATCATATCCCATCTTAAATATTCTTCCAGTTCATCTGAATATTCAAATGGCAGCTGATACATTCCATTTCTAACAAGATATAATGCCAGATTCTGTTCACACATATCTCTGTTTTCCGGATTTTTCATTTCTTCTGGTGTAATTAGTGAAAATTCTCCTTCTGAGATCTTCCCAACTACATCAGAAAAACTTGAAGAATCAGCAGCATTTATTATTGCTACCATTTCATCTGATTCCATCGGATATGGAAGCTCTGCATGATTAAGGGTTCTTATTATATCCCATATGCTGGAATATCCCCACGGAAAGTTCCACGAAGAATCATCATCACAGATTAAATACTCATGCTGATTATTCAGCATTCTTTCTTCATTGCTTACAATGGTTCCATCTTCTTTCTGTACTACTGTTACCTCTGTATAAGTATCAGCAGTAAGATCTTTTAACGTAAAGATCATATAAAACTCCCTTCCCGAATCACAACTGATTCGTAAAAAACATAGGATTTCGGCAATAAAAAAAGCCCCTGCAATAATGCAGGAGCATTTGAATCACTCAAATCCTGAAATACGATCTGACTGATGCCAGATCTAAAACATATAATATAAAATAATACAATTACATCATATCACATGTTCAAATACTTCACAATCAATTTATTAATTTTAGGTTTAATTTTATTATTGATCATTTCATACATGCCACTTCCATTTATCACTTCTTCGTCTTCAGAAAGCCATATCTTTATCTTTGCGTTTCATTACCTTTTCAACCAACGTATAAAGAGCCTTTTCTTCTTTTGTGATAGTTCCTTCCTCTGTTTTCCTTGAATATTTTGCCTTGATACGATACAATTCCGGAATACTACAGTCATAAAGTTTTCTGTAAAGAGCCATCTCCTCTTCGGATGCCTTTAATTTGTCAATAAACCATTCGCAATCTTCAAAATCCGGACTTTCCTCAAATGTTTCTCCGGTACCTGGATCACATGCCGGATTCCCATTTTCATCAATAATGGAATATAATTTTCCATTTTTCCAGCGGTTGCTATTATTTCTTGTTATATAAAGCCCTTTATATCTATGTCCAAAAATCCCATTTTTATACTGTCTAAATCGAGCCATATATTAAAGTCCTGCCTTTCTTACCATGTCAAGTAGTTCATCCTCAAGCGATGTTGATGTATTAGCCGTGGAACTATTACTTTCATCATTTGTTTCATAATTTACATTTTCTTCCATTATTTTATCAGAACTATCCACCTGATCATCTACATCTATATCATACACTATATTTTCCGGAATGTCTTGCTTTATGCTCTCATTAATTCCGATATAATTTGATCCAAGTTGCACAGCATATGCCTGATAGTCATTTCTCACATATGCAAGCAGTCTGGCAAACTTTGAGCGTCTTGTTTCACTTTTTGTTGCTTCAAGATAGTCATTGTAGTAACTTATAAAATCACATACCCACAATTCAGCATCAGATGCAGAAAAATTCTCCGTCATGTGATTGCGTGCCGCATGGTCCAACATCCGCAACTGTTCTTCTGTAAAATCAAAAAGCATATCTTTTAGAAGAGGAAAATCTGATTTATCTATTTCTTTCTCACGTTTTTCATACTCTTTCCGTTTCGCCTCTCTCTTTTCGTCTTCAGAAGCATTCTCATATTGCAGATCTTCAAGAGAAAGCTGCTCATACTGTGTATAATTATTATATTCCTGATCAAGAAGGGCATTTTTTCGTCTCTTTTCATCTTCATTCTTCTCTATCAGTGTAAATTTTATCATAACATATCGGCGATACTTTTTCCCGGCATAGTCTACCTTTAAAGGCGTATAATCTATCGTAATGTCCGTGTACTTATTTATTTCCTCTTTTGCCGGTTTCAAAACATTCCTTTCGAAGATTCCCCAGTTTGCCCATCCTTTCGGAACAACTGTATTCCCATTTGCGTCCATTGGGGCAAGCATTACCTGCAGATCTCTTTCCGTTCCTGTTCCATTTTCGAACACCCATTCCAAGTTATTGCATTGATATGTCTTAAGATATTCAAAAAGTTTCCCTGAATACTGGGATTTCATGATCGCGGTTGCATCAACGCTCCAAGATGCTATGTAAACTTTTCCATCTTTCTGCTGCTTTTTTAAATTAAACAGGTATGGTGTTATTGATCTCGAAAATGTGATGGTTATATAGCCGGCAGTCTCATGTAATTCTACAATATCGAACCAGTGGCGGCTTGTATATTTTACATTTGGGGTATTTTTTTTTACACTATACTCATTTCCATCATTCCCCACATGGATAACATTATATTCACTATACTCTACATCTTTAATCCACTGAGTCTTTTGAGACAATTCCTGTAACATCTTAAGCATTTCAGGTGTAGAATAACGGGTAGTCCAGCCTATCATCCGGCAAAATTCTCTTACGCTAAAATCATATCTTTGCATTGGATCATCCGTTGGCTTTATTTTAGAAATCATATAATTTACAGCTTTTTGTTCTACAAGCGTAAGATTATTCCTGCCAAGTTGAATCAGATCTACTCTTTTTGCAACAACCTGTTTTCTTGCCTTTGCAAAATTGATCTCTTCCTGCGTTGATCCGGCAGAGGTGGTGCCATTTGCAGCAACTAAATCTGTATTCTGTTGTTTTTTCTTCCGATCCGGCATAATGACACCCCTTTCTGAAATGATTATATTCTATTTCTTTCCCAAAAGTCAACGGGGTTTCCGACTTTTAGCGCATAATTCAATTCAATTATCCGATGAACAGCGCATAAATCAGGCGTTTATACTTAAATTTTAGAATATATAATAAAAGTTGCCGACACATAGCGCACCTTTTTAATAAATTTTCCGACATACTCGTCATATTTCGCTTGAAATTTATATCTATTTCAGAATATATAATTAAAGTTGCCATCTGTCAGCGCATATTTCAAAGAAAAGTTGCCGACATTCGAAGCATATTTCGAACACATATTCTATATTCACAGGACGGCAAATTTTTTCCCAAGTTACTTCTTGCCGACTTTTTTATACGTGAATTAAATGCAAAATTCCTGATAAACCCCGATAAAATCAGCGGTTAAGCTATATTTTGCAAACAAGGACGGCAAGTTTTTTGATGAAAACTTGCCGTCCTATCATGCTTTCTTTCTAAAAACTTGCCGTCTTATAAATTTGCCGTCTTTTCAATTCAAAATTGTGCGCATAATTGAAAATTTGCCGTCTTCAATAAAACCCCTAAAATAAGCCATTTTTTCTTTAATTATTAAATAATGACCCTATATTTCATATTTCTTATTGGTCAATCATATTTAACATCTAATCTTCTGAAGCCCTTGATATCACTGGGTTTGAAATAATATTTACAAGAAAGACGGCAAATTTAATCTTCTTATCCAATTGCCGTCTTGGTAAAGACGGCAAATTTTTCAATTATTTCTGTTTGCTAAATTTAATTGCCGACTTCGAAAAAGCCCTGGTTTTCCCATTTCTTGAAGTGTACCGTTTTTCCAAAATTAAATTTTTGCGCATAGTTCGCATACTTTTCCGCATAATTTATAAACTTCTGCGCATAATTCGTCAAACTTTAGCGCATAGTTCACATAACTTTTCCGCACAGTTCGCACACTTTTGCGCATAATTCATTTCTCCAAATTAAATTTTTGCGCATAGTTCGCATACTTTTCCGCACAGTTCATCAAATTCCGCGCACAGTTCATCAAATCCTGCGCATAGTTTACAAATTTTTCCGCACAACTGCACGAGTTTCTTCCTATATACATTAATAATATATTTATACCGTACCAATAAAATAACATAACAGATAATATCCTTATTTGCCGACTTCGCTTACGCTCAGACGACAAATGGCTATTATCTGTCAATATATATACAATAGGTTTTATAAAATACGAATGTAATAAAAAATAATATAAGAAAATAATATATCAAATAAAATAGATATAATATAACTACTACGTTGTTGTTCTCTTTCTGCTTTCTTTTTATTATATGCAATTATTTTAAATTTACAACAAAAAGAAACGCCCTTTCGGACGTTTCTCTTAATAACAGACTTTATGTACTGCACATTCGATGCCAGTTATACTGTCTTCTTTGATATATTCGGTTGCAAGATAAAAGGCTTGTTGCCTGCTATATGCATATACCTCCAGACAGTCTTCCCTTGCATCTCCTTCATCATCAATTTCTTGATAGAAAACGATATATTTATGAAGGCTCATAAAACCTCCCTTCTGAGAGAAGAACAAGCGATCTCTCACATAAACCTGGATTGTAAATCTAATGGAATGGCAATTCTTCATCTCCTTCTGGAAAACTCATAAATCCATCTCCTGCAGTTCCACTTGGGGAAGGCACTGCAGACCCTCCATTGGAATTATTATTGCCAGAGGCGGCATTTTTGCTTTCTGCAAACTCTGCATTCTCTACCACAACATCTGTAGTGTAAATGCGCTGCCCATCTTTATTTGTATAACTGCCCGTTTGAATACGCCCTTCAAGAACAAACTTAGTTCCTTTGCGGCCAAATCTCTCAAAAAACTCTGCCGTCTTGCCAAATGCAATACAGCTTATGAAATCTGCTGTCTGTTCATCACCGTTCCGACGGAATCGGCGGTCAACTGCCAGCGAGAATCTTGCAATTGCATTGGTACTCTCTCCCTGAGAGTACCGGACCTCTGCATCTCTTGTTAATCGGCCCATAAGAATTACTTTGTTCATAGTAGAACTCCTTTCTGGGGAAATTTCCCCTATAAAATGAACTATAAAATGTCATAGGATGGCTGGAATCCTTTTGCAAGAAGATCATCCAGTCCTTTTCCACAGGATTCATCCCAGTTGGCTACTCCAACATAGAATCCTTCTTTTCGTATGGCGCCCAGAACCTTGTTCTGAGCGTTTAATACGCTCTCATTTACCGCTTTATCTGCATCATAGGCAATAATGAACATCTTTGTCCCTTTTTGCTTTAAAATGTCGATTAAGCGGTGATTTTGATCACCGGTAAATAAATCTCCCCAACTGTCAACGCCTGGAAATGTTACCAAAGGTGCGTCCATCGTGTGGTTGGCAAATATTCCTTTTTTCTCCCCTTCCGTCAGGTAACAGATAAGATAGGAATCGTTTTCGTCTGCATATAAACTTGTACCAGACTCGAGAGCACAGCCACTGTCGTAAGAGTTGACAATACGGTGGTTTTGCTCTTTTTCCTTTTGATCTTCAAAAAAGGATGTTAAAGGGCGGTATTTACCGCTTGTTCTTATGAACTTTTCCTGACCGTTGTGCTCGGTGAAGTATCCCTGGTCTTTTTTTGAAAGAAAAATCTTTTTTCCTTTGTCAAAGACATACCAGCCCTTAAATGGCTGCAGGTAATACTTCTTTTTCCCATGTTCATAAAATCTCTGTCCATAACGGTCTTTTTCCAGCTGTATTCCGCAATCGGTGAAATCCATTCTGATACGGATTCCATAGAGGTATCCATCCGCATCATAAATTGGAAAGCAGATTCCGCTCGGGCCGGCAAATGTCCAGTTTCCGCTCTTATCCTTAAAAGCTCCTGGAAGGCCAAGCAGGCTATCGGAGCCGAGTTTTGCCATTGTTTCCCTGGCAAGTTTTTTTCTGTAAGGATTTCGGCAGAAGAAATTGCTGTATTTTGCCCGGATCACATCCCGCATTGGGAAAGATCTGATTTTATGTTTTTCGATCAGATCGTCTGACCAGCCTTCCTGATGAAGATATTCCCTGTGGTAATCTTCCAGTGTAAGGCAGGAAAGCATAGCCTTATAAACAACATCCCGATCCTTATGGGACATTGGCTTAATTGATTCCACTATTTCGTAGTGGATTGGTTCGGGAACGACAATATTTGCCGCCACAGGAGAAGATGTTTTACTTTTATCCTGCCATTTTCCGTGACGATTAGGATTGTATGGGCCTTTTTTGTTGGCTCGCATCCAATCATCCTTTTCTTTTGCCCGGATTGCTTCATACAGTTCTTTCTCCTGAAAAACTGAATTCTGCTCTTTTTGGGTTCGACGAAGAAAATGATATATTCTGCCGTCCTGCCCGTAAACGTCTTGTTGTGATTTAGTCCGTTTACAAATTATTTCCGGATATCCCTTGCCATTTTGGTAAAAGCAGCAATAATCTGGTTTACCGCAGATTGGACAAGGGCGGGAACTTGATACCTCTGTACATCCTTTTCCCATATAAAACTCCTTTCTTCAGCTTTCCGCTGATAAAAAACATCCATACCGCAATCAGCATGGGAATGCTCTCCACATGGGGGAGCTTTTGTTTTGTCCTGTAAAAAAGAACAAAAAAAATGCATCCATATGTCTCTATGACATATAAATGCACGACAGCTCCGGAACGAAGCACTTATAATAATATAAATAAATACATTTATATCTTACCTTATTGAATTAAAAAAATCAAGGCACGATTTAATAAATTATATAAATGCAGATTTTTATATAAAAAAGGGAACTACAAAAAGGCACAACCAGATTTTCTTGTCTGGAATGTGCCTGGTAGTTGTTACCTGCATGCATGTATGAGGGATAAAGAAACATTTCTGGAAAGAAGGTGGTTTACACATTCTTTCCGGTTAAATGTTTTATACGGAAATATCCGATCAGATCACGGATATCATTTCTCCGTTTTCCAGTTTTTTCATCCATTCATTATTCTTTTCCTGCGATACAGCTATATGCCCTGGGACAGCTGTATCGCAGGAAAATTCTGCTTCGTTCCTCGGACAAAGATTCATCCCTTTCCCGTTTGCAAACCGTACACGCCAGATAGGGCGATTCGTATGATAGTATCTCTGTCTGAAATCCAGGCAGAAACAATATTGGACGATAGCTTTTTTACGACGATATATTACAATATCCCCGCGGTGTATGTTTTCTAATTTAACAGATTTCATAATCTTAAACCTCATTTGTAATAGTAAAATCCGGATAATCTTATTGTTCACTGTTTCGGATATTAAGCCTGAAAATTGATCTTTTACTATAGTCATTAGCTGGGAGCACATCTATCAGCCGGTTAAAAACATCGTTTTCCGTGACAAATGATACGTCTGTCGCGTAAAAAACATCAAGATTTTTAAGATCATTCTCACAACATCTGACACGTTCACATGCCATGGAAAACCATTCGCTTTCCACGATTACCATAATACTTGCATTTTTAATCTGGTGCTTTCCCATAAAGGTACGAAGATTCCTGAGCAACATAAGGTATCTGCTGCTCCATTGCGGATCTTGACGTATTGAAAATGCAAACAACGCAATCACATCGTTAGATGGTAGTTTTATTCCGTAAAGCATCCTTATTCCTGAATTTTTATAGACAAAATCAGAGAAATCACAGTATGTAACACGCCCACAAGGCTCGTACTGTTCTTCAAAAAGTATAGAAAATTGGTTTTCCGACAGAATGCGCAACACCCGTTCGCATTCAAAAGGAATGCTTTGTTCTTCATTTTTAATAAATTTGTAAGGACGGCTTTTTTTGAGATATTTGTAACCAAGAGGGGAAACAGCATATATAAAAGGGCTTCCTTTTATCGACTGATCCTCGCCTTTGTGAAATAGTTCATATTCCAAAATAAGTCCTTTTTGGCGCATGGCATTTAATGTACGTCTCATTCCGGTTGTAGACATCTTTTCATGATTTTTCAAATAAGCAAGTCTTTTCCTCAGCAGAAAAGAATTCAGATAAGTATAATCACTTAAGATGCAAAGCAGATCAAAATACAGTGAGGGGAGATTTTCTTTTAAAATGGAGTTTAAAAGAACGAAAGGGACATCCTTACGTCCTTTACACTTAAAGTACATTCCATCATGGTAAAGGTAGGGTGAAACTTTAAGGTTCTCTTCATTATCCTCAATTTCTATATCGTCCACTTCTATTCGTGCAGCTCCCGGAAGGACTGTAAACATTGATTTTGTGTTTGATTGAGACATATTTATTCCTCAGCTGGCTAAATATTCGTATAGCCATTATAAGTTTTGGTTTTAATAGGTTCCTTTTTGTCCCCGGTTTCATTGAATAGAGTAGATTGCCCCTCTACTGCTGTATGTTTGGAAGACTTTGGTTTCCTTCTCTTGGATTTCTTTTTATCAGAATTCTCTGCGTCAGCCTTTTCCTTAGAGTTCTTCCCTTTATCTGATGAAAGAAAAATTTCAGATTTTGAATAATTATCAGTTGCGGATACTTCCTTTGCTGTGGATATAGAGGAAGAAACGTCTGAAACTTCAGTATTGACCAATGAAGCCTGCAAAGATTCATTTTTTTCTACAGAGTTAGCGGTTACACCTGAGTCATTATTAACAAATAAAGGTTTTTTCGTATGCTTCTGTGCCGATTCCAATGTAATAGGACGGGGAGCCAATGTTCCACCAACAACAGAAACATTTTCTTCATGGGCATTGATGCCGGCAGCAGTTGTATCCGAGACATCATTAGCTGCAAGGGAAACGATCTTTTCCTGCTCTATTGGAGTAAATGTGTTTTCCTGTGTTTCATCTTCCTGCGAAGTACCTGTAGAATTAAGAATCTGATCAATGATTTCAATTGTCAGATCGTCTGAGTCATAAGAATCAATATCTTCTACATCCTTATTTTCCGTCTCAGGAAAAATATCAGATGGAGGTGCATTTTCTTTGTCTGGAGCATGGCCCCCTGAAGAGAACATAAATGTTTTTCCTCTTGATTCCGATGAATCATATTTTCCCTTATCGCTGGTCGATGATGGGTTGTTCTCATGCGATCCGGCATTATCAGTGGAATCTGCTTTAACAATTCCGAACAGATTCTTTTTTTTCATGCTGGAATCTCCATTGTTAAAAGAATCCGAATGAAATGTATCTGATCCAATTTCGGACCGAATGGAAACCGGGGAATCTTCTTCTACCATATCTGCAGATAAAGTATGCAGATTTTCTGTACCTGCTGCTTTAAGTGCTGGATAAGCGGACCAGTCTACAGAAAATCGTTTCTTTTTCAGTCGCCGGTAGCTTGGAAGGAAAGATACTTTTCCCAGAAAAGCGTCCACAGCACTTCCATTATCAACTGTAACCACGGTGACTTCCTGAAAATTACGGTACCTTACATCAGTACCGGTGATATTTGATTTTTCCTCAATTGTATCCCTCCTATCATACGAAAGGTTAGGATTATCCGAAAATACGGATGTTCCACGTTCGCCCTCCATATGGGTTACCTGCAGGGACATGCCGGCAATGGATTCGTAAAGCTCCATTTCCTGTGCTGCAGCACGTCCAAACACAAAGTGATGGGCACAGTTTCCGAGCAGTACATCTTTTAAGAAAGCGGTACTGTTTGATTTTTCCATCTGTGCCAAAGACTGTACAGCAACAAACATGGCAACACGAAACTGACGGAACAGAGAAAAACAGCCTTCGATTCGTGGATGCAGCAGCACTGGAAGTTCATCGATATAGAAAAAGTGTGGAAGTTTTTTAATTTCCCCGCCAGGACGGCGATATACCGCATTGATCATAGATAACATGAAGAACAAACCGAATACAGTAGAATCACTTCCAAGTTCCAGTGCATAATTCACCAGTGTAATTTCTCCATTTTCCAAGGCATCGTCGAGACAGATAGAATTCTGTGTACATAGGATATTTTTGATCAGTGGATTTTGAAGGAAAGAATTTATAATATTTCTAAGTCCACGACACTGGTCAAACAACTGATCGGCCCCATCTCCTAACAGGTCCTTTTCGATGAAATCATAGATTGGCTGGTAAATACCCATATCTGGATTCATTCGGTTGTAATTGCCATTTTTATCTCTTTTGGCATAATGCTCGACAAAGATTTTTTTAAGGGTTTCTGCCTTTTGAAAGTTGTTAAGGATGTTCTGCACATCAGTAGGGTCTGGCTGTGAGCGCCCTGCTTTTTCGCTCTCAGGAAGAAATTCAAAAGTAAGCAGTACAAGCATGGTCACGGATGTAGTAACGTTTTTGTTCAGTCCTGCAAAATATACGTCTGACTGTCCGGACGCATCATAGACTGCTTGTGCAACATCTGCAAACAGAACCGATATTTCATTTCTTTTTATGATCTGTTCCATAACAGGTAATCCGGGTTTCATGTAGAGTGGATTGAATCCTTTAAAGCCTTCTTTCAATCTTCCATCTTTCCCAAGAGTAGGATCTACACGGTTAACTTTAAGTCCCTTTGCACGTGCTAAACCGTAAATTTCATCTGAGAAAGAGGCATTAGGTGCCATGGCTGTAATGCCAGCAATTGGAGCCTGAAATTTGAGATTGTATAAGAGCTTTTCGTTTTTGGGATTATCGGGAACAAAATTATCTACTGTAAAATCGCAATCCTTCATAGGCATTTTCATATGAATTTGCCCCTTTTCAAGGTATTCCATCACTTTTTTCTTCTGGTATTCCAGGTTATAAACAATCTGATCTATATCCGATTGAATTGCACATGTAAAACAACCTGATGTTTTACCAGTTCCTGTTGTTCCATTCGCAACAGCGTGGAGAAATCGGTCTCTTTCTTTGATGTTTTTCTGTTCACCTGTCTCCAGATCCTTTACAATAGACATATCGTAGGCAAATTCTTTTTCCTTTGATGAACGCAGATCAAATTGTGTATCAAATTTAAAACGTACCAAGGTGGCTTTGATGATGGGGCTGTACAGGTTTTTGCATATTGCCGTCATCATCAAAGTACAAGTAATTGTCGGAGTGAGTAAAAGAACAAGTCTTGCAAAGGCTCTTATTCTTTCCTCATTTAGTGCAATGGTAGGTGTAAGTCCTGCAAAAAAAGGAATTGAGAAGGTGCCAGATATACGAAATACTATGCTGCATAAACACAAAACTGCATTGAAGCAGCAAAAAGTAAAGGTGCGCATTTTCCGGTTATGGAAATTCCAGTATTCCTGGTCTGTAGATATCATCCATAGAAGATATGGAAATAATGACGCAAACATATAATAAATAAGATTTGAGGAAACGCAGGAAGTAGTAATACCTGTAATGCCTGCTAAAATCTTACCCAAAAGAAGCATGCAGTTTGCAGCTACAAGGAAGAATCCGGCACCGCAAAGGATTGTTTTCTTATTATCATGCAGATATGCCTTTATAAGAGCCTTCCGGTATTGTGCGCCTTCTAATCCATCATTTTCGTTTTCTTCTTCAACATTGACATTGAAAGCAGATTTCATGGCGCTATCCATGAGATCGTATATGGTTACCTCTTTTTGAGGGGGCTTATGGGGTGGACTATTAGCTGAAATATCTTCATCATCCAGCGGATCTTCTATTTCAAGATTTTTTTTGGATGACATATCATTTGTTTTGTTTGAAATCTTTTTCATGTTCTCCTTTCTTTACGGACGGCAGTCCGGACAAGGATAGGCTCCTTGTAATGCACATTCCTGCCTTGAACCGTAAACCTGAGATTTTACTTCTGGAGTTGCATTTATAACTTTTTTGCACGAGGAAAGGTGATATAACTTTTTCCCATTTTCTTCCGTGATATAATAAGCATCCGGTTTGACGATTCTGGCACCTCCAATTGCATAAATATTTAAAAATCCAAGTTTAGGGTTCGTACTGACATAAGGATATCCCTGAAAAACAGAGAACAGACTTATATCGTTAATTGTTCGTGCCCAGTCATCTTCTGAAATAAATGGAAGAGAAAATTTGTAGGATATTCCATACTGTCGGGCAATTTTGTTATGCTGGTTAATGTAATATTCCATTGTTTCGGTAATCTTATTGATTATGGTTGTCCTGCGAATGGTATCAAAATTACCATCACATAAAAGGGAACTGCGATAGCAGTCATTGTCTGGATCATCTAATTTAAAAGATGATATTTTGGCATAATCATGGTAGTCACCACCTGATACAGAATTAGTGTGGGGGTCATAAATTTTAATGTTATCATCCAAAGAAAAGGTGAAAACCCTCCCACTATTCGCTTCTGTATATGTAAACGGTATTTTTTTTGACCAGTTTTTTGTTATGATTTTATCACCGTTGCTGGTTGTCACAGTTGTAGAATAGTTTACATAAAAACCGTCTCTGGCAACAAGAACAGTTACGGGAATATATGCTTTAACGGCATTCTGTTTAATTGTGTCGTTTGGACAGCCAAGGTTAATAAAAAGAGTGTGGTAAAATTTGTCAATGATGTGGTCTTTATTTAAGTCCACATCATCTCCGTGATCGGATTCCACGGCACTTTCCATGGCATCATCTATAGCGGTTTCCATGGCATTCGAGTAAGACTGTTTTACATCTGTAATGGTATCCACCTCGCTAGACTGTATCTTCAGTGGAATTAATAGTGCTGCAACTAAGATTGCAGCACATGTAACGTAATTACAAAACCTCATTTCTTATACTTCCCCCATAATATGATGTTATTGTCCCTGTTGGGGAACCTGTGTGGAATATGAAATTGCGTACTTTTGTGGCTAAAGTTACATTTTTAGAAGAAACTTTTACATAGAAATAGTCACCTTCAGACATTTTGAAATCCTCGCCATCGTCATAGATTGATTTAAGAATATCTTTCTTGTAGGTTTTGATATATGATTCCTGATAGTCATTTTTAAAAACCCCATCATCCGTGTAAACCGGAATGTAGCTGACATGCTCGCATGTCATAGTAATGTCATAAAGATTTCCTGTAATTTGAAGCTTTTTAATAAAGTCTTCGTACATTCTTTTGGACATATAGCCGCTTTCACGGATATTGTCGACGAATTTAGTTGTGGCAATGTCCACATTTTCCTGGGCCACGTGGTCTACCTGTTCTGATACTACAGACATTGATATGCTAAAAAGTATAAAAGTGCCAACAATTATTGCAAAAAACTTGTCTACCAATGTGTTCCTCCTGCTTACGGTGTTTTTTGTTTTGATAATTACATGTTCCGCATGATCACATGGCAGAAACTACTGACTGGTGTAGAACACCATTTTGATACTCCCATCATCGTTATACTGGTAAGTAACCCTATAGTTGCCATCTTTAATTACGGAATAATCGAAGTTTACATAGAAATAATCTTCTGGTTTGATAACCAGCCCATCAATGTTTACCGGATAATCCAGATACTGCATTAAATTGCTTATAAGTTCGTTTTTGTCGATTACGATATTCGAATAATTACTTTCTTTTTTCGTCTGATAAACCACCGGGTTTGAAGCAGCTTCTATTTCCTTTTGGGAAATAATGCTGTTTTCAATTACCCGGAAAGAATGAAAGGAAAGGTATAAAAAAGCAATAAGAACAAAAGCACCTAAAGCAGCTTCAAGGTAATCACTTATAACTTTTCCCATAGTAATGCCCTATTTCCTTATTATTCCTGTGTAAACACAAGACACGTAGCTACATCATTGGAATCTTTTAATATGCTTCCCTTAAAGCTGCCGGTTGGGTTAATATACTGGTTGTCTGTGATGGATTCTGCTTTTTTTAGCGAACCGGTTGCTCCGGTAGTGAGATTATTGCCGGCATCGACGGAATATCCATAATAAGTCGTGGATTTTTTAGTAACAACTTTAACAGAAACTTTCTCCTCAGAGTAATTTTTTATAACATTAAGAACTTCGGAACCACTAATGGAGATTCCATCATACATTGCTGTATCGGAATCCTGTAAGTCGGAGTTCAACTTAGTTAACTTTGAAGAACCGATATTGACACTTTCCTGGCTTTGATTATTAAGCTTCTGAACAGAATAGACCAGTCCTATTGTCATCAAAACAATAACTCCAATAATTATCCAATCGCGTAAAACGTTTCCCATATTTATTTCCTCCTACATATCAAAAATTTTTATAATATTGTCGTATTAAAACCATTCATTGTACCAAATGCTGTAAACATCATTGGACCGATCATATATCCGAAAAGCAGCAAAAGTAGCGGGATAAATACCAACATAGAAGCTAACCCGGATTTCTTGTTGATATAGGTGTTAGTATCAAGCTCTCTTTCTTTTTTTGACACTTCCATATCTCCGGTAAGTTCCACGAAGGCTTTTTCTACGCCAACCCGGTCTGCATCAATTAAACTGTCGATAATCCTTTGAAAAGGAATAAATGGCTCATCTTCTTTCAGTTCTTCCAGAGCATCCGTATCACTGGCACCCAGACGAAACTGGCATTTGATAAGTGAATCCCTGAATATATTTGAAAAACGGCACATCCAGTTCAATATCACATCTGGGGTGATTTCCGGAATGTACATAAGCATACATATAATGCTCCGGAACTGTGTTACTTCGTTCTCCTGTGCCATTTTCATCAAGGATTTCCTTGAGTATAGAAGCAACAGGGGGAGATAGTAACCAACAGCCCCTATTCCCAAACATATAATTAAGTACCACCACTTAAAGTAGGTATTTTGATATTTTACAATTCTTTTTACTACATCATTTGCCAAGAGTTCGATCACGTCATCATCAGAGATGGTTCCATCACTTTTAATTACTTTCTGGATGTCATCTGCTGTAATGTTCTGATCAAGATATCCTTTCACCAAATCAGTCGAATAAGTGATATATTGTTGCAGTTTATCATTATCGTCAACGATGTAAGTAAGTGATGATTCCAAGGAATCCGTTGTTGTAATGACCAGATTTTTACTCGATGAAACTATGGCAAAACATAAAAAAACTGATAAAAAATACATACCAATCATTGAAAATATTTTTTCAATCTGCAGCATTCTGGCATTCATGTTTGATCCGGAACGTCTCAGCATGCCATTCAATTTCAGCGTTTTTCCATAATTCTTATCTTCCCATGCATCAAGAAGCCCTTTAATTATGGGTATGTGGCAAATATAATCCAGAAAAATATGTTCTCCAGATTCCTTAAACTCCAAATCCTTAAGGCTGGATGTATAAAAATATAAGAGAATAACGGAAAAACATATTACAGCGGACATGATGATACCGTATGGTCCTTTGTAATAATGAGCTGTTTCTGCCCAATTCTTTACCATGTATAAGTAAATAGGACGGATAAATAGCAGCGGCAAAGCAACTAAGATTTCCATAAAGCGAAATTTTTCTTCCAGTGTCTTCTGCGTTAATAACCAGGATGATATAGAACTCTTAATGCTGTTTAAATTTCTTACGAAAAGTGAAAATCCCTGTACTATTTTGTCGTCATATTCATTTACCAGTTCACATGCAGAAAGAAATAATTGCAAAAAAGGGTTTGTGGTATTATCCACATAGGTTGCGGTCTGTTCGGTGGAATCGCTGGAATCAACGATTTCGCTGATCTTCTCCATGTGGGATCTTATTGGTTCAGGTGAGTAGGTGATTGAGTTTGTGATAGCAGATTCAATCATATTTGTCGCAAAATATGCATGTTCAGTGTCCGCTATAAACTGAATCAATTGGTTATTTACCAGTTTCTTTTTCTTGTTTATATTCTGGAAAAGAAGGTATGTACTTATCATGTAAGCCATGAATCCAGATACAAGAATTGTGTATACAGAAAAATCAAAAAGAGCTCCAACAACAAAGGACATTATACTTATGAACCATATAGTTAACGCGGTCTGTATGGTTTCGTTCTCTGTTTTTTCTATATCGCCGGGTTCAAGGATTTCATATCGTTCCCTTATTTTTCGGATATATCGCCGGGTTAAGGGAAATGAACTGAAAAAGGAATAAGCGGCATGCAAGAATCGTACCTTCAGCTTTCCTTTTCCAGCTACATATATGGAGTTGCTCATTTTTTTACTGAGCTGTTTTTGATAGAATCGGATGGCAAAAAATAATAACACAGCCGCCCAGATCAAAATCATGACCAATGAGATTATAAAATTGCGGGTAGATGTCATGTTTAAGCCACCTCCTTAATCTGCTCAAAAATACTAAGAAAATCCTTTGCTTCATCTTCATGCAGGTTGGCCAGTATTCTTTCCTGCATTTGTTTTGAAAGTTCATGTGTAACTTCGTACCGGTTTTCTTTCTTATTAAATACAATAATGTTGACAAGTTTGTACGGCTTTTTATCATCTTCTACTGGGATGATTTCTGTTATTCTTTCACAGTAAAAGTGACCAGATGGTGTTTTAGCCATATGCATATCAAATTTAAGAGCATCTACCACCTGCTCCATGGCGATCAATTCGTTTGAAAACCCTGCGCACATAAGGAGTGCATTTCGATACCATTTAAGCAGTTTTTCTGTGGTTTCCGCGTGGTTTGTTTCCATGTTGAATGGACCACCTGTTTGGGATGCCTGGATTTTCCATGCTGCAACAGCAGGATCTACGGTTTCTCCGAAGATAAGGACATCGCAGTCTGTCTTTTTGATATGGTTCAAAGCATCCTGACCAGATATAAAATCGGTTTCCCGGAAAGTTACAATGTTACGATCCTGCATTACCTCATTCAGTTCCAGCTCGAAAATAGTTTCTTCAGTTCGAATCGTTTTGTATTTTCGAATAAAGGTGGCTGCCCGGCGTAAAACAGTTGTTTTACCACAGCTTTGCCCGCCAGTGATTTCCAGAGACTGCTCTCCTAAAATGATGTATTTCAGAAGTGCGATTACATTTTCTGCGCCAGGATCTGTGAGCTGTTCCTCCAGGGTAAGCATTTTTCCACCGGAGTGCTTTCTTACAATTGCGCTCCAGGAGCCGCAGAAATTTGGTCTGGAAACAGTAACACGGCTGCCATCTTTCATATCGTTCAGGACTCTTCCATCATTTGCACTTGCATTCTTTGGGGCATGGTACCTGTACAGGTTTTTGCAGACACGAATCAGCTCCTTCTGGGAATGGCATCCTGTGCACGACATGTAAAACTGCTTACCTTCGAAATTCATCCAAAAACTGTCATAGCTAAAGCGGTATGCCGTTTTGTTATTTGCCTGGCTTTTGGAGGCTCCGGCAAAAGAAAAAGTATCTGCGGAAATTCCGGAAACGCCAAGGCTTACACCAGATACATTCAGATCCCTTGTACGGTCAGCGCATCCGTGACCGGAACGTGTCTGATAAATACGGTGTGCCAACACATCCATTTTGTCTGTAAAAGAAAGATTCATTTTAGGTAAAAGCCTGTGATAAACTTCTTTTACATCTTGTTCGTCTACATAATATTGCTCATTTCGGAGTTCATCAAAGTGGTTTTGGCAGATAAACTCATGCATTGCATCATGCATTCCATATTCACGTGTGTAATAGCAGAGCAGAATATCATATTTCTCATCCGAAGAAAGCTGTTCTTCATCATGAAATTTGATAGGACGGTTGATAGTAAGTGCATCAATTCCATGTTTTCCTTGTAATAAGGATGAGATATAATCAATGACAAACATTTTTGCTCCATAATCACCTGCAGAACATGTTTCCAGATTCCGCATAAGATTGGTTTTCTGCTTTTTCTGCTTTTCCGTTTCATACTTGTTCAGGTTCATATCTTCCGGACGCTGCCGTTGCGCATTATAGATGTCGTTCCACACTGCATTTACCAGATAATCAAAGGAAAAAATATCTTCATCGAGTGAAACCGGGACAGATGGGGCTTTCCGGAAAAATGTAAAGAATATTAAGGCAGCCATTACCAAAATGATAAGAACAATCATAATGGTGTTAAATTCCATTAGGATTCCTCCTTCCTCAAAAGCCCAAACTTATCCAGACAAGTTTTAAGGGACTCAACAAACTCGTAGTTTGCACTTCCATAAGCACAGTTATAATTCTTCAACATGAACTGTACTGCCTGTCCATCGTTCTGCGCATCCATAAATTCCGCGTTATGCGCAATCATTGCTGAACGTTTTCGTAATGCAGGATATTTTTTCTGTAGGTTTTTTAGTGTGAATTTCGAATTTTCATCGTAATTTCCAAACAGATAGTAAACGTTAGTTGCATCAACCGGTTTTGCAAAATAACGATCAATTACATGTGTATTTTGGTTAAGACACACTACTACTACATCCGCGCATGAAAGTATGGATTGTGACACTTCCCGGTATCCGCTTCTTACGTCAATGAATGAAAGATTGTGAAACTTATCAACAGAATCGTAAATGTCCTCAAATACTGTTAAAAGTTCTCTTTCGTAATCCGCTTCATTCTGACGGCCAGTACCTATGTACAGATCACATCGTCTGTTTAAGTTTGGAACAGTGATGGCATCTGTCCTGATCACATCCTCAGACAGTGCACGTGATTTATAGTCCCGGATCAACGCATCAATTCCCGTGTCCCTGAATTCTTCTGGATTGACATCTGTGCCAACAAGGGGTTTAGACATGTTGTTGAGAACGAAATGACTCTGCAGCAATGCCACTTTCTTCTTTTCAATTGCGGCCATAAGTGCAAGTGCAATCACATTACTGGTTACTCCAGTCTGCCCATGTACATTAGACCAAAATGCTACCTTCATGGAATTATTTCCCCCTTTCTGCCAATTTGTATAATTTGCGGTATTCACGTGGTGACAATTCGATTCCACAGTCTTTTAAAACTGTTAAACATAAACGGTCAATCAACTCCTGAAATTCAGCGGAAATTCCGGAAAATCGAATTACATTATCATACATACAATTGATACGACATTCTGCCGTTTCTGCATCATATGGGACAGCTATTGTGTCACGAAGTGAAAATTCAAGCTCAGAGCTAATGAATTTTTTCTTCTTGTCCGCGAGAAAACCAAGGATTAAGAGATACGTGTGGTTTCTTTCGAAAACCTCTTCTACCGGCTCATCTTCTTCGCATTCCGAATCGTCTTTTAAGTAGCCTAATTTTGAAAAATTTATAGACTGGGATTTTGCCTGTTCTACTTCCTGCAGTTCGGTTGATGTCACAATAAATCCGTAATTCGCATAAAAATGTTCAAGTTCGGTTGATATTCTGTGTCCGATGTAATAAAAAATAACATCGTAATCAAAAGACATACTTTTTCTATAGTTGGTAGATACATCCACACCTCTATAATCAATAACCTCATTTTCCTGAATTCCGGGGTTAGGAATCGACTTATAAAGTGATTGGTCAACAGACCAGTCAATCATTATTGATGAAATATTACAAGCTTTCAGCACCCGGGAAACGTAATGAAGGAGATCAAAGCATTTTGATCCATAAAAGGCGATGTTAATACTCATAATGGCTTCCTCCGTCTTCATTCATTTTGTTACCTTCATCTTCATATGATCCTGTTGATTTGTCAGAGTAGGTGTTTTCTCCATTGTCAGTGTTACTACTGTCATTTCCAGAAGTATCAGAAGAATCTGTATTTCCTGAACTCTCAGAGGAAGTATCAGAAGAATCTGTATTGTTCATTGATGAATCGTCTGCAGATGATCCCGATGTGGCTTCTGGGTCAGATGTCCCGTTTCCGGATGTAATAGTGCCAGTAAGGTTTACATCTTTTTTCGTCGAGTTTTCGTCTGACTTTCCGTTATTGAGTCGTGATTCAATTGACTCTCTCATGCTTGCATTCAGAGAATTTGTAGCTTCTGTAAGCAGGTTTGGATCATTTGCCATTGCTGCCATTACATCACTGGACGGCTGGTAGTTCACTGTAGTTGCTTTCTGGCCATCTTCTATATATTTGGTTGTATATATGATGGCGCCCTCATTCATGTAGGTATCAACAATGGCTGCAGACATGAGCATTATGTCTTTCTCGTTATTCCAAAGGTAGATCTCATTGGTATCAAAATTGATGCCCTTAATACATTTTTTGGGTAAGATTGTGTAGTTTTCTCCATTAGTGTACATAATTCGAACATCAATAAGATCATTCTTTTTAAGGTTAGAATTCAGAGTGATAAGTGCATATTCACATTCTCGTAAGTAAGCAGCATAGTCTGTTCCAACCATGTTTGAAAAAACAGATTGTCCTTGGCTGATGTTAACTACTGCTATTTTTCCGAGATCGTCATCAGTAATGTAAAGGGAAGTGTCAATGCTTGTTGAAATTGCTGTTTTAGAGACACTATCCTGATCAATAACACCACCAGCAGGAATATCTTTAGTAGCCACATATACCATGTTCTGGACAGAATCAAGCTGATTCTGGATCGCAAGGTTTTCCGCCTCGTAACGGTTTTTGATCTGACGGACGGAAAAAAAGAATGCAAGACCAAATGCGATGCCAATTACAAGAACGCAGATGAGTATGGTAGTTGATTTTTTCTTGGTTGCGCGAGAAAATCTTCTCATTTGGTGTACTCCTTTGTTAAAATTTTAAGAAAATCAGATAATTTATTCCGCAGACAATTACTGAAATTACGATATATGCAATTACCTCGGGATACTTTTTCTTCTTTTCAGGGATATAATCACTTGAATACTCTTTAATCAGGTTACTTGTTGTTTTTGGCTCTAAGATCCTGCGAAGAATACGAAACAGGATGATTGCCGTAACAACCATGGCTGCTGTCATCAGGATGAAAGAGATGTTTAAATTCTTCAAATTTTTGCCCTCCTTTTTTCATATTGCGAATTTTACCCATAAACATATGAGAAAAGTCAAGCCAAAAAAGAATTAAAATTAAATTCTATTTAATTGATATATACTAAAAACATGGAATAAAAAGAAATAATTAAATTAAGAAATAATAAAATATGATGAACAATAAAAAAGACCGGGCTAAAATGCCCGGTCTGTGTTTGCGTAATTTAGTCCATACGCATTCCAGCTGTTAAAGCAGCTGCTCTTGATTTTTTTTGTGTATGTGGCGACTTTTGATTTTCATCTGAAGCATGATTTGAAGGTTTTGTTTGTGGTTTTTTAGTCATAGGTTCGCTGCTTTTAGTGGAAATTGGCAATGAAGTGGAGGAAACAGGAGCTTCATTATCATTATTTGCGGTTTCAGTTTGTGAAATAGTCTTTGGAGATGAGACTCTATCTTTAGCCTGAAACTGTGACCCCGTGAGACCAAGGTTATGCAATTTCTTCAAAATAGAATCATCTGAAGCTGCTTCCAAACAACTTGGAATCCACTCTTCGTCAGATGAATCTACTTCAATAATGCTGCCTCTGAGTATTTCCCTGAATATGGGTGAGATCTGGATACCTTCATCTGATAATGCAGATACCCAGTTTGTAATCTCATCATCTCCATTATAAGAAATCATGATTCGCGGCTGCATCTCCATTATTTTGTTTACATCCAGACCTTTAATGCATACTTTTCCTATGCAGTCAAATTTTTCATATCTTATATAATTTTTAATGGCCTTTCGCGCCATAATAGACATTCCACCACGCCATGACTCTCTGATTTTAATTGCCCAAACGGCAATTTTCAAATCCGATGGCTTGAGATTTACTAATGAATAAGCCATAGTTTATTTCCTTTCCAAGATAATCACTATGCTGCTTCGTTTATAATGACACCTTTGAAAAGACCACATACGATTGCATTAACAGGTCCTATGTTGTCCTCTCCCATCTTCATATCTTCGCCTGCAAGAACTACTTTGATATATGGCCGATATTTTTCACAGTATTCTTTAATGAATGGATAATAAGCTTCACCGGTTCCGCCGGCCATAAGAATATAGCGAATATCTAAAAGATCACCGTAATCTGAATTAAGCATTTTAATAAATTTTTCAGCCATTTGTGCAATTACTTTTTCTTTTTCGGCTCTTACATCAATGGAGACAACTTTATTGGTTTCAGGATCAATATAATTGATTGGCTCACCATTTTTTGCAAGGAGCTCAACTAGATATCCAGTATATTGCTTGCCTGTTTGGGCGGAAATAGATGCAGCAAGTTGATCATTGATGTTCATCATGGCAAAGTCTGTATCGGATTTGTCATTCGTAATTGACTGGTCACGTGCGAAGCCAAATAATCCTACTGTCTTATATCCACCATCTACAATTAAGGCTGGTAGATAATCATATGGTGATCCGTCAATATCATTGCCAAATTCATCCGAAGACTGATTGATGAGGGCACATATGATCTGGGAATTTATGTATTTAGATCCAATTTCATATGTAATAACACCGGTTGAGATGTCACCAATCAATAATTCAAGTTCCTGAGGTTTTTTGAGATAGTCTCTAACAATAGGTCCGTATACATCAAGATATCCGTGAGGAAGTGCTACAGCCACGTCTATAACCCACTCTCCTATTTCACTTAATTTGAACGGGTTAGAACTGTTTTTACTTATATCTTCATATCTGTATAAGGCATAGGCAATAAATGCATCTAATGCTGTTTCAAACAGCGACATGTTGTACCGTTCCAATGTATAAAAGGATTCTAATTCTGACTGACGCTCTGCTCTTCTTCCTTCGTCCATGATAAATGTTTTGGCTACAGCACCTAAAAGATAAGTACGTCCATCTTTGACGCAACGAATAAACTCCTGATCATTTCGCCTAAGCTGAAATTTATCTTTTGTTTCAGTAATATCCTGGATCATGAAAGGAATATTGAGGACGTGTTTATTAACACATATTTTCCCACCGTCAAAACCTGTATCGATTGCAACGATAACTCGTTTTTTTTTCTTTTCACCGCTTGTCATTATTTTAGAGTTCTCTTCCATATATTAAATGCCCCTTTCTTTCTATGAATATATATTAGAATAAACCAGAACAATATAATTGTCAATAAAAATATATTCTAAACATTTGAGAATACAAATGAATACAAGAATAATTTATCAGAATACAAATAAAATACAAAAAAATGAATTAAATGTAGAAATAGACTACAAAAATATATAAATATAAGATACAAAAATGCTGAAATGTTTTGATATTATACTGCCATATATGCATATATTTAAAAATATACAAGAATATTATAGAATAATATAACCTAAATAAATACAAATACGAATATATAAGACTAATCTAATAGAAAAGATTACAAAACTAATAAAATAGAAAATAGGGAATTTGGTTTACAAATCGAATAGCGATTAGAAAATAAAAAATATACACAACAAAAAGGCTTAAAATATGGGTGTTACGGAAAAATAAAAAACGAATAGATATTAGAAAAAATATTTTGCCACCAATTTGAACTATAAAACCGATAGAATACAAACTGAAATAATTCTGAAACGTATCTTATAGAATAGAAAACGATAATGGGAGCACAGACGTTAAGAAATTACGAGAGAGAATTAGAATTAGCAAATCACTAAAATATAAAACGGGCGAAACGCCCGTTTTATTTGAAGAATGAAAAAAATCCTTTTTTCTTTGGTTTATCCAAGGATTCTATAATTTTTTCTTTTAATTCCTCGTTTGATTTAGTTAGATCCTGCAAAAGTTGCTCGTTTTTAATGGAGGTATTCTGGAGCATATCGTATGAAGATTGTAGTGCGTTGATTTTTTCTTGCAGTTTATTGTTTTGGTCAATCAATGCTTTGTTGTCTTCAAGAAGCTGATTATCTGGCTTCAAATGCTGCTGAATCATTTTTTCAAGCTGTTCCATAAGCATTTGATTGCTTTTGCTAAACATCATTGCCAGATGCTGTTCAAAGTCCTGAGATTTTCCAAACAAACCAGATAGATCTGGATTGTCCAGAATTTCCTTTACTTCGTCAATTGACTTGGTTTTACGCAAATTGACAATCTTTTTTAGCAGATCAATGCTTTCAGAAGGGAAATAGAGCCTTCCATTTTTACCGGGTTTGCTGAATTTTAATTCAAAATACTCTGCGAAGTTGTTAATGTGAATACGAGCCATATCGCTACTTATTCCAAGTGCATTACCAACCTGTCCGGTTGTCCAGTAGACCTCTTTACCTTCAATGGATATATCATCATTTGAAAAAGTGTCACTTTCAAGATCTGGATTAGCATCTACTTTTCCTAACTCTAATGGGTTTTCGGTTTCTTCCACAATTCTTTTCCTCCTTTCGTACAAATTATGTTATCTACTCGTATTTTAATACAAATGGATTCGTATGTCAAAAGGCGAATCTAAAAGTTTTGTCTCATTTTCATTTACAAAGTCTAACATATTCGATATTTTTCGGGTAGGAGGACCGAAAATATGGATGTATATTTAAAAAGATCAGAAAAGGTATTCGATGGAAAAAAGGTCAGGGAAAAGAGAAAAGAGAAAGGTTATAGCTTAAGGACTCTTTCTTCCAAAAGCGGATTATCAGTGAACACAATACGATCTATTGAGAGTATGGTTAAACCCACAAATGTGGAGAATCTTGTCATCATTGCTGATGTATTGAATTGTTCTATACAGGATTTTTGCGTTTTTGGTGTGTCATTACGGGTAAAAGATAGGGTAAACGATAAAATAATCGCATACAGAGCCATTTCAAATGGCGAAAATCTCTAAAAAGGACATTTGCATGTAGGATAGAAGAATGGTAACATAGAGTAGAAACCCATCTATATAACGTTATGCCGATGAGGAGTTTTAAATGAGTGATAAAAAAATTGAGATTACACCTAATTGTTATGCCTGTGAGCACTTTAGGAACCGGATAAGGTGGGAGAGGAGACCGCTTCATTTTTCAGATGCAGCATACTGTGCCATGGCTGGAAATTCAGATACAGCACCTGTAATAGAGGATAAGCAGTCACCAAAGGAGTGTTGCTCTTATGATATAAGGGTAATATCTGCTCTTGATGAGGAAATTCGTAATGCGAAGCAGGAGCAGAAGGCAGAAATGTTTAAGAAAAAATATTTATCAAACGAATAAGATCATATTCGGCATTAAAAAGGCATATACGGATAAAAAATCTGTATATGCCTTTTTATTATGCAATGATAGAACAGATTGCACATACTTTTGAGGTGTTCTTTTCACGATATTCATAAATAGGAACAGAAGAAGACGAGACATTGCTCGCTATTCCACCACTGATCACGACTGCATTCCGGAAAGAACCACAAAGAGAATTTATAATCTCGTAAGAGAACTGCGTGCTGCAGTCATTGTAATCTCGAAATCCTTTCCAAACAGGTGTTGCACCAACGATATTTGTAATTTTCTGTCCAGGAATTGCACAGAGTCCCTCTTTTAAGCAGGATTTAACCAGTGCAGTTATTTTTTCTTTTTGCTTTTGCGTGTAGGGCATTTGGGGAATATCCTCCATAATTCTGTTACAATCATATAATATCTGTTCGTCGAAAGCATAATAACAGTTATTTGTCTGTAAATATTTATCTTTATCGACATAAAGGACAGACTCTCCAAGGGTTGTACTTACTTTTCCAACTTCCGATACATCAAGTTCTTCGAGTGATTCAAAACTGTAATCTTCATGAATCATAAGAAAATCAATTACATCCCAGCTTTCCGGATTAAGAAGATGATATGCGTAGTAGTTTCCTTTTTTTACTCCATCAATTAAAAGGGATCTTTGGCGTAATCGTGGAATTTTTTCATACAATGAAATGATTCTATTGATGTAGGGATCTGCTATCACAACAGAGCCTGATTCTAATTTACACATTCCGATGTAAGATAATACTTTGTCCATATAGTTAATTCCTCCAGAAATATGTTTTCGTGATTATAGTTTAGATTATCTATTAAAGGAGATAAAATAGTCAAGCTGAAAAGGGCTAATTTTATAAGAATTTATATAAATTTTAAATTTCCCCTTGCAATTTTTATGATATGGTATTATAGTTTATGCAAAAGAGGTAGCCCTAAAAAAAGACATAAGGGGGAATAAATATGGTAAGTACGGTTGTAATAACGGGAGTAGACAATTTTAAAATTGATAAAGAAAAGAATGAAGTATCGTTTTGGATGATGGTTAAAAATTTGCCAGAAATGGTAGTTGCAATTGCAAAAAACATAGATAAAGAAAATTATGCACCTGATTGCTTTGGCTTTCAGTATAATTATGGAATCCTTAATAAAAATTATTATATTAAGAAGGAAAATGGGTTATCTCTGTATTATCTTGATTGTGAAGGTGAAAAGCATTACATTGAATATGAAATACCTGATAATTTGATTAAAAGTGCAATCAAAAAATGCAACAAAGTCCTTCAGGAGAAGGGGATAAAGAAAAGAAAGAAGGTTGCAGCTTCTAAATTAGCAATGAAAAAGAAGAAAAAACCTAATGTAGCGGTAAATGTGACACCTAAATTATATCTTTCTATGATTGATCCAAATGTGGGGAAAAACAAAAGTGTAACTGGCCAATATACATTATTTGATTTAACTAAATTGTAGGAGGTTAGACAAATGAAATATAAAATAGACCATCCGCGGGAGATTGTACATGAATTTACATCCATTGCTGATTCCAGAAAGATGTACTCATTAGAACAGTATCTTTTCAAACAAAGGGAGGATGGGGAAGTTTCCAAAGATGGAATTATTCATCTTCCGAATCCCTTGGAGATATTTTCAGATGAATCACGTTTTCTTGTAACTATAGTGGATGGTGCATCCAGCACCTTTTGCAATGCAAATATTCCGCTTGCTGATTTTTATGAAATAGAAGAGGAAACAAGGTATGCTTTTGATCAAATTTTAAAATGTCGGCATAAAGGGAATAGCAACACAAACAAAGATGATCCGGCGGGTCAGGCGGCATATAACGTGTTGATTGAGTTTGGAAAGTTTAAAGGGAAGAGTCCTGCACAGGTATTGCAGGAAAATTCCGATAATCTTGCGCAACTGAAAAATAGTGAGAATTGGCTGGCAGATCGTATTGGACAATATAAGAACAACCAAAAACAATATGATGCAATTAAAAATGCAATAGAATTATTTGAAGAGGGGAAGCTGATCGGCTCACCTGTTTTAAATGGCGATATTTTTTTGATTTATGATTCCGGATTTAAGTCCCAGGTAAGACAAAGAGGAGAAGACGGCAGATGTCCGGTTTACCAGATAAAAATTAAGTGCAATACGGCTAAAAACTACCCGATTTCAATTGAAATACAGAACTTTTATACGTTTTGCAATGGTATCATTCCGGATCTTAAAAAAATGATTAATCATAAAGAAGATACTTTTAATATGGATTTAAAGACCTGGAAGAAATCCGTAGAAGCAATGAGGAGAACCATTCACATATGTGAACAAATGTGGGGAAGCTACGAATGGAGCCGAATGGAAAAATATATTGATATATACAAAAATAATACAAAATAAATGTGTAATAGTACAAAAATATTATAAAAAAATATATGAGGATATAAAAATGTTAAGGGATAGGTATAAGCCTATCCCTTTAAAACTGCCCAAAGAATAGATGCCAGATTTTTTTTCTGGAGTTCTTTCTTTTGCCTACGAAGCAGTTTCATCTGCGAACGATAGAGTTCGCGTTTTTCCTTTGTGGCATATAGGGCCTGGATTTTCTTTTTTGTGAAACCCATCATTTTCCTACATGCTACATCCAGGCCCCAGCCACAAAAAAGGGACCCGTAAGTAATAAGCATAAATGCTATTACATCTCCTTTGTTACTCATATAAACCTCCATTCCCGGATCAGCAATAGACCCGTAAAAAATAGGATCTGAAAAATAAAAAACCTCTGCACAATAAATGCAGAGGATCAGATCCTAAAACACAGAAAACGTTGTTTTCTGTTAAAAACATTAAAAATTATATCTACATTATATCATTATTTTTTTATAATGCAATGAGATTTTGTTAAATTGGGTTGACTTTTTATCTGTGTTTGTGACTATTCTTTGTTAAGGAAAGGGAGAAAATGTGATATGGGACTAATTCGTATACTTTTAGATGATTATATCAATGAAATGAAAAACAAAAAAGTAATAAAATGTTTTGGTGAATCTCTGGGAAAGACAAATCAGAGAATTACAAAAGACAAGTACAACAATGATACATATGGTGAACAAACTGAAAACAAGTATAAAACTATAGAAATTAAATCAGAAGATAATAAAAATGAGGACACATTTTTTAATTCGATGGAAGAATATGATAAAACAGGGCAGCTGGACAAAGATACTGAAATGATGATAAAAAATGAAGATTTCGATTATCTCTTCTCACAGGCTGTAACTTTCGGGTCAAAATACGGAATGAAATGTGAGGAGAAAAATGAAAATATTTACATTACGACCGAAGCCGGGAAATGGTATTTTAAGCCTAAAATCAGTGGAAAGGTTACTTTGTACCACAAAAATTATGAATTTCGAATGAACCAGACAGAATATTATCACAAGCAGTTTACCGTTGAATGGTCTGTAAGGGAAATTCTTGAGTACATATACAGACATGATCGGAAAAAGCTTTTAAGGGAAAAGAGGAAAAAACAAAGAAATGAGAATTGATATAGATCGTGGAACAGTGGAAATATGTGGCAAAAAAATTTGCCGGAGAGAGACCTCAAAAGTTGTCTACAGAAAATTAGAACAATTTATTGTATGGGAGACGCACAGTGGAAGCTATTATCAGATACAGATAGAACCAGATATTATGGGTGGCATTCCGGTTGATTCCTTTTTGCTTTTTCGATGTAAAAAGCTTATATCCATTAAAATTCGCCCATGTTGGAGAAAGATAAGCAAAGTTGATAAAACATGGCCGGACAAGACATTCCCAGAATTGGTTACTATATATGCAAAAAATATTGGTGATTATCTCGGGAAGACTAATGGACTGCATACCTCAACAGGACCAGGTGAATTTAAAACATTTGGACGAAGAATAAGTGTTACTGAAAAAATTATAAAAGCTAATCAAGATTATCTTATTTTTCTTGAATTTTGATAAAAAGCATGGTGTATTTTAAGACCATGCTTTTTATTTTCGAACTGCTCTTTTCGTGCTTGACATTTTAACTATATTTATGACTAAGATGGCGCGATGCCGGGAAAGGGGTGAGTACATGTTATCGGCCAGAAGGCTGCGGCAGTCTGTATACAGAAAGGAGCAGGAATATTTTTAGCTTTTTTAGGAAAAGAAAAGTTCGTCTGACGGCCGTATCACTTGCAATACTGGTTATTATGGCCGCAATATCCCAATATGGCGATGCTGATATGGACTATCCATGGGTATCTTCCAGCCCGCAGGATGTTACCAGTTCCAAAGGTCAGAATGAGGATTTTGGAATAACGGACAGCATAGAAAAGGTTTCCGGCCATATAAAGAAATCTGTAGAAAAACAGACGGATTCTTTAAAGGAAAAAGTCTCTGAATACAGTAATACCGGCAGCAAAAAAAATCACGCATCGATTAAGGAAACGATGAAAGATGTGGTAGATAAAGTTGCCAATGGGACAGGAAAGGCTTCCACCAATACAACCTCAAAAAAGAAGGATGCATATGTACATTCCCTTAAAGACACAAAAGGGAATGTGATCATAGATGAAATTCCGGCATATTCTGGGGAATCCTATTGTACCTTAAATAAGAATATTCCGGATTTAGATCTTTCAGATGCCTCGAAAGGCGCTTTTAAAAAGTTTAGTAAACTTGATAAACTTGGAAGAACCGGCACAGCATATGCATGTATTGGAAAAGAGTCTTTGCCAGAGGAAGAGCGTGGTGAAATTGGGATGGTAAAGCCATCTGGCTGGATACAGAACAAATATGCGGGAGTGGTAGAGGGAAACTATTTATATAACAGATGCCACCTGATCGCATATTGCCTGTCAGGGGAAAACGCAAATCCCCAAAATTTGATTACTGGAACAAGGCAGCTTAATTCTGGTAATGATGCTCTAAAAATAGGAGATGGGATGCTTACATTTGAAACAAAAACCGTTCAATATATTGAACGAACAGGAAACCATGTTCTTTACAAAGTCACTCCTTTATATGAAGGAGAAGATCTGCTTACATATGGAGTTATGATGGAAGCGGAATCCGTGGAGGATAATGGAAAAGGTATTTGTTTCAGCGTATTTATATACAATGCACAGGAAGGTGTATCCATATCCTATGAAACCGGCGATAACAGATTGGATGTAAATAAATAGGAGGAAAACGGGAAATGAAAAGGAAAACAAAAAATGTCCTGATAGGTGGATGCATTACATTGTCCCTTGCCGTGGTAATACTGGTGACTTTTATCATCGGTCAGAACACCGGACAGAAAGCTGTTCTGGCAGAAGCATTCGTCGACAAGGTATCCGATCAGGTTACCGATCAGATGGACGATGATGTAACCGGGCAGATTGCAGAAAAGGTCATATCAGAGAAGGTAGGGGATTATGTATCGTCTGAAATGATTGAACAGGCGGTAAGTGATCATATTAAAGACAACATTCCAGAAGCAACGAAAAAGGAACTTGTCAAGCAGGTTACCAAAAATGTGAAGCAGACTGTGGAAAAAGCTGTTGCAGCAGAAGGATCTTACAGTATGGACTCACTTTCCGAAGGACAGCGTTCTGAGGTCAGGGGAATGATCAAATCGGCTGTGAAGGGTGCAGTTGGGAATACAGATGTTTCCAAAATATCCGATGATGATGTGGCTGCCATCCAGAGCACAGTTGAAAAGAATATCCAGAGCAGTCTGCAGAATACCATAACGAAATACATCAAAGGAAATGATGTGACACTTTCCCCGCAGACGATTGAGCAGATCACAAAGCAGCTCAACGTCACTAAAACGGTAAAAGATGTACTAAAGAATACGGATACTGTGGTGAAGGAGAAGGAACTTACAAAAATCCAGAATGACATTATTAAGCAGGTAGAGAAAAATGTAAAGACACCGGTAAAGGGAACCGACTATTTTACATCTGCTGAGATTAGCGAGATAGAAAGCAGCTCTGCCAAGAAAGCGGCAGAATCAGTGGCAAGTGATATCAAAGGTGTTAAGGATTCTGTGAGTTCCATAACTTCCAATATTAACAGTATGCAGTCACAGATTACTTCTTTAAGCAGCCAGATAAAGAATTCACAGAAGGAATCAAGCTCAAACCTTGATAACAAGATGGCAACTGTACAGCAGTCAGTGACAAATATCAATGAGCAGATCAAACAGATCAATCAGAATGCGGACGACCTTGGTGGGAAGATCAACGTAAAAAATGCTTTCCTGCGCCGGATTACTGCAAAGAACGGTTCCATTGATAAAGCGGAAGTTGTTGATACTTCTGATATGACGATAGCACAGTTTGTCGGTGTCCTTTCCGGAAATGAGAAGGAGTATACGAAAGCAATCAACCAGCTCAGCTATGTTGTGACACAGATTGAGAACATTATCGGGGAGAACTTTAAAAGCCTATCCGATGAGTGTGCATCCCTTTCACAGAATATTGATGCAAATGGTGACAACATCAAGACACTTCAGGAAGCACTGAATGCAGAGAGCCAGAAGAGGGAATCTGCCATCACGGATATAAAGGGATCAATCGCTGATAACATGTCGGATGTGCAGGAGAAGCTGGATGCCTACAAGAAAGCAAGCCAGGCATATGCCGATGATCAGTCAGAGTCGAACCGGACTGCACTTGAAGATGCAAAACAGGCCCTGCAGGATTCCCTTAATGCATATAAAGGCAACCTTGATTCCCTGTCTGACACTGTGGATGGGCTGGATAATGCAACGCAGAAGAAAGTTGCAGATATCAACCAGCAGATCGCAGATGCACTGGATGCACTTAATGCCGGTGACAGTTCGCTCGACGAGAAGATCACCCAGCTGTCCGGGAGCACAACTTCCCTTACTGATGCACTGCAGAAAGCCATCGATAAGGAAGTACAGGACAGAAAAGACCAGATTGACCAGACAAAGAAAGAACTTGGTGACAGTATCAATGACCAGATCAAGAATGTAAATGATAAGATGTCCGAGGTTGAGGCCGCACAGAAAAAATATACGGATGACGCCAGTGCGGAGAATAAACAGGCTCTTGCACAGGCAAAAACAGATCTGCAGGCTGCCCTTGACCAGCTGAACCAGACGTTATCCGGAGATATCAGCAGTCTTGACGCTGACACGCAGCAGAAAATTGCGGATGTAAAAGCCACGATCAAGACACTGGATGATCAACTGAAACAGGATGGGACAGACATCACAACGCTTAAAAATGGTGTAGCAGGGCTTACCACAAATCTTTCCGATGTAACAAAATCCATAAAAAATGAAACCACTGCCCGTCAGGATGCGGATAATGCCATTAAAAAGACAATGGGGGATTCCTCAGATGCTGCAGATGTAAAAGGTGATACGATTTTTGCAAAGATTGCTACGCTGTGGCAGAAAATTACAGAGGTATCCAAGAAGGTTGATGATACAGACCAGTGGGCAGACAATATCGTGCTTATGAACAGTACGGGATCAAATGCAGATAAAACGGTGCGGTACGAGAATGTAACCGGTGGAACACATGCCGGCGGCATCCGGTGGAAAATTGATGGAAACCTTGTGGGGCTGACCAATATCAAGCCAACAAGCAACATCACCATACAGTATGGTTCATCGACCCCGGATATAGTCTGCAGCTATGAACAGGGCAGTGGATATCTGTACATCTATGTAGATGCGGATTACAAGGCAGCTGCATTGGCTGGGAATATTACAATTGATTCCATCCATGTTGAGTCAGAACAGTAAGCAACAGGCAGTGTAGTAGAAAGGAACAGAAAAATTATGAGAGTTTTAGTCCAAATGGACGGTGGAAACCTGTCAATTATCGAGGCATCCCGACTGGAATACACAGAAAACAAAGGGGAGGATGCAGTTCATGGTATCCTTATTTGTGAAATGGGAAGCGAGGAAAGATATCTGGTAAAAGATGTATCCAAAGCTGACTACAATGAAATCTGCAAAACGTGTGTAACAAATACGCATATGGATTTTGTACGTTACGGTAAATGCGTTCCATTTATTGAAACACCGTGTGACCCATATTTTTATTCACGGAGACGTGGTGGAGCACCATGTGACCCATATTTTCTTGTACGCGCGGGATGCATCAGGGAACACCGGGCATAAGATGCTGTATATCCAACATACGGTTATAATCCAGCAGAGCGACAACATGAAAACCAGGTTCTGCCGGATATAACATAAATTCTCCTGAAAATGACGTCTGCAGTTATATGGGGATCCGTGAGGAAATAAGGACATTTGAACATCAGAGTATTATCGGAAGAAAAGGGAGTACAGGACTGCCAGTGTATGATTACAGATGTGTAACCTTACACGATTCATTGCGAGAAAAAAGAAGCAGTGGAATCCTGGATCAGTCTTTTTTACCATAGGAGAAAAATTTAAAGCAGGCGCATTTTCAAAAAAAGACATCTGGCTTTACTGTGAAGGTCAGTCCGGGAAGATCGGAAAGTAACTATTGTAAAAATATTTTTTACACCAATCTATACAAACCATATAAACACCGTGGTCCTGCCAACTAAGCATAGTATTGGGGAAGTGGGATCACAAAAACTATAAGATATGGAAACAGACATTTTTTAAACTATTAACAGATGTTAATAAGTTAATAGATGTTAATTTAAAAATTACAATTCAACAACTGAGAAGCCCGGAATTTGTTTTTATAAATTCCATAACATACACATTAAAAAGAAAGGAGCCGGAAATGAAACATTTATTTACAAAAGTTTCGCAAATTTTCGCGGGGGGGGGTAAAATCAGATCCTCCAAAGCAAGGGACAGAACACGGTAATCCCAAACACAAACCTAAAAACTTAATACACGATCATAACGGATGGATAAGGACAGTTACATTACTTGTCGTATTCGCTCTGATCTGGGGACAGGTTCCGGTATCTGGAAGTGTCACTGACAACATGCCGTCTGTAATCCAGAGAATCCTTGGTATAAGAGAAGATACCGTTGCGGATTCATTTGAAGGTGCAAGCACAAATGCCAAAATCAATTACATGGAGAAACAGATGGTTGCCCTGCAGTCCTCTGTGGAACAGATCAAGGGGCAGAACAGTGCCTATTCGCTTTACTGTTTCATCCAAAGCGCAGATACCCGGTACGAGGGATGCGAGCTTACACTTACATCCGGATCTGGGAACCAGGTAGCAACCGGAAACCTGCATCTGGATAAGAAGCTGAATAAGTACGTTGCGAACATCTACAGTAACTTTAACGGATACTGTACACTGCAGTATGGCTCAGTAAAAGAGAGCATCAACCTCGGTGCGACCGGTCAGGAGCACCAGTTAAAGCCATATATCAGTGACCTCACGGTATGGATTGATAGTAACAACAGTGCCTATGCCGGCAGAAGTGTAGTCTTAAAAGACAGCGGTGGCGGTACCGTACAGAGTGCAGAGCTGAAATTGGTGGGCGGCCACTATGAAGCAACAATGACTGCATATGCAAATGGTAACTACACCATTGCCTACCCGTATGTGGCAAGCAGCAAGATCTTAAACCTTACCACCGGTGTTACCTTAAACGGATCAGCCAAGAGACAACAGCTGTTTGGCGACCTGCAGCAGATGACGATAGCAGACATTCAGGCATGTTGTAAAGCCGGCGCGATTACAAGCATTGCAAAAGTGGGTGATACATTTAGTGATGGTACCTATACATACACAATCATCGGTATCAACCAGGATAAGCCAAGTGACGCAAGCGGTAATGCATTAAGTAAGAGCCAGTACGGTGATGTACTTACAGTGATGCCACTAGGTGCACCAAAGGGAGCAACAAACGGTCAGCCAGTAGCAATAAATTCTAGTGCTACACCATGGGGCGCAAATGGTGCTATAATGAATTCCAGTTACGCAAGTAGTGGAAGCTGGGCATCATCACAGATGAGAAGCACCACGATGCCACAGTATCTTGCAAAACTACCACAGGCTACGCAGAATGCCATTGGTTATGTTCAGAAAGTAACTGGAACTTTTAACAGAACTCCCAGTGGTGGAGGTAACTCTGTAACAGGAGATAAATGCTTCCTGCTTTCCGGCAAAGAAATCTTCGGCGGAAGTGGTGCCAACAATGGCTCATGGTGTACAGAAAATGAAGCAAGTGCTACGTTTCAGTATCAATATTTTGCAAATATTGCAACCACTAACGAAAGTCGGACTATTAACAGTTTAGGCAACTGTTGGTGGCTCCGCAGCCCACGTTACAACGAAGAAAACTATTTCTGCAGTGTCTACACGGGCATCTCCAGCCTTAGCGGTGTGACAGACACTGGTGGCGTTTTTGCCGCGTTCTGTATTTACTGATATCTTTATTCCATTTTTATGATCGTGTATGCCTTAAATGAAGGGAGACACGATAGCATGTCTAAAAAATACAACGAATATTTCGGGGGGGGGGGTAAAATCCCCTCCGAGATAAAATCTCAATCAAAATTACATAAAAACTTAATACACGATCATACAAAGGGCAAGCAATTTTTATTGTTCACCGTATTTGGAATATTGATAGGAACAACGCCTGTTGCAGCAAATGTTAAGGATAATCTTTCTGGACAATTTATGCATCTGCTTGGATCGAAAGAAGCAATCACTAATGCATCTGACTACACCAATGCATCTGCAAATGCAAAAATCAATTATCTTGAAAAAAGGATTGAAAATCTGCAAAATAAAACAGAAGTTTTAAAACAAATTATTGATGCAAAGTAAGGATGGTGGTTGTATGAAAAAATCTAATGGTAAAAGAAACATAGTTATTACAGCAATAATCCTTACTTTTATTATCTTCTTTAATCAGATCCCGGCAAATGCGGATGTAACTGACAATCTACAGAATTCAATTGCAATTATTCTGGGACATGTGGATGATACGCTTGGAACATCATTTGAACAGAGTACAACCAATGGTAAATTAAACCAGATGAAAAAAGTGGTAGATACTCTTGATACATCAATGGATCAGATGATTTCTCCGTATGTAGGCAGCCTTACCCTTTGGGTGGACAGCAACAGTGGCACATATGCCGGACAGAAAGTTACGGTAACCAATGCAAAGGGACAAAGCCAGACGGGACGATTTGTTGCAAGAAACGGACATTATGAAGTGGATTTTCCATCACTCATAAGAGGAAGTTACACAATTGCCTATCCATATGTGGCAAGCAGTAAGATCTTAAACCTTGCCACCGGTGTTACACTGAACGGATCAGCCAAGAGACAGCAGCTGTTTGGTGATCTGCAGCAGATGACGATTGCAGACATCCAGGCATGTTGTAAAGCAGGTGCCATTACAAGTATCGCAAAAGTGGGTGATACCTTCTCCGATGGAACTTATACCTATACCATCATCGGCATCAACCAGGATAAGCCAAGTGATGCAAGCGGCAATGCATTAAGTAAGAACCAGTACGGTGATGTACTTACGGTTATGCCATTAGGGGCACCAAAAGGGGCAACAAACGGTCAGCCGGTAACAATGAATGCCAGTGCTACTCCGTGGGGTGTAAATTATGCACCGATGAACAACAGTAATTCAAGTTATGGAAGCTGGGCATCATCGCAAATGAGAAGCACCACGATGCCGCAGTACCTTGCAAAGCTGCCACGGGCTACGCAGAATGCCATTGGTTATGTTCAGAAAGTAACTGGAACCTGGAATGGAAGTACCAGTGGTGGAAGCAACTCTGTAACAGGAGATAAATGTTTCCTGCTTTCCGGCAAAGAAATATTTGGTGGAAGTGGTGACGGCAATGGATTACGGTGTACGACAAACGAGGCAAATGCCACGTTCCAGTACCAGTATTTCCAGAGCATTGCAACAACACCTGCAAGCCGGAACATTAACAGTTCAGCCAACCAGTGGTGGTGGCTCCGCAGCCCGGACTACGACTACGACAACCGCGTTTTCTGCATTGTCTACGCGGGCATCTCCAGCAGTATCAGCGCGAGCAGCCTTGGTGGCGTCTTTGCCGCGTTCTGCATTTACTGATATCTTTATCCCATTTTAATGATCGTGTATGCCTTAAATGAAGGGAGACACGATACTATGTCTAAAAAATATATCAAATATTTCGGGGGGGGGGTAAAATCCCCTCCGAGATAAAATCTCAATCAAAATCACATAAAAACTTAATACACGATCATACAGAAAAAATCAGAACATTTGCTTTTTGCATTATTTTTGCTCTGCTATGGGGGACTTCTCCCGTAGGTGCTGCTGTGAATGACAATTTACAGACTGTAGCTCAGGCACTGCTTGGGCCGGTCGATGCACAGGTAACAGGATCTTACGAATCTTCATCTACAAATGCAAAACTTAATAGTTTGCAGAAGCAGGTTACAACGCTTCAAAATTCTGTAAATGAATTGCGGACAGCATTGGGAAAGTAGGTGGATTCACATGAAAAATGGCGGGATATTAAGAAAAATTGTATCTTTGGTTATTTCGTCTATATTGATCTGCAACATTCCGGTTTTTGCATCTAATGTACAGTCTAATGCAAACAGACAGGAGAACAGGCTCGTATCGACAATTGGGCAGACAGATGATGTTGTGGCAACTACTTATGAAGCGGCAACTACTAATGCCAAACTGAATTCATTAAACGGTAGTTTTCATACGATTCAAAAAAATGTTGATTATCTGATCAACAACTGTTTTTCAAAATTGACAGTGTGGATTGATTCTACAAACAACACATATGCATCGAAGACAGTAACTTTGTTGAAAGGCAGCACTACAGTAGGATCATGCACAATGAAGGCAAACGGCACTCATTATGAAGCTGTTTTTGAAAAACTACCAGATGGGGCGTATACAGTAAAGTATCAGTATATTCTATCGAATGGAACAGTTCAATCGCTCACAGCAAGTATTACAGTACAGGGAAAAGATGTAAGTAAACGCCTGTATGGGGATTTGTTCCAGATGAGTATTCCGGAAATACAGCAAGCATGCAAAGCTAAGGAAATCCATGAATTGGCACATGTTGGTGATACTATCAGTGATGGAAGATATACATATACCATTATAGGAATAAACCAGGATAAGCCTTCTGACGAAAATGGAACCCTGTTACCGGAAAGTAGCTATGGAGATGTTCTTACACTTATGCCACTTGGAGCACTTGTAGGTGCTTCTAACGGGCAGCCAGTCACTGTAAACGAAGAAGCAATGCCTTGGGATTACTCCGCGCAGATGAACGGTGCAGATACAAGTTCAAGCGGCTGGGAAAGTACAAATATGAGAAAAATAACGATGCCGCAGTGTCTTGCAAAGTTACCTGCGGAAACTCAGAATGTTATAGGATATGTACAAAAAATATCAGGGAGACCATCACTGTCTACTGATAGTACAGACTATGAAAATGGTAGAAGTAATGTTATTACAGGGGATAAGTGTTTCCTCCTTTCTGAAAAAGAAATTTTGGGCTATACATGGTGTGCTACCGGAAATGAAGAAAATGCTACTTTTCAATACCAATATTTTAAAAGTATAGCTAAATCTGATGAAAGCCGTTGTCTGGTTCCATTTTCCTGGCTTCGCAGCGCGTACTATAGTGGCACAGATTGCTTTACTTTACTCTATAATGTAAAACAATTAACTTGCGCCTGGTCTGCCAGTACAAAAGCCAGCATTCTCCCTGCTTTCTGTATCTATTAAGTTTTAAGCATTTTCTGTATGATCGTGTAAGCCTTACTGAAAGGAGACACGATATAATGTCTAAAAAATATATTAAATATTTCGGGGGGGGGGTAAAATCCCCTCCGAGATAAAATCTCAATCAAAGAAACCTAAAAACATAATATTGCACGATCATACAAAAATAAAACAATTCATTCTATACACCGCTTTTGGGGTATTGATAGGCACAACGCCTATTGCGGCCAATGTGACAGATAATCTTTCCGGTCCGATCAAACAACTGCTTGGATCGAGAGAAACAGTTACGGATGCATCTTCCTATAGTTCGGCTCCGGCCAACGCAAAGATAAACTATCTGGAAAAGAGGATAGTGGAATTGCAGGATAAAGTAGATGCCATTAAACAGATTATTGAGTCAAAGTAAGGCGGTGCGTATATGAAAAAGGCTGGTTTGAAGAAACATAAACGGAATATTGGAATTATAGCAGCATTTCTCGTTGCAATAGTTCTCTTTAATCAGGTACCGGCAGATGCCAGTGTCACTGATAACATTCAAAACTGTGTGGCTGCTATTCTGGGTCATGTGGATGATAAGCTGAGTGGTACATTTGAGAAAAGCTCCACGAATGGAAAACTTAATCAGATGAAAACGGATGTGGATGCAGTTAATACATCGCTTGATCAGCTGATTTCCCCTTATATGAGTAGTTTAACGGTATGGGTTAATGATTCAAATACGGCATATAACGGAATGCAGGTGTCTATTACTGACAGCAAAGGAAAAGTGAAGACGGCTGGTTATGTGGCTCGCAACGGACACTATGAAGCAGATTTTGGTAACATCCTAAGAGGAAACTATACCATATCTTATCCCTATATTGTATCAGGTAAAACCATGAAATTTTCCATATCTTCCACATTAAATGCGGGAGGGAACAGAAAACAGCTGTATGGAAATATCTTTCAGATGTCTATGACTGAGATACAGAACATGTGTAAAGCAGGAATAATTCATCAAATGGTACATGTAGGAGATACAATAAGTGACGGTACCTATACATATACAATTATAGGTATCAATCAGGATAAACCATCTGATGAAAGTGGAAATCTGTTACCGGAAAACAGCTATGGTGATGTACTTACTGTTATGCCACTTGGAGCACCAAAGGGATCAACAAACGGTCAGCCGGTAACAATGAATGCTGGTGCTACGCCTTGGGGTGTAAATTATGCAATGATGGGCGCAAGTGGTTTAAACAGTGGAAGCTGGGCATCATCACGGATGAGAAGCACCACGATGCCACAGTACCTTGCAAAACTTCCACAGGCTACGCAGAATGCCATTGGTTATGTACAGAAAGTAACTGGAACTTATAACGGAAATACCAGTGGTGGAAGCAATTCTGTTACAGGAGATAAATGCTTCCTGCTTTCCTGCAAAGAAATATTTGGTGGAAGTGGTGGCGGCAATGGATTAAACTGTACGACAAACGAAGCAAATGCAACGTTCCAGTACCAGTATTTCCAGAGCATTGCAACAACACCTGCAAGCCGGAACATTAACAGTTCAGCCAGCGAGATGTGGTGGCTCCGCAGCCAGTTCTGGACCAGCAGCAACATTTTCTGCGCTATCTACGAGGGCAACTTCGCCGAGCACGACGGGAGCTACAGTCACGGAGTCTTTGCCGCGTTCTGCATCTATTAAATCATATCTCTTTTATGTATGATCGTGTAAGCCTTACTGAAAGGAGACATAATATAATGTCTAAAAATTATATTAAATATGCTTTCGGGGGGGGTAAAAACCTAACCGAAAGACATAAGTCCGGCAGGACTGACAATTTAATAAGAAAAAAATTATTTGATAAGGCTAAATTGCTGCTCGTATGCATCATTTTCGCTTTTGTCTGGAACACCGTCTGGAACACAATTCCTGTGACGGCACAGGTTATGGATAACATTTCAAGTTCCATCCAGTCATTGCTTGGAGCAAAGAATGCGCAAGTAACAGGTTCTTATGAAGATGCTGTAACAAATGCAAAAATCAATTACCTCGAAAGCCAGATAACGGCATTAAAGGGAGATTTGCAGACATTACAGACAGTTCTTGATTCAAAGTGAGGTTAGCATATGAGAAAAGCAGATCATACAGAAAAGAAAAATCAAAATAGAAAAAGCAGAATATATGTGACAGCCATAGCTGTAATGCTTGCGATTGCAACATTTGTCGGAACATACCCGGCAACAGCAAATGTGGCAGATAACCTGGCAGGCAGTGACATAAGCATTCTTGGAAAACTTAACGATGTGGTTTCCGGAGACTTTGGAACAGCGACGACCAATGCCAAACTGAACCGGATGAAAACAGATGTGGAATCTGTAAGAAGTTCGGTGTCCGGGATGATCCAGCCGTATGTAGGCAGTCTTACCCTCTGGGTTGACAGCAACAGTGGCACATATGCCGGACAGAAAGTTACGGTAACCAATGCAAAGGGACAAAGCCAGACGGGACGATTTGTTGCAAGAAACGGACATTATGAAGTGGATTTTCCATCACTCATAAAAGGAAGTTACACAATTGCATATCCATATGTGGCAAGCAGTAAGATCTTAAACCTTACCACCAGTGTTACCTTAAACGGATCAGCTAAGAGACAGCAGCTTTTTGGTGATCTGCAGCAGATGACGATTGCAGACATTCAGGCATGTTGTAAAGCCGGGGCAATCACAAGTATCGCAAAAGTGGGTGATACCTTTTCCGATGGAACTTATACTTATACCATCATCGGTATCAATCAGGATAAGCCAAGTGATGCAAGCGGCAATGCATTAAGTAAGAGCCAGTATGGTGATGTAATTACGGTTATGCCATTAGGGGCACCAAAAGGAGCTACAAACGGTCAGCCGGTAACAATGAATGCCAGTGCTACACCGTTTGGTACGGCTACAACACAAATGGATAGTAACGATACGGGTGTAGGGAACTGGGCATCGTCACAGATGAGAAGTACCACGATGCCACAGTATCTTGCAAAACTGCCGCAGTCCACACAAAATGCGATTGGTTATGTAAGGAAGATTACTGGAACTTATAATGGAAACTCCAGTGGTGGAGATAACTCTGTAACAGGAGATAAGTGTTTCATTCTATCGGGCAAGGAAATCTTTGGTGGTAGTGGTGCGGGAAATGGGTTTAATGGTACGACAAATGAGGCAAATGCAACAGTTCAGTACCAATATTTTCAAAGAATAGCTACATCTACCGCAAGTAGAACTATCAATAGTAACTATCAATGGTGGTGGCTTCGTAGTCCTGATTATAATCAATATAATACATTTGGCTGTGTTGATAATGGTAGCGCCGCCTATCATCATACTCCAATGGCAGTATATAATGTATTTCCGGCCTTCTGCATTTATTAAATTTTCGTTTTTATTTAGCCTTGTCAAATTTCAATTATAAATTCTTTATCACTCAAACATGCTGAGAAAAGGAGAAACCTATGATTTTTGACAAGAAAAATGCTGCGGAGAATCCTCCGCAGGATCAGAAAAGAAAAATGCCATCCTGGTTTAAAGGCAAAGTGAAGATTGTAGCCATGATGGTTGTATTCGCCCTGCTTTGGGGACAGGTCCCGGTAGGAGCAACCGTTAATGACAATCTTTCGACCGTATTACAGAAGCTGATCGGTGCAAAGACAGATACAATAGCTGACAGTTACGATAATTCAAGCGTACATGCAAAACTAAATTACCTTGAGAAACAAACCGTTGCACTACAGTCCTCAGTAGAGCAGATCAAAGGGCAGAACAGCGCCTATTCTCTTTACTGTTTCATTCAGAGCGCAGATACCCGGTATGAAGGATGTGAGCTTACACTGACATCCGGATCCGGGAACCAGGTAGCAACCGGAAACCTGCACTTGGATAAGAAGCTGAATAAGTACGTTGCGAACATTTACAGTAACTTTAACGGAAACTGTACGCTGCAATACGGATCAGTAAAAGAGAGCATCGCCCTCGGTGCGACCGGACAGGAACATCAGTTAAAACCATATATCAGTGACCTTACGGTATGGATTGATAGTAACAACAGTGCCTATGCCGGCAGAAGCGTAGTCTTAAAAGACAGCGGCGGCGGTACGGTGCAGTCCGCTGAGTTAAAACTTGTAAATGGCCACTATGAGGCAACAATGACTGCTTATGCAAATGGTAACTACACCATTGCCTACCCATATGTGGCAAGCAGCAAGATCTTAAACCTTACCACCGGTGTTACCTTAAACGGATCAGCCAAGAGACAACAGCTGTTTGGCGACCTGCAGCAGATGACGATAGCAGACATTCAGGCATGTTGTAAAGCCGGCGCGATTACAAGCATTGCAAAAGTGGGTGATACATTTAGTGATGGTACCTATACATACACCATCATCGGTATTAACCAGGATAAACCATCTGATGCAAGCGGCAATGCATTAAGTAAGAGCCAGTATGGTGATGTACTTACAGTGATGCCATTAGGGGCACCAAAAGGAGCTACAAACGGTCAGCCGGTAACGATGAATGCCAGTGCGACTCCGTGGGGTGTAAATTATGCACAGATGAATTCCGGTGACACGAACTATGGAAGCTGGGCATCATCTAAGATGAGAAGTACCACGATGCCACAGTACCTTGCAAAACTTCCACAGGCTACGCAGAATGCCATTGGTTATGTACAGAAAGTAACTGGAACTTATAACGGAAATACCAGTGGTGGAAGCAATTCTGTTACAGGAGATAAATGCTTCCTGCTTTCCTGCAAAGAAATATTTGGTGGAAGTGGTGGCGGCAATGGATTAAACTGTACGACAAACGAAGCAAATGCAACGTTCCAGTACCAGTATTTCCAGAGCATTGCAACAACACCTGCAAGCCGGAACATTAACAGTTCAGCCAACCAGTGGTGGTGGCTCCGCAGCCCGGGCTGCGGCCACAGCCACTTTTTCTGCGGTGTCAACACGGGCAGCTCCGGCACTGACGACGCGATCGGCGGCGTAGGCGTTTTTGCCGCGTTCTGCATTTACTAATCCGTAGGATTAGCCAATCCCTAAATCCCGCTGCTGTATGCAGCGGGGTGACCGGGCAGCCACAACACTACAGCAGGAGAAAACCCAAAACATCCAGACCGGTAGAAAATCCGGGGGAATGGTGAAAGGAACAAAAAATGTCAGTAGACAAACTGCACAGGACAGAATCAAAATTCGGGGTGTATGACAGGGCACGGAGAATCCGGAAAATGGTAAATGATTTTCTGGACAGGGATTTCGGGATAAAGGTATGCAAAAGGGATATCAGGAATGCTGCTGTGGGGAAGTACCGGCGGTTAGAGGACGGAAGCACGGAATTTTACGTCCGGATGCCAAAACAAGCGGAAAAGCACAGCCGGATCGAAGATTATTATATTTTCATGCCCGTGAATGGGAGCACAAGCGAAAACGGGGAACTCATGGTCAGGGAAGTCCCGGAATGGAAACTGGAAAAATACCGGGATGAACTCTGGGAGAATGCAAAGCACATAGCAGAGGATGTCCGGAGGGCAAACAGTATCTATGCATATTATCCAACGGAATACTATGAGAGAAGAAAACTGCAGGATATGGCAGTGGCACACTGCTTTAACCTGCATGATTCCCTTCTTGAAGTTGCAGAAGATCTTCCGGTTACACTGGAAAAAGTGATGCCGGTCATTGACGAGGTGAAAAAAGAGATTTCTGCAATTAAGGATTGGAGAAAAGGTGAGAATGCGGTATTGCAGATCTGTATGGGACATGTGGAACAAAGAAAACGTGCTGCGGAAAAGAAAGCAGCAGAAGCCGCAAAACAGGAAGAATCAGGACAGGAAGAAAATACAGTGGATGGGGCAGTAACAGACAGCCAGGCCACGGAAGGAAACAAAAAGACAGGGAGGGAAATGGATGGAAAAGCAAACAGTGGATAACCCATACCAGAACCATATCCGGGCGCCGTCCCGGTTATGGACTGCCTGAACAGGCGGTGAAACAGGCATATGCCTGTTTCTTTGTAACCGGCAGGGAAAGGTGCGTTTAAAAACAGACGTCTGCGTATTCCATTGTGGTGGTGGCTCCGCAGCCCGGACTACAACAACAGCAACAATTTCTGCAATGTCAACACGGGCAGCTCCAACACTAACAACGCGAACAACGGCAAAGGCGTTTTTGCCGCGATTCTGGATCATGTAAACCAGAAGGGAACATGTAATGCAGAAGGGCACCTTTTCCGTTTCCATGGGGAATCCTATGGAATGAAACCAAATGCCACGACGGGAGGGACGGACGCTTTCGTGCATGCACACGGTCCAAGGACAATCCGTGCGTATCATGTCCCAAACCCTGTGCAGCCATGGTAAAGTCCTGGGTATACCTGCTGTGCGTGGCATATCAAAAATAGCAGAGGATTGGCAGTTTGGTACCAATGACTGGAAATGAGAAACGTAAAAAGAAAAGATACGCCAGGCGCGTAAGAAAAAGACAGAAAAAAAGAGATGAACAGGTAGGTGAGTATGACGACATAGAAAGGGTGATCCATCCGGATGCCCTGTTTGATGCTTTCCATGCATGCGAAAAAGGTGTGGCATGGAAGGCAAGTACACAGAAATGCCATTATAACCTTCTGTTTGAAATAAGCGGCTCATACGAGTCGCTTTCTTTGCGTAAAAGCATACAGAAGGGATTTTACTGTTTTAATCTCATGGAGCGCGGGAAATTAAGGGACATTGCAAGTGTGCATATATCCGAAAGATATGTGCAGCGGAGTCTCTGTGACAATGCCCTTGCGCCGGTGTGCACCCGCTCAATTTTATACTCAAACTGTGCCTCCATACGGGGAGCCGGGTTAAAAAGGTCCGAAGAGGTACTTATAAGGCAGCTGAGGAGATATTACAGGAAACACGGAAACAATGGATATATTGTGCTGTTTGATGCAAAAAGCTATTTCGACAGCATTCCGCATGAAAACATTATTGCAGATATCGCAAATTTGTTCTTTGATCCGGATATTATCCGGCTGTATCAGGAATTTATGGGAGCATTTGATTCCATCCATCCGGAATGCCAGAAGGGAAGGGGACTCGGGCTTGGAAGCCAGATATCCCAGATATCCGGGGTAATGGCTGCCAATCCAGTGGACCATTTCCTTACAGAAATTTTCTCCCTGGGATACGGGAACGGCCGGTTCATGGATGATAGTTCCATAATTGTAAAAGATAAGGCATCAGCGGTTCTTGCCATTAAAGTGGTGGACCTGCTATACAGGAGATACGGTCTTACACTTAATAAAAAGAAGACGAAAGCGGTACCGCTCAATCATCCATTTTCAATCCTGAAAAGGAAATTCATTGTAAGGGATTCCGGAAAAATTATCATGACACCGACTGCTGCCACGATAAAAAGGGAGAGGAAACGTCTGCGCCTGCATAAAAGATATTTGATGGAAAAACGAATGACAGCGGAAGAAATCAGGGAACAGTACATATCTTTCCGGAGACAGAACGAAAAATATAGCTGTGCAAAGGCTCTGTGGAGGCTGGATAAATACTATTGTTACCTGTTTTCGGGGAATGCTGATATGGTGCTTAAGAAAGAAGAAAAAAAGAAAAAGAGGAAAAAAGATAAGATGGAAACGAAAAAACAAATGCTTATGAAGCAATATCCGGAACATGTGATTATAATGATAGAAGGAATGTTTTATGTTGCACGGGGGACAAGTGCGCGCATCCTGTCAACTCTTACGGGATACAAGTTGAAATACATAGGGAATGGAAAGGTCCGTTGCGGGTTCCCTCCTCAGTCTATGAGCAGGGTCGAAAAGATGTTTGCACGGGCACATATCAACTACGTGATCTATTCGGGAGAACTCATGGAAGCACATGGAGAATTTCCGGACAATGCTTTCCGGTTATTTACTGACCGGGTGGACCCTGGCAGAATAAAAAAGGAAGAACCGCCTGTGATTCCGGTTCCAGGAGATAATAAGAATGTGCCATCCGTCCGGCCGGCCAACACAGAACCTGTTGACCCACTGATTGAGTTCCTTGAAAACCTTGAGATAGGAAAACATCCATTTTTTGGAGGATGTTCGGACACGCTTGATTTGGGGGATAAAGAGATCCAGAAGTATTTCCACGAAATCAAGATGAAATTAAAATCGAATCAAATGAATGAAAAATGGGGCTGGTGATCTAGCTATCACGACAGACAGGAATTTATTATAAATTCAAATTTTTTCATTCTGTTCTCCTTCTTGTGCTTTGATACTTGTTTTATATTCTAAAAGTAGAATAATATCAATAGAACCTTACTCAAAAATTAGAATATTTTTTAATTGACTTTTTACTATATATAAAGTATTATTATTTAATAAATCATATAAAAAGGAGTGGTGGAAGTGATAAGATACAAAACAGATATATTTACCTTATTAAAAGAACATGGGTATAATCAAACGCGCATACAACGTGAAAAGTTGTTGCCTGCTCAAACAGTGCAAAACATTAAAGCCGGAAAAAGCATAACATTAGAGACGTTAAATAAGATATGTATAATGTGCAAGTGTCAACCGGGCGATCTGGTGGAAGTGATTCCGACAGACGAGGAAATAATAAAATATTATTAAAAATGTGCTTGACAATATTCTAAAATTGGAGTATTATAATATCAGATCAAGAAAACAAGCACCGAAAGGAGTACGGATGTTGAAATTAGAGGGTTTGAAAAGCAAGCAGGAAAACGGAATAACCCTGTATTTTTACGCGGGGCTTGGCTGGGTAACGGAAGAACGGCTGAACCAGCCGGACGTTGCCAAGAACGAAGCAATCAAAGATTTTGATTGCAATCCGGAGAACAGTCACTGTTGTGCGGACTGCCCGCACGACCGAAATTTTTCGGATTGGCAAGATAGATTGCCGTGTGGTCAGTACCACTGCTGGGTTGACGTAACTTGCAGGAAGGAGAACGGAATATGATTAGATGGAAGGCAACGAGTGTGAATGGACTTGTGGAATATGAGCAGGAAGCGGAAAGTTTCAAGGAGCTTTTCGATGCGCTGGACGGAAGAGGAATAATTAGCGATCCTGATTTCCCCCTTTATGATACGGCACTCTTGGAAAAATACGGGAAATCATTTGATGATGCCGGTTTTAAAGACGAGAGTGGCGAACTTGATTATGAAAAAGTTGATAATTTCTTAGATGGAAAAGAGTTGTCCGATAAGGAGTTATACGAATTAATATGCTCCCGAAACGGGGAAGCATATTATCAAAAATTTATGAGAGAAACCGAAAACGGCATCGTTGAAATCGGGGAATCAGATTTTGATAAAACCGGCAAATACAAATATTAAAAATGCCGGTGGATAATCCACCGGCAACAGTCACGTAAATTTGAAGGTACTAAACCTAATCTTCCAAAACTTACGTGGTTAAGAATAGCATATAATAACTCAAAAGTCAAGAAAGAGACTTTTGATTGACGCAAAACAATACATGGTATCGTTATACTTAAATATCATTGAATGGTAGAGATGGATGAATATAAAAAGAAAATCCGCGTAGTTAATGACTATGATGTAGATGGAGTTGCATCTGGTCATATACTGTATTCTGCATTGAAGAGGTGTGGCGCTGATGTGTCAATCCGTGTCCCGGATCGTATTAAGGATGGATATGGATTAAATAGGAATATCATTGAAGAGGCACATACAGATGGGATCGACACGATCATTACCTGCGATAATGGTATTGCAGCGATTGAAGAAATCGCGTATGCCAAGGATCTTGGTATGACGGTAGTTGTCACAGATCACCACAGTATTCCATCGGAGAAATCCGATATTTGAAGAGTGAAGCAGATGCAATGCGGTGACGCCGAATGCGGCGGTTAATATACGGCTGACTTTGCAGTCGGAGCGTGAGGCAGTGATCCCAAGCGGTCGCGTAAAGCACTCACGGAAACCTATGTATAAAGGTGTAGTTGAGGCTTTGGAAGTCTATTAAATCACATAGGTACAAAGCACTTTGTGACCCTGTCAGGATCAACCCCATGCTTTGGAAGTCTATCAAATCGCATAGGTACAAAGCAAAATTTTTAAACACCAGCTTGATAAATAATCGAACGATAATATCGGAGGGAATAGATGGCTGAGAAAATGACAATGATTACTAAAAAATGTGTTCTGATTCCAGAAAGAAGCGATTCTTTGCTGTGGGAGAGAAGAGTGTATGATTTCACTGTTAAAGATTATGAACAGCGAATCAGTTTTTACGAAAGTCAACTTGAAAGCAAAAATAAGGAAGTTAAGCGGAATGCTAAAATTCGCCTCGAAATTTTAAACAAGGAATTAGATGCTTTTCTTGATAACCCCGAGATCACTCAGAAAGTAATCAATAATTATACATACGGACTCGTGCGCACTGCGATGAGCGAAGAAGCAGCAAGAAAGAATTATATCATCGAGTATGTTAAGTCAATACTCATTGCAGAACATGCATATGCTATGGACTTCAGGGATCGAAATAAACGCATCTCTCAGATTTTACAGTATGCATACCGAAAAAAAGGTTCCAGTAAGGGAAGTCTTTTTGATGAAACAGAAATTGGCAATATCCTTGGATCGTATGGAATAGGATTTAGTCAAATGCTTACACGTAAAATTCAGGATTGCTGCAATAAGGGCGCTTTAGAGGGCAGAGCTAGTTTCCCCTTCTATAAGGAAGATTCTCCGTTTACAGTAACAAAGGCAGCTATGGGGTTTTCACATGAATATGATTCCTACGAAGAACTGTGCGAGCATGTTAAGGACTGTAAACTCTATTTTGACTACGGCGGTAATGGAAAGCCACATATTGCCCGTTTTCAAATCGATTTAGGGCATGGACGTAATCGGGACAAGCTCATGGCAACACTTCTTAAGGTTTATTCCGGAGAATATGCGTATTGTGGAAGCAGTATCCAAATTTCAAAAAACAAGATTGTATTAAACCTATCCTTACAGATTCCGAAAGAGGAAAAGGACGAGTTGGATAAGGATACTGTTGTGGGAGTTGCCCTTGGATTAGTACAACCGGCGGTATGCGCCTTAAACAATGATCAATACGTCCGACTGCCAATCGGTGATGAGCGAGATCTGCTTGACAACAAACTTCAGATCCAAGAGCGAAGACGCCGGCTTCAGTCAGCATTGCGCGAAACTTCCGGCGGGCATGGGCGCAAGAAGAAAATGCAGGCGTTGAACCGTATAGCAAAAACTGAAAAGAATTTTACAGAAACATACTGCCATATGGTAAGTAAGAGAATCGTGGAGTTTGCATTGCAGAATAATGCAAAATACATCAATATGGAAAATCTATCTGGATATAATACAGATAAATTTATTTTGCGGAATTCATATGCCAGCAAAATCATAATGTACACGACATATAAAGCCGGACATTATGGAATCGAGGTTAGACTCGTCAATCCGTGTTTTAATGCGCAGGTGTGCAGCATTTGTGGCAATTGGACACCAGAACAGAAAATTTCGCGGACGGAATTTGTATGTGCTGATCCGGACTGTAAGAGCCATACAAATTATAAAAAAGGATTCACGGCGGATTTCAATCATGCGCGAAATGTAGCAATGTCCACTCTATTTATGGAAAACGGTTCTTTCTCAAAGAAATCTATGGATGAAGCGGCTGAATACTACGGTATTTCTGAAAAATATAAGGCATAATACAATTGGTTTAGATTATAAATCAGATGGATTGTATGTAAGTGATACAGGGGTAGTTGCTAATGTGCCACACGAGCCGAAAATAGAATAATATATTTTTTATACGGCTGACTTTGCAGCCGGAGCGTGAGGCAGTGATCCCAAGCGGTCGCGTAAAGCACTCACGGAAATCTATGTATAAAGGTGTAGTTGAGGCTTTGGAAGTCTATTAAATTCATGGGTACAAAGCGAAACTAGAATATATCAGAAAAGCAGCAAAGCTTTGGAAGTCTATTAAATTGCATGGGTACAAAGCTGGATTAGACAATATAAAAACAAAGGAGGAGCTTTGCAAGTCTATTAAATTACAGAACTTTCGAATGATACAGTGCGAACAATCAATGATTTTGCGGGAACAAGAATCCCATTGAACGAGAAAGGAAGTGTGGTTAATATGTGCAAAGCATGGAGAGATCAATTTGATTCAATTACAAGAAACCTTATCAAATATCAAATAGGTATTTGGTGAAAAAGGACGAGGGATTGCAGATTAAACTTTTCCATGACATTCTAAAAGGCTTAAAATATCGCGGTTATGATATGCTGGTAGTTGGGAAAGATATATTTATTCCTTTAAAAAAGGGAGAGTTCCCAGATCGGGAAATTATTGGAGCAGAAATTATTGCATTTGCGCTAAAAAACGGGCAGTCTGTTATCACGAACATGGACAGTATGACAAGATTTACGCCATGGTTAGAGTAACAAAGTAACTTTCGTGCAGCGGGCGACATTGATTTTGGAAATTAGCCCTACAACTTATTCTAATTTCATTGATTAAGATGGGAAAATTTAATATAAACCGGTGCAACCGGGATTTCGATCAGTTCAGTAAAAAGTCATGGTGCAGCCATGGCTTTTTCGTTGAAAAAATAATATTACATATTATAGATGACGGAAGTTAAAGATCTCAAAAGGTGTAAAAAATAATTTTTTGTAAAATTTCCAAAAAATTTTCAAATTTGAATACAAAACCCAACGATCACGGTATGTGAATCATTTTCAATGTAATATTTCATGTGTTCGCCAGGAACTAAGTGAATGAAAAATGGGACTGGTAATCTTATAAAATAAGGTTTATTATTATAAAAAGATGTTTGATTATGCACAATTTTGAGATAACCAAAAGAGATTAAACTTATTACAAAAACATTTTAAAAGGATAAAATTAAATGAAAATGAAAAAAAACGAATTTGAAACAATATGTAATTCTTTAGAAAGGGAATATCTCCCTGAAGATGGAAATAGGTTTCGTTATGCAAAAGATTATTTAAAAAAATATTCAGGCAATAATTATGATCGTTTAAAAAGTATACATGCGGAAGCAATGGACAAAATTGGGGATACATATGATAAATATTTATCTATGTTTTCTTTGATAGTATCAGTTCTTTCGTTTATTGTGGCTGCGCTTGCCCTTATAATAACTATTGTGCATGAGAAAGGTTTATTGATTGTGGTTGCCATTATAGTCTATCTCTTTTTTCTGTTAATTATTTCAGTTTTGTTCATGAAGTTTATAAATGTCAGTAGAAGTGTGAGCCACTGGCAAAAATATGTAGTGGAAGCTGTGGAGGACATCCTGGATGATATGAAGAATGAGAAGGATAATCGAAAGGAAGTTCATCTTCCAGACAATCTGTATGAAAAATTAGATAATCTCGAAACAAAAGTTGATCTTCCGGATCGGTTGTATAATCAGCTGGATTCTATAGAGAAAGCATCTTCTGAAAATCCGCTGAAAAAGATAATATCAAAAAAATAAATGCGTAAATAGCAAAAAGTGCCTCAAAAAAGGAGAGGCACTTTTTTTTAGAGATAGATACGGATATTTCGTATTCAAGTTTTGTAATTAAGCATCTTGCTTACCGATATTTGAATACAAAACCAATGATCACGGTGTGTGAATCATCTTCAATGTAATACTTCATGTGTTGACCGGAAACTGACAACTGGTTTTCTTCCACATAAAGCGCATTAAACTTATACTCATAATTTGTTATAACATCAGTATCTGATAATGCAAACCTAAAAGACAGTGTGGTGTTTTCAGGTTTTTCGGGCGTATAATCAACGGTTGCACTTAACATTTTCCCGTATGCGCGGTTTCCATTGTTGAAATTGAGTTCCACCTGCAGTTTTTTGCTAATAGCTTCTTCAACAGTTGCCAGAAACCATCCAAAATCCTTTGTGTTGGGAGGCATGGTCTGCTGCAATAACTTTGCTGTTTCTGGATTGTTTTCAATATTATAAATCATGTGTTACTCCTTTCATTTTGATGTTACATTTATCGACACAAAAATAAGAAATTTTTATATGAATTTACTAATTTATAAAAATTTTATATTTTTGTAAATTGGCTTGAAAATGAGTTTGTCTTTATGCTTGACAAAAATATGCGGTTTATGTTTATCATAAGCAGTGTCTGGAAGATCTTCTTCCTTATTATTATTTCTTCGGGGCGATTTGACACATGCCCCATTTATCCTGGCGGTTTATCCACCCCCTTGGGAAACCGCCAGTTCCACTAAAACATATCAGATCCTTTTTTATGGATCATACTTAAACTTCCACAACAAATTTTATGTGTTTCCACAAAGCTATTGACTTTTTATATTGGTTTATGCCTATAATGCTGATTTGAAAGAGAAATTTATGAAAATTAAATGAAAATTTAAAATTTATGGTCTTGCACAAATATGTTTGCTCAGAAAGGATTGAGTATGGAAAACATGGATTTGAATATCGAGGTAGTTGGGAAAACCAGGGCTTTTGCCATTGCATTATCGGTCGAGGTAAGAAAATTTTTCCAAAACCGAGTGTCAGATTTCTTTTTTTCTCTGCCATCTAATGAGGGAGAAGGGAAAATTAGCATTACTTTTAAGGCATATGATTTTTTTTGGATCAAATTGCGTTATAAGAATAAAAAACTAACCTGTGGAATTGAAATGGGGGACAAACTTCTATATTTATGTGAGTCAAAAGTTTCAAACACTGAAGAGTTGAATGGGATTTTTGAAATTCTTGAGATGCAATTGGAACTCCGGATTCCAGATAAGTTTCTAAAATCGAACCATTGGCTGAGATGGGAAAAGGTTTCCTATGATAACTTTGAAAATTATCACGAGGGGAAATGCGATTTTTCTTTGGAAGATTACATTTCATTGTGTCCAGCCTTCAATTTCCGGCACGATCACACAGAATAGTGGGCATTTTGCGGTCCATATGGAAAGATTATTGATTATCTTTATCCTCTTCTTCATGCTTAATTTCCACAATATCAGAAAGCTGGCATTTTAAGAGTTGACAAATTGTATCCAGAGTTTTAAGTGATACACTTTTCCCTTTTCGGATATTATCCAGGGTAGCAGATGACAATATTTTTTCCCGACGGATTCTACATGCGGAATATCCCATTTTACTTAGCTGATTCAGTACATCTTTATATACAAACATATTTTCTCCATTCATATAAGTTATTTCGTTTAAAATTTGTTTTAAATATAACACCGAAGTGATAAGACAACAATAGAAATGGAAAAAAATGGAAAAAATTATTTTAAAGGAAAGGAAATTAGAAATGGTCTGCACATTTAACATAAAAACGGCATTTATGCAGGAAATATTAAATGTAAAAAAGCTGACTTCCGGAGGCACCGGTGATACGTTGGCTACGATTTTGGCGATTATAGTAATTATATTTATTATTATTCGGTTTATAGATATAAGTTATAGAAAGAATATACTGGAGAAGGCTCTTGACTTATATATTCCGGAAACCCTTACTGAATGGGAAAATAGAAATATCCGTGTCGCCGGAAGGGATTCTCGCAAAAGGATGTTTTTCACAATTATACATGATGATTCGATAGATTCGGATCTTATCACATATATGTATCTGTATGCAATTGCTGCGAATCTCTACTTTGAAAAAAAGGGGTTGCGATATCGGGGAAGATGCACAGAATTGATACCGGAAGATGTCAAACATCTCCCGCTTGTTGAGGAACTCATGCAGAAAGATGCAGTTATATTTGATAAAATTCTGCAGAAAGAAAATCCTGAACTGGAAAAAGTCCCACATGTGTTCGTACATAAACATACGAGAAAAGGGAGAGAGAAAGATGAAAAACATAAGCGTAATTGAACCTTTTGGCATTATCATTTATGCATTTTGTCTTGTAATGCTGATAGTTTCTTATTTTAACAAAATAAGACAGGATACTCTATACAGGATTTTAACAATGATGTTCTCCGTTGGAGGAATAATAGGATTTGTTCTTATGATAATAGGAATTATTTATCCATTGATGGTTTAAATAAATGTTCTATTATTCTTTGGTATTGTGCATATGTGTGATATAAGTGTTTCATAAGAAAAAGAAAGAGGGAATAAAGTATGATGTTTTATTACAAAGACATAACGCAGGTGTGTACAGCATTTCTTCGGATGATAAATGCGGTATCTATGTGTGGCATGACTGCTGCAGTCGCACTAAGGGTTTTACGCAAACTTTGCCGGATCAGACATAAGGGGATTTCAGTTTTAAAAGGGGTTTGTGTCCTTTGTTTTGTTTTCTGGCTGGTTTCCATGTTTGGGGAAGTAATTTCTGTGCAGAAGGTTTTTCTGATCAAGGATATGCCATATGCTATGGGCATGGCATTAGCCGCGGTCATCACGTTTTTAATTATTAAAATTTTCGGCTCCAACTATAAAAGAATGAAAAGAGAAATCAAAAAATGCATCAAATTTATAAGATAAACGAAATGAATAGGACAGAAGCGGAGCTTGTGGAAAAAACACTGGACCAGATTCGAAAAGAAAAAGGTGCAGCGTACGGAGAATCGTTTAAAGTACGGTTTATTGATATTGAAATGCGTAGCCATCTTGGACGTCCGCACGTGCGTATGTGCATAGACGATCTTACTGCCAGTGGAAAAATTGATTTTATATCCAGCAAAGGAAGAGGAGGATGTACATGCTCCATGATAGGTCCACCCATCCCAAACAGTGGGTTTCCAGAGAAGAATATGGATATCCCATCATCGGAAAACGGAAAGAGATGTGCGACAGGAATGGAAATTCATAGATATTCGACGGTAAAGCAATCCGTTGCAGTGGCCAAGGCATCGGGAAAATATAAGTCTGTAAGGGATAGAATGAATGAAAAACTCGCTAACACCGATCAGGAGGTACATAGATATGGGAAATAACCATAATAATAAATTCCCTTTTTTTGAAGCTATTGTTCTTTTAGTCGGTATAATTGCTGTGACGATACTTGTGGGTTATTTGTTAAACATATATGGAATAAAAACTAAAATTTATCCATTTCATCCATTTCGGATGATTCCGTCAAAGGATCTTCCAAGACCGTGACCTTTTTTGCAACACGAATTCCAATTCGTAAATATAAAATTGATTTCTGTTAATACCTGATTTTATGGGCATTTAGATAAATTTACAACACGAATGTGATTAGAATAATACAAAAAAGTTATTTCGTGATGAGTAATTAGGAAGGATAAACAAAAGAAATGGAAAATTATGGAGATCTATATTGGAAGGGGTTTAAATTACCTGATGGCAAACAAAGGTGGCTGTGCACAAGCGATGCGGATCAGGTTAAAATATTAAAAGAAGATTGGTTTAACCAGCAGACAGAGTATGTAGTGATCCATAAGGGATGTGAGACTGCAGAATCCAGTACAACCCCCATATCTGGGATTGTATATATAATTACTGTTGTGTGTTCGGTCAGAAATTATTTTGGAGACAAAAGTGGACACCATTACAGAAACAGGGACTATGTTTACAAAGATGGAACATTGTATAAATTAGATCTCAATCAGGGTATTAAGGTAAAAAAATTCACAAAAGAGCTGAGAGGGATATTAAACAGCATCAGTTGAGATAAAAAAGAGAGGATGTTTATATATGAGTAAAAGAAAGATACCAACAACTCGTGCAACAGCTGAAGGAATAGGAGAAGTGCTAGAGACATTCAAGGAAAGTTTTGTTGAATACCAGGGTGAACAAAAGGTTTGTAATGATGTACAGGTAGCAGCAACATTCAACATCATTACCAACGGACAGTTGGTCGAAGATATGCAATAAAAAGGAGTAAATGCGATGGCTAAAATGATGTTTTTTAAATATTATATAGAATTATGTAAAAAAATAAATCGACGATATAAAGAGAGAAAAATATCCGATAACTCCAACACTCTGGAAGTTAACATTACAAGAGAATGCATCAAGGAATTTTTAGAAAATCCTCCAGAATTGGTGAAAAGGTGTGATAAACATATTCTTTTAGGGCTGCTGTATCTAACAGCGTTTCCATCTAAAAAGAAAGTAATAGCATCCGCACTTTGTTTTGTCACAGGATTTTACTTGGGTGGCATGGCTGTATTTATAGTAGGATATGATAGTCTTGCTAGTATTATCTTCGGATTATTGGCAATGTTGTTTCTTAGTATTTCATTTGGACTTGTTTGGATCAAGCAAAGTAGGTGGGGACTATATATTATTTTTGTGACAACTAATTTCTATAATTTTAAAGAAAAAAGCGATGTGGTCACATAAGTATCGAAAAATAATACATTTGGTAATGGTAACATCGAATGAACTGGACAAATATCTGAATGCGGTAACCTGCGAAAAATGTAAAGAATTAGGAGTCAAAAAGGGAAAATGAATCAAATTGAAAAGAAAGCTGCTGAATGGGATGGGGTTGTAGATGCCGTTCAAGATTCTTCCAGCAGACGAGAAAGGTTAGATAAACGACTCATATATTTACAGGATTATTTACAAAAGTACGATGATGTGAGTGAACAGATTTATAATAGTTTTAGCAAAGAAATTGCAGAAATAGAAGAAAAACTGGGAAAGCTTGGAGGTTGATACATATCCGCAACTTTTTTGGGTGTTTTGATATTTCTTAGCTGAAAAGATATTTCTGATTCCTTTAATTTTGATTTCCATTTAAAATTTGCAAATTGGAGAGTATAATATTGTTTTAAGGAGAGATTTTTATGTTAGTAAGACTTATACCGAAATTGGACAAATACGCTATGGATTCATCAATAGCGGTATATTTATTTTTACTTGTGATGGTGATGGTGGTTGCGAAATACATTCTTGAGCAAATGATGCTGCTAAAAAGATATGAAGCTTTTTGGGTATACCATTTCTTAAGTGTAATATTGCTGATAGGACTTGCATTAATTCAAGACGTGTTGATTGATTTATATATTGTGATCGACTTAGTTATTTGTATTTATTCAGGAATAACCGAATACAGACGGCATAAGAAATCGAGGAACTGAGAGGGGAAGTATGTTATTCAAAAGAATTTTTAAATCAAAAAAGCCTGTGAACAATATTGGAATTTCTTCATCGAAACAGTCAGTTCAGATTCCAAATATACATGAGATAGCCTTAAAAAGAGCATTTTTTGTTTATTATGATGATAAATTTTCCCACATACATCGTTATGCATGTGGTGAATCAGGGATAGATGAGGCTATTCATGATGCTATTAAAGGTATGGAAATTTCAAAAGAAGAGATCATTTCTGTTAAAAGCGAATTAATGGACATATTAGATGATATGGCTCTGCCGGAAAGAAATTTTTCATTTTTACGGGAATGGATCGGGGATGCATATGATCGAATTAATGACTTAACTCTGTGGATGAACAGATAATAAAAGATATGAGGAAACAAATACAAATACGTGATGAAGGAATGAAAGAATATGAGAATCATATGAAAGAACGAGAGGAATTTGTGATTATCTTATAAAATTTACAAATTGGAGAATACAATACTGTTTTAAGGAGATTTTTATGTTGGTAAAACTTATACCAGGATTAGAAAAATATGCTATGGATTCATCAAACGTAACGCTTTTACTTTTTGTAGTATTAGCGACAATTGTTATCAAGGATATTTTTGAGCAGAAAAAACTGTTGAAGGAGTATGAGGCTTTTTGGATATACCCTATTATAAGTGCTATATTGTTGATTGGCATTGCTCTAAGTCCGGATATAGTATCAGATTTATTTATGATACTTGAACTTTTCTATAGTGTAAAGATGGGGGCGCTCCAATACGAGCTGAATAAGAAATCGAGGAACAGAATGGGGTCATGTACGATTTATATACTCATATTGCCGGATAATACGGTAATTGTTGAAAAACCCATGTATGAAAATGAAATGCAGTTGTCAGGATGTATATTTTATAATCCAGAATCCAAGAAATATGAAACTTATGGGACTGTATCGGATAAAACAATTACGAATGTAAGAGATAATGAGCCAGAACTATATAAAAAGATAGTCAATAATGAGCCGGTTAATGCGCAGGATTGTCCTTTATCATGTGTATGGGAAAATAATATTCCAAAGGAACATGATGAGCTGCTGCAATACATAATCGAAGAGTGTGTTTATCTGTATTCAGATCAGCTTATAGAGTTTGGAGAGTACATGGATAAAGAGACAAATATTATTTTCCAACTTTACGGGAAAAGAAATGATGCAGTCAGCATAACACTTGATGAGTATTTTTCCGCATTACCGATAAATGAAATTATAGACAAGATTAAGGCAGAGTTGGATAAACAGTCCTCAGAGAAAGACGCATAGGTTATAAAATAAATTGGAACATATATAAGAACATAAAATTCAATACTAACAGACCATTTAAATAAACTATGAATGTTAGTATAGCTGCTAGTGAAAAAACATTTTGTTTGTTTTACAAATTTTTTACGGAAAGTGCCGGAGAAGATAGTATTTTATGGAGTTGATGGAGTGGTGGTCAATATGTTGAACGAGTTTGGTGTTGGAGGATATAGAGGATTAAAGGATTTAGAATTAAATGACTTAAAGAAAGTAAATATTTTTATCGGATCCAATAATTGTGGCAAGACATCTATTTTGGAAGCAATTATTTTATCAGGTTTGTTTGATGATCTGGGATTACTGTTGGATGCGTTAGTATCAAGATACCATGGGTTTTCAATGGATTTGTTAGAGTCACTTTTCCCAATTGATTTTGATGATCCTATTATTTGTTTGAAATCCAGATGGAATGGAGATGAGGAGATTCTGCATACGCATTTGACATTTGATCAGGAACAGGTTATTGATAAAAAAGAACCTGGAGTGATAAATGAATCTCTTTCGTTATTTTTTAACTATTCATATGGAAAAGAAAATTCTAATGATACATTGAAGGGAAACTTTAAAATTCGACTTGAAGAGACAGGTGATAATTTCAGGGTTGGAATAGGAGAGTCGGAAAAAAATACACTTAAAATGAAAATTCCATGTAAGTTTATCTCTTTTTCAAGATTTGATAACTCAAACCGGTTTTTAAAGGATCTGGACAATATTCTGGATAATAATTTAAGACAACAATTGATAGAAATTTTGCAGATTTTTGATCCGGGTATCACGAATTTCGAATTAATTGGAACAAATCGTATTATCAAATTATTTAAAGAAGAAAATAAGAAGCCATTGACATTATATGATTATGGCAATGGAATGTATAAGGCTTTTTATATTGGAATGTCAGCATTATTGGCGAAAAATGGTATCTTGCTAATTGATGAGGTGGAAGCGGGAATACACAATAAAGCTCTTCGAAATTTTATTTCAACACTTATGCAGGCTTGTGAAAAAAATAATGTGCAGTTATTTATGACAACACATAGTTTGGAAGCGATAGATGTGTTATTGGAAGATTGTAAGGAGCATTTGGATGATACTGCGATCTATCATATCCGTAAAGGCGAAGATAAAACTATTGCTAAGAGATATGGCGGAAATAAACTGTTGAATTTGAGGAATGAGATAGGGTTTGATGTACGATGAATATCAAAATATAATATGTTCTGATAGCTGATGGCACTGCGAACGTGCAATGAAGAAGTACAATATTTTTTGGCAGTTCTTAATATTTTTGCAATGGGTTTCTTTGCTTATTGTGTATTTGTAGAGATAGCCTCGATCCGGTAAATGTAAATTTGTGGAGGAAAGCAGAGTGGAAGTCATTATTTCATATGTTGGGAAAAAATACAGAGAAGGGAGACATTTATCCGTAAGGGAACTTGCGAAGAGAGCTACAATTGCACCATCAACGATCTCCAAATGGGAAAATGGGCATGCGGTTCCGGATCTGCGTCAGCTTGTAGTTGTTTCAAAGGAACTTGGAGTTAGATTTTCTGATCTTATCTCCGTAAAAGCTGGTTAAATAAATAATATATGCTATACTTATTGTATTATAAATCACAGGAGGATAAAACGATGAAGAAAGAAACAGGAGTTTTAACACGGCGACAGGAAGCTTTGATGAATTTCTTGTGGGAAATAGATACTCCACTTACGGCAAATGAAATGGCAGGAAAGTTAAAAGACGAGGGCTGGAGCGCGGTTACACTTTTTAAAACAGTCCAGGCACTGGATGCGGAAGGATATCTTATGGTTACCGGAATTGTAAGCACAGGAAAAACATATGCAAGGAAGATGGCTCCTTCAATGTCTAAGGCTCAGTATTATGGTTCTCTTCTTGAAAAGAGAAATATTAAAACTGAGGATATCCCGGAAATTGTTTCCTTTATCATTGGAAAAGGTAAGGACGATGAAGAGGAAAAATTAGCAGCAGTCAGAGATGTGTTAGAAAAAGTGCTGGCATCTATGTAGCAGAAGATGGAGAAAACTACACTAGAGTATTCCAATCCGGTAATGGAAAATTATGTTGTCGAAGGACAACTTGATATTTTCGATTTTATTTCAGATCCGGAAAAAGAAAAAGGAAGTGAACCAGATGAACACAGTAATTAAAGGAACGAAATCAATCACTGAATTCAAACGGAAAAAGTCAGAACTTACATCCATGGCCGAAAAACATTACGCAGATCACGTTGAAATATCTGAAACATGGACGCATGGGGAGCCGGTAAAAACATGGTACGGCGAATACCCGTGGTCGATATTTATCGAATATCGGGATGGATCAGTATTTTGTTACCCGGAAGCTATTTCTAAGACGAGAAAAGAAGTGTAAAACATCTTAAATCGGGATATTACACACGATATTTCCCCAGCTTTTTATTATGGTAAATAACATTCAAATTGAGTAAAACCGCCGCCGGTAGTGATCCAGCGAGCATTTCTCTGCGGCGGCTATTGCTCGATGATTTCAAAGCATTTTTGTATTTCTTCTAGGCTGTGGCAGCATTCCCCGCCGGGATAACGATATATAGCCATATAATCGCCACCGCCTAGAGGTTGCATATCTTTCAAATATGCTCTATATCCTCCGTTTCCTTTTATAATCTTTGAGTATCCGTCTTTCCTCATTTTTTCGATTCTTGTCATGTCCTTATTCCTCCATATTTTCAAAATTTTCCGGTCATTCCGGTAAAAGCAAGCCGGGGAATTGAACCCCGGAAAAGCCACTGAATTATAAAATCGTGCGCACCTCGTTGTAATCTGCATCAAGCTCTATCAGATTAAATAGATCATGCTCATCTCCTAACTCAAAATACTGCTTGATAGCATCCTCTTCGCTATTGGCTAAAATCATTTCAAAATTATCGTCTTCGATCTCTGCTGCGTACCACTTCATATTATCAACCATCCTTTCATCGTGTGCCCTGTCTCATCAGTGCAGGTGGGGCAGTTCCTACAGACCGCCAGAAGTGGCGGTTTCGACTATTTTCTTGAATAAAATTCTTTCGATGCATCATTTGACCAGTTCGGCATAATGTTTTTAAAATCTTCACCATAGATAAATTTTAATGTTTCGCAAAAAGTTTCATACCGGGCTTTTTCGGTGCTTTCAAAAATGCTTTTTTCAAATGAATCATTTTCTAAACAATCTATATATAAATCTTTATAATATTCTTTGCATTCGCTTAAATTTTTCATATTTTCCCTTTCTGGTCTGTCATCATCAGAGCCGCGGCGACCGTCCCGCAGTTGACGCTCCGATCTGGAGCGTTTCGGCTAATTAAGGCTATTTAATTCAATGCATTTTCTATTACAATCCTCGATTGATCCGGTAAATACGATTTTGCCGTTTCCGTTGATTTTTTCGACAACGCAAAAACCAAAATAATCGTTGTAAGTGATGTAATATTCTTCCATGTTCTATACCTCCTCAATATATATTCTTTCTTCTGATCCGGTTTCTTCATCCTCATAGATTCCGTTGAAATCATCAAACCATCTTTCGGCTGCGTTGTGGTTGTATGTCTCTCCGCCAAGAAGAATGCGTCCGGTTTTCGTTACAAGTCTGTATTTCTTTTCCATGTTGTTTCCTCCGTTTCCTGCGCTTCATTTGATACTTGTATTATACAGAAATTAAGCACTAAAGTGTATAGGAAAAACATACAAAGTTAAGCACTAATATTATATTAGAAATTGTGCATTATTATTAAGCACTAATTAAGTATTGACAATTAAGCACTAACTATATATAATGTAAGAAAAATACGGAGGTGTAGAAAGATGGACGAAAACACAAAAGCAGAAAAGAACAGGCAAGCGGTAAAGAAATGTATGAGAAACAAAGACAGAATAAACATTATATTGCCGCTTGGAACAATAGAAAGAATCAACTCATACGGACTAAAGACAAGCGCATTTGCTAGGGAGTTAATTCTTGCGGAACTCGATAAAATGGATAGAATGAAAAAATAATGAATTAAGCACTAATTAGGTATTGACAATTAAGCACTAATTATATATAATGTAATCAGATCAAAGAAATAGAGCAAAGGCGAAAGCCAGGAAAGGGGAACGGCATATGAAGATCAAAGGAATCGGAACAATCAGAAAAGAAGATGCAATGAGCATCCTAACAAGAGAGGGAAGAAAAGCAGTAAAGAGTGGAGATATTACACTGGAAGAGCTTGGCGATATGTACAAGCTCGAAATGGTCAAGAGATCATCCAAGATCGGACGGAATAGCGATACATTCCGGGAATCGTATAAGTGGATTCCGGAAGATTTGAAAGAAGAGTTGGCACCAGAACAGCTTGGGAAACTCGTAGATAGCTTTTATGAGTGCTACGGAGCAGGGAAGAATTTTGGTGAACAATAAATAGATGAAGAAAGGATGAATAATCATGGAAATCAGCAAAAATTTAAATAGAGAAGAAATTGAAAAGAAAGCAAATAGCTTTATGAGAGGCGTAGATAATCATAAAATATGGGGATCGCATTATATTGTACTCATGAATTGGACTGAATACAATGTAAAAGAAAAAAAGCATGAATACCTTGGAGTGGATCTGAGGCTGATTCCATATGATTATTCTGGCGGTGAATATGAATATATCATTGGAGCTGAAACATTTGATAAAAATAGATACAGCGACAAGTCAGGAAATTATTACGACAAAAGCGATGTTATAGATATGATTGTAAACGCGATTATGAAAGATTTTGAAGAATACAAGAAATTTGCAAGAAATAGGGGGGAATAAAATTCCCCCTGCGGCGCGAAATACCTCATAAAGTGAGTATTTCAAAACATCTCATGTTACGGTTTAAGTGCGCCGCAAAAGTATAATAGCACAGTTGACTTGTGGAGTCAACAAGAGCATATGGGAGGAAACATGAAAAGAAATGATTTCAAAAAGATTATAAAAATTAGAAGCCAATGGCAATTTACAGGAGATAATTATAAGTTGCCAAGCGGTGAGCCGATTTCCGTATATGTTAGAAAATTGGTTGAATCGCAGATGAATGTTGATAGCTTGGCAATATTGAAAAATGGGGATTTGTCTTTTGCGACCGGAGGAAAGTGGAACGACATAACAAAAGCGTTTGAAAGTTATGTACTAATGCCAGCGTTTCAGGAAAATGAGACTTGCGAGTTTGACGAAATGGAAAAACGTATTGACGCCTTGGTTTACGAGCTGGTACAGAAGCAATAAGAAAGAGAGAGAAAATACCATGAAAGGGATATTTTGCAATAGAATATATTTAGATAACGAAAGTTATGACGAAAATGGAAATATAGAATATTACAAGATAGAGGAAGAAAGTGAGTATCTTGAATTTTCTGAAGAATGGGTTAAAAATGGCACAGAAGAAGAAATTAAATCTTTCGTAGAGAATATGTTAGACAACTCTTTGCAAACAAGCAGCAAAGAAGAAGCCGGTTATTCTTGGAAAGCAGACGGAAATTATAGCCTAGATTCAAATAAATTAGAACAAAATTATATAGTTCTGTTTAAAAATAACATTCCAATTGACAAGTAAGAAAATGCATTGTAGTATAATAAAGCACCTTGTAAAAGGTGGGAATAGAAACAGGATTATTATTTATCCAGTGCTTAATGGCACAGAAAGAGAGTGGGAAAGACTAAAAATCTGCCCCACTCTTTTTCTGTCACTGAGAATATAATTATTTCAATCCTTGTATCTGGGGAATTGCTCCAGATACCACGCGCAGAGCATCCACTGCACGCGACACAAAACATAAATTAAATGTTTTGCTTTTACTAAAAAGACTATTGTTTCAATCCGTGGTCGCCGGGATCGCTGGCGGCACCACATCGGCAAGCATCCATGCCGTGTGACATATCTATAGTCTATCATAAGATCGGGCAAAATGTAAGTAAATATTTAACAAAGGGCAACTTTTCTGGCTGCCTTTTCTTTTTGCCATGTCCAAAATCAACAACGCATCCGGGCATATCTTACAAAATCTCCGAAAAACCGTAAACAAACCGTAAAACTTTTCTTAAATTTTTATAAACAAGGCTAGGTTCATTAGGTCTTTGACAAGTCCAAAAATGATAGAATAGTATCAGTTTTTACAAAAAATCGTCTGACAATCGTATGACATAACACGACACAATCGTCTGACGTCGCTGTTTCAGATAAAGAAGAAGATAAAGAGAAAGAAAATATAAAAGAGAATTCGCTGTCGACCGATTCCGGAGAATTGTTTGATTTTGAAGATGTTTGGAAAAAGACTTTTCATAGGCACAAAAGCCCAGTGTCATAACCTTGTTTGCCCACTAAGGAGATGCTGTCTTTCCTGTTCTGTAGTCCGATATTCGATTGTCCATGTATGTCGGCTATAATTGTAACACAGAAAAAATTCCTGTTCCTGACCATATACAGCAGACACACAGAGAAAGTTCTTTCCAATTAAATTGGAATCAGGACTTTCTCTTTTTATGCGAAGATTTCTGATGGTAATAAGTTCACCATCAGAGTTTTTAAAACGGAACCATTGTGGATGAATTGTTCCATCGGTATCGGTTATGCTGGCAACCTGTGCCGGGAAACTTGTATTTTCATTCTGCATATCTGGATCTCCAATCGTCATTAGTGGTTAATATGGCGGTAATTAAGTATCTGCAGGCTTAATTTTTTTAATATCATTCATAGTATAGCACATCATAATAAAAAATAGACAAATATTGCAGACAGAAATTTGAATATAAAATGGCAGCAGTTTTATTTGTTGTGTCATAAATTAAATATTGAGATTTTTTAAAGAATGAAATATAATGAAAAAAGGTAATCACATAGAAAATGAAGCACGGGGTTCATATGTATGGGTAGAAAAACAAAACAGGACATCATCGACAGACAGAAAAAACAACTGGAGACTTATGAAGAGGCAATTGAAAGGCTGCAGAAAAACTATCATGAGGTTTTGCAGAAGGAAGATGATGATTTCAGAAGAAGTCCTTATTTCGTTCAGATGGAAGAAAAAATGAAATTCTGGGAAAATATAGGTAATCTGAGTGAATCTTTTGTATCTGATGCTGAAAAACGTCGTCTTAAAATGGACGATTATGTGAAGCAGATTTATAAGGATAATGAGCGGCTTACATCTGAAAATGCCGACATGGAGTATTTTGTGGGGATTACGGAAAATTATCACAGTGCTGAAGAATGGATGCATGTTCAGGAAGAGATTAGGCAGCTGAAAGCAAAACTTGCCCAGATGCAATTTTCCATTGATGCAAGAGATAATGAAATTTCGAGGCTGCTTAAGCAGGTGGGAATGTATGCACACAAAACTGAAAACGTTCACAATGCGCGTGGTGCAGGTCGAAAAAAAATGGATAAGGCCATGCAGGCGCAGATAAAGCAGTTTATGGATCTTTGTGGAAAAGGATATAGTGAAAAGCAGATCATGGACGCCATGGAGATCAGCAGATCGACTTATTTTCGGTATAAGAAGATATGCAGCAATAAAAATATAAGCGTAATAAATAATAGTGAGGGGTAAAAGGAAAAATAAAAACGCATCAATTCGATCATGCGATTGAGAAATATCACTGGATAAAGACAATGCTTACTTATAGATGCCCGGAAAGAGAAGATGTAGCGATAAATGCATATGACCAGCTTGCGGGAACTCAGGTATGGTCGTCGGATGAGGATTTTTTAAGTAATCTTACATTGCTTGGCAAATTGCAGCTGCTGGACCGACTGCTGCCGGAAGATATGTCAGGATGTGAGATAATTGAAGAAGATGGAAAAATAACAGTCAGGGAGAAAAATCATACTCTTACCTGTGATTACTCGTGGATTACTCGTGCGATAAATACATAGAAAATTAAAGAAATTCAAACAGCATTCGGACATATCATACTCCGGATGCTGTTTTTATCCATTTTCTGCCCCACGCGCAGGCTGGATAATTTCAGAACACCGGTAATTATACGGATAAGAGTAAAAAATATTGACAAACACTACTTTATAGTAGTATAATTAAACAAAATTTAAAGAAAGGGGGCACAAAAATGGCTCTGATACAATTATCTGATTGGGCGAGAAGTCTGGGGAAAGATCCTGTGCTGGCTCGCCAGAAAGCATTGAGAGGAACAGTACCGGCAGTTAAAGTAGGGCGAGACTGGATGATAGAAGAAAGTATTCCATGGGATGCCAGGGCATTATCTGTTGTAAAAGTTCATGTGGCAAATACATTCTTCACTATGGCATACGCAGGAAAAGAATTCATTGGCATAAAAAACAAAGAAAGGGATGAAATTGAGCAGATTTCAGATTTTATTGCCGAACGCATGAAATGTAACGTTATAAAGGTAAAATGTGATTTGTATAATCCAGATGATCTGAATCGGTTGGGAGATGAATTACGCAGACACTACGAGGCAGTTAACCTCTCTTATCTTGATGAGCCGGTCATGCAGGGGGTTGACAATCAGGGGCTTATTTTTGAAGGGGAATTTCTGCATTATAACCGTGTTGTCAGAGTTTTTTCAAAAGATTCCAGATCTTTTACTGACTTGCTCCGGAAAAACAATATTATATATGAAGAGATACCTATTGTAAATCCCTATGTTATTAGATTTTTTTATGCCGACAAAATGGTTTATGCATGTTACTCGTCTCTTTTTCCCGGACGTTTCATCTATTTTACAGATGTGTATCCGGCCGACGGGGACTGGATGCGCTTGATGGTGGATGTAAGAGATCAGAACATGTCTGGCAAAGAGCCTGTGAAAATGCCATCAAAAGCAGGTGTGATCGTTAAAGAGGCTTACAAAATGATGAGGAAATATATTCCGGCCGGCGAGAATGAAGGAGGCAGCAGTTCAAAGAAACCACTCACGGAAAAGGAAATGAGCCTTATGAAAGATATGATATATAACATGAACTACAGTATTGAAGATCTGACGAAGATGGATCATCATGATGTGGATGAAGCGTTTCTCGATAAAATCCTGAACTGCGAATATTTTATTTGATGCCATCTGTAAATTGAAATAGCTGCTGACAGGAGCCCATTTTTAAAAACGGGCTGGGTGAGATGGGTACCGTAAATAAGTCGGCAAGTTTTGAATTATGCATAACAAAAAAGAAAATGTCCTGTTCTGCTAGGCATTTGAGTCTAAAAGGAGAGAAAAAGAGAGAAAACGACATATTATGAAGAACTGTCGGTAGTAGATTATATTTAAAATCAAGGCAGGGGACAGCTACTGACGTTTAATGATTTTGAAAAAACGGGAAGGATAGTATCCGGACCGTTTTTTTGTACCTGTGTTTAGGTATCGGTAAGACCAAATGATATTATGAAGATATCCGGCTTAAGATTCTGTACGGGAAACCATGTGCCTATCGTCTGATCAGCAGGATGGCAGCAGTATACTCCAGGTTGTCTTACGGACCGCTAACTGATCTGCACGCGAAGACGCGGAAGCTTCCAGCTTAGTTTTTTGTGATACCAAAATAAAACAGAGACTCTTCACTACGGAAACTTGTGTTTTGCTTTTACAGGGAAACCGAAATAACATATTTGATAAGCGAGATAATGTCTATCTACATGATTTAAGAAATGATACAGATAATGGTGTCAGGCGGGGTGTATTATATTTCTATAATACATCCCGCGACGTAAAGCTGATCGGAAAAGATGTATCCTTTTATTACATAAAATAAATTAAATATTACATTTGACTTAAAAAGTTGTAATGCAATCTTGCAAATCATTCTTCGATATGGTATATGTAAAATACAACTTTTAATGCATCAAAAGAGAAATACCAGCAGATCCACAAAGGGATCCGGATATGGCATATTGCAGAAGGAAGAATAAACAGGAACAGGATTATGTAAAATGCGGCAGGAGAAAATCAAATGATAAAAATTACGGAAAATTTCATAAAGGAACTGGAAATATATAAAGAAATCAATCTTCACAGCAATATGGGATGGACAGTTACACCAGGTGATCAGGAGCAGAGCACTGCTGCCGGTTTGGAATCCATTGGAAAACAGCCGTTTGAACTGCATCTGGAAAAACCAGCACCAGGGAAAACGTTTTGTTTTTTGAAAACTTCGGGTGAAATCCGTGGGATAGAAAAATATCTCCGGGAAAAAGAAGAAAGAAATTACCGGGGAAAGGTCTGTCCGGTACCGGGCAGCCGGAACAGGGATGCTCTTAATGGGAATGAGGGTTTAAGTGAGGCCGTGATGGCGGAGCTCCGATGGAAGGCGGCATATGATACTTATATTTTTGTTGCGGAGCAGATCATTGACTATATCAAAAATAATTTTCAAATGAATGAAAGGAAAATTGCTGTCTATATGAAAAACGAACTTCTGATTGCAGAGGAAGATGATAATGCGTCCTGTGAGGATCAGCCGGCAGCAGTTTTCAGACAAGTCCGGAGTATACTTGCCTGTCGCTGTGGAGAAAACAGGGATGTGGCAGTGGATGCGTATAACAAATTGGTAGGGACAAAGCTGGCATCATTCGGGTCGGATACGCTAAACAGTCTTGTGCTGCTTGGAAAACTGATATTGTTGGATGAACTGATAGGGGATACACCACCTGACTGTTTCAAAACCAGCCAGGGTGTTACCAGCGTCACACATCGTGGGAAAACGTATATATGGGACTACACCGGGGGAAAGATCATAGAGAAAGAAATATAGACGTTTCAGCATATTCTGCAGCAGGATAAAACTTTGGCATAAAAAAGAAACAGTCTTTTGTATATTGTATACACATATCTGCGCCGGAAGTTGTTTTGCGGCAACTGCTGCACTTACCGATACAGTGATTTATGTCACTTTACTTCTGGTGACTCTTGATTAGATATATCCTTTCCCTTCCATACCGGACAATGTGCCGGATCCTGATATGTCTTATGTGTTGGAACTATGGCGTTTATATACTTGTTGTGATAGAAAATAAATTTAAATAAAAATATAGTATGTAATAAAAATGCATAAAACTTTACATTCCCATAAAACAATGATTGAAAAGTGAAGAAGAGACAGAGAGTATAAGGGAGAATATATAAGATAGGGGCATTCATTGGTATACGATGAATGTGCCAGGAAAATATGTTCGAAGATCTGTTGAGCTGGTGGTGAATTTATGATAAAATATCTATGAAGCCACAACAGGGGCGGCAGCTTCCCGACCGATATACAATGGAAGGGAGGTGCGTGATCATGACTACATATGAAATTATTATGGTGTTCCTTGGGATTATTAGTTTACTTATATGCTTTGGACAGTTACTGATTGCGTTGCTCACCTTTCTCGATAATAAGAGAAACAAGAAGCGCAAAAAATAATGCCTACCCTGCGGCCAACAAGGTAGGCGGTGTTCGTTGAACACATAGAAACGTTGTTGGGAAGCTCCACCTTTGGAGTGATGCTTCACCGAGTGTCTGTTAGCAGCAGGCACTCTTTTTATGTATTTATCATATCATTCCACGGTTGTTTTGTCAACTTGACAGGATATATGGAAAATGCGTTGTATATTGTATACACTAATCGAAACGAGGTCTCCGCTGCGCTCCAACGTGATCCATGTGAGAGATTTTGTCCTTTTATTTACTTATTTACATGCTGGCCATATATTGGAGTTCCCGTGGTTGGAGATGCATAGCCTTAATATCTGGCTATATCTGTCGTTTCTATGATGATAAAGATGTAAAGATTTTAAAAATGATATACATTAAAAACAATAAGGAAAATACGAAAGAAAAATAATGGAAAATGATACAGATGGTGTAATACGATAAGAGAAGGTGCCCTGGAAGAACTCTACAATAAAACCACCTCTGCAAAATGAACAGAGCTCATAAATGTAGGTGGGTGGTATATGGTCTGTCCTGTTTTTCATTTTATCTAGGGAAATCTCATGAAGGTAAAGGTAAAAGTAAAAAGCAGCAGTGCTTATGACTGCTGCCGTAAGAATATTTATATTTTCCGGATTATCCGGGGAACCGGTATGTGGTATATAGGGATTCCCATAAAAAAAGGAGTATTAAAGGTTAAGGGGAAGATTGGTCCGTTTCCCGCTCCGGTTAATCTCAAACAGGCCGGCAGAATTTTCAAACATACTGTATGTGCAGAATACAACCCGCAGGGGAAGATCATGTTTTAGAGATTTTCCTTCACGTCTGGTTTTGCCAGTTCCTTGATCCGATGAGAGAGGAGAGGAGGAGGGAGAGATATTCTGGCCGTTTCCCGTTGCTTCATCCGAAGGATATGAGGTTTCGTCCACACGGATGTAATACTTACATTTTGCCAGCTTCTTAAGTGTTTCTGTGTCTGTATCCGAAAGCAGGCAGATAAGATATCCTTTGCCGCCATTCCAGCTCATGTAATCAAGGTATCCTTTTACGCGATCATATCCACCGAAGTCATCAGAGATATTTTCAACGAAAGCATTCGTCCCATCTTCCCATGTAAGTCGGTTCCGGAAAGAGAGTGAAAGTTTTGGATCATCCTGGTAGCTGGAATACACCGGGACATCTTCCCGGCTGTTCTCCATGGGGAAATAATTGATCGCAAAGCCACGCATAATCTCCGGGAGATCAAAACATACATTTGGCATGAGATAAGGAACTACGGAACCAAGGTCTCGGTTCGGGGCTGTACAGACAGAAAAGCCCGCCTTAAACATCTTATGCAGATCCGGGATGCCGTCAATTGCGTGTTCTATGGTCTCCCTGCGGGCAATATAGCGTTTTGCATGGAGACGATTTCCTGCCACGGTCTGAGGGTTTGCGTCCGGGGAGCCGGAAAGCCTTCTCATTTCCCATACATAGGAGAGATATTCCCCGATGGTAAGATCACTGGACTGCTTGGCGAGTTCTAAGAGATGTGATGCGAGGTTCTCATAATACAATGGGTATTCTTCACACTCACGGGAAACCGCTGAACACAGATCGGCCACGTCAGAAAGAGTGGCTTCCCTCCAGGCTGAGCCATATTTTGTAATGCATATTCCGGGTACCGCTATCATGGCATCCCGTTCCCTCCATGCGCTTCTTTTAAGTTCAGGCATGGGTTTATTACTTTGAAAACGATTAAACCGGCCGCGGGCGGAACTTCCGGGCACCTGTCTGCCTGACGGGAAACCATAACCACTATCTGTACTGCTATCTATATTACTATCACTACTGCTGCCCGTAGCAGTGGGTTCCCTGTATGGTTTCTTAAGGCTCTTAAGGTCGCTTTTGGTGAGTTTTGTCTGCAGGGTAAACAACAGGGTATGTAATGCCGGATGCTTTGCGTGGCTGGCAGCAGTGTTCATGTAAGCATTCAATTTGCCAGAGATAACATTCAGCCGCTGTGTTGACATATCCTGTTCAATATAGGTATAGCATGTTTGATCTGGGTATGCGGCCATGCCTGGCACCCACATATTGTCAGGAACGTCTACAGCATCTGCCCCTACCCGGCAGTGGTTTTTCCCATCTGTGTTCCCACTGCTGCCCGGGGAGCCGGTATCTGTATTCCTGTCATGTCCCTGAGAGCTTTCCGGCTCTTTTTCTTTCGAGTTATTTCTCTCTGAATCTTCCTCGTTCGTATTCTCAGAAGAGATCCGCGCCCTGGAAATCTGCGGGACCCCGTCCGTGATGCTTGATCTGGTAAAAAGCGCATCAGAGAAAAAGACGGTACCCTCATGCAGACGGTTTGACTGCAGTGCAAGGATTTTCTCATGCAGATCGAGCACAATCCCGTCAGGTCCCATGCCAACTTCAGATTGAAAATGAAAACGGGTATCCTTCACGCTTGACAGCATAAAAGCGTGGAGATCACGCGCGGCAACAAAGTGGGATATATTGGTAGGGGCAGTGAAGCTGTCAAATCTCTTTCTGATTTCGTGAACGGCATTCTTATCAATATGTTTACCAACTACCGGGGTGCCAGACAATGCATTAAGCCGCTGTTCTACAAAGTCCGCTCCTTTTTGGGTAAGAAAGTAAACGTTTTGGTTTTCTCCAGGCTGGATGCTCTTATCCACCTCAAGCACATCCTCTCTCACAAGCCGGTTTAAAAACACAAGCTCACATTCGGGCTTTGCTGCGGGGGTGATTCCTGTGGCACACAGCTGCTGGACCGTGATCCCATAATAATACATGCAGTATGACAATACACATATCTGCTTTGATTTCCTGCAATGCAGATCAAATTCGGGATCGCAGAACATCATGTGAAGCATGTGCTCATAGGAATAGTGGCAGCGCTCCAGATAATAGGCTTTCTCTTTGGCATTCTGCTGTGTTTTCCGGGGAGCCGTTCTTCTTATTCGCTTTGAACTCATAGTGGGCATTATCCTCCTTATTTTCCTTCTGGGTTTCATATCCGGATGATAGGCTTAAACCGATAGGAAAAGTCAAGCAGGATAGGGAATTTCCGGGGAGCCGTAATAAATATATTTTCTTGGGGTTAGTTAGGAAAAATTAAAGGCTTTCCTCTGTGTACCGGGCTAACCAATGCATGGGGTGTAACAAGAGAATGTAATCTATTGTCTCGCCTCGTTTTTCCTATTTCCTTGATCTGACTTACAATACATCCATATAGAATAAAATGCATGTGTATCATAAAAAGAAATAGCGTTGTTTCCGGGATATTCTATGCTATTTGGTATTTTATAGGAAAACACAAAAGCAATTAAATGAGATGTTCAACAGATCATACGTGCATATCATTTCATGTTAGGATAGATAAACATGAAATTTGAAAGAGCTTACACTTTTAAATCCTCAAAAAACCCTTCTTCAGTGTTTTATGGTAAAACAGTGACAAATAATGATAGTATGATTGCGCATCTGTTTGAGGTCGTATTAAATAAGAAAATATATAGGAAAATACAAAAGAATACAATAAATATAATGAAAAATACAACACCACAATAACGTATAAATAAAAAATATGCAGCAGTTCTTTGATAAAACCGCTGCATATTTGATTAAAAATTAAATATTATTGTGCCAAAATCCGTAAGAAATGCAATAGGTGTGGCTTGATAATGGGATATTATATGCCTTAAGGAAAAGAGATTGTATGGCTGGCATTATAATGTCATAAAACTGATTTGCCAGCTGTTCGTTCCCGTCAAAGAAAAAATTGATAGTGTCCTGATATATGGATAAGATATATGCCTTGACGCGGTATCTGTGAGGTAGATTGTTCATCATCATAACCATACGAGATAGCAGGGTATCAGGGGAATAATTTGTATCTAATGATCCCGATGGAAGGCAGACAGTAATAATACATCCAATCTTGTGAATTTCCATTCCTGTTTTATACCGAAAATCGAATTGATAGTAGCCGCTGGTAATAACGTTGTCTGTTAGATCCTCATTAACTTTCTCAGGATGATTTGAGTGTGCCAGGACACTATAAAGGATGCTTGTCAGGTTTATTTTGCGTAAAACTTCTTTTGTGCATTTAGCTGCATAATTATTGTACCATTTAGGGTAGTCCGGCATGGTAGCATAAGAGATCTCTTTGATGCTCATGTGGGCCAGCAGATCCCGGAAGGTGTCCGCATGAAATATAGTAGCCAGCAGGATATCCACCGGGAAGACTTTTTTAAAGCTGCATCCGTGGTTATCCAATAAATCGGAACAGGCCATGGAATGGAAAGTACAGACAATTTGATCATGGGATGGATTAGTTAACAGGGCATCAAAATAAGAGCACCCCATGAGGTCCAGATCATAAAAGTAATATTTCCCAGAAGAAGAAAAGTAAAGTACAAATCCATTTTCATCATACCAGATAGCCGGCAGTAGACATATGAAGTTGCTGCAGGAGGCTTCAGAACATATCGTTCGACCATCGGTTCTTTCCATGTGGATGATATCACCGCTTGAAACAAATTCAGTTATATTCTCGCGGTATGAAAAACCTGGTTCTGTTATAACTGGAGAATTTTCAGACTGAGCATCTTTCTTTAAACGTTCAGGCGATTTCTTCACTTTTGATTTTGGTGGTTTGTTTTTTGAGGAAGCAGACGAATCAATTACTTGGTCTTTTTCTGCATGCTGTTTTTTTGAATTGGCAGCAGCAGATAATGTCTCAGCGTTTGATGCTTCTTCAGATGGTGTTTCTTTTTCAATATGAACCGGCTCGGTGGCTATTTCCTCGCCTGTTGTTATGTCCGGGAACTCCTGTGGATCATAAAACTCAGGGGAGTATTCTGCAGGATCAGTTTCGGGTGAAGCAGCAGGAATGCCATATATATCACCCATATCCAGAGGAATTTCTCCGTCATAAATTTCTTCTTCGTAGGGCATAGCATCATATGGAGCCGTACATTCATAGGCATATTCCGGGATATCTAAAGGTGGCTCTACCTCATAGATTTCGGGGTTCGTATTTTCCGGTAAATCACGAACATCGGTATAAGATGGCTCTGCATCTGTCTCCTCTGAATTTAAAGTATCCTTATTGGATTCCTCTTTTATTTTGTCTATGTCTGTTGGAATATCGGCATTTGAAGTATCGGTTCGTGTTTTATCATCAGATACGAACGTGTCAGGGCCGTCTTCCTTAGAGTTTTTTGTATCGTTTGATGGTTGAAGATTATACGATGCACTTGTAACTTCCATTTTACCATCTGGCTTCGTTTTATTTTCATTAGAAGCCTTATCGAGAGTCTCCCTTTTTCCATCATCAAACTTGATAGGTCGGCCCACTAAAGACGGAAGAGGAGGAATGTACTGATACATTTCTTGTAACTCTGAAACACTCTTTTCAAACATTACATCGGTTATGTAGTCGATGCTGATACCATAGATCGCTTCAAGCTTTAAGGAAATGAGAGATGAAAGTTCACCACTATATTCTGCTCTAAGTAGTGGGACCAGTTCCGTATCTCCAGCCTGTGCAGCATTTTTCAGGTAGGACACAAAATCATTTAAGAACTGTTCCTTGGTTCGGTCACCGTATCCCTTACAGTTCCAGAGATATTCATAAATATAATAATTCAAAGGTATAACAAGAGCATCTCCTATCATGTAGTCTCGAGCAAGACGATCACATGACCAAAACGCCATGCCAGGATTAATAAAGGGCATTTTTTCATATGAATAGTTTTCATCCATCATACGTCGTAATACAATATCTTCCTGTTTTTTTCGTGCGTTCGTGTATCCACTGCTATATTTGCACATCCGGCATGCATTGCTTTCGATATCATAAGTTCTTACATATGAAAGAGCTTTTGTGCATAAATGATGGCAGTTTTTACATCCTGCTCGCTTTGAAAGCTTTTTTTTCTTATCATCTGTAATTCTGCTTCCACCAAACAAATGGTATTGTGTGGAGTATAGCATATAATAGGATTCAAATTTAATTGCATCATATCCAAGAGCCGTGCACATTCGATAGTAAAATTCCTGCATTTGATCGACGGTGAGCTTGTCGGACAGATAAAACAGGCATATATGTTTATCCATGTTATTTAGGGAACCTCCTTTTGTTTTGTCCCATTATAGGCCGAAATATAGGGCAAAAGTCAAACAGGAATTCCTGTTTGACTTTTGCATGATATCTTAAAGTTGGTATGTTTTTTGGAACGGTTGGGAATTTCGTTGTGTAAAAAATGAAAAAATGATATAATAAGACCATACAAAAAGCAGTACATGCATTAGCACGGCAGGCGGTTTGCCCTCATTACGGGGGCTATGTGCGCCCCCAGTAAAAAGAAAGGGGGCGATAGCATGGTTACATATCCAGAATTATTTCAGTTTTGCTTATTGATCGTTGCTATTATAAGTCTGATTATTCAGATTTTTAACAATAAAAAATAACCGCCCCTTCCAAAGATCGGTTATTTTTTAGCATCACTTTGGCAAACCGTCTACGGTATTGCTTTTTGTATTTTTATTATATTAGAATAGTTTCTAAATGTCAATAAGTTGACAATTTTGAGTGCCAAATACTTGACAAAATAGTTTTTATGTGAATAGCAAAGTATCATTGGAAACTTTTGCTTAATATCATTATGCGGATTTAAGGAATTATTTTTTCTTCAGGAGAACATAATTCCACACCTCGTCAATGCTGGCTGGAACCGGTTTATGAATTTTCGTGGTTAAAAAATCAGTAAGTCGGACACAATTTCCGAAGATGGAAACCGGACATTTGTGTTTTCCTGATCGAAACACAATGACAGTGGAATGCAGGTCTGTGATCTGAAAAATTTCCAATATATCCTTATACGGAATATCATATGTCTGCGTTTTTTCAGTAGCATCAGATGTGCATATAAAGCAGATGAAGTTTTGAACAGGAATATTTTGATCAAACAAATTCACTATCCGAATCATATCCGGAAGAAATTCTATCTTTGTAGTCGCTTTCACTGTTTCACATTGTAGTTCTCCATCAGTTCTTCGTTTGACGATACACATTATAATAAGAAAGAATACGCTACATATTAAGACGACAGGGCGTATTCCATATAAAGCAATCCCTATTCCGTTTGCAGCACACAGCGATATCAAAGTGATCAAAATCAGCTGTTTGGGCAGCAGTGTTTTTCGATAAAGAAAGCTTTGATCAAATCCTTTTATTTCTATCATTATAATTTCCTTTTTAAATAATCGAACTTCTATGTTTTTTTCATAATAACAGAAAAAAGAGTATAAGAAAAGGAATTTGTGATATACATTTTATTTATAGGAACATATTACAAGTAAACTACAGAAAAATATTCGATATTAGATGCGGAAAAGCATCACCAATGTTATAATTAGTGCACCATAACAAAATATCATAAGGGATGACATAGATGAAAATCAACAATTTTGATGAGGAAAAATCAGAACTTTTAAGAGAAATTGCATTTGTAAAAAGAGAAATATATGAGCTGGAAAAGGAAGAGGATTTCAAGGAAGCCAGAATTTTTACAAACAATTACCTGAAAGATAGCTGCATATACAAGAGACTACCAATATCGTATTTAAAAACTGTGTATCACCTGAAAAATGACGAAATAGTAAATCTGCTTTCTTTTTCATTTGAAAATGAAATGATTATAAAACTTTTTAGCCAGATAAGGGAACACAATAAGTCATCTTGTATCGGTTTTGCAGTTATGAACTGTTCCGCAGTTTATCGAAAAGATGGGGGATATGTTTTGCAGCTTTCTGATCCGTTCTTTGATCTGAAAGGATTTGTGTATCATCTTCCGCGTGATCTCAAACCGGAAACAATTGCAAATACAATGGTACAGATAAAAATTGTGCTTGATGAAAATGTATTAAACACTCATAAAGCGAAACTTCTGGATATATGTCCGCTTCCATATTGGATATATGGGACTATAAAAGGGAATTCAAAAATTGAATTGGAGTCACCAGATTACGAGATCACAAAATCCCTTGAAGCAGTAAGGGGAAGAGAAAAATGTATTTCTGCAGGATTATCCTGGGCGCATGAAATGGTTCGTGAGCATGGAATGTATGAGCCTTCCCCTGAAAATAAAGAAGAATTTCTGAACCACGGTTATATATATGTAAGGGGACTGTACCGACAATATGTTTTGGTGTTTGTTGATGACAGGATAGAAGCTGTTGTTACGGAAGAGGGAAAATTGAGTGAATCATACCAGAAGCACTGGTATGATAATGGAATATGGGAATGGCAATGTCCTGAAGGGGATGCGGTTAAGTGTATTGATGTGTACCCACCGTTACTTAAGTATATTCCATAGAAAATCGGAAATAAAAGAAATCAGAGCTGCAGTGCAAAAATGAACGTTTGCATTGCAGCTTTTTGTTTTGCTGTTTGACTTTTTATCTGGGTTTATGCCTATTATTTTAAAACAATACAACAAAAGGAGAATAACAGATGGAAAACGAAACTATTTCTTGCAAGGATGTCTTTAAATTTATTTTCTTGAAAAAACATAGTATTGCACAACTTTGTGATTACTATGGAAATCCTCAAGATGTAAGAGATCATTTACAACTGTTATCTGATAGCAATCGGTTGTTAGCTATCTCTTTAAAAAATAATATCCGTGTGCTTAATCAGATGATTGAAGAAGATTTTCGGCGATATCAAGAAGCCTATGAGGAATATCTTTCACAAAAACAAATTGGTATCAGTAGGTGCGTAGATTGTCCATTCGGTAACGGAGAAGGTGGATGTACTATACCTTCTTGCGATTTTCCATTTGGCGAGTTAACCGACTCCTGATGCTGTCAGGAGCTTAACTGAGCAGCTGTCCCTCTTACGATGAGAGCTACGGGGTTATCGCCCGGATACAGCTGGCACCTGATTGACACTAGGACAATTATATCATGGGCTTCCTAAGCCTATTGAACAATATTTATTTTGTAACTTATTAACCAAGATACATGTATTTATGTATCTAAAAGATATTATACGAGGAGGATTGCAAATGAAAGAGGTATTGGTCAGCTTTCCACTGACCGGAAGAAAAGGAAAAGATGTCAAAAAGAAAGGAGAATCAAATTTATTAGATATTTGTTCAATGATAGCTTTACCTTCTGATAATGGAAGATATGATTATTTAAAGTCTATCAGGCAAAATGCATCAGGCATTGTAGTAAAGGATCGCAAAGAAAACCATTATGAATTATCAACAATATGGTATCGCCCGTGGAGATTGGATGAGGTTTCTTTTATTGCTGCCAATGTTATAGAAGAGAATGAGTATGTAAAAAATTGTGTTCATGTTCTGTGTGAATATTACGACAGCGGGAAAATCTACAAATGCTGTGTTGTTGTTCCACAAGAGGAATATTATGAGAAAATAAAAGATTTCCATAATGATGCAGATCATGAGAAATACATTATCGGAACATGTATAAGGAAAAATTATACGGTACCTGGCAAAAGTAAGTACAACAAACGTTCCCATTGTGTTCGTCAAACGGAATCCATTCAAAAGCAGAGAACGAAAATGTTAAATTTCTGTTTAATTGAAAGGGAAAAGCAGCAGGAGGAAAATTGAACTATGAATTTGATTGAAGCATATGGGAAAAAGATTACAGCAGCCGAGTATGTAAAAAGAGAGGTACTTGCCTGCGGTGGAAAGGCCGCATGCTCAAAAGCGGATCTGGGAGCAATTGCTGAGGAACATGGACTGAAAATGCCAATCTGGAAATATTCAAAAGAAGAAATATATGATGCATTGATGGAAAGTGGAAAGTATACCCCTGAGCAGATTGCGGAAAAATATCAAATTGGAATTCCTGGAAAAGTATATCTGGATCGGTTCCGTTTCGATCCAAGACTTACTAAGCTGTTACGAAAGAGCGGATTTTTGAGAGTTGTTGGTTTTAGAAAATATAAAAGAGGGAAAAAACTTTTTAAGGAACCTTTATATGATGCTTTTCAATATGAAAAAATGAACTCTGAGCAGTTAGATCCAGAGTTGGAAAAGGCAAAAAAACTACTTATAGAGATGCTTAAAAAATCGAATATTAGATGATAATTCAGAATTACTTACATCCAAAGCAAGGAATCTTGTAAAAAAATTGGAATATTTCAGGGTATAAAAAATCCCAACATCATTTATATGTGGATGGTGCTGGGATTTTTTATGTTTGCCAATAAATATTATTTTGATTGATTTACTATTATAAATTTTCATTTTTTGATCATTCCATTTGTTACGTTGCTTAGCCAATTTTCGGCTGCGGTGGAAGCTTCCCTTCTCTTTTCGTCACTTACGTTAGCATATCTTGCCGTTGTATTCACGGATTTGTGGCCAAGGGCATTTTGTGCTAGGTAGATGTCTCCTGTCGAGTTGTAAATGCCGGTAGCATATGTGCTACGCAACTTGTGTGGTGTTATATGTTTGTTCTTTACGGCGACGGAAGCGTATTTTTTTACCATGCGTTGCACAGAGCGCGGAGTGATTCTTGTACCATTACGCGATATAAAAAGGGCAGTAGTAGGTTCATCCAGGTCCATATCTTCGCGCTCATCCATATATGCACTCAATAATTCAGCGCATTTTTTATCAAAATAGACATTCTGGAATTTTCTACCCTTTCTTTCAAGATAAACACTGTTTTCTTCCCAGTCAATATCATCTATGTCAATTCCAACACACTCCGAAATGCGGATTCCTGTGGAAAGCATTAGATAAACCATTGCCATGTCACGGGTTCTATATCTGTCGGAGAAAACCTGTTGACGTTCTGTAAGTCCAGCACCGGTAGTTATTACATCTAGCAGGAGAGAAATTTCATCATCAGAAAGGAAGGTGATCGGCTGTACGGTAATCTTTGGTGACGGGAAAGCAGCGGCAGGATTGTTTTTGATCAGGTTTTTGCCAAGCAGGTATTTATACAGCGCACGTATGGATGCCAGCTTGCGGGCACGGGAAGTATTATCATCCATAAATGTCTTCCCATTTTTCTCATAGCCATTTTGCAGTTTCATCATAATGTCCTCAAAGTCATCAGTATTCAGATGATCCAGAACATCCACGGTTATATCTTTTTTATTGTGTATAACAGGATTGATTTCTGTGATAATCTGAAAAATGATGGAAATGTCCCGTACATACTCATAGACAGTGAGCCGGCTGGAGTTCTTCATAGTGGACATATGCGAAACAAAACGTGTCATGTAATCCGGCAGATCATTTAAAAGTGATGTTGTTTTTTCTATAGCAGATAAGTTTCTTTTAACCTGATAATTTTTTTCTTCCATTTATTTTTCCCTCCGGTTAGTTTTTCAGAATGCTATGCAGCAAAATTGGTATAGCATGATTGGTAAGGATAAAATAGACAAATTGTTCGTATAATGAGCATATTGGTACTATTTGCCTGATTTTATCCAATTTGTGTCGCAAAATGATTATTTTGCGACGTAATATAAATATATAATACCACTATCCCATCTGGGTGTAAATGCTAAATGTACATTGTCACTTTGCATATAGATAATACAAAGATGCTGATATTGCATTCTGTTAATGCAAAACAGCTGATTTATTTGCGTATAAATGATACAAAACAAGATTCTGTATTGGATGACCCACTTGTGGTTGATTTTAAATTGCTTTCACCAGTTTTATAGTCGATCTTGACCCCTGGCTGCACATTATAGGCGTACACGCAGAAGCAAATGCCTTTTCCTTTATCCTCAACAGAATATCCTTCCATAAGGACTCCGGATGCGAGCAGATTGTTTCCCTTAAAAATCGGTGTTACGCGATACAAAACGTGGTTCCCAGTTTTCTCTATCCCTTTAAGTTATGATAGTTTTCAATATTGTACTACATTTTCGAGGTATTTTTTCCGTTCCGCTGCAAAAGAGAGCAGTATTGTTTTCTGTTGAGCATCTGTCAGATGGTACCATTCTGCCAGACGCTCTTCGAGATGGTTTAATGCCGTCTGTAAATTTTCTGCTCTTGCAACCAACAAAGCCGGATCTTTGACTGCATAATCCGTTAAAAAATCTTCAACTGCTATCGCACGTATATCTCCAGGTGAGCAGATGTCGACAATGGTGTCTTTTAGTTCTGTTCCTTCGTAAACAATAGTAGCGTCTGACAACTCAGTTGCATTGTTTAAACCCCAACGACACGGGAAATCAATGCAGACAAAGATATCTCCTCCGTATAATGCAGGTTCAATATGCAGATTCCCTCCATCTCTAATAACTTTTTCGATCATTTCTAACATATTTTTTCTCCTTTTTTGCGAGGTATTTAACATTTGATTTATGTTCATAGACTGATGAGGGAGTAATATTGAATGGAATTTCAACCTACTGCACATATTTTATTCTTCTATTTCTGGATCACACCTTTCTCCCTCAAAAAAACGTCCCTCAATGAGGAACGTTTTCAATGATTTTTATGCTTATTTTTCTGTCTTAAAGCTGTTATGCCCGGCAATCATCTTTTCTGCGAAATGAATCCATTCCTCATATGTCTCTGCTCCGCAGGCTTCTTTCCACCCATCCAGCTTGTTTTCCGTAAGGGGAAAGTAAATGACGGGATCAAAGTCCTCAAATGGTGTAAGGCTGCCGTATTCAATCAGTATTCTTTTTATTGTAATGTCTGCTTTACTTTATCAAGAGCTGGTTTTATCACAAGTTCTATAACTGCATCTCGCGTAATCTCTGCTGATTTTTCTAATACTTCCGTATCAGATATATCCGGTTCGTTAATGCCATGTGCAAATTTGAGATATTCGATGTCATCCAACTCAAGATATTCTTGAAGGGAACATGTTACTGATGAATCGTTATGCCACTGATCCACTAAATCTTCCCACTTTTCTCTTGATTTATCCAAATATTTTGCCATGAATTACTCTCCATTCAATTTCAAATAATTTATGCCTTGGAAAACCCAGACATAAATTATTATTTAGCATGGGCTTTTTAGGCAAATTAATTCTATATATTCTGTTTCAACCATCGCCTTCATTACAGAAAGCGTCTTTTTGAATATCTTCATTAAACACAAGTTTCAACCATCATACAATGTCATTTTTAATACTTTTGGATGAGTATTCTATAGATTTTTCCGGATTTTTTTGATGATCCAAATAAGATCCCGGCTTTTCCATTGGTGTATACGGTCGTTCCTTTTTTGGTGTATTTCCCTGAACAACCAACAGTTACAGATTTTATTTTAACGTTTTTGGCATATTTCTTGGAAATACCCGCGTAATCATATAGATTGATCTTATTATCTTCCGTGCTTTCCATAAGCGAGAAGTAGTTTGATTTAGATACATTGTATCTACTGCAGTCAGTAAATATGTAATTTGGGTATTTCCCATTCATATACTGTTTATGATCACATAAAAATGCATCATCTGCATACCCCTTCATGAAATAATCCATAGATCCTGTCTCATCATCCATGGAAACATCGCAATAATACCATTTTCCATCAAGTTTAACCAGATTCCACATGTGGCCTACAGAAGATCCGCTTTCAAATCCATCGGCACATACGGCTTCAACTCCAAGCTGGTTTAACAGGTTGGCATATATAATAGAATACTCGTCACATTTTGCAAGTCCACTCTCCAGACATTCAGATAAGGATCGGCCTTTTCCAAGATCATAACGCAGATGATCACATAACCACTGATGAATCCATACGGCTTTTTCGATACCTGTAAGATTATCAATTTTAAAGGATGCAGCTAATGTTTTCCAGTCAATATCATTTATATTCCGGTACTTCTCTACCGTCGAACAAACCGAATATATTGTTCCGTTTGAGACAATACGGTTTGAAACATAAATTAAGGTTTGTGGAAATGTCTTTCCATTATCCATTTTATGAATAATTTCCTTACCCGCCTTTTCTGCTTCACTATAACTATAATAGTTTCCATAAGAGACGGAATATCCTTCTTGCTGATGATCTACGGCATTTTGTAATTCCTGAGCGGCAAAATTTTCATTTACTTCCGCCGAACAAATGCTGGATGAAAATAATACAACTATAATTCCTGTTAAAAATGTAAGAATTGTTTTTTTCATAATCAAGTATCTCCTTCCCTTTACCTGATTATGGTATATCATATAAAAGAAGGAGATACAAGAAATATAGAACAAATAAAATTGATAACTATATTATAGTTTTACTTTTTTGATAGGACTCCATTTTCCGTAATGGTAGGTTTTCCCAATCTTTTTATAAGGACGCACGCGAACATAAATGGTTCCGGAATTTACCGTATGCAATTTACGGGACAGCTTTGTAGTACGCACATCTCCCCAGTTTTGAAAATTCTTATGGTGAGAATATCGGATCTGGTAACCGGTTGCTCCATTTGACTTCTTGTATGTAATACTAAAGTAGCTGGAATTTACTCTTTTCAGTTTAGTAATTTTTGTTGCAGCTGTCTTTGTAGAAATCCATTTTGCATACAGATCGACAGGAGAATCTACCTTTTTGCTAAAATTGTATTTAACTCCGGCATATGTATACCATCCGGCAAAATAATGGTTTTTAAGCTTTGGATTTGCAGGTTTCTTGATGCACTCTCCTGCTTTTACCGTTGCTTTTGTTTCGCGTCCGTTTACATTGACACGATTATCCCGATAGTGGAAAATCACCTCGTAAGTTCCGTTTCCAGTGGAATTTTCATTGTTTCCGATTTCGGATGATGTTTTGCCGTTCAAAGTAACATCTTTTCCATAGCTGTTCAATATTTTAGAGATGGTTGTATAAGTGAGGGAATCTGCAGGAACAAGAATATATACTTTAGTACCTGTATAAGCATCTTTTGCACTTGATACAACAGAGGAATCTACCTTATTCTCTCCGGTTGCTGAGGTACAGTTGTAAAAGGCATAGTCCATCTTTGTAACCCCATATGGCACAGATGGAAGTTTATTTAATTTACCGCACCCGTAAAGAGCATAGGAAATATCTGTTGCGTTGTATGGAAGTCTGTTAAGCGATGTAAGATTGCTGCACTGATAGAAAAGATATGACGCATCTCCGTCACTCGCTTTAACAGATTCACCAAGATTTACAATGCTGATAGCTGTATTTCCGGAAAATACTCCACTTGAAGCAGTTGATTTTCCGAGAATCGTATCATAACGTTTCCCATTAATTGCATAAGTATCTTCCACACGGACAGAAGAACTTTTGCCAGTATATTTTACGAGAGTAACTGTACCCTTGGTATCATTTACAATAACGTCAAACCCGTCAACAAGTCCAGAAACTACTTTCTGGTTATTAGATGTAGTGTTGTTTGTGTTATTGTTATTTGGATTGTTTGTATTATTGTTTTGATTGTTGTTTGCATTATTGTTATTATCCGGATTGGTAATAACTCCTGTGGAATGCACATATGCACTTAATTCCGGATATCCATATCCAAAAGTCGAATCTTTTCCGCTGCCACCACCAATAAAGGTCTTAGAAGTATTGCGAATCAGAATAGATTCAGCATTGCTTGCAGAGTAAGATGGATCATAACTGTAAATGTGGGCAAGAGCTGCCGACACAAATGCCGTAGATTGGGAAGTACCAGACATAATGCATGTTCCATCACCCAGGGATAAGTATTCTGCACTCCAGTTATTGGAAGCAGATGCCTTTGACATATTCATGCTTGATGCTTCGATACCACGGATATAACGTCCAGGTGCAGTAAAATCTACACATGATCCGGTCAGAGATTGGGAATATGCACCCCAGCTTCCACCATTTTGCGCAATCCCGGATACAGCCAATGTTTTGCCATAATTTGCCGGATAGGAATCGTCAGCAGTCATTGCCGGATAAGAAGAATTTTTATTGCCGGCAGAGGTTACGACGAGAATTCCTTTGGAATACAAAGCATCGATATATGGATTGATATAAGATGCAATCTGATCCATCTGGTTGCTGTCAAGCGTGCAGATAGAAAGAGACAAGTTTACCACATTGATACCAGCAGGATTAGATACAATGTACTGTAAAGCTGCAGCAAGTCTGGAAGCGGTAAATCCTCCATTAGAATCCACTGCTTTAACAGGTACAATTTTGACATTGGATGGAGTATTATTTGCAATGATACTTGCAATAAATGTTCCGTGCCCATAATCATCAATCGCGCTTGATGCCTGGGAAAGAACATTATAGCCATTGATCACGCGTCCAGGGAATCTGGAAGAAAAGTTACTTCCGCTGTCAACACCGGAATCCACTACTGCTACCCCAACCTGGCCGATGGTGGCAGCACTTTGCGCTCCAACGATGTTGTTTGAAGATACGGTGAGTCCCATGATCTCAGGGCTGGTAGTCAAAGAAACAGTATTTGTTGAATCTGATACGGTTGCCCCATATTCTCCGATAACATCCGGGGAATATGTGACATTTGAAGAATCTACCATGTCATCATCGTAAAGCTTATCCGGGTATACGGTATATCCATCAGCTTTAAAACTTTCATATGCTGCAGCGGCATCATCCGGAGAGTCAAATGACATAAGGGAAATTCCACCGCTCATAGAAATCTTTCTTGCACCATGGTAGTTACGGAAGGATTCTCCCGACACAAATAGGCGTTTTGATGAAAAAAGAGAGGATACTTTAAAGCCATCCCCTTCTTTCTCAACCTGGTACCCTTTATTCTTGAGATATGAACTCACAGAAGAGGCACTATTTAATGAATGAGCTTTTAATGGTGATACCTTTACGATATCATCAAGATCAACAGATTCTCCATTGGCTTCGATGGATCCGTCTTTTAAGATTGTCAGAGAGTCTGTCTCTGGCTGATCATCTGCAACCATATCAAGAATTGATACTTCTCTTGGAACAGATGAAGTTGCTGCCTTTGCACTGTCCGGAACTATAAAAGCGGCACACAGTGAAAAAGCCAAAAACATTGCTAAAGTTTTCTTTTTCATACTCTTTTACTCCTTTCGTATGGTGAAACGATTTTAACCATAAACCCATAGAAAAAGTCAAGCTTGATTGTAAAAAAATAATGTTCTGTTATTCTTTACATTGATTCCGATGATGATATGATATAGATATAACATTGGAGGAAAAATTATGGGAAAAAATATAGATTTTAAGGAACACATAAACAAATTTCATGAAATCGAAAGATCAAAAAATTTATTTCAAAATTTTATGGATGAGTTGGAAAAGGACATTGATCTTACCGGGGTATTGCAGAATGAAAAAATCAAAGAAGAATATAGATTTCTTGATTTCAAAGGATCGCCAGCTGATCGAATAAAAAAATACGCTCCTCTCATTAAAGAGGAAATAATCAGAATGCAGGATCTCTCGGTGGAGACTGAGGAATATTCGGTAGTATGGGATAAAATGAATTTCCTGCTAGATAAATATACACAGGCAGTTGGAGAACTGGTACCTTTTTCAGAAGATGAATTATCCACCCCATGCGTATGTAAAAATCAGGAAGATGTATTAAAACAAATCAATGAATTGATGGACTACTCCATGGAACAGGATATTTCTGAAAATAATCTGAAAATTTCAGAAAAGCTTACTTTGATTTATCCGTTGGGTATATTGCTGCTTGGATTATAGATTTATTTTGGAAACCAGCGGTAATACAAAAGAAACTCCAATACTCCACCATCGCATATACCAAGAACGTCAGGGAAATACCTAAAATCGCCCAGACTTTTGTAAGTCTGAGCGATCCCTTTGAAACTATAATTTTTTTAATTCCATTCTGATCTTAAGCTCAGAATGGATTTTTTTACAGTTTTTAATAATTTCTTCAAATTCCATCTGGTGGATATTATTTTCAATATCCATCAGATAGCCATGAATTTTATTTTCGGAAGCGATTACTTCGTCACTTCCATAACCAAAATCACTTTCATTTCTCAGGTGTTCCATAACAGAACGCACAGCCTCAATTGCTTCACGGTTGTTGCATTCGTTTACACCTGTATAAAGAATCAAAGCCTTCATATAGGCTTCTTTGCCGTGCAAAATCGCACTGTTATTATATACTTGCTTTTTTTTAAATAAAATTTTTCCTAACATATTTTCCTCCTAAAAACAGATACACCTAACTTATAGGTGCATAATTACACCCATGAGGTGCATCCGTCTTTATGACGGATTAACTAAAAAGCATAGTGATAATTACAAATCTTCTGGATAGTAAGTCTCAATAACATCATCGACTTCACGATCGTAAATTTCAACTCTCTCCTTTGCATTGAGAGTTTCTGTCATAGCATAAAAGCGTGCATCTCTTATATACGCACATTCCATGCTGCCGCTTCCACCATCCACGATAATGGAATATCGTAGTCCTTTTAATGCTTCCATAACAGCTTTTTCGTCCATAACGTCCATAACAACTTTCCTTTCTCCGGTATATCCGGTTAAACAACAACTGTTCTATGAAGCTAAGGAAACCATGCGTTGAAACTGCATGAGAATCTCTTTTGTGGTATTATCTTTGTATGTAGAATAATCCCACAAATTAGCCCTTACTGCCCAATTTGTACATCTTTGCACAAGCTGGGAAAAACGCTTATCAATATCACCGCCACACAGTATTTGTGTTTTGTTGTGGCGATAATATTGCATGGTTTGTTCCACCACCATATTAAAAGTTGCGGAACAATCGTTCAGCTTCATCATATAAAAACCTTCTTTCTTCCCGCAACTAAAACGGCGGGACCGCTAAACAATTTTTCTATTTACGCCATCATAAAAGCCTTTTATAGTTTTTACAGTGGCTTTGCTCACGCCTTTTACAGACTTGAGCTTTTTACAGCCCTCGAAAATTTTGTATGCATTTCGAAGGTTATTTGACAACTTAACCGTTGTCAGGTTTTTGCATCCGTTGAATGCATAATTTGCATTGATTACAGATGCAGGCACACCGTTTACTTTTTTTAAATTGGAACATCCCATGAACGTTTTGTTCAAATAGGTGATGTCCCAAGGAAGGGATTTAACTGTAGTAAGATTCTTGCATCCAAAGAACATTTTATAGGCATTACCCTTGATTGTCCGGACGCTTTTCCCAAAAGAAACGGTTTTAATTTTGTTGTTGCCATAAAACAATGTCTTATATGCAACAACCTGATAAGGAGTACCGTTTACTTTTACAGTATTTGGCACACTTACCGTTGACTTATTTCCAATGTAGGAAATAAGAGTTATTTCCTTCTTTGTATTGTTCAACTTATATTCCCAGGCTGAACGGACGGCAGAAGAGACACCGTCACTTGTCTGCTGTTTCACCGAAGCATTTGCCTCTGGCTTAACAGCAGGTACTACAACATCAGTTGTGGTACTTGGAGTGGATACATATATATATTCCACTCTACTTTCAGAATTACTTCCCGTAGGCTTTGAAGAATTCTGATCTTCCTTGTCTCCTGATGGAGTCGGAGCCGGAGTTGAATCTGCTTTTGTATCAGATTTTGTATTATCCGGTGTTGGTACAACGTCTGTTTTGGTATCTGTTGTACCGGTTGCTCCATTATCCTTGTTGTTGTCAGGAGTTGGAGCCGGTGATGGTGTTGGTGATGGTGTTGGTGATGGAGCTGGGCCGAAGGACTCGGTTGCTGTATCCACACTATAACTTGTGGATGCATATACATTTGTAGCTCCACTTACCATTACTGTCATTACCATTACTGCTACCATTAATTTTTTCATAAAAACCTTCTTTCTTTCCGCATCTAAGACGGCGGAACTGCCATTAAAATATTTGACCTTTTTTCTGCAAAAAACTTTACATAAAACAAACAAGTATGCGAAAAACATTTATAACAATAAAATTATTTCCTGTTATCACCATCAAATGACAGATCAACGGGAATAATAAAACCGTTTTCAATGCTTTCATACTAATTATCTTTTGCTATGCTTTTTGACAATAAAAAAGCCAGCCCATAAAACTGGACCGGCAAAAAGCCAAATATCAAGAACCTCGAAGAGATTCTTTAAAAAATTGATTAAAAAGTTATACATATTATATATCATATTTGACAGAAAAATGCAACCTTGATTTAATTTGTTAGAAGATATGAGCAATTTAGGTATTAAAGATAGCTGTCATTAAGATTCACAGTATTGGTTACCATATTGAAATTTCCGTTGCCATCTGGATTGAGAAAAGAGCCATCCAGATGGATGACTCTTAAAATTTGTCGTTTATTTAATTGACTGTGCAAGCGCCACCCTTTCTGCATCTATGCCGCTTGTAATGATCTGCTCTGCGGTCTCATCATTTTTCAAACGGTTTTACAGTTACAAGAAGATTCTGTGTGGTACTTCTATGAATCACTGCTAAGGTTATGCTACAGATCAGCTAGTCTTCATTAACTATCAGATCAGGCGAAATCTCTGCAATCGCCAAAGCTTCTTCCTTTGAAAAACCTCTCTTCCGAAGATTACGGTATACCTCCAGTCCTTTTTCATTCTGACCTTCTGCACGACCTTCTGCACGACCCTCCGCACGTATCCCGTCAACAAACGATTTTTCATTATACTCAGTGATACACACGTCTTTCACCTCCGCTCTGTGTTTAAGCAAAAATGTCTTTAAAACATCATGCTCAATACAATAAGTTACCGCTGCATCGACAGCGCTCTCAAACTCCATGGTTTTACAATTTTTACGGATTTCATTGATCAGCGTCATATAATCCTTTAACGGCCGACAGTTGTTAAGTAAGTCGTCATTTACCAAAAAAAGAACCACCTCGTGCGGAGATGATCCTTTTTGATAAAAACTACCTTTCTAAGCATATGTCGGAATTTTATATCCGGCAGATTCCATTGCTTTTTCAAACTCTGGAATGCTCATATTGGCTTTCTGTGCGCCACGTTCGACACTGTAATCTTCCGCTTGCACCGAATCAAAGATTTCGTCAAGGCGGCCTTTCTCTATGCCTCTGCGTTCAAGTCTTTCAGCTACATCACACATACAACCAACCTCCTTCTTATCATCAGATTCCAAAATTTCCTCATATCTTCGATCTTTTGCCATTACTGCCAAAAGCTTTAACATGGCATCGACATGTGTAATGACTGTTCGATCGTCAGGCACATAGTCCGGATTTTTCCTTCTCTCGGAAAAGAAGCGCGCCACAATTCCAAAATCGCTTTTAAACCTTGCAATCTGTTCATCCGTAAGCCATGCGATCTCAAATACATGAATGTTATAATCATCCACATATTCATCAAGTCCCTCTGGGATTTCCAAAAGCTCCTTGATGTTTTTCGGTGCCGTCCAATGTTCATTTCCAAAGTATAATACAATGGTAATTACTGGGACGATTTTATTTTCCTGATCCAATAACTGGCTCCGGTACGCAGTTCCGTCGTAGCTGAACACTCGAAATGGCATAAATTTTTCGACTTTAGTCTGATTCTCCATGCCACATAAGGCGATCTGGACATTTCCGTCCATCCAATACTTTGCAACATCACGCTCCAATTCATGAAGCTTTTGATCATCCGCTTTGTATTGCGAGTGAACAGAACTGTTTCTCAGCGAATCCGGATGTACTACATCTTTTCCTTTAAATACAAGAGCATTCATAATATCTGCAAAAACATCATTATAATCCTCAAGTATTTTTTCGGTTAAATCCTTTTCACCCATACTACCTTTCCTCTCTTTCCCTACTTATAAAAGCAGATATTTGTATTTATATAAACAGGGAAAGCGATTACTGCATTCCCTGATAGTTTTCCAGGGAATGTCCCTAACCTACAGCAATACGGAAGTATCGCTTAAAATTAAATAATATAATTTGTATATCTATATTATAGCATACGCCGTTCATTTTACAATATGCATTTACCAGCACTCTTTCTCTGTCAAAAAATAACAGGGACTCCATAAGTAAGAGTCCCTGTTATGCAATTATATATATAACTGGTTAATGTGTACCGTAAGACCGGTAATCTTTTTTGGCTGATCCATCAAGCGAATACATCAGTACATCTCCATACCGGAAAGCATACTGTGCCTTATGCCAGTCTCTCCTCCGCAACTGCTGGTCTTCCATCTTATACATGCTGCAGTAGCCATAATCAACATTCTGCCGGTTTGTATATGTAAGATGCGGGGTTGGCGTTTCGCTTTCCTTGTCAAAGATTTCTGCTCCCTCCATCCAGCCCATGCCGGTATCTCCATCACCCTGGATATTTTCAAATCCGGCTTCAAAGGTTACGATCTCGAAATTGACTACAATGTATCCATCTTTTTTCCAGAAGCCTTCTTTATAGTCAATCCCTCCGTTCTCATGCGCGTATTTCGTTACGTCAAATCCTTTTTTGACCGCATGCACATCAGATGGCAGTGAGTATTCGAAGTACCATTTCTGTTTTGATTTTGTGACCCTGTCAGGATCAACCCCATCCGGAATTACCCCATCCGGTGCACAGTCCATTCCAATATAAGTGGACATACGGGATGGAATGGTAATCTCCCCATACGTGTAGACATCATAAGTTGTGGACCGGATATCTTTTGGTTTGAGTCCTGCGATTTTCGCCTTCTGGTTGAATTCTTCATCTGTTACCCCGGTATATGGGTTTCCAAGCATCATCTTTTTCACATTCTGTTTATCCAGATCACTGCCGACTTTTACAACATTGCGGTATTTGCCATTGATCGTGCCATTGTAGTAAAGGTCAACCTCTTCCAACCTTGTAATATCAGATCCATTCACATTTCCTTTTTTTGAAACATAATAAAATGTCGGGTAGATCTTGACATAATCCGTGCCGTGGTAGATATTTCCGATGGTTATGAGGCTCATCCGGGATGTATAGCCCGGTTTTAGCACACCGAGATTGCGCATATAAGGGTGGCTTCCATCCACGGTCGGCAGGGTAAATGCACTTCTTACTTTTTCCCCATTCTGGTTGTTGAATCCCACATGGTATGCAAACCTTTTAAGTTCCAGTGATTTCGGTTTCCGGAAAACGTCGAGCCAGAACGGGTAATCCGAATAGTCGTACATATTCAGATTGTATAAACGTCCGGATACTTCGGCATTTTTGGTATCAACCGCAACATAATTGGTATTGTCTGCATTGGCACACACTTCTTCCATTTCCAGTCCATCGTTGGCATCACAGTTAATTGCACGTGCCCGGAAATCAATACCAACGGCGGCAGTTTCATTGACCCAGATAGGGAGATAGAACTTTGTGGAATCCTGGTACAGCGTGATCCATGTATCCGCGTCATAATAGGTGTAATCATCCCCATCGCACATATATACCTCAAACGGGAATTTGACTTCCCGCGATTTAATGTATTTTGCGTAATCGCGTTCCCCGTATCCCTTCAGCGAACTGTGGTAACCGCTGGTAGGCAGGTTGACAGTAAAATACCGGTCCAGTACCAGATGGTAACAGTTACCCGGTGACACCAGCTGGGTATATTCCTTCGCATCCGTAATCGTCGGGTAACATACCGTAGGGGTATGGATCACAACGTCGTTGACCGGGTTTATTTCAATGTCGACATCCGGAATATTCGTATTATAATCAAACGATGGATAAAACTGTACATCACCACTCGAATTGAAGGTACCATTTGATTTTTCCGGCTCAATCAGCAGGTCTGGCTGATAAAGTATATCCCTGTCAATCTGCGTAGATTCCGGGATTCTGCCCGGGGTCGGGGTTTTCTTTTCCACCGGGTCGGCATTCATGATGATCTTTCCGTCGAATTCCAGGTAATCATTCATGACTATATACTGCCCGACCGTCCATCCGTCTGACGGGGATATGCCTATTCTTCCACAGGACATAAATGACACATTTCCGACATTATAGGATGCATCCGGTTTTATGGTGACGTGTTCATCCGGGAGGGAATAATTCATCACGGTGGCAGATTCTATTCGGTATATCACCAGATAATCTACTTTCCAGTAGGAATATTCGCGCCATACCAGCTCTGTGTCATGATCGTGTAATTTTTTCCCATGTTTATCGGTGTGGCTGCAACTAATATAATGGTTAAATTGCTTCTTTCCATATTTCCGGACAAAACGGTATTTATACAGGTAGGAATCCGTAAACACGTTGACATACTGCGTCTCGGATGTCGGAATTCCCTGTGTACTGTCAAACTGTTCATTGTCTCGTTTGTCTGACTGGATTACAGCACTTGTGCTGGCTGGTGTGAGCTTCTCTGCCGAGATTACATCCTCATCCTCATGAGAGTCTGGTTTCGGTTTCGGGCTGTTTTTCTTATAAAGCACGTTGATAACAGTACCGCCATTGTAGACTTCAAAAGTCTGACGTGCTGTTTTAAGCCACTTGGTATAGCTGCCAGTCAGGTTTCCATCCTTGTCTGCAAAATTGCAGCTTTTAAAGATCGGAGCACTGGTTTTTGCAACTTTGTTCCGGATGGCTCCATTTTTTTTGCTTTTCTGCTTCGACACAAACGTCTTATACAAATAATAATTTGATGTTTTTCCTTCTCCTGCGCCGACACCTGAAAGACGTGTCGGAAGGCTCTTTGAGGATGTTTTTATCTCCGAAAGGCTGATGTAGTATTTCTTTTCCAGTCCAAGTCCACGGTCACCACTGGCGATAGAGCCGGAACCACTGGTGCTG
>OLSC01000115.1_pt1 | contig 107968 bp, 93 predicted proteins | sample 1672881 | NCBI WGS metagenome assembly OLSC01 (sample SAMEA3136733, study PRJEB25190) | human gut metagenome | biome: human gut; feature: human-associated habitat; material: faeces | place: Austria | collected 2013 | reverse complement strand
CCGGCTCGCGCTGCGCTTAGCCGGGCTACAGGTATACCGCGGTCTGCGGGCTGGTAGCCCGGACAGATGCGCAGCATCGCCTCCGGGAAATTCTGCCACTCTGCGCTCATGCTCCCGGGGGCGGCGCAAAGCGCCTTGCCCGGGCTACGGGGGTCAGCGTCGTCTGTGGGAGGGTAGCCCGGACAGGCGCGCAGCGCCGCCTCCGGGACAAGGGCGGGGGGTCAGAAACGATGGCCTGCGTTCAGGGTTACCGCTTCCTCTCCGGCTCTGAAAACCAGCGTCGGATTCGGGCCGCCGAGAGTGGCGTGGCCCTGCGTCACCTGTATCCAGTTGCCTTCCGGCAGGCCGATAATCGTCAACTCTGGCGCAACCACCAGCAGCTCGCGAATCCGCTGTTCGCGAGTTTCCCCTTTGTGGCCTTCCGGCAGCGCGTTGGTGAAGTGCGGGTTAATTTGCAGCGGAAACAGCCCCAGCGCAGAAAAACCGTTAGGGTCGACAATCGGCATATCATTGGTGGTGCGAATTGTCGGGCAGGCAAGGTTAGCGCCCGCGCTCCAGCCGATATACAGCGCCCCGCGCTTCACAACATCCACCATCGGCGCCAGCAGGCCGCGGTCGCGACACTCTTTCAGCAGCTGAAAGGTATTGCCGCCGCCGACGATAACTATCTCCGCGTTCTCAATCGCCGAAACCGGGTCCGCGACGCTGTGAATACCGGTAACCATAACGCCCATTGGGCTGAAGACGGCGGCGGTTTTCGCGGTGTAATCATCCCAGGTTTGCGTCACCCCGGCAAAAGGGATGAATACCGCGGAACGGCGGCCATTTAGCTGCCCGGCAATGGTCGGCAGCGCATGTTCCAGCCAGGCTTTGCCCGGCAGCGTTGAGTTACTCAATAGCAGCAGTTCCATAATTTCTCCATTTGACCAGATGATTATTCGGGCTGGGATGTTATCACAGGATATCTCACCGCTTGCTGACGTGGCTCACGCTGAGACGCGCTGAGCAAAGCGGAACGGTGATTATTGGCGCAGCGACTCTCTGAATTAATCTGGAAAGAGCCTCGCAGAGTGACTCTACCGGGCGTGACAGGTTAGCGGGAACCGCTTAGTTTCACGTGATGATTCACAGGCAAGGGAAGGGCTGCGCTGCGCGCTGCAATCGACTTTCCGATCAACGGTTATTAGAGCGCCCTCCCTGGCGCTCTTCGTTTGCCCTTATCCTCTGGCAAAGGCCGCGGCTTCAGCGACCAGCGCCGCGTCCGGACGCACGCCGGTGTAGAGCGCAAACTGCTCCACCGCCTGCAGGGCAATCACCTCCGCGCCGCTGATAACGTGTTTGTCCCGCTTCTTCGCCAGTTTGATGAGCGGGGTTTCCGGCGGCAGAGCGACCACGTCAAATACCACGTCGGCCCGTTCCACCATCGTCGGGCTAAAGGCCAGGGTTTCGCTTTCCGCACCACCCGCCATGCCGAGCGGCGTGACGTTAACCAGAATATCCGCCGCGATCCCTTCCGGCTTTGGCTGCCATTGAAAACCGTACTGCTTTGCCAGCACCAGTCCACGATCGCGATGGCGGGCGGCGATAATCACATCGCGGAAACCGGCATCGCGAAAGGCGGCGATGACCGCTTTGCCCATCCCGCCGCTGCCCTGGATCATCACTTTGGCAGAGGAGTCGAGCTGATGGCTGTCAATCAGGCTTTTCACCGCGATGTAGTCGGTATTCAACCCGGTTAGCCTGCCGTCGTCGTTGACGATGGTGTTGACCGAATCAATCGCCTTCGCCGAAGGATCAAGAGCGTCGAGAAATGGTATGCAGCTCTCTTTAAACGGCATTGAGACCGCGCAGCCGCGGATGCCCAATGCGCGAACGCCCTTCACCGCTGCGGCAATATCCTGGGTGGTAAAGGCTTTATAGATATAATTCAGCCCGAGTTTTTCATACAGATAGTTATGGAAGCGGGTACCGAAGTTGCCCGGGCGACCGGCCAGCGACATGCATAGCTGCGTATCGCGATTAATCATGAGCAATATCCTCCGCGTGGGCCAGCAGATACTCTTCCGCCTCTTTTGACCAGATACCGTGGTGACGTTCCATAATCGCCGCTAGCTGCGGGTCGCGAATGTCTCCCAGCGGCGTCAGCGGGAAGTTTTTCCCGGTATAAACCAGCTTCTTACCGCCGCCCACCGCCGGTAAATCCAGGGTGGTTTCGCCCGCCGCATTCAGCCCCAGAATATGGGTCACCACTTTTGCAGTCTGGACTTTTTTTGCCTGCATCAGCGCTACGGCGGCGCGCATATCGTCGGTATTGCCGCCGGAGGTGCCGACGTAGTGAGTGAAGGCGTAATGCACATCGTAAAAATTGATCGGCGCGCTGAACTGCTTATCCTGCGGGCCGGCGAAAAAGTTCAGGCAGCCGTCCGGGGCCAGCAGCGAGGATGCCAGAGTGATGAGCTGTTCGTTAGGGACGAAGACAAAAATATCGTCAAAACCGTGGCCGCCGGAGAGCGCCATCAACGTTTCGCGGCTGGCGTCGTGCCCATCCAGATAGTGAATCAGCGTTTGCGGCTCGGAGGGATAGTGCTGGCGCGCATAGCTGAGTTTTGGCTTATTGGTGTCGGTGACCACCAGCAGCGCCGGGTTGATCGGGCCATGCAGCGCGTAGTCGATAGCCAGCAGACCCATCGGGCCGGTGCCGCCGAGGATCAGGGTGCGCCCCTGCGGGCGAATGCCCATCACATGGTTATAGCTGCCTTCCTGCAGATGATAGTTGGCGTTGAACGCGCCGATTACGCAGGAAAGCGGCTCCACCAGCGAACCTTCAAACCAGGTATCGCCTTCCCAGGTGAGCAGGCAATCCTGCGCCATCACCTCGTCAGGGATCACCACGTGGGTGGCTTCGCCGCCGATCCACGGGAAGGAATAACCGGGGCAGTCCGGGCGATCCGGTAGCTGCAGATTGGCCTGAATCACATAGCGCTGGCCAGCGTGAAACTTGTGCTGCCATTTTTTGCCGACGGCGATGATCTCTCCGCAGAACTCATGGCCGATGATGATCGGGTTAGTCGCCACATCGTCAGGCACCTTTTTGTGGTTCTCGCCCTGGTTCGCCTCTTTCCACGAAGAGAGGCACAGGCTGTCGGTGACCACCCGGGCGAGAATTTCATCATCCTGCATCGCCGGAAGTGCAAAGGTTTCCAGGCGCAGATCGCGTTTGCCGTACAGGCGCAGGGCTGTTGTTATTTGCATGTTTACCACCTCACCCCCTTCATCTTTCGCATGACGGCTGTATTGGCTTCCTTCATGTCCCCGGATCACGCAGTGAATCCACGCTCCCAGGGATAAATTCAGTTGCCGCCTCGCCGTACTGCGCCATCTTTGGGGTTAACTTGTTGAAGTAGACCCGGCATCGCCGGGCGGAATAATCAGGACAGGAAGCCCAGTGCGTTACCGATAATCCCCAAACCGAAGAGGGCGAAAATCAGCCAGACCGGGTTCACTTTCTTATTGAGCAGGCGCACCATCAGCAGCGTCAGGCCCAGAGCCAGCAGGCCGGGGCAAAGCTGATCGAGGATGTTTTGTACGGTCATGGTGACGGTTGAGCCGTTGGCGCCCGGGGTTTGCGAGACCACCAGCGGGACGTTGATGGTGGTCCACTTGGTGACCAGCACGCCCATCACAAACAGGCCAAGAATGGAGGCGCCTTCGGTCAGTTTTTGCAGCAGGTTACCGCCCATATCGCTGACGATATTGACCCCTTTACGGAAGCCAAGCTGCAGTCCGTACCACTTCATCGCCAGACGAACCGCGTTGAAAATAAAGAAGAACAGCAGCGGACCAAGAATATTTCCGGAGAGCGCCAGCGAGGCGCCGAGGGCGGCGGTAATTGGCCGCAGCGTGCCCCATACCAGCGGGTCGCCCACGCCTGCCAGCGGCCCCATCAGGCCGACTTTGATCCCGTTGATGGCGCCATCGTCAATAGCGGCGCCGTTGGCCCGCGCTTCCTCCATCGCGACGGTCACGCCAATAACCGGCCCGCAGACTGCCGGAGTGGTATTGAAGAACACCAGATGGCGCTTCAGCGCGGCAACCTGATCCTCCTTCAGCGGGTAGAGGCGCTTGATGGCCGGGATCATGTCGTAGCAGAAACCAAGCCCGTGGATACGCTCGAAGTTGAATGACGCCTGCTGCAGGTTGGATCGCAGAAACATGCTCACCAGGTCGCCTTGGGTAATTTTTTTCTGTTCCATGTTGCGCTCCATCAGTCGTCAAGCTGGTCAAGGGCGGTGGAAGAGGGGGCGGCGGCCTGCGGTTCAGGTTTACGCCACTGCGGGTTGAGCTGGATATAAATCAGCGCGATGATGACCCCCACGCCGCCGAAAGCCAGCAGACTAAAGTCGAGATAGCCGCCCGCGAGGAAGCCGAGAAAGAAGAAAGGCATCAGATACTTCACGCCCATCATGCGCAGCACCATGGCGTAGCCGACCACCACGATGAAACCGCCGGCGATTTGCAGACCGCGGGTGACGAATTCCGGGATGGCGCTGAGCATATTGCTGACCATATCCGCGCTGACGAACAGCGAAACCACCAGCGCGGGGATCGCAACGCGCAGTGCCTGTACGCCCAGCGCCGACACGTGCAGCAGATCGATTGTTCTGAAGCGCGCCTCTTCCGCGGCCTTATCCGCCGCGTGCTGGAACACCACGGTAATGGTGCGGGCGAACACGGTGAGTACCTGGCCTGCGGCCGCGACCGGCAGCGCAATCGCTATTCCGGTAGCGATGCTTTGCTGGCCCACGATCACCAGGATGGCGGAGATAATGCTGGCTAACGCCGAATCCGGAGACTGCGCCGCGCCAACGTTCATCCAGCCGAGCGCGATGAGCTCCAGCGTCCCGCCAAGCATAATTCCGGTTTTTAAATCGCCGAGAATTAAGCCAATCACGGTACAGGCGATTAATGGACGGTGAGTCTGGAATTCATCCAGCACGCTGCCCATTCCGGCAATACAGGAAAAAATAAATATGGCTATTATTTGTAGGGTACTTATTTCCATAATTTGTCACCTCGAGGGTATAGAAATCCCTGCCTTTTACGGCATTTACACGATGTTCTTCAGGCTGCCTCTTTGTTGACTGCATTCTCTCGCCCCAGTCGCATAGTAATCTATGCTGCTGGTGACTTTCTCATTTGCCGCCGCGATGCAGCCAGAATGCCAGGGTGAAATAAAAGGCGCGTTTTATTATTCTGTAACGGACTGCTCTGCTATTTTATCGAAAATATTAACCGACGGATCTGAGGCTACGACGCGTAAATCAAGTTTAACCCCCAGCTTATCTAACTGCTGAAAGGTATTAATATCCGCTGCGTCTAATGACACCGCTTTGGTTAATTGTTTCTTACCCGGTCGCCAGGCCATACCGCCAATATTCAGGGTGGCTATTTTCACCCCCTGCTGCACCATAGTTAATACGTCCTGCGGGTTTGTGAATAAATAAAAGACCGTTTCGTCCTGATATTGCGGGTTGTGATAAACGGCGACGGCTTTCTCGATATTCACCACATTAACCTTCATGCCCGGCGGTGCGGCCTGGCGAAGCAGCGTGCGGCGAACGTCGTCGTTATACACGTCGTCATTACAGATAATAATGCGCTGGGCGTTGGCCACTTTTGACCAAACGGTGGTGACCTGGCCGTGAATCAAACGGTCGTCAATGCGCGCGAGCGTAATGTTCATCAGAAATCCTCCTCAACGGTTTCCGGTTGCCGCCAGGTGACGCAGCACTGGCTGGCGATAAGTTCCAGGTGTTGGCACAGCGCTTCTGCATTCATCGTTTGCTGATTATCGACCAGCTCCAGAGCCAGCGGCAGCGACAGGCCGCTGATGACCCGGAGCTGCGGGTTGCGCATCGCTAGCCCGGCGGCGGCATTCCACGGGCTTCCGCACTGTAAATCGACGGCAATAAGCCACTCTTCGTCTTTGTGAGTACTTACCAACTTTTCAAGCTTACCGGCGATGTCGCCCGCGTTTTCACCCGGTACAAACTCCACGGCGCTGACGTTGACATCGCCGTAAACCATGCGCACCGAGTCGAGCATGGCGCAGGCCAGCTGGCCGTGGGCGCAGAAGATGACGTTAACCATTTTTCCCCCTTAGCCGCGCGTTTTTCCGCCCGCGATGTTAGTGGTGACTCCGGTGATATAGCTGGCGCGATCTGAGAGCAGATAGCAAACAAAATCAGCGACTTCGCTGAGCCGACCCGAACGACCAATCGGAATCGAATTTTTGCTATAGCCTTCGCGCAGCTGCTCGACGGTAATATTACGGGTCCAGGCCAGCGCCTGTTCGTACTCAGGCGTGCGCAGCCCGGTTTTTTCCAGAATGCCCGGCGCAACGCCCACGACGCGAATACCGTGTTTACCTAACTCTTTCGACCATGAGCGGGTAAAGCTATTCAGCGCGGCTTTAGTCGCGGCGTAACAGCTCTGGCCTTCAGAGCCTTCGAGGCCGCTTTCCGACGAGACGTTAACAATCACGCCGCTGCGCTGTTTAACCATCTGGCGGGCTACCGCCTGTGACATCAGAAATACGCCTTTTTGATTGATATTGACCATTTTTTCGAATGCCGCTTCATTTAATTCATAGCGGCCGGACGGCGCTTTCTCATCGACTAATAAACGCGGGAAGTTGACGCCAGCGTTATTAACCAGTCCGTCAATACGGCCAAAACGCTGAATAATACTGTCGACGGTATTATTCACTTCGCTGGCGCTGGAAATATCTGTTGGCCAGAAACAATAATTTTCACCGAGCTGATGTTTATCGCCGCCGTGAATATCGCTCATCTGCACATTTGCGCCCTGGGCTAATAATTCATCGACAATCGCCAGGCCAATTCCTGATGCGCCACCGGTAACAATAATAATTTTATCTTTTAAGTTTAACCACGTATCCATTATCGACTCCTGTTTCTTCAGATAAAGGGATTCCCCGCAGCAGCGCTGCGTGAAATCATATCGTTGTAATTTACTTCAGTAGCGACTCGGCGGTTTCTCGATTCGTCACCAGACAGTTAATATAGTGTCCATTTAAGGCGCCAAGAATACCGGAGTATTTTTCCTCGCCCATGGCGATACCTACCGAATAACGCGCCTGCCTGAGTTTCGCCATCTCAATAGACAGCGTTTTCTCGCTCATGGCGGTTTCTACCAGCGCGCCATCAATATTGTAAAAGCGCGAGCAGATATCACCGGCGACCTGGCGGGCGTTGAGATCGTCGCTCTCTTCGCTGCCGTAAAACGCATGCCAGTTGGCGCCGTCGCGGATAGCCGGTGAACCGATCCCCACCAGCGCGACGTCCAGGTTATCCCAGTAAGATGCAATGGTTTTAAAGTGCTGGGATTGCATAATACCGTTGCGAATTAATTTGTTATCCAACAGCGCCGGGAAATCGGCGAGATGCGATTCCGCTTTCAGCTTCGCCGCGGCGCCGTAGGTCAGCGTATTCACGTGGTAGCGGCTCTCCAGCTTGCCGGAGGGGCCGCCGATAATCGGGACGCAGATAACCTGACGGGACTGGCTGGCCTGCGGCAGATTCTCCACCAGCGCGCGTACCGCACGCCCCCAGGAGAAACCGACGATATCGCCCGGCTCCAGCAGCCTGTCGACCAATTGTGCGCCATGCAGGCCGATAATATTGAGCTGATCCACCTCCAGCAGCGAGTCGCAGGCCGCTACCACCGCCTCCTTGAGGCCAAATTTTTGTTTCAGCTGCTGCTCAAGCCACAGATTTTCGTTGTAGTCATAGTTGATGGCGATAGTGACGATGCCCTGCTCGCGGCCGCGCTTCAGCAGACGGCTGATGGTGGTGCGGTATATCCCCAGCTCGCGGGCAATCTGCGCCTGGGTCATATCCTGCTCATAATAGAGCTGGGCGATTTTTACGATCAGACGAATATCGTCGCTGTTTTCCATCGTCACTGTCGGCTCCTGCACATTTGTGCAAATCAGATATTGGCGCTCACGATCTGATATAACCCCATCAGGCGCCCGCTTTAAAGAAATTTTCCTCTTTTTCATAGCAACCTTCTGACCGTTTCTGTTGCACATTTGCGTTGCTAATCGCCGGTTTCCGGCACGTTTGTGCCGTAAGTGATAAGGGCCTGATTCTGCTTTATTTCGCCGGGCAAAGTTGCTGGGCTTTCTGAAGTACACTTTTGTGTTGAAAGGCGGGACAGATCACATTTAGCGTCAGGCGGCGAGCGCGCGATTCTTTTTTATCGCCTGCAAGGTAGGGTATATTTCGTTTTTAAACAGAAAGCATTCAAGTTTTATCAAGGCGGCAAGGGAGCGACGCCCGGCAGCATAGAAATCTATGTGACTGGGATCAGTGAGTGTAGCCATCGCAGAGACAACTTGAAGGATGAAGTGTTTCAGGAGAAGTTATGCTGCCCGACTCGTCAACCCGACTCAATAAATACATCAGCGAAAGCGGAATTTGCTCGCGCCGTGAAGCCGATCGCTTTATCGAACAAGGCAACGTTTTTATCAACGGCAAACGCGCCACTATTGGCGACCAGGTTAAAGCTGGCGACGTAGTCAAGGTCAATGGCCGGTTGATTGAGCCGCGCGAAGCGGATGATTTAGTACTGATTGCGCTGAATAAACCGGTTGGCATCGTCAGCACTACCGAAGACGGGGAGCGCGACAACATCGTTGATTTCGTTAACCACAGCAAACGCGTATTCCCAATCGGCCGTCTGGACAAAGACTCGCAGGGGCTCATCTTTCTGACCAACCATGGCGATCTGGTGAATAAAATCCTGCGCGCCGGTAACGACCATGAAAAAGAGTATCTGGTCACCGTTGATAAGCCGGTGACCGATGAGTTTATTCGCGGAATGGGCGCGGGCGTACCGATTCTCGGCACGGTAACGAAGAAGTGCAAAGTGAAAAAAGAAGCGCCTTTTGTGTTTCGCACTACCCTGGTTCAGGGGCTGAATCGCCAGATCCGCCGGATGTGCGAATATTTTGGCTATGAAGTGACGAAGCTTGAGCGGACGCGGATCATGAACGTCAGCCTGACGGGGATCCCGCTGGGAGAGTGGCGCGATCTGACCGACGATGAGCTGATCGATCTCTTCAAGCTGATTGAGAACTCGTCTTCAGAGGCGAAACCGAAGGCAAAGGCGAAGCCGAAAACGGCCGGCATTAAGCGCCCGGTAGTCGCGATGGAAAAAACCAGCGAGAGATCTTCCCGTCCGGCGTCGAACGGCAAACGCTTTACTGCGCCTGGGCGTAAAAAGAAAGGGCGTTAGCGTCTGCCGCGCGTTGGCGTATTTGCCGACCAGGAAAACGAGGCCTCCGCATCCGGTTTGTAAGCCTGCTTTTTCTTGAGCTGGCGGGCTTTCTTAGCCTCGGCTTCGCGCTGGAGCATCAGTTTATCGATGTACTCTTTTTTCACGCTGTTGGTCTCCGCGTTGGTCAGCGGACGGCCATGGGCGATGCGCGCGCGGTCGAGCAGGGTTTTCAGTTCGCGCTGTTCGCGCTCGGTCATCTCTTTTTGAGTGATGCGGGGGAGTGCCATAGTGGTGCCCTCAGTTAGCCTGTGGCTTCAGTGTACGGTAAAGGGGCGGACGTCTCACGGTAAATTGTTGTGCCTCGCAGAAAATCCCGGAGGCGGTGCTGCGCACCTGTCCGGGCTACAAAACCCGCAAGCTGCACGGACCGTAGCCCGGCTAAGCGCAGCGCAAGCCGGGAAAATTACGGGTTGTTAGCTCTCTTTTTCCGTTTGACGCGATTCATCCGCAATCGGCTTCCCTGACCAGTAACCGGCCAGCAGCGAGCCGGACAGGTTGTGCCAGACCGAGAACAGCGCCCCGGGCAGCGCGGCCAGCGGGCCAAAGTAGATTTTCCCCAGCGCGGCGGCAAGGCCGGAGTTCTGCATTCCCACCTCGATCGCCAGCGTGCGGCAGGTGGACTCGTCAAAGCCAAACAGTCGCCCGCCCCAGTAGCCGCCGAGCAGACCGATAGTGTTATGCAGGATAACGGCGATAATCACCACAAAACCAACGGAAGCGATATGCGACGCCGAGCCTGCCACCACGGCGCAGATAATCGCCAGAATGCAGACCATCGAAAAGGCCGGGAGAAACGGTTCCACCGCCTTCACCACTTTCGGCAGCAGATGATGCACCGCCAGCCCCAGTGCAATTGGGATCACCACAATTTGCAGAATGCTGAGAAGCATTCCCATCACATCTACCTGAATATGCGCATCCACGTACAGACGCGTCAGCAGCGGCGTCGCGACCACGCCGACCAGGGTGGATACCGAGGAGATGGTGACTGAGAGCGCAACATCGCCTTTTGCCAGAAAGATCATCACGTTGGATGCCGTACCGCTGGCGACGCTGCCCACCAGCACCATGCCGGCGGAAAGCTCCGGCGGCATGTGAAAAATCAGCGCCAGCAGCCAGGCGGCGAGCGGCATCACCAGGTAGTGGAGAAAAATCCCTGCGGCAACCGGCGCGGGGCGGGAAAGCACGCGCTTAAAGTCGTCGACTTTCAGATGCACGCCCATGCCGAACATAATCAGCATCAGCAGCGTCGGGACCCAAGGGCCAACGGGAGTAAAAGTGGATGGCGTGTAATAAGCGATAACCGAGAGCAGCAGCGCCCATAATGGGAACAGCCGCGTAAGCGTGGCGAGCATGTTGTTTTCCTTGCACATAAGTTGTGTTTGCTTGTTATTGACCGGCCGGGATCGAGCCCGGCCATAGCTATTGTTTATCGTGCTAAGAAATATTATTCAAACAAATTATGCTCATGTTCCGCTGCGGATAAGCTCCCAGTTGAGTCCGAAGCGCGCTAAATACTTGCGCAGGCGGTCAGCATCGTTAGGATTGGCCTTTTTCTGACGGGAGACGGCGAACAGCTCGCGTCCGGCTTCTGAGAGCGAAGCGCTGCGCTGGCAGACCTCCAGCACCGTTTCCAGCTGCCGGCGATCGAAGAGATCGATTTCCATTGCTATGTCAGGAGAAGACGTCGTCAGCTGCCAGCTCTCTTTCAGCAGCATAATCTCCTCTTCCACAACGGCCTGCGTAATGCGCCCCTGCTCGGCCAGCGTCGCCATACGCGCCACGGATGAGCTGAGTTCGCGAAAATTGCCGCGCCACTGCGCCTGCGGCGAGCAGGCAAAGGCCAGATAGCGCTCGCGGGCCTCTTTATCAAAGCGGATCTGCGTCTGCCGTTCGCTGGCCAGTCGCCGTAGTTCATACTCCACGTTTGGCGCAATATCTTCCCGCCGCTGCGCCAGGCCGGGGAGGGCAAAGCGCCACATATTGATGCGCGCATAAAGATCTTCGCGAAAGCGTCCTTCCGCCACCCACTGCTGCATATCGCGATGCGTTCCGGCGATTAGCTGAAAGTCGCTGTGCGCCTCGTTGTCCGAACCAAACGGGAAAAAGGTTTTTTCTTCAATGGCCTTCAGCAGCATGGCCTGCTCGTCCAGCCCCAGCTCGGCGATTTCATCTAGAAACAGCACGCCGCCGTCGGCTTCGCGTAATAGTCCGGCGCGCGGCGTGACCGCGCCGGTAAACGCGCCTTTGACATGGCCAAACAGCGTAGACATTGCGTTATCGCCGCGCAGGGTGGCGCAGTTAACCGCCATAAATTTTCCCGCCACTAAATGACGCGACTGGCGCAGCTGATAGATACGTCTGGCGAGAAAGGACTTACCGGCGCCCGTTGGGCCAGTAAGCAGGATCGGATCGGTCGATCGGATCGCCACGCGCTCAATTCGATCGATAAGCTTGTTGAACGTCGCATTGCGCGTCTCTATCCCGGCTTTCAGGAAAGAGACCGACTGCTGCTGCTCGCGCTGAAAGCGGCTGGTGAGCGCGGCATAGCGGTTTAAGTCCAGATCGATAACCGAGTAAATACCGGCAGCGATGGCTTCATCCGGTGAGCCTTTCGGCGCAGGACCGGTCTGCAGCAGATTGGCGGGAAGATAGCGCGCCTCCGTCAGCAGGAACCAGCAGATTTGCGCCACGTGAGTCCCGGTAGTGATATGCACCAGATACTCTTCGTTTTCGGTATCAAAGCTGTAGCGGCTGGCGAAGTCGAGAAACGCCGCGTAGACCTCTTCAAAATCCCACGGATCGTTTATCTCGACCCTATGCGGGCGTACTTCGGTTTGCGGCGAAAGCAGGGCGATATCTTCGATCAGCTTTTGCGCCAGGCTTTCATCGTGCGGCTGGTGGATGAGCTCCAGCCTGTCGACAGGAAAATCGGCCTGCTGGCATAGCCCAACGGTGGGCCGCCATTTCTTTAAACGATTAGCCCGCTTGCCGCGTTTATCCAGTACCGTTCCGAGAATGCCAATCACCACCCGACGCTTGTTCATTATTTATCTCATAAGATAAGTATCGATACTAAAAGATAAAAAATTCTCCCGAGCCGGGCAACGGCAAAAACCGAGTTAAAAAATAAATCACTTTTAATCAATGAGATAAAAATTTATTTCGTCACTTTTTCGTTCTGGCACGCATCTGGCAATAACCCTTTCGTTATTTCGCTGAATTCGCAGGGGGTTAAACCCCGCCGGCACGTCAGAAACGGTACTGACCGTCTTTCGGGCGCGTTCCGACAGCCGATAACCACCAATGGGTTCGATTCCCGATTTCACTCCAATGAAAACTGGTTTGTTAATCATAGAGATACACGGGGTTTTGCGCAGTCAGCACTCCCCACAGCAGGCCGCCGGTAAAGGCGCCGTGCCGCAGGCAAAAGGGAGTTCCCCTGCGGCTTCGCCCCTGCACCCGCGCCTGCTTTTTATAAGGAATAAAAAATGGCTAAAAAAATCACTATACGGAAAGGCCAACTGGGACTTCTCTCTCGTCAGGGAGATTACTATCAGATTCTGGAAGCGGGCGAGTATCGCCTGCCGTGGTTCAACGTTCCTGAAGTGCTAATCGTTAACAGGGACGGCAGCGAAGTGCCGGAGGCGCTGGCCGAGTATTTACGGCGCTTTCAGGCGGAATGGATCGAACAGTACTGCCTGGCGGCGGACCTGACGGATAACGAGGCCGGAGCGCTCTATAACAACGGCGTGCTGCAGGAAATTCTGCCGCCAGCGACGCGTCGACTTTACTGGGCCGCCGGTGACGAGATGCAGCTGCTACGTCTGGATACCCGGCAGGTTGAGGTCCCCGAGGCGATCATGAACGCGGTGCTGCAGCCGAGACGTCACGGGACGGTAAAAGGTCGTGAAGCGATCCTGACCGTATCGGTGCCAGCCTGGCACGTCGGGGTATTGAAAGTCGATGGTGAGACGCAGTCGCTGCTGCCGCCGGGCCTGAGCGCCTACTGGAAGATCAATCACCTGGTGGAAGCTGAAGTGGTCGATACCCGCCTGCAGGTGCTGGAAGTCGGCGGTCAGGAGATTCTGACCAAAGATAAAGTGAATCTGCGTTTAAATCTGGCGGCGAACTGGCGCTACAGCGATGTGTTGCGGGCTTTTGGGCAGCTGACGAAGCCGCTGGACCATCTGTATCGCGAACTGCAGTTTGCGCTGCGTGAAGCCGTCGGAACGCGAACGCTGGATGAACTACTGGAAGATAAGCACATCATTGATGAGGTGGTGAGCGCGCAGGTAACCGAGCGCATGGCGGCATTTGGTATCGAAGTCGCCTCGCTGGGCGTGAAAGATATTGTTTTGCCCGGCGACATGAAAGCTATTCTGTCGCAGCTGGTGGAGGCGGAGAAATCGGCGCAGGCGAATGTGATCCGCCGGCGTGAAGAGACCGCGGCGACGCGTTCGCTGCTCAACACCGCGAAAGTGATGGAAAACAACCCGGTCGCGCTGCGCTTAAAAGAGCTGGAAACGCTGGAAAGGGTGGCGGAGCGTATCGATAAAATCTCGGTCTTTGGCGGCCTGGACCAGGTGCTGCATGGACTGGTCAATCTAAAAGGATAAACAACATGACGTATAACGGTGTGGATGCCGCCATGCGCCATAAGGTGCGGCGGCAGTTACAGGAGGTGGAGCAGCGCTACGGCGTCAGGGTGCTCTACGCCTGCGAGTCCGGCAGCCGGGGCTGGGGCTTTGCCTCGCCGGACAGCGATTATGATGTGCGGTTTCTCTATGTTCATCCCCCTGAGTGGTACCTGCGGGTGGATGCGCCGCGCGATGTTATCGAGCTGCCCATCGACGCTGAGCTGGACGTCTGCGGTTGGGAGTGGCGTAAGGCGCTGGGTCTGCTGAAAGGGGCAAATCCGACGCTGATCGAATGGCTGGACTCGCCGGTGGTGTATCAGCAGGATGATGCGACAGTTCAGGCGCTTAAGCGGCTGATACCGGAGTGGTTTTCTCCGGTACGCGCCCGCTGGCATTACTACTCGATGGCCAGAAAGAATTTTCGCGGCTATCTGCAGGGTGAACAGGTGCGGTTGAAAAAGTACTTTTACGTGCTGCGTCCGCTACTGGCCGTCCGCTGGGTTGAGGCGGGAAAAGGGGCGCCGCCGATGCGCTTTGCTGAACTGCTGGCGGGAAGCTGTCTGGAAGCGGGCCTGCGTCAGGAAATCGACGAGCTGCTGGCGCGCAAACAGCGCGCCGACGAGGCTGAATATGGTCCGCGGCGGCCATTACTGCATGCGTTTATTCAGTCCGAGCTGCTCAGAGGCGCGATCCCGCCAGCGCTGCCTGAGAGCCGGAGCGGTGACATCAGGGAGTTGGACAGATTGCTAATGACCACGGTGATGGGAAACTAAAAATGGCCCGGCAGAAATGGCGGGCCATTTTTATCGCTGTTACTCGAACAGATTATGATGCAGCTTCTGCACCACTTTTTCGGCATCCGCACCCGGTACCAGGAAGCACAGATTGTGGCTGGATGCGCCGTAGCAAATCATTCGAATATTAAACGGCTCCAGCACGCCAAACACCTCTTTACCGACGCCGCACGCTTTCGACAGTTCGTTACCAATGATGGCAACCAGCGCCAGGTCCTGTTCAACCTCAACGCGGCACAGCGAGGACAGTTCGGTCAGCAGCGACTGGGTGAGCAGGGTGTCGCCGGCCGAAGTTGAACCAGTGGTATCCATGGTCAGCGCCACGCTCACTTCAGAAGTGGTGATCAGATCGACGGAGATACTGTGACGCGCCAGCGTGCTGAATACCTCGGCCAGAAAACCGCGCGAGTGCAGCATATTGAGGCTGTGCAGGGTCAGCAGAGTCTGCTTGCGGCGCAGCGCCAGCGCGCGGAACAGCGGCGGATTTTCCGTATTTTTGCACACCAGCGTGCCGCCCGCTTTTGGCTCTTTGCTGGAGCCGACGAATACCGGAATATCGCTACGTACGGCGGGAAGCAGGGTGGCCGGATGCAGCACTTTCGCGCCAAAGGTCGCCATTTCCGCCGCTTCTTCAAAGGCGATAACGTCAATGCGTTTGGCCGCCGGCGCAACGCGCGGGTCGGTGGTATAGATACCCGGAACATCGGTCCAGATATCGACGCGGGTAGCGTGTAGCGCTTCGCCGAGTAGCGCGGCGGTATAGTCGCTGCCGCCGCGGCCAAGCGTGGTGGTACGGCCTTTCGCTTCGCTGCCAATAAAGCCCTGGGTGATCACCAGGCCTTCCGCCAGACGCGGAGCCAGAAGCTGCTCGGTGAGTTCAGATAAGGCGGCGATATCCGGTTCCGCGCGGCCAAAGCGATCGTTGGTGCGCATAACCTTGCGCACGTCGAACCACTGGGCGGCGATACCGCGCTCGCGTAGGATCTCGACAAACAGCAGAGTGGACATCAGTTCGCCATGGCTGACCAGTTCGTCGGTTAACGCGCTTGAACTGGCCAGGGAGGCGGCTTCCGCCAGGGTGGTGATGTTTTCCAGCAGGCGTTCAATTTCATCGCGAATCACGTTCGGATAACGCAGACGCTCCAGAATATTGAACTGGATTTGCCGCATGGCATCGAGCTTTGCGAAACGTTCGCCAGGTTCCAGCCCTTCCGCTAAGGCGACCAGCAGGTTGGTCACGCCAGCCGAGGCGGAAAGCACCACCACGCGGGTATTGGCATCCAGCAGCGCGACGTCTACGCTGCGGTTCATGGCATCAAAGTCGGCAACGCTGGTACCGCCGAATTTGGCTACAACTAAGTCTGTCATAACAACCTCGTGTCAGGGGGCCTGACTTATTAAAACGATTCCTGACAACCAATCCTGGCGGGGCTGGACGCAGCCGGATTGCAACAAAATGTCTTAATAAGCCAGGCCAAATTATTCAGCCATGGCACAAGGGAAGAGCGAAAAACAGGGTGGGCGCAGAGCGATAAACAAACTACGATGTCACCCAGAAGTGCTCCACCTTGTAGACCCGCTTGCCGATGCAGCGCATCAGATGGCGAGTATGAAACGCCCGACTGCGAACGTTTCTGGTGACAACCCAGGGGATTCAGCCCCTGTGGCCGGTGATGAGCGTAACCAGACGCTTATTCACCTCGGCGTTGCTCCCCCTCACGTATTTTCCCCGGACTGGCTCCTCCAATACGGTTACCTGGGCAACGCACCTCTTCTGGCAATTACCGACGTCTTTCACTTTGCCAGGGGGACGCGGGACATTATACCCCCCTGCAATACCCTTTCGCTGTAGCGTGAAATGCGCGATCCATACCTACCTACGTATATGTTGTAGGTACTGCCGTTATATAAAGGGTTCAGGCGAAGTATGTCAACGTCAGGGTTATGCGGATTTTTCATGCGCGGGTCGCTGACAGAAAAAAGCCTTATGATGTCTATACTATCAGGGACGTTTTGCCTCAAATTGCCCCAATTTCTGACGCGTATCATCGGCATAACATAAAAATCATCACAATTTTTCGTCACCGGCGCTACAATCGACCGCAGTCACAATTCTCAAATCAGAAGAGTATTGCTAATGAAAAACATCAACCCAACGCAGACCTCTGCCTGGCAGGCATTACAGAAACACTTTGATGAAATGAAAGACGTTACCATCGCGGATCTGTTCGCGAAAGATAGCGACCGTTTCTCTAAATTCTCCGCCACGTTCGACGATCTGATGCTGGTGGATTTTTCCAAAAACCGCATCACCGAAGAGACGCTGGCCAAACTGCAGGACCTGGCCAAAGAGACCTTCCTGGCTGACGCCATTAAATCCATGTTCTCCGGCGAGAAGATTAACCGCACGGAAGATCGCGCGGTGCTGCACGTTGCGCTGCGTAACCGCAGCAATACTCCGATTCTGGTTGATGGCAAAGATGTGATGCCGGAAGTGAACGCCGTGCTTGAGAAGATGAAAACCTTCTCTGAAGCTATTATCTCCGGTAGCTGGAAAGGCTACACCGGTAAAGCGATTACCGACGTCGTGAACATCGGTATCGGCGGCTCCGATCTTGGCCCGTTCATGGTGACCGAAGCGCTGCGTCCGTACAAAAATCACCTGAATATGCACTTTGTTTCTAACGTCGATGGTACCCATATCGCCGAAGTGCTGAAAACGGTGAACCCGGAAACCACGCTGTTCCTGGTGGCGTCGAAAACCTTTACCACCCAGGAAACCATGACCAACGCCCACAGCGCGCGCGACTGGTTCCTGGCGACCGCTGGCGATGAGAAACACGTAGCGAAACACTTCGCCGCGCTCTCCACCAACGGTAAAGCGGTAGGTGAATTCGGTATTGATACCGCCAATATGTTTGAGTTCTGGGACTGGGTTGGCGGTCGTTACTCTCTGTGGTCTGCTATCGGCCTGTCCATCATCCTGTCCGTGGGCTTCGACAACTTCGTCGAGCTGCTCTCCGGCGCGCACGCGATGGACAAACACTTCTCCACCACGCCGGCTGAGAAAAACCTGCCGGTGCTGCTGGCGCTGATCGGTATCTGGTACAACAACTTCTTCGGCGCTGAAACCGAAGCGATTCTGCCGTACGACCAGTATATGCACCGCTTTGCCGCCTACTTCCAGCAGGGCAACATGGAATCCAACGGTAAATACGTTGACCGTAACGGCAACGCCGTGGATTACCAGACGGGCCCGATCATCTGGGGCGAGCCGGGCACCAACGGTCAGCACGCGTTCTATCAGCTGATTCACCAGGGGACCAAAATGGTGCCGTGCGATTTTATCGCTCCGGCGATTACGCATAACCCGCTGTCTGACCATCATCCGAAGCTGCTGTCTAACTTCTTTGCGCAGACCGAAGCGCTGGCGTTTGGTAAATCCCGCGAAGTGGTTGAACAGGAATATCGCGATCAAGGTAAAGATCCCGCGACGCTGGAACACGTGGTGCCGTTCAAAGTGTTTGAAGGCAACCGGCCGACTAACTCCATCCTGCTGCGTGAAATCACGCCGTTCAGTCTGGGCGCGCTGATTGCCCTGTATGAACATAAGATTTTCACCCAGGGCGTGATTATGAACATCTTCACCTTCGACCAGTGGGGCGTTGAGCTGGGCAAACAGCTGGCGAACCGCATCCTGCCGGAGCTGAAGGATGGTTCTGAAGTCAGCAGCCACGACAGCTCCACTAACGGCCTGATTAACCGCTATAAATCCTGGCGCGCATAATCGCTAAAACGTTGTCAATGCCGGCCCAGGTGGCCGGCATTTTTTATAGCCGCCGCAGCAGTTTTGCCGGGTTTCCTGCCCACACGCCTTTCTCTGTAATGGATTTTGTCACCACGCTGCCCGCGCCAATCACGACGCCATCGCAAATGCTGACCGCCAGAATGGTTGCGCCGCTGCCGATAGACACATCGTTGCCAATGACGATTCTTCCCCAGCTTTCGCGGTCGGCGTTGGGCTTGCCGTCGCGGAACATATCGTTAGCGAACATTACGCCGTGGCCGATAAAACAGCGTTCGCCGATGGTCACGTACTCGCAGATAAAGGTATGGGACTGAATTTTGCTGTCGCTGCCAACGCGGGTATGGCCCTGGATTTCAACGAAGGGGCCGACGAAGACGTTATCGCCTAGCGTGCAGTCATAGAGGTTGGCGGGCTGGTAAATCACCACGTTTTCGCCGCAGGCGACGTTGCGAATGGCGGTTTCACGAAGGGTATGCATGCTGCCTCTCAGATCGGTTTAGCCAAAATGTGTAATGTGCTTTGCTGGGTCGCAGAATGAAAGATGACATCTTTTACGTGCTGCATTCCCTGACGTTCATAAAAACGGCGGGCGCGGGTATTCGCGGCGAGCACCTCCAGCCAGAGCCAGCGTTCACCGGCAACTTTTGCTCGCTTCTCGACGGCGTGAAAAAGCTGCTCGCCATAGCGATGGCCCGTTGTTGCAGGTAACAGATAGAGCTTATGCAATAGCGTACCGGTTGGACCTTCGGGGTTGATGTCCTGGCGGCAGGCGTATTTAGCAAAGCCGATTGGCTCCTCTGCCTCAGCAATTAACCAGCAGCACTGCGTATCGGCCAGGCTGCGCTCCAGTGAGGCCACGGCATACTCTTGCTGCAGGTAGCGCTCCATTTCATCGGCGTTATGCCAGAGGTGGGTAAAGTGATGACGATAGCTGGCATTCGCCATATCGTTGAGTAAAGCCGCATCTTCCGGACGTGCAAGACGAATCTTTAGCATTCTGCGTTCCTCGCAAAGAAGTGGCGATATTTTGCCCGTAAAGTTCGCTGCGGGTAAACCTCAAAAGTGGGGGAGGAGAAGATGCCGGAGGAGAGCCTCCGGCTGGGGATCAGGCGACGGCGATGGCCTCGATTTCAATACCCGCATCTTTAGGCAGTCTGGCGACCTCAACGCAGGAGCGGGCTGGAAACGCCGCGTTGTGTTCAACGAAGAACGCTTCATAGACCGCGTTGATGGTGGCAAAATCGTTCAGATCCTTGACGAAAACCATCGTCTTAACAATATTTTTCACCTGCAAGCCCGCCGCTTCCACGATAGCCTTAACGTTTTCCAGCGACTGGCGCGTTTGCACAGCGATGTCGTCAGACATGGTGCCATCTTGCGCATTAACCGGGAGCTGCCCTGAGGTCATCGTCATGGTACCCAGGTTTACCCCCTGAACATACGGACCGATGGCGGCAGGCGCGGACGCGGTGGAAATAATCATTCTGTTGATTCCTCTTGATAAGTGGTTACATGAAATAGTTAAGTAAAACCAGTGAACCAACGCCGCTGACGACGACCCAGACCAGCCCCAGTCGGAAGCTGGCAAGCGTGCAGATAATCGCGGCGATGACTTTCGGGTTTTTTAAATCAAACTCCATGCTGGAGTTCACGCTCAGGATCTGAATCGTGATGATGGCTGGCAGAACAGTCACCGGCACAAAGCGCAGCGTTTTGCTGACCCGGTTCGACATCTGGATTTTCCCGGCGAGACCAATGAACGAGAAGCGAATAAGAAAGGTCACGGCGGCCATACCCAGCGTCAGGGCGATAAAAAAGCTATTACTCATTTTCCAGCGCTCCTTCGAGAGAGAGTTTAGCGGCGGCCTGCGCTTGTTTACGCTCTTCGGCGAGATCGACGCTCAGGCCCGCCATTACGCCCAATACGGATGCGACGACAATGCCTAACGAATAGGGCAGCACGACCAAAAGTACGCCGGATACGGCAGCCACAATGGCGGCGACGGTACAGGCCTGGCTCTTGATTTGCGGAACGACGATGGCGATAAAGGCGGCGACCATCGCGAAGTCCAGACCGTATTTTTCAATATGTGGAAATGAGGCGCCAACCAGAGCGCCAAGGAAATCGGCTAAAACCCAGGCGAACCAAAATGTCAGCATGGCTGAAGAGTAGAACAGATATTTATCCTTTTTATTCTCCTCCATCTCTTTCACCGTCGTGGCGTACACCTCATCGGTCAGAGCATAGGCCATAAAGCATTTTTTAAAAAAGGACGCCTCGCGTACGGTACTGGAAATTGATGCGCTGTAAAGTATATGACGGAGATTAATAATCAGCGTGGTGAATATAATTACCCCGAGGCTCGCCCCGGTTTTGAGCATATTCAACGCCAGCATTTGTGCTGAACCCGCAATAACAATGGTGGACCAGACCGTACTTTGCCAGACGCTCATTCCGGCGCTCACGCTTAGCGCGCCGACGATAAATGAAAAGGGAAAGTCGCCGATACACAAGGGAAGAATGGCGCTGGCGCCCCGTAGGATAACTTTTTTGTTCATAAGCAATATCTGTTATTTAAGAAATTAATTATTTATGTAAGGTACGTGGAAAGATTAGTTAATGATTATTTAGCAACCATGATGTTGATAATTTCTTTGTCGGTATAGGCCATGGGCTTAACAACCAGACGACAGAGATTATTAATCGTTTGCTCAACGTCAGCGCAAACGATCCCATCATTAGAGCTTGCGCAGCTATTTTGCATGGCCATCAATACAGCCTTAAATGCGCTGGACACGACGGATGAAACTTTCATCGCGCAGCTATTAGAAGCGCCGTCACAAATCATACCGGTAATATCACTGACCATATTAATAATCGCGGTGTTAATGGTTTCCATATCGCGAGTAAATAGCCACGCCATCCCGGCAGCTGCTCCCATTGCTGCCGTAGACGCCGCGCATAGCGCGGACAGACGCGTATAGCGGGAGTGGATCGATATCGCGGTCAGGTGGGAGAGCGCGAGCGCCCGTGCGAGCGTCTCTTCATCAGCATTAAGATGCTCCGCGACCGTCACTACCGGCATGGTAGCGGCGATACCCTGGTTACCGGAACCAAAGTTTGACATGGCGACGACGGGAGCGCCGCCCATCCGCGCGTCGGATGCGGCGACGGTATTGATGATGACTTTACTGAGCAGGTCGTTGCTGAGCAGACCCTTTTTTACTGCATCAGAGAAGGTACCATTGATGTTTAAACCATATTTCTTGCTCTTGCCTTCATTTGCCAGCGCCGAATTGAGGCGGGCGGCTTCGAGAATAAATTCGATGTCGGCAAAATCGACTTCGCTTATAAAATTGAAGGCTTCGACAAGCGAAAAGGTTTCTAACGCTTCCTGCTGCGTTACCGTATTCTGTTTATTAGCCAAAGCCTGCGCTTCGCCATTAATATAAACTTCAACGATATTGGTATGCGTGCCTTTAACTACCACGCGGCAGCTCTTTTCGCCACCGGTCAGGGTCAGATCCAGATGGATAAAATCGGGAGTATCTTCCACGCGAATATTAACCTGGCCATCGGCGATTAGCATTTGTGCTAATTCGACATGCTGCTGGGTAATCCCCTCCAGCGTTTTTAAACCCTTATCGGCATCGCCGCCAAAAGCGCCAATGGCGGCGGCAAGCGCGACACCGCTAACGGATGTTCCTGGAATAGTTACGCCCGTCGCGTTTTTGTACAGATTCGCAGAAATAAAACCGTTAATACTTTGACAGGCCGTATCTAAATGTTTCGCAGCGTAAGCGGTAGTAAAAGAAATAGCGACGGGTTCGGTACAACCTAATGCCGGAGCCACTTCTTGTTTTAGCCATTTTATAAAAATGGATGCGCGTTCATTAATCATATTTTAAATCAATCCGCTAATTGTGGGTTATTAACTGGCGAGTATCCTAAGATAATTCTGAAGGAAAAACTTACTCTAATAACCCTGTTATTTATGCATTAAAGAGAAAAATTTTCGCTTATTAAAAGAATGTAAAACTGTGATCTTATTATGGTTAATTAACTGATTTACCGAGTATTTATATTCTGTTTTTTGAACATAAAAAGGGATTTAGTTAACCGCCTCACAGCGATGACGAAAGTAAGGTTTTCTCTTTTTACGTATTTCGTCGTATACGAGCAAGGCGGGCAGTGGGGAGAAGGGGACAACAAATGTAGATCTGGATCACACTTTTGCGTTATACAGGTCACAGTAAATCATGATGATGAGGAGTACCTATGCCGCCGGTTTATCGTCCGTTGGTGAGTTTTATTGCAACCGCCATGCAAACCGTTTTGAATCTTGGCCTGCTGTGCCTGGGGGTCATTCTGATCGTATTCCTCGGTAAAGAGACGTTGCATTTGGCGCACGTCCTGTTTACCCCTGAACCTGTCAGTAAATACAAGCTGGTGGAAGGGCTGGTGGTCTACTTCCTCTATTTCGAGTTTATCGCGCTGATTGTGAAGTACTTTGAATCGGGATTTCACTTCCCGCTACGCTACTTTGTTTATATCGGCATCACCGCCATCGTACGCCTGATTATCATCGATCATGAGTCGCCCATGGCGGTGCTGATTTACTCCGCCGCGATCCTGATTCTGGTGATTACGCTCTGGCTGTGTAACTCCAACCGACTGAAACGCGAGTAAACAGACAGCACGCCGCTTCCGGTAGCGGCGTGCTGTGGTTATTATCTGATAGAGGCCTGAAGCGTTTTCTCTTCTGCGGGTGCCCACAGCTCTTCGAGTTCTTCCAGCGTCTTGCCTTTCGTTTCCGGCACAAATTTCCACATAAACATCGCCGCCAGAATTCCCATACAACCGTAAATCCAGTAGGAAAAACCGTTGTGAAAATGGGCAACCAGCCAGGAGTTTTTATCCATCATCGGGAAGGTCCAGGAGACAAAGTAGTTCGCCAGCCACTGCGCGGCAACCGCAATGGCGAGAGCTTTGCCGCGAATCGCGTTAGGGAAGATTTCTGCCAGCAGCACCCAGCAAACCGGGCCCCAGGACATGGCAAATGCGGCGACGTAAAGCAGCATCGACAGCAGCGCCACCAAACCGGATGCTTGAGTATAAAAGGCGGTGCCAAGGCTGAACATGCCAAGCGCCATCCCGAGCGCGCCAATAATTTGCAGCGGCTTGCGGCCAAATTTATCAACCGTCATGATGGCCAGAACGGTGAAAGTCAGGTTGATAACGCCCACGATAATGGTCTGCAGCAGGGCGACATCAGTGCTGGCTCCCAGCGTTTTGAAGACTTCCGGAGCGTAGTAGAGCACGACGTTGATGCCGACAAACTGCTGGAATATAGACAGCATAACGCCGATAGTAATGACGCCTGCGCCAAACATCAGCAGACGACCGCCCGTTTTACGGCCATTTTCCAGTGACAGATTGATCTCCTGCATTGCCTGGACGGCGAGCTTGCTGCCCATAATTTTGCGCAGAATACCCTCCGCCTGTTCCTGTTTGCCCTGCGCCATCAGCCAGCGCGGGCTTTCCGGTACGGTATACAGTAGCCCTAAAAACAGCAGTGCGGGAATGCATTCTGAGGCAAACATATATCGCCAACCATTGGTATTCAGCCAGTTAGCATCCCCTGATTTTGCAATGAAATAGTTAACACAGTAAACCAATAGCTGCCCAAAAATAATCGCGAACTGGTTAAAGGAAACCAGTTTTCCTCGTATGCTTGCCGGCGCCAGTTCCGCAATATACATCGGTGAAAGCATAGATGCTAAACCTACGCCAATGCCTCCAATAATGCGGTAAATAACGAATTCTGGTACATATCCGGCTAAATAAACTGGCACCGCGTTGTCAGGATTTATCGGGGTAAAACCTAATTCAGGCCATGCCGAACCGATACCGGAGATAAAAAACAGAAGCGCGGCAATTTTTAGCGAATCACGGCGGCCAAAACGGTTACTACAATAGCCGCCAAGCGCGCCTCCAATGATGCAGCCAATCAAGGCGCTGGCAACGCAGAAGCCCAGCAATGAGTTGGCGGCAGATTCACTCAGGTTTTGCGGAGCCACAAAAACAGTGTTTAAGGATTCTACCGTACCGGAGATGACTGCGGTATCGTAGCCAAATAATAGTCCTCCTAACGTGGCGACTAACGTAATCGAAAAGATATAGCTTGAATTATATTGGGTATTCATCCTGACCAGCCTTAAATACACATTTCTTCTTATCGGTAATAATGATGGTGTATTCATCACCAGGGGATGGCAATTATCAAATTTAATATTGCAATTACGTTATATTCTTAATGTGATCTCAACTCTATTTAATTGTTAAAAGAACGGCGGTAAATGAAATTGCAGTGATGAATCGCGCAAAAGAAAATAATCGTAACCTAAATGCAAAATAACATAATAAATTTCTTTAAAAGAGTGGCGGATTATCTCTCTTCGGAAGAGACGTTGGTGGGTGGGTGCCGCTGCATCAAGGCGCTGCGGGTGGCTAACGCTCAGCACTTTGCCTGCGAACTTCTGGACTTCCGCGCAAGGGGGAGTTTCATTGCGAGACGTCGGGTACCTGAAACGCGAATAAAAAAAAAGCGGCCTCCAGGGCCGCTGACCAACAGTCACAAATAGAATTTATGTAGGGTCCAGTTGAGGATAGCAGTGGCATTTGCCTTACTTTTTCAGCTGAGGGCGACGGCGGTAATGCCCGGTTGGGGTCGTGCATTACCGCGAAACCGTCATCCCTCCTCTGAAATTTGGGGCGGGTATACTCGTCATACTTCAAGTTGCTGATGCGTTGACTGCACCCGCTCACCCCAGTCACACAGTTATCTATGCTGCTGGGGATTATCGGGCTTGTCGCCTTTCGACAACTCGAATTAATTAGAGTATCTAACGATGAAAATTAACCTTTCACTCCTCCTGCGGTCAGGCCGTTAACCAACCAGCGCTGGGCCAGCAGGAACACTACGGTAATCGGAATGGCGGAGAGCACCGCCGCGGCGGCAAAGTCGCCCCACAGATAGTTCTGCGGGTTGAGATACTGTTGCATTCCGACCGCAAGGGTATAGCTGTTCACATCGCGCAGCAGCAGAGAGGCCACCGGCACTTCGGTAATCGCGGCGATGAACGACAGAATAAACACCACCGCCAGAATCGGTACCGATAGCGGGAGCAGCACCAGGCGGAAAGCCTGCCATGGCGTCGCGCCGTCCAGCGCCGCCGCTTCTTCCAGCGAGCCGTCGATGGTTTCGAAGTAGCCTTTGATTGTCCAGACGTGCAGCGCGATACCGCCCATATAGGCGAAGATCACGCCGCCGTGGGTATTCAGTCCAACGAACGGTACGTACTGGCCGAGACGGTCAAACAGGGCATACAGCGCGACCAGCGACAGAACCGCGGGGAACATCTGGAAAATCAGCATTCCTTTAAGCAGCGTGGCTTTACCCGGGAAGCGCATACGGGCAAAAGCGTAAGCGCAGGTTGTAGAGAGCGCGACGATGCCAATGGCGGTAATGCCGGCCACCTTGATGGAGTTCCACAGCCACAGGAGAACCGGGAAGGGGGGCGGCGTGACGCGGCCGTCAGCGTGTTCGACGCTGAAGCCTAACGCCAGCCGCCAGTGCTCCCAGGAGATACTTTCGGGAATCAGGCTACCGGTGGCGAAGTTCCCTTCGCGCAGCGAGATAGCGATGACCATCAGCAGCGGGAACATAATCGCCGCGATAAAAATCAGCAGCAGAAGGTGCGTTGTTAATAAACGCAGCTTCTGAGATTTGGGTTGAACCATAGCCATAATATTTTTACTCCCCTTGATACCGCTCCAGGCTATTTTGCTTGTCATTTTGAACTCGGGCAGTGCTCAGAATCCTCACGTACTACGTGTACGCTCCGGTTCTTGCGGGCTGGCCGAGCTCAAACTGCCCGCGCCAATGACGCCTGGTTATTCCAATTAATCGAACTTCATACGTGTGGCTTTCAGGTTAACAATCGCCAGGGCGCCTACCAGCAGGAAGATCAGCGTGGCGATAGCCGCCGCGAGGCCGAAGTCCTGCCCGCCGCCGCCTTCAAAGGCGATGCGATAGGTATAGCTCACCAAAAGGTCGGTGTAGCCCGCCGGCGTGGTGGTGCCGAGCCGGTCCGGCCCGCCGTTGGTCAACAGCTGAATCAGCACGAAGTTGTTAAAGTTAAAGGCGAAGCTAGCGATCATCAGCGGCGTCAGCGGCTTGATCAGCAGCGGCAGCGTAATTTTGAAGAAGTTCTGGAACGGCGTGGCGCCATCCATTGCCGAGGCTTCATATAAATCGTCAGGAATCGCTTTCAGCAGGCCCATGCACAGGATCATCATGTACGGATAGCCCAGCCAGGTGTTGACGATGATAATCATGGTGCGCGCGGTAGTCGGGTCGCTAAACCAGGCCGGCTTGATGCCGAACAGCGCGCTGAGCATCATGTTGATCTCACCAAAGCTCTGGTTGAACAGCCCTTTGAAGATCAGAATTGAGATAAACGACGGTACGGCATAAGGCAGAATCAGCAGTACGCGATAAATCGCTTTGCCTTTCAGGGCTTCCCACTGGACGAGACAGGCGAGCACCATGCCGACCGCAACGGTGAGAATCACGGTCAGAACAGAGAAGACCACCGTCCAGACGAAAATCGCGAAGAACGGTTTCTGGATACCTTCATCCTGGAACACGCGGGTGAAGTTATCCCAGCCGATGGTCACGGTGTAGCCCGGGCTGAGCTTTTCGCTGCCCCAGCTGCCGTCGGCGTTAATCGCCTGATAGAAACCGACCTCGGCGTTCGGCCGATATTTCACGCCGCTCTGGTTGTTGGTCAGCGTACCGTCATTGGCCAGCGCGTACAGCGGCTGGGTGCCGGAGAACTGACGCAGGGAGCTCATAATGACTTTGCTCTCATCCGGCAGGACGGCCGTCAGCTGGTTCAGGGCGGTGCGGTTTTGCGTAATCACGCGCAGGGTGGCGCGTTCGCCTTCCGGCAGGGCATCAGCCTCTTTTAACGCCAGCTTCTGTTCGCCGCCGAATTTAAAAGCGTCGGAAAGATAGTTTTTGCCGCTCTCGCCATCGGTCAGCGCCAGCTTCCACTCATCTCCCGCCGGATAAAGCGCGAAGTTGTAGGATTTACCCGCCTGGAAGGAACGGTCCATCAGCACCTGTTGGGCGCGTTCAAAGGTAAGCTGGTTAGTACTGCTGTAGTTGGTGAAAGCGATAGCGATAGTGCAGATCAGCGGGAACAGGACGAACAGCCCCATCCCGGCGAGACCCGGGTAAACATAGCGCCAGGCATAGGCCTTGCGATTGGAAAAAATATACAGGCCAACCGAGCTTAAAATCAGCGTCATGATGGCAAACAGGTACTCCCCCTGGGCGTACATCAAAACAACAAGGTAACCCACCAGCAGGCACAGCAAGCCGATCACAGACCATGTGAGCTGCGGACTTTGCCACCAGTGTTTCTTTTTCACGACATCCATGGGGATCATCCTCTTTACACTTTATCCTTCGCGCTACCTCTTTGTTGGCTGCGGATACGCATCCCAGTCACTTACGGATGTAAGCGCCTGGGGATTTGCATCCTTGCCGCCTCGATGTAGCGCGAAAGATTTCGTGTAACAACGTATTCAACAAACCTTACTCCCTAAGGAATAAGGGAAACCGTATTACTTGGTGATACGAGCCTGCGCGTCTTTCAGGGCGGCATCGACGGTCTGGCGACCGCTAGCGGCGTTGATAACTGCGGTACGAACGGCATACCAGAAGGCGGACATCTGCGGGATGTTCGGCATGATTTCACCTTTCTGGGCGTTAGCCATGGTGGCGGCGATACGCGGATCTTTTTCCAGTTTTTCCTGGAAGGATTTCAGCGCAACCGCGCCCAGCGGTTTGTCCTTGTTAACTTCATCCAGACCCTGGTCGGTCATCAGATAGTTTTCGAGGAACTCTTTCGCCAGTTCTTTGTTCGGGCTGGCGGCGTTAATACCGGCGCTGAGTACGCCAACGAACGGCTTGGACGCATTACCTTTAAAGGTTGGCAGCAGGGTAACGCCGTAATTAACCTTGCTCTTATCGATGTTAGACCACGCCCACGGACCGTTGATGGTCATCGCAGTTTCGCCTTTGTTGAAGGCCGCTTCCGCGATGGAGTAGTCGGTGTCGGCGTTCATATGTTTGTTCTTGATCAGGTCGACCAGGAAGGTCAGGCCCGCTTTCGCGCCAGCGCTATCTACGCCCACGTCTTTCACGTCGTACTTACCGTTTTCAAACTTGAACGCGTAACCGCCGTCGGCAGCAATCAGCGGCCAGGTGAAGTACGGTTCTTGCAGGTTGAACATCAGCGCGCTCTTACCTTTCGCTTTCAGTTCTTTATCCAGCGCCGGGATCTCTTCCCAGGTTTTCGGCGGGTTCGCTACCAGGTCTTTGTTATAGATCAGCGACAGCGCTTCAACGGCAACCGGGTAGGCAATCAGCTTGCCGTTGTAGCGAACCGCATCCCAGGTGAACGGATAGAGTTTGTCCTGGAAAGCTTTATCCGGGGTGATTTCCGCCAGCAGACCGGACTGTGCGTAGCCGCCGAAGCGGTCGTGAGCCCAGAAAATGATGTCGGGGCCGTCGCCGGTCGCGGCAACCTGCGGGAACTTCTCTTCCAGCTTGTCCGGATGTTCTACGGAGACTTTGATGCCGGTGTCTTTCTCAAACTTTTTACCCACTTCAGCGAGGCCGTTGTAGCCTTTGTCGCCGTTAATCCAGATAACCAGCTTACCTTCTTCAATTTTTGCGAGGGCAGAGGCGGAAAACATCATCGTGGTCAATGCAGACAGCGCGAGGATGCGAGCGCCAGTTTTGATTTTCATATACCCGTCCTATTTGGTGATGTGCTCGTGGATACACTTGAGTGGCTTAACGATGATGAGTTTCCTTTTTTAACAACCTCTTTCCATCCTCCCCATGTCTACGCCCCATCCTCCGTTTGTGTGATCTCCATTGCAGAAATGCCGGTTATGAGTCCTGGCGCACATAAAAAGGCGGCTAATTTTGCAGGCGACATCACGAAATCGGCATCCGCCCGTCCCCCCCGGCGGCGAGACGTCATCTCTCATCCTCCCGCCTCCTCCCCCATAAAAAAGCCGGGGGGTGGAGGATTTACCCCACTTATGAATGCCGCATAGTCAGCCCATCTTGAATGTGTCGTTAAGTGACAGGTTGTAACGAAGGGAGAAGGGCATGGCGAGCGTACAGCTGCGAAATGTAACGAAAGCCTGGGGTGACGTGGTGGTATCGAAAGATATTAATCTCGAAATCCAGGATGGGGAGTTCGTCGTGTTTGTTGGGCCATCAGGCTGCGGCAAATCCACCCTGCTGCGTATGATTGCCGGGCTGGAAACGGTGACCAGCGGCGATCTGCTGATTGGCGATACCCGAATGAATGATGTTCCGCCCGCCGAGCGCGGTATCGGGATGGTGTTTCAATCTTATGCGCTTTACCCCCACCTTTCCGTCGCGGAAAACATGTCTTTCGGCCTTAAGCTGGCCGGCGCCAAAAAAGAACTGATCAACCAGCGCGTGACCCAGGTGGCGGAAGTTCTGCAGCTTGCCCATCTGCTGGAACGTAAACCGAAAGCGCTTTCTGGCGGCCAGCGCCAGCGCGTGGCGATTGGCCGTACCCTGGTGGCTGAACCGCGCGTTTTCCTGCTGGATGAACCGCTCTCAAACCTTGACGCCGCGCTGCGCGTACAGATGCGTATTGAAATATCCCGTCTGCATAAACGCCTTGGCCGCACGATGATTTACGTGACCCACGACCAGGTCGAAGCGATGACGCTGGCCGACAAGATTGTGGTGCTGGATGCCGGTCGCGTCGCGCAGGTCGGGAAGCCTCTCGAACTCTATCACTACCCGGCGGACCGTTTCGTCGCGGGCTTTATTGGCTCGCCGAAGATGAATTTCCTGCCGGTCAAAGTCACCGCTACCGCCATTGAGCAGGTGCAGGTGGAGCTGCCGAACCGCCAGCAGGTCTGGCTGCCGGTGGACAGCGCCCGCGTTCAGGTTGGCGCCAACATGTCTTTAGGTATCCGTCCGGAGCATCTGCTGCCCAGCGATATTGCCGACGTCACCCTCGAAGGTGACGTCCAGGTGGTCGAACAGCTCGGCCACGAAACGCAAATTCATATTCAGATCCCATCCATCCGTCAGAACCTGGTTTACCGCCAGAACGACGTGGTGCTGGTAGAAGAGGGAGCCACATTCGCCATCGGTTTGCCGCCGGAGCGTTGCCATTTATTCCGTGAGGATGGCACCGCTTGTCGTCGGCTGCATAAAGAGCCGGGCGTGTAAGGCTTCCCATTAAAAAAAACGTGCACCCTGCAGCGTCGATAAACAGGCGCAACAACAGGCGAAGCGTTCAAAGAAAAGCAATGATCTCAGGAGATAGAATGATGATTACTCTGCGCAAACTTCCACTGGCGGTCGCCGTTGCGGCAGGCGTTATGTCTGCTCAGGCGCTGGCCGTTGATTTCCACGGCTATGCTCGTTCTGGTATCGGCTGGACCGGCAGCGGCGGTGAGCAACAGTGCTTCCAGGCAACCGGTGCTCAAAGCAAATACCGTCTTGGTAACGAATGTGAAACCTATGCGGAACTGAAACTGGGCCAGGAAGTCTGGAAAGAAGGTGATAAGAGCTTCTACTTCGATACTAACGTCGCCTACTCTGTGTCGCAGCAGAACGACTGGGAATCCACCAGTCCGGCATTCCGTGAAGCTAACGTGCAGGGTAAAAACCTGATCGAATGGTTGCCAGGTTCCACCATCTGGGCCGGTAAGCGCTTCTACCAGCGTCATGACGTTCATATGATCGACTTCTACTACTGGGATATTTCTGGTCCTGGTGCGGGTATTGAAAACATCGATCTGGGCTTCGGTAAACTCTCTCTGGCAGCAACGCGTTCTTCTGAATCCGGCGGCTCCGGTACCTTCGCCGATCGCGACCAGTTCGGTAATCGCGTTTACGACAATATCGTGCCGAACGATGTATTCGACGTGCGTTTAGCCGGTCTGGAAACTAACCCAGGCGGCACGCTGGAGCTGGGCGTTGACTACGGCCACACTAACATCCCTGATGATTATTCTCTGCAGCCGGGCGCTTCCAAAGACGGCTGGATGCTTACCGCTGAGCATACTCAGAGCATGCTGAAAGGCTTTAACAAATTTGTTCTGCAGTATGCAACTGACTCTATGACCTCCAGCGGTAAAGGTGTTCCGCAGGGTGGCAGCATTAATAACGATGGATCTATGTGGCGCGTGCTGGACCACGGTGCGATCTCTCTCGGCGATAGCTGGGATCTGATGTACGTCGGTATGTACCAGGATATCGACCGCGACAACAACAATGGTACCCAATGGTGGACCGTCGGCGTTCGTCCAATGTACAAGTGGACGCCTATCATGAGCACCCTGATGGAAATCGGCTACGACAACGTCAAATCTCAACGCACCAGCGATCGTAACAGCCAGTATAAAGTGACCCTGGCCCAGCAGTGGCAGGCTGGTGACAGCATCTGGTCCCGTCCGGCAATCCGCGTATTCGCAACGTACGCCAAATGGGATGAGAAATGGGGCTATAACGATAGCGGCGTAGCGTATAACGACACCAGTGCTAAAACCTTCAGCCGTGGCGATAGCGACGAGTGGACCTTCGGTGCCCAGATGGAAATCTGGTGGTAATCGAGCCTGACCGTTCGTAACTAAAAGAGGGGCGTAAGCCCCTCTATCTTAGGCCCAGCGCGCTATTGCCTGGCTACCGCTCGGCCATCGGAATTGAGGTGATAACAATGAAAATGAAGAAAAGTCTCGTTGCCCTCTGCCTGTCCGTCGGCCTGATGGCCTGCGTACCCGCAGTCAGTTTTGCTGATGTTAATTTCGTGCCGCAGAACACCTCTGCCGCGCCGTCGATTCCGGCCTCCGCGTTGCAGCAGCTCACCTGGACGCCGGTCGATCAATCCAAAACGCAAACCACAAAGCTCACCGTGGCCGGGCAGACGCTCAATGTCCCCGGAATCAGTGGTCCGGTCGCCGCATACAGCGTTCCGGCGAATATTGGCGAGCTCAATATTACGTTAACCAGCGAAGTGGAAAAACAAGCTGCGGTATATGCACCGAACGTGCTGATTCTTGATCAGAATATGACGCCATCTGCATTCTTCCCCAGCAGCTACTTTACTTATCTTGAACCGGGCGTGATGAGCTCAGATCGTCTGGAGGGCGTAATGCGCCTGACTCCGGCGCTGGGACAGCAGAAAATTTATGTGCTGGTCTTTACCACGCCGCAGGATTTACAGCAGACCACTAAATTAATCGATCCGGCGAAGGCATACGCCAAAGGCACCGGCAATGCGGTGCCGGATATTCCGGATCCCATCGCGAAACACGTCACGGACGGTACCATCAGCCTGAAGGTAAAAACCTCTACCGGCTCCAGCGTGCTGGTTGGCCCGCTGTTCGGTTCGTCTGGTCCGGGGCCTGTTACCGTCGGTAATACCGCTGCTCCTGCCTATAGCGCGCCGGTCGCCGCCCCGGCCCCGGCTCCAGCGGCGAAAACCGAACCGATGCTTGATGATACCGAAACCTACTTCAATAACGGCATTAAGCAGGCGGTTGCGAAAGGCGATATCGACAAGGCCCTGAAATTGATGAACGAAGCTGAACGTCTTGGCTCGAAATCTGCTCGTTCCACCTTTATCAGCAGTGTAAAAGGCAAGGGGTGACCGTCTCCCCACAATGCTGATGTTTAGGCACAGCCTTTAGGTGCGTCCGTCAGGGCGCACTTTTTTTTATCGCGCGGCAGCTTCTGTTGCAGGGCTGTTGCGCGGATGATCGTATATTGACGTTTGCCCGCCCCCGATGTCCCATTCTGCGATACAATACCTTTACGTTTTGTACCGGAGATTCAGGCATGCCACATCCTGCGCTTACGCAACTGCGTGCGCTGCGTTATTTTGCCGCAATGCCCCCGCTGGACGCGCATCTGCGCGACTGGCTATTGCTGGAAGACTCAATGACCAAACGCTTTGAGCAACAGAGGAAGCGAGTCAGCGTCATCATGGTTAACGAAGGTTTTGTTGGACGCGAAGCGCTGGCAGATGAAGCGCCTCTGTTACCCGTCGAATCCCGCTACTGGCTGCGGGAAATTATCCTTTGCGCTAATGGCGAACCCTGGCTTGCTGGCCGAACTATCGTGCCGGAGTCGACGCTGAGCGGCCCCGAACTGGCGCTGCAACAGCTGGGACAAACGCCGCTGGGCCGCTATCTCTTCACGTCATCGACGCTAACCCGCGATTTTATTGAAATTGGTCGTAATGCAGAGCTTTGGGGGCGTCGTTCCCGCCTCCGGTTGAGCGGCAAACCGCTGCTGCTGACGGAGCTGTTTTTGCCTGCATCGCCGTTGTATTGAGAGGAAAATGAAATGGAGTGGAGTCTGACGCAGAACAAGCTGTTGGCGTTTCACCGCCTGATGCGTACTGACAAACCGATCGGCGCGCTGCTGCTGCTGTGGCCGACGCTGTGGGCGCTGTGGGTGGCCACGCCGGGGATACCGCCGCTGTGGATCCTCGCCGTGTTTGTTGCCGGCGTCTGGTTAATGCGCGCCGCAGGCTGCGTGGTCAATGATTATGCCGATCGTAAATTTGACGGCCACGTTAAACGGACGGCCCGCCGTCCGCTGCCGAGCGGCGACGTCAGCGAAAAGGAGGCGCGAACGCTGTTTGTCGTGCTGGTGCTGCTTTCTTTCCTGCTGGTGCTGACCCTGAACACCATGACCATTCTGCTGTCGATAGCGGCGCTGGCGCTGGCATGGGTCTATCCATTTATGAAACGCTACACCCACTTGCCGCAGGTGGTGCTGGGCGCGGCATTTGGCTGGTCGATCCCGATGGCCTTTTCGGCGGTAAGCGAATCGCTGCCGCTCAGCTGCTGGCTGATGTTCCTCGCCAACATCCTGTGGGCGGTGGCCTACGATACCCAGTATGCGATGGTCGATCGTGATGATGACGTCAAAATCGGTATCAAATCGACGGCGATTCTGTTTGGCGACAACGATCGCTTAATCATCGGTATTTTACAGGTGGCGGTACTGGGTCTGATGGCGGCAGTAGGCTGGCTGAGCGGGCTGGGCTGGGAATATTACTGGTCGTTGTTTATTGCCGCGGCGCTGTTTGTCTGGCAGCAAAAGCTGATATTTAAACGCGAACGCGATAGCTGCTTTAAGGCGTTTATGAATAATAACTACGTGGGGCTGGTACTGTTTCTCGGCCTGGCGATGGGGTATATGCAGTAAATGTGGCGGGGTTCCCCGGCGGCGCTGTAAAAGCTTTAGCCGGGCTACTAAACCGCAGGGTCTGGTAGCCCGGCGCAAGCCGGGATATCGCTTTAAACGTTATGCTCATCCTGGGTAACGCTTTCAATCGTCAAACGCACATCAGAAGTAATCAGATCCGCCAGCATACGGTAGATCTTCAACGTCTCTTCCGGCTCTGCATCTCCGGTATCGCTGATATAGCCTTCGTCGCGCAGGGTCAGTACCAGCGTGCTGAATACCGCCTTATCGAAGAACTCCGGCGCATTGATACCGTGCAGAACGGACAGGCGCTGCGCCACGGTGCGGCTCTCTTTTTCCAGCGAACTGCGGTTGATTGACGGGTTGGCGCTCAGCAGCCAGAAGGTGATGGCGTAGCGCTGCAGCGTTTCGCGCGCGCCTGCGGCCAGCAGCTGCAGGGAACGGGCATGAGACGGATTGACGCTCACCTCATCGTCATTCACGGCGATAAGCCCCTGACGCTGCATCTCGGCAATCAGCGCATCGACGACGCCCGCCAGCTCCGCTTTTTCCCAGCGCAGGAACAACTCGGCCTTGAGGAACGGATAGAACATCTCGACGTGACGCAATATTTCGCTGCGGGTAATACGACGATGCTGAGTGACGATGGCGGCTAACAGCGACGGCATCACCAGCATATGGGCGATGTTGTTGCGGTAATAGGTCATCAGGACGGCCTGCTCGCGCGGCAGAATGATGATATCGCCGATCGTGTCTTTCTCGACTTCGAACTTGTTCATCTGCAGCGCGTGGTCGATAAGCTCGCTGGCAGACGCCGTAGGCGTGGTCGCGTCCGCAGAGTACGGCACGTTGCGCAGCAGGGCGAGGTAGCACTCCAGCTGTTCGGTAAGCTGCTCGCGGGTCAGGGAACGCTGACGCGATGCCAGCAGCGCCGTACAGCACAGGTTCATAGCGTTGGCCGCACCGGCATTGTTAATGCGTACCATCAGGTCTGAGGCGATGTTATTTACCGTCGGCGTCAGCCAGGAGGGGCGAACGGCTTCGATAGGATCGATCGACTCGCGCCAGTCCGGCACATGTTGATTCAGGTAGGCCATCAGCGGCAGCGGTTCGCCGAAGTTAACGTAGCCCTGGCCGAGATTACGCAGCTTGCTTAAGCCGCGCAGCATCTGCGGCAGGTTCTCTTTCTCTTTTGTCGCTCCGCGCAGCTCTTTAGCGTAGGTACCAACCTCCATCACGTGCTCGTAGCCGATGTAGATTGGCACCAGGGTGATGGGACGATTACCGCCGCGCAGCATCGCCTGAATGGTCATCGACAGGGTACCGGTTTTCGGATCCAGCAGGCGTCCGGTACGAGAGCGGCCGCCCTCAACGAAGTATTCGACGGAGTAGCCGCGGCTGAACAGCTCGCCGAGGTATTCGCGGAATACCGTCGAATAGAGCTTATTGCCTTTGAACGTACGGCGAATGAAGAAAGCGCCGCCGCGACGGAAAATCGGCCCGGCAGGCCAGAAGTTCAGGTTGATACCGGCGGCGATATGCGGCGGAACCAGGCCCTGATGATAAATCACGTACGAGAGCAGCAGATAATCCATATGGCTGCGGTGGCACGGGACATAAACGATCTCGTGGCCTTCGTGCGCCAGCTGGCGCACGCGCTCGGCGTTATGCACGTTAATGCCCTGATACAGACGGTTCCAGGTAAAGCCCAGCACGCGGTCTGTCAGGCGAATCATCTCGTAGGAGAAGTTCGCGGCGATCTCTTCCATCAGGGCGATAGCGTTTTGCTGCGCCTTTTCATGAGAAATTTTCTTGCTGCGCGCTTCGTCTTCTACCGCACGGGCAATGGCTTTCGACGCCAGCAGTTTATTGAACAGATCCTGGCGCGCAGGCAGGCGCGGACCGACCGCCGCCAGACGCTGACGGGCGAAGTGCATACGCGCCACGCGGGCCAGCTTCTGAGCGATAGTTTTATCGGTGCCGTGTTCGTCCGCCATTTTACGCAGCGAGACCGAAGGCGAGAAACGCACAAAGCTGTCGCGGCCCAGCCACAGAACGGCGAAGAATTTCTGAATGCCGTTGAGCATGCGCAGTGGCGGGTTAACCTCGCCTTTTTCACGCCCCGGCGCGCGACCGAACATCACCGAGACTGGCACCATTTGCACATCAAGATCGGGATGATTACGGTGCAAATCCAGATAGTCGTGAAAGAGCTTGATAGACTCTTCTTTCGGCGTGTAATAGGTGAATACGCGCGGTCCGCCGTGGATAAATACGTAGCGCGGAAGCAGGGCGCCGTCGATCTCCAGCGGCTCCAGCGGGTCCGGTAACTCATGCTCCAGACATTGCGCGCGCAGCGTCAGCAGGTCCGCCTTCGAATTGTAGGGCAGGACGTACATAATGGGCCGCGAGGTATCCAGGCCTAACTCCTGAGCAGGTTGTGCCGGAATCGACTTGCTTTTTACCAGCGCCCTTAATGGTAAATTCAGTAATTTATAGTAAATTCGTTGCCAGCCAGACATAGACGATGTGAAGCCTCTGGTTAATCATGCAAATGCGCCGCAAGAATAACAGAAAGTGCGCAAAATTTCCGTTGTAACGCGGCAAACGCGTACACTCATTGACGTCATTTACATAAAAAGGTTTGTTTGATGGCCAATAATACCACTGGGTTAACCCGAATTATTAAAGCGGCAGGGTATTCCTGGAAAGGATTCCGGGCGGCATGGGTCAACGAGGCCGCATTTCGTCAGGAAGGCATCGCGGCCATCATTGCCGTGGTGATTGCCTGCTGGTTAGACGTCGATGCCATTACCCGGGTGCTGTTAATTGGCTCGGTCCTGATAGTGATGATAGTTGAAATTATCAACAGCGCGATTGAAGCGGTCGTGGACCGTATAGGCCCTGAGCATCATGAGCTTTCCGGGCGCGCGAAAGACATGGGCTCTGCGGCGGTTTTGCTGGCGATTGTCATCGCGCTGATCACCTGGGGAACCCTTTTATGGGCAAATTACCGCTAACTCCTGTCGTAGCGGCTCGCAAAACGAAAAGAAACTCCTGATTTTTGTGTGAAATGTGGTTCCAAAATCACCGTTAGCTGTATATACTCACAGCATAACTGTATATACACCCAGGGGGCGGAATGAAAGCGTTAACGACCAGGCAGCAAGAGGTGTTTGATCTCATTCGGGATCATATCAGCCAGACGGGCATGCCGCCGACGCGTGCGGAGATTGCTCAGCGCTTGGGGTTCCGTTCCCCAAACGCGGCGGAAGAGCACCTGAAAGCGCTGGCGCGTAAAGGCGCAATCGAAATCGTTTCCGGCGCCTCCCGCGGTATTCGTCTGCTGACGGAAGAAGAAACGGGCCTGCCGCTTATTGGCCGCGTAGCAGCAGGGGAACCGCTGCTGGCCCAGCAGCATATTGAAGGTCACTATCAGGTCGATCCGGCCATGTTTAAACCGAATGCCGATTTTCTGCTGCGCGTCAGCGGTATGTCGATGAAAGACATCGGCATTCTTGATGGCGACCTGCTGGCAGTCCATAAAACTCAGGATGTGCGTAACGGCCAGGTAGTTGTGGCGCGTATTGACGAAGAAGTGACCGTAAAGCGCCTGAAAAAGCAGGGTAACGTCGTCGAACTGCTGCCGGAAAACAGCGAATTTTCGCCAATCGTGGTGGATCTTCGTCAACAAAGTTTCACCATTGAAGGCCTGGCCGTCGGCGTTATTCGCAACGGCAACTGGCAGTAAACTCTTCCTCTCGCGGCATCATCTGATGCATGATGCTGCGTCGTTTTTCCTCTTTTTGGCACTCTCTCCATGTTTTTTAACGCCGCCGACAAAGCCCTGTGGCGCTTAGCGCTGCCCATGATCTTCTCCAATATCACCGTTCCGCTGCTCGGACTGGTGGACACCGCCGTTATTGGTCATCTCGATAGCCCGGTTTATCTGGGGGGCGTGGCGGTTGGCGCAACGGCAACCAGCTTCCTCTTTATGCTGCTGTTGTTCCTGCGAATGAGTACCACTGGGCTGACGGCCCAGGCGTACGGCGCTAAAGATCCGCAGCGTCTGGCGCGTGCGCTGGTGCAGCCGCTGTGCCTGGCGCTGGCCGCCGGGGCGGCCATTGTGCTCTTGCGGATGCCGTTGATCGACCTGGCGCTGCACATCGTCGGCGGCAGCGAAGCCGTGCTCGAACAGGCCAGACGCTTCCTTGAGATCCGCTGGCTAAGCGCGCCGGCATCGCTGGCGAACCTGGTCCTGCTGGGCTGGCTGCTGGGCGTGCAGTACGCCAGAGCGCCGGTGATCCTGCTGGTGGTCGGCAATGTTCTTAACATTGTGCTCGATGTATGGCTGGTGATGGGTCTGCATATGAACGTGCAGGGGGCGGCGCTGGCAACGGTCACGGCAGAATACGCCACTTTCTTTATCGGCCTGCTGATGGCAAGGCGCGTGCTGGCGCTGCGCGGCGTTTCCCTGTTAATGCTAAAAAACGCCTGGCGCGGCGATATACGTCGCCTGCTGGCGCTGAATCGCGACATCATGCTGCGTTCGCTGCTGCTACAGCTTTGCTTCGGTGCGGTAACGGTATTTGGCGCTCGCCTCGGCGCCGATGTCGTCGCGGTCAATGCGGTTCTCATGACGATGCTGACCTTTACCGCCTACGCGTTGGACGGTTTTGCCTACGCCGTTGAGGCGCACTCCGGGCAGGCCTACGGCGCGCGTGACGATAGACGGCTGCTGGCTGTCTGGCATGCGGCTTGCCGCCAGTCAGGGATAGTGGCGCTGGCGTTTGCGCTGATTTACGGACTTGCCGGCGAACAGATTATTGCGTTGCTGACCTCGCTGCCTTCCCTGCAGCAGCTGGCCGACCGCTATCTGGTCTGGCAGATGATTCTGCCGGTCATTGGCGTCTGGTGCTACCTGCTGGACGGCATGTTTATCGGTGCGACGCGCGGTGCGGAGATGCGTAACAGCATGGCGGTGGCGGCGGCGGGGTTTGCCCTGACGCTATTGACGGTACCCACGCTCGGTAACCATGGACTGTGGCTGGCGCTGACGGTCTTTCTCGCTCTGCGCGGCGTTTCCCTGGCAGCGATCTGGCGGCGGCACTGGCGGCGCGGAACCTGGTTTTCGTAATGCATTTAGTACATCTGATGGTTAAAGATTCCGAATAATAAATCTTACTCAGAATACTCATCTATAGTTAAGTCATGTCCGAAACACAGCGGGCTGTTCATTCACCGAACGATAACCGAACGATGAGGAATGCATGATGAATAAAGACGAAATCGGCGGTAACTGGAAACAGTTCAAAGGTAAAGCGAAAGAGAAATGGGGCAAGCTGACTGATGATGACATGACCGTCATTGAGGGTAAGCGTGACCAGCTGGTCGGTAAAATCCAGGAACGCTATGGATATGAAAAAGACCAGGCAGACAAAGAAGTGACCGATTGGGAAACCAAAAACGACTACCGCTGGTAGCGAAAACGTCGTGTTTTAACCCACTGTTATTGCCTGCACGATCGGTACATGGAGGTACTGCTACCCTTGATTCCCGCTGCGGCTAACGCCTCAGCGGGCTTTCTTTTTAATCTGGATGGTATGGTCGTGATGACAGTGGCCCGGCGTACTGCAGGATTCGACCTCGACGCAGGCAGCGCAGAGGCCGTGAGCTTCAATGACGTTGTGGCGCAGCGCGAATCCCATTCTTGCCGCCAGCGTATGCATTATATCTTCGACGCCTTCCGCGCACTCTTCTTTCACGCCGCCGCAGCGGTCGCAAATAAACATCGCTGAGCTGTGGGTTGGCTGATCGAAAAGGTGGCACAGCACGTAGCTATTGGTCGATTCCACCTTATGCGCGAACCCCTGCTCCAGTAAAAACTCCAGCGCCCGATAGACGGTCGGCGGTTTAGCCTGGGGCTCTTTTTCACGAAGGAGATCGAGCAGGTCGTAGGCGCTGATTGCCCCTTGCTGCAGGCTCATCAAACGCAATACTTCGAGGCGCTGCGGGGTCAGGCGCACGCCACGCTGCGCGCAGAGCTTTTCAGCATGCGCTAACATTTGTTGCGAAGTGGTCTTATCCATGAGCGTCCTCTGGTTGCGTGAATCTCAAACTGTTACTTTATCACGATACCGATGAAACGCCGAGACCCGGCGGACTATACCCGTCACACTTCGCGTCACATACGCTTTGGCAGCGTCAATTCGTCCCAGCCGTCACGCTCCTGGGGTCGCTCTGGCTTGCCCCCTTATGCTATACCTGATGCATCTCATTTTCGGGAGAAAACGATGAAACGACCTGATTGCATTCGACACTGGCGTGAACTGGAAGGGGCGGATGATTCCACCTACCCTGACAGTACCGAGCTTTTCTCCATCGGTGCGCCGCTGGCGCGCGGTCTGCGGCTCAATCGCCTGGGGATCCACCATGAGCGCCTGCCGCCCGGGCGCCGCACTTCTTATCCACATGCGGAAAGCGACGAAGAAGAGTTTATCTACGTGCTGGAAGGCTATCCGGAAGTGTGGATTAACGGCTACCTGTGGAAGCTGGAGCCGGGGGATAGCGTCGGTTTTCCTGCCGGAACCGGTATTTGCCACACGTTCCTCAATAACACCGAACAGGAGGTCCGCCTGTTAGTCGTTGGTGAGGCAAACAAGAAATTTAATCGTATCTACTATCCGCTTAACCCCGGCTATGCCGCTACGCGTCAGGATCGCTGGGTTGACCATCCGCCGCAGTTTTTCGGCCCTCACGACGGCAAGCCGCGGAAAAGATAGCGTTTATTGCGGGATGGAAAGGGGGCGCGCCGACGCTATGCGCCAGTGGTTTATCTTTGTGCTATAGTAGCGCCCCTTTTTACCCGGATGCTTATTTATTCGCCATGATGTCAGAATCAACGCCTACTGCTTTTGCTGCCCACCGTTTTTCCATCGCGCCCATGCTCGACTGGACCGACAGACACTGCCGTTATTTTCTGCGTCAGCTGTCGCGCCACACGCTGCTGTATACCGAAATGGTGACCACTGGTGCGATTATTCACGGTAAGGGCGATTATCTGGCCTACAGCGAGGAAGAGCATCCGGTCGCCCTGCAGCTCGGCGGCAGCGATCCGGCTGCGCTGGCGCACTGCGCAAAGCTGGCGCAGGCGCGCGGCTATGATGAAATTAACCTCAACGTCGGCTGTCCGTCCGATCGCGTACAGAACGGTATGTTTGGCGCCTGCCTGATGGGGAACGCGCAGCTGGTGGCTGACTGTATTAAAGCGATGCGCGACGTCGTGTCGATCCCGGTTACGGTAAAAACCCGTATCGGCATTGACGACCAGGACAGCTATGAGTTTCTGTGCGATTTTATCGAAACGGTATCCGGGAAAGGCGAATGCGAGATGTTTATCATCCACGCGCGTAAAGCCTGGCTTTCAGGCCTGAGCCCCAAAGAGAACCGCGAGATCCCGCCGCTGGACTATCCACGCGTTTACCAGCTTAAGCGCGATTTCCCGCATCTGACCATGGCGATCAACGGCGGTATTAAGTCGCTGGAAGAGGCAAAGGAGCATCTTGAGCATATGGACGGCGTGATGGTAGGCCGTGAGGCCTATCAGAATCCGGGTATTCTGGCCTCGGTGGATCGGGAAATTTTCGGCGTGGAAGGCGTCGATGCTGACCCGGTTTCCGTGGTCCGGGCGATGTATCCCTATATCGAACGCGAACTGAGTAACGGAACCTACCTGGGGCACGTGACGCGTCATATGCTGGGGCTCTTCCAGGGCATTCCCGGCGCGCGCCAGTGGCGTCGCTATCTGAGCGAAAATGCGCATAAAGCCGGGGCGGACATCAATGTACTGGAACAGGCGCTGAAACTGGTTGCCGACAAGCGTTAGTTTTTCGCTAAAATCTGGTCAAATTCACCACGCCTGGCACCTGACATGTCGGGCGTTTTTGTTTTTATTCAATAACTTATATTTGGCATGATTTTTGTAATATCCAGCAAGGTAGATTACATTTCTTTAGGGGAAAGACGATGCTGGAACTCTTATTTGTTATTGGCTTTTTTGTCATGCTGTTGGTCACCGGCGTTTCACTGCTGGGAATTATTGCCGCGATTGTGGTCGCGACCGCGCTGATGTTTGTCGGTGGTTTGTTTGCGTTAATGATTAAGCTGCTGCCCTGGCTGCTGCTGGCCGTAGTCGTGGTGTGGGTGATTCGGGCGATAAAATCGCCAACCGGGAACCGTTATCGCGGTAATAACCGCTGGCGTTACTAAGGTATTGAGCGGTATGTCACAACCTGAAGATTTTTGCATAAAACAGCGTAGGCTTTGCTTATTAAATCTGTCACTATTAGCGCGTTAACGAATTCATCGAGCTGTACCCTACATACAGCCGAACAAAAAAAGTAAGGGCTTCCCAGGGGGAAGCCCTAAACTTTTCTTCTTCTCCCGTCATACTTCAGGCTGCAGGGGCGTTGGTTGCTGAGTGACTCGTCTCATCCATGAGACTCGCCCTTACGGGCCGTCGCTTTGCGGCGTTCAAATTTGTTTCTGACAGATTTGTCATTCACCCCAGTCGCTTACTGTTGTCAGCTCCTGGGGATTCATTCACTTACCCTCTTCCTGTAGCCCGGCTCATTTAGGGAAAAGCCATAACTATGGCAACAGCAAACTCGAGCCCTGCGTCGCCCGGCTTTCCAGCACCTCATGCGCGCGGCGGGCATCGCTCAATGCATATTTCTGACTCTCCGCAACATCCACTTTTATCACCCCGCTGGCGATCAGCGAGAACAGCTCGTTGCTGGCCTCCGTCAGCTCTTCGCGCGTAGTGATATAGCCCTGCAGCGACGGGCGGGTAACGTACAGCGAACCTTTCTGGTTGAGAATGCCGAGATTCACGCCGGTCACCGGGCCCGAAGAGTTGCCGAAGCTCACCATCAGCCCCCGGCGCTGCAGGCAATCAAGAGACGCTTCCCAGGTATCTTTACCGACGGAATCATAAACCACCTGAACTTTCTTACCGTCGGTGATCGCTTTCAGGCGTTCGACGATATTCTCTTCGCGATAGTTAATGATCTGCCAGGCGCCGGCCTGTTTAGCGCGTTCGGCTTTTTGCGCGCTGCCGACGGTACCGATCAGCTTAGCGCCCAGCGCTTTGGCCCACTGACAGGCGATGAGCCCGACGCCGCCGGCCGCCGCGTGGAACAGGAACGGCTCGCCTGCTTTGATCTCATAGGTTTTACGCAGCAGGTAATAAACCGTGAGCCCTTTCAGGAACGACGCTGCCGCCTGCTCGAAAGAGATGGCGTCCGGTAAAATAGCGGCCTTATCGGCAGGTACATTATGCACGGAGCTATAGGCCCCCAGCGCCGATTGCGCGTAGACCACCCGGTCGCCGGCTTTAATATGCTTTACGCCGTTACCGACTTTGCTCACGACGCCAGCGGCTTCGGTGCCGAGGCTGCTCGGCAATGACGGCGGTGGATAGAGGCCGCTGCGGATATAGGTATCAATGTAGTTGATGCCGATGGCCTTGTTCTCTACCTGAATTTCGTGCTCTGCGGGATCTTTCGGCGTGAACTCCAACGCTTGCAGAACATCAGGCCCTCCGTGCTGGTGAAATTCAATTCGTGTTGCCATGCTTCCTCCAGAAATGTGGTAATCTTTCGACCCATTCACTATCTCGGTAACTCCATTCACTATGGCAGGAAATAAACCCTTCAACAAACCACAGACTGAACCCCGCGAGCGAGATTATCAGCTCGATGGGTTAAAGGTCCCGCCGCACTCGATTGAAGCGGAACAGTCGGTGTTGGGCGGTTTAATGCTGGATAACGAACGCTGGGACGACGTTGCCGAGCGCGTTGTTTCGGAAGATTTCTATACTCGCCCGCATCGCCATATTTTCACCGAAATGGCGCGCCTGCAGGAGTCGGGCAGCCCGATCGACCTGATTACGCTCGCCGAATCGCTGGAGCGTCAGGGGCAGCTGGACAGCGTCGGCGGATTCGCCTACCTGGCGGAATTATCGAAAAATACGCCAAGCGCGGCGAACATCAGCGCTTATGCCGATATCGTCCGCGAGCGCGCGGTGGTACGCGAGATGATCTCGGTGGCGAATGAAATCGCCGAAGCCGGTTTCGATCCCCAGGGCCGCACCAGCGAAGATCTGCTCGACCTCGCCGAATCCCGGGTCTTTAAAATCGCCGAAAGCCGCGCGAATAAAGATGAAGGGCCGAAAAATATCGCCGACGTGCTCGACGCCACCGTGGCGCGAATTGAGCAGCTCTTCCAGCAGCCGCATGACGGCGTCACCGGGGTCAATACCGGCTATGACGATCTCAATAAAAAGACCGCCGGTCTTCAGCCGTCGGATCTGATTATTGTTGCCGCGCGTCCATCGATGGGTAAAACGACGTTTGCGATGAACCTCGTGGAAAACGCGGCGATGTTGCAGGATAAACCGGTGCTTATCTTCAGTCTGGAGATGCCCTCGGAGCAGATTATGATGCGTTCTCTGGCCTCGCTGTCGCGAGTTGACCAGACCCGTATTCGAACCGGTCAGCTGGATGATGAAGACTGGGCGCGCATTTCCGGCACCATGGGGATTCTGCTGGAAAAACGCAACATCTATATTGATGACTCCTCCGGCCTGACGCCGACGGAAGTGCGTTCACGCGCGCGGCGTATCGCCCGCGAGCACGGCGGCATCGGCCTGATTATGATCGACTACCTGCAGCTGATGCGCGTGCCGTCGCTCTCCGATAACCGTACGCTGGAAATCGCCGAAATTTCCCGCTCGCTCAAGGCGCTGGCGAAGGAGCTGCAGGTGCCGGTGGTGGCGCTGTCGCAGCTTAACCGCTCTCTGGAACAGCGTGCGGATAAGCGCCCGGTGAACTCCGATCTGCGTGAATCTGGCTCCATTGAGCAGGATGCCGACTTAATCATGTTTATCTACCGTGATGAGGTTTACCACGAAAACAGTGACTTAAAAGGCATCGCCGAAATTATTATTGGTAAACAGCGTAACGGTCCTATCGGGACGGTGCGCCTGACGTTTAACGGTCAGTGGTCGCGTTTTGATAATTATGCTGGGCCACAATACGACGACGAATAAATCTCCGTCATCCTTCATGCCGCAGATGCGTTGACTACGCCTGTTCACCCCGGTCACTTAGTTTACTAAGCTCCCGGGGATTCTCAGGCTTGTCGCCTTCCTGCAACACGAAGGATTTAGGAGATGCTTTTATTAAGGAATTCAAATGCAAGCGGCAACTGTAGTCATTAACCGCCGCGCTCTGCGACACAACCTGCAACGATTACGTGAACTGGCGCCTGCCAGCAAACTGGTTGCGGTGGTGAAAGCGAACGCCTACGGACACGGTCTTCTTGAGACCGCGCGAACGCTCCCGGACGCCGATGCTTTTGGCGTCGCCCGTCTTGAAGAAGCCCTGCGCCTGCGCGCGGGCGGTATCGCCCAGCCGATTCTGCTGCTGGAGGGGTTCTTTGAGGCCGCTGACCTGGCGATTATTTCCGCCCAGCGTCTGCATACTGCGGTACACAGTCCGGAACAGCTGGCGGCGCTGGAAGATGCCGACTTACCCGAACCGATCACCGTATGGATGAAGCTGGATACCGGAATGCACCGATTAGGCGTTCTGCCCGAACAGGCCGAAGCCTTCTATCAGCGCCTGAGCCAGTGTAAAAACGTCCGTCAGCCGGTAAATATCGTCAGCCATTTTGCCCGTGCGGATGAGCCAGAGTGCGGCGCGACCGAACGTCAGCTGGATATCTTTACCACCTTCGCGGAAGGGAAACCGGGGCTGCGTTCTATCGCCGCATCCGGCGGTATATTGCTGTGGCCGCAGTCGCACTTCGACTGGGCGCGTCCGGGGATCATTCTCTACGGCGTGTCGCCGCTCGACGGTGGATCCACCGGCGCGGATTTTGGCTGCCAGCCGGTGATGTCCCTGACCTCCAGCCTGATTGCGGTCCGCGAGCATAAAGCCGGCGAGCCGGTGGGCTACGGCGGAACCTGGATCAGCGAGCGCGATACGCGTTTAGGCGTTGTGGCGATGGGCTATGGCGATGGCTATCCGCGCGCCGCGCCGTCCGGAACGCCGGTGCTGGTTAACGGGCGTGAGGTGCCGATTGTCGGACGCGTGGCGATGGATATGATTTGCGTCGATCTTGGGCCTGAAGCGCAGGATAAGGCTGGCGATGCGGTCGTGCTGTGGGGCGAAGGTTTACCCGTCGAACGTATTGCCGAAATCACAAAAGTAAGTGCTTACGAACTTATTACGCGCCTGACTTCACGGGTGTCGATGAAGTACGTGGATTAACGTTCTTTCTCGTTTGCCCTGGCAGCGTTGCCGGGGCATGGTCCACCAGCCCATCCTGACTTATTTCGTAGAATTGCTGGCTGCCACTTCATTCTATTGGGTCTTCTCCGCGTAGGATTCGTGCGTCGTTATAAAGCCGGTTACGATAATCATTAGGTTGAACAATTGAGTCATCAATGCGTTGCCAAATCTCATCGATTGAATTCGCCACGCTAAACCCGGCGGTTGTGAGTAACTGGCGGATATGTGGGAATTCGTCTTCGTCACAACTGATTGCCAGATAGTTTGCGATGGTGTCTGCTACCAGTTCATATTGCCCTTCTGAATCCAGACGTACCACCTGTGCCTGCTCCAGAGGAATATTATCTGGACCACGCCATAGTCCCACGTACCCCTCATTATCCTCACCAAACCAACTGATAAGTTTATTGGTGGCCTGCATCGCCCTGACGTTGTCAACAATATCGGGATCAGCCCAATCTTTTTCATTTAAATAGCTGGTATCAGACGGCGCTTCCCATTGAGGGTTATCTGTGAGTTCTAACTCAATATATTCAGTAATTTCAGAAAGTTGATTGATTTTCCCACGCAATAGTAATATCTCGGGAGTCATGGCGTTTGTCCTTGTCTGCGGCGTTATAAATCGATTATCAGAGGCGGGTTTAACGTAATTTTTTATCGTATAACCGCTTTCCTTCCAGAGCATTGTAAAATCAACGTCCGCAATCGGGGGGCTATCCATAAATTCCTTATCCTTTTTTACGTCGTGCTGCTCCAGTTTATGAGGCTTTATGCTATAGGGAATAAAGAAGGTCAACATCCCCTCGATCTTCTTTCGCATCCAGTTTATTGTGTTATGACTTGCCTCATGTAAACCTGGAGAAACATCACGTGTTTCAGAAAGTTGACGCCTACGCTGGCGATCCCATTCTCTCCCTGATGGAGCGTTTTAAAGACGATCCACGTAGTGACAAAGTAAACCTCAGCATCGGTCTTTATTACAACGAAGACGGCATTATTCCGCAGCTGCAGGCGGTTGCCGAAGCGGAGGCGCGCCTTAATGCTCAGCCGCACGGCGCCTCAATCTATTTGCCTATGGAAGGACTGAACGCCTACCGTCACGCTATCGCGCCGCTGTTGTTCGGTGCCGATCATCCGGTACTGGCGCAACATCGCGTGGCCTCCATTCAGACGTTGGGCGGCTCCGGCGCCCTGAAAGTCGGCGCTGATTTCCTGAAACGCTACTTCTCGGGCTCGCAGGTGTGGGTTAGCGATCCGACGTGGGAAAACCATATCGCGATATTCGAAGGGGCTGGATTCGAAGTAAGTACTTACCCATGGTTTGATGATAAAACCAATGGCGTGCGTTTTGAGGCGTTCCTGGAAAAACTCAAATCGCTACCGGAGCGCGATATTGTGCTGCTGCATCCGTGCTGCCATAACCCAACGGGAGCCGATCTCAGCAATGCGCAGTGGGACGACGTCGTTGAGGTGCTGAAAGCGCGTCATTTAATTCCTTTCCTCGATATTGCCTATCAGGGCTTTGGCGCCGGCATGGAAGAGGATGCCTACGCTATCCGCGCCATTGCGCGCGCCGGGATCCCGCTGCTGGTGAGCAACTCCTTCTCGAAAATCTTCTCCCTGTATGGTGAACGCGTGGGCGGACTGTCGATCGTCTGTGAAGATGCAGAAACCGCGGGTCGTGTACTGGGGCAATTGAAAGCGACCGTACGGCGCAACTACTCCAGCCCGCCGAACTTTGGCGCGCAGGTCGTGGCGGCGGTACTGGGCGACAGCGAGCTGAAAGCCTCATGGCTGGCGGAAGTGGAAGAGATGCGTACCCGTATTCTGGCCATGCGTCACGAGCTGGTTAATGTGCTGAAAGAGACGGTGTCGGGCGGTGATTTTGATTACCTGCTTAAGCAGCGCGGGATGTTTAGCTATACCGGTTTCAGCCCAGCCCAGGTTGACCGCCTGCGCGATGAGTTCGGTGTCTACCTGATCGCCAGCGGCCGTATGTGCGTAGCCGGGCTGAATTCAGGCAACGTGCGGCGCGTCGCGCAGGCATTTGCTGCTGTAATATAAGTTTTTCCTGACCTTTTTTGCCCGCGTCAAATCATGACGCGGGTAATTCCCTACCTGAAGTGTGATCATTCTCTTTTTATATGACATCAGAGCAGAAAAATCTTCCTATCCGCGCCAGCGGGGGGTAAGGTCTTGATGCATTAATAAGCGTACACATTATTGAAAATTATAACGATTCGATTATTTAGGGAAAAATATGCGCAAGATCACCCTGGCCTTTGGGGCCGTCTGCTTACTGTTCACGCTAAATAGCTCCGTCGTTGCTCGCGCTTCCACACCGCAGCCGCTGTGGACGGGCACCAATATGGCGAAACTCGCCGAACAGGCGCCGATCCATTGGATTTCCGTGGCCCAGATTGAAAATAGCCTGTTGGGGCGCCAGCCGATGGCCGTCGGGTTTGATATTGATGATACCGTCCTGTTTTCCAGCCCGGGCTTCTGGCGCGGACAGAAAACCTATTCCCCCGGCAGCGATGATTACCTGAAAAATCCGGAGTTCTGGGAAAAAATGAACAACGGCTGGGATGAATTCAGCATGCCGAAAGAGGTGGCGCGCCAGCTGATTGCGATGCACGTGAAGCGCGGCGATAGCATCTATTTTGTGACCGGACGTAGCCAGACCAAAACCGAAACGGTAACGAAAACCCTACAGGATGATTTTCTCATCCCGGCAGCGAATATGAACCCGGTTATTTTTGCTGGCGATAAGCCCGGTCAGAACACCAAAACGCAGTGGCTGCAGGAGAAAGGGATCAAAGTCTTCTACGGCGATTCGGATAACGATATCTCCGCCGCCCGAGAGGTAGGCGCGCGTGGGATCCGTATATTGCGAGCCTCGAATTCCTCCTATAAGCCTCTGCCGATGGCGGGCGCTCAGGGCGAAGAGGTCATTGTGAATTCAGAATATTAAGCCATCCATCGGCGTAAACATCATTAGCTCAAACGGCAGCCGACGCGCTGCCGTTTTTTTGTGCAAAATAGCGCGTCGGAGGTTTTACCTTTTCGCTTATTGCTGCACACTTAGGAAGGTTGATCGGTAAAAGGAGCGGTTTATGTGGCATCAGCAAACTCTGGCCTTAGGCCCGAAATCACGGGGCTTTCATCTGGTCACTGATGAGGTTTTAAGCCAGATTCCCCAGCTTTCGGGAGTTAAAACTGGCCTGCTGCATTTGCTGCTCCAGCATACATCTGCTTCCCTGACGCTAAATGAAAACTGCGATCCGACCGTCCGCTACGATATGGAACAACATTTTCTGCATGCCGTACCGGATAATGCGCCGTATGAACACGATTATGAAGGTCCTGATGATATGCCCTCGCACATTAAATCTTCGATGCTGGGCGTATCGCTGATGCTGCCCGTTCAGGACGGACGCGTCAGGCTGGGGACCTGGCAGGGTATCTGGCTAGGGGAGCATCGTATTCACGGCGGATCGCGCCATATCATCGCGACGCTAATGGGGGAATAAAAATGACAATTTCGGATTTATTGCAGTACTGCATGGCAAAGCCGGGCGCTGAACAAAGCGTACATAGCGACTGGAAAGCGACGCAGATCAAAGCGGCGGACGTCCTGTTTGCGATGGTAAAAGAGGTGGAGGACAATCGGCCTGCGGTATCGTTAAAAACCAGCCCCGAGCTTGCGGAACTGCTAAGGCAGCAGCATCGCGACGTTCGCCCCAGCAAACATCTCAATAAAGCACACTGGAGTACGGTGTTTCTGGATGGCTCCCTGCCTGATTCGCAAATTTACTACCTGGTGGATGCTTCATACCAGCAGGCGCTCGATTCTCTTTCCGAGGCTAAGCGTAAACTATTGCCATAGCGTTAAATCCTCCCCAGCAGCGCCAGCAGGGTCACATCAAACAGGCGAAGCAGCGTGGAGTGCAGGTGCGTCTGCATGGCGATCTGTTCATTGCTGGCGCGAATGCTGGCAATATCGCGCTGCCCTTCGAGGAGCAGAATGAGGTCGTCCTGACTTAACCAGCCGCGCGCTTTCTCCTGTAATGCCTGAAGCGTGAGCATTCCGGCGTCGCGAATGCCGCTGTCTTCATCATTTACTATCGCCTCCATAAGCTGTAGCCATTCTGCCGTATTCACGCCTGCGCCGGTCACCTGGGCGCTGACTTCTTTAATGATGGACATGGTTATCTCCCTGAGCGCAGCTGTTCGCCGCTGATGGCCTGCTGATAAAGATATTCCGTTTGTTGCGCCAGAGCTCCGGCCGTGAAGGGCGTCAGCGCTGCATCCTGGCGGGAAACATGCGTGTAAAGCCGCTGATAATTCTTCTCCAGCACGCGCAGATTATTCTGCCGCAGCGCATCACCGTCGCTTAATGCCTGGCTAAATAGCTGACGAATCTGGCGATCCTCTTGTCTTAATAAGCGTTGGTCGACCGGCTCTGTCGCCGCATTGCTGATGAACTGCAGATGACGCTGTTCCAGCATCAATAGCTGCTGGTGGGCCGTATTGCTGTAGCCGTCTACCCAGCTGCAGGCGGTCGTCACCAATAGCGCCGCGATAAGAGTGAATTGATAAAATCCGTGTTTGAAAGACATGATGCATCCTGCAATTTATGGCCGTGACGCTATCTGATGACAGATGTCGTGCGGCCGCAAATCACAAAATATCAGCGGGAGAAAAATGAGAGGAAATGATGCCTCTTCCCGGGACGAGAAGAGGCAGGTGAGGTTACTTCAACATGGGCTTGAGGAAGCGAGCGGTATATGAAGCCTCGCATTCGGCGACCGTTTCCGGCGTTCCGGAAACGAGGATCTCTCCGCCGCCGCTTCCGCCTTCCGGCCCAAGGTCAACGATCCAGTCAGCCGTTTTGATGACATCCAGGTTATGCTCAATCACCACGATGGTATTACCCTGATCGCGCAGCTGATGCAGTACTTCCAGCAGCTGCTGAATATCGGCAAAGTGCAGACCGGTGGTCGGTTCATCAAGGATATACAGCGTCTGCCCGGTACCGCGTTTGGACAGCTCGCGCGCCAGCTTGACGCGCTGGGCCTCGCCGCCGGAGAGCGTAGTCGCCGACTGGCCAAGGCGAATATAGGTCAGCCCGACGTCCATCAGCGTTTGCAGCTTACGCGCCAGCGCCGGAACCGCATCGAAGAACTCACGGGCTTCTTCAATGGTCATATCCAGCACTTCATGAATCGTTTTGCCTTTGTACTTAATCTCCAGCGTTTCGCGGTTATAGCGTTTGCCTTTGCACTGGTCGCACGGTACGTAGATATCCGGCAGGAAGTGCATCTCGACTTTGATCACGCCGTCGCCCTGGCAGGCTTCACAGCGGCCGCCGCGCACGTTAAAGCTGAAGCGGCCCGGCGTGTAGCCACGCGAACGTGATTCAGGTACGCCGGCAAACAGTTCACGGACCGGAGTAAAGACGCCGGTGTAGGTGGCCGGGTTGGAGCGCGGAGTACGACCGATTGGACTCTGGTCGATGTCGATCACTTTATCGAAATGTTCCAGACCCTGTACATCGCGGTACGGCGCCGGTTCCGCAATGGTGGCACCGTTGAGCTGGCGCTGGGCAATCGGGAACAGCGTGTCGTTGATCAGCGTGGATTTACCCGACCCTGAAACGCCGGTAATACAGGTGAAGAGCCCCACCGGCAGCGTCAGCGTTACGTCTTTCAGGTTGTTACCGCGCGCGCCGGACAGCTTCAGCACTTTCTCTGGATTCGCGGGTACGCGCTGTTTCGGCACCTCAATTTTACGCTTGCCGCTCATGAACTGGCCGGTCAGCGATTCCGGCACCGCCATGATATCTTCCAGCTTACCTTCGGCCACGACCTGACCGCCGTGCACGCCGGCGCCAGGTCCGATATCGATAACGTGGTCAGCGGCGCGAATAGCATCTTCATCGTGCTCAACGACAATCACCGTGTTGCCGAGATTACGCAGGTGGATAAGGGTTCCCAGCAGGCGTTCGTTATCGCGCTGGTGCAGACCGATAGAGGGCTCATCCAGTACGTACATCACGCCGACCAGGCCTGCGCCGATCTGGCTGGCGAGGCGGATACGCTGCGCTTCGCCGCCGGAGAGGGTCTCCGCCGAACGGGAGAGCGTCAGGTAGTTCAGGCCGACATTGACGAGGAATTTCAGACGATCGCCAATCTCTTTCAGTACTTTTTCGGCAATTTGCGCGCGCTGGCCGGAGAGCTTCAGGTTGTTGAAGAAGTCCATCGCGTGACCGATGCTCATGTCTGAGATGGTCGGCAGCGGCGTATTTTCCACAAACACGTGTCGCGCTTCGCGCTTAAGGCGCGTCCCTTCACAGCTGGCGCAGGGACGATTGCTAATGAATTTAGCTAACTCTTCGCGTACTGCGCTGGATTCCGTCTCTTTATAACGGCGCTCCATATTATGCAGCACGCCTTCAAACGGATGGCGGCGTACGGAGGTATCGCCGCGATCGTTCATATATTTGAATTCAATATTCTCTTTGCCTGAACCGTACAGCACGACCTTTTGTACGCTGGTATTGAGCGTGCCCCAGGGCGCTTCAACGTCGAATTCATAATGTTCCGCCAGCGACTTCAGCATCTGGAAGTAGTAAAAATTGCGCCGATCCCAGCCGCGAATCGCTCCGCCCGCCAGCGACAGCTCAGGGTTCTGAATCACGCGCTCCGGATCGAAATACTGCTGGACGCCGAGGCCGTCGCAGGTCGGGCAAGCGCCTGCCGGGTTGTTGAAGGAGAACAGGCGCGGTTCCAGTTCGCGCATGCTGTAGCCGCAAATCGGGCAGGCGAAGTTGGCGGAAAACAGCAGCTCTTCGGCTTTCGGATCGTCCATATTGGCGACGATGGCGGTGCCGCCCGACAGCTCCAGCGCGGTCTCAAAGGACTCGGCCAGACGCGTGCTGAGATCGTCGCGGACCTTAAAGCGGTCGATCACGACTTCGATGGTATGTTTCTTTTGCAGCTCCAGCTTCGGCGGATCGGAGAGATCGCAGACTTCGCCGTCGATCCTCGCGCGGATATAGCCCTGCCCGGCGAGGTTTTCCAGCGTTTTGTTATGTTCGCCTTTGCGCTCTTTAATGATCGGCGCCAGCAGCATCAGGCGCTGACCCTCAGGCTGGGAGAGAACATTATCCACCATCTGGCTCACGGTTTGCGCCGCCAGCGGCACATCGTGATCCGGGCAGCGGGGCTCGCCGACGCGCGCGTACAGCAGGCGCAGATAGTCGTGAATTTCGGTAATGGTGCCTACCGTAGAGCGGGGGTTGTGGGACGTTGATTTCTGTTCAATGGAAATCGCCGGCGACAGCCCTTCAATATGGTCGACGTCGGGCTTCTCCATCAGCGACAGGAACTGCCGCGCGTAGGCGGAGAGCGATTCAACGTAGCGACGCTGCCCTTCGGCATACAACGTGTCGAAAGCCAGTGAGGATTTGCCTGAACCCGAAAGCCCGGTGACGACAATGAGTTTGTCGCGCGGGATGACGAGGTTGATATTTTTGAGATTATGGGTGCGGGCGCCCCGAACTTCGATCTTATCCATTCACCTTTCCCGGTAGATACGCGGATTGCCTGGTTTGTTAGAAGGACAAACGGCAGAAACGGCTAATTATGACACAATTTAACCTGTTTGAATATACAGTATTGGAATGCATTTTCCGGCGAGGTATGCAAAAATGTCGTACCGCGAGAGTTCTCTGGAACATACTTCCCAGCTATCAACATAGCACCTGGAAATGGTACACTCGCGCGTTTACACTATTAAGAAACGCATTCAGGAGACACAAACATGGCCAGCAGAGGCGTAAACAAGGTGATTCTCGTCGGTAATCTGGGCCAGGACCCGGAAGTACGCTACATGCCGAGTGGTGGCGCAGTTGCCAACATTACGCTGGCTACTTCCGAATCCTGGCGTGATAAAGCGACCGGTGAGATGAAAGAGCAGACTGAATGGCACCGCGTTGTGCTGTTCGGCAAACTGGCGGAAGTGGCCGGCGAATATCTGCGCAAAGGTTCTCAGGTCTATATTGAAGGCCAGCTGCGCACCCGTAAATGGACTGACCAATCTGGTCAGGAAAAATACACCACCGAGGTTGTAGTCAACGTTGGCGGCACGATGCAAATGCTCGGCGGTCGTCAGCAGGGCGCGGGCGCCCCGGCAGGCGGTGGTCAGCAGCAGGGCGGTTGGGGCCAGCCTCAGCAGCCGCAGGGCGGAAACCAGTTCAGCGGCGGCGCGCAGTCGCGTCCGCAGCAGCAGGCTCCGGCAGCGCCTTCCAATGAGCCGCCGATGGACTTTGACGACGATATTCCGTTCTGAAGATGACCTTAGAGTTATCTGTAAAGAATGTAAATATAGGCCCCTGTTAATTCAGGGGTTTTTTGTTTCTAGCGCCGGGAAAAGTGTCTTGTATAAATTGGTAATTTTTCACATATAGTCTACCTTGTAATTATGTAATGTTTATGGGTTGTGGGCGCATGGAAAAGAACTACAGAGTTACAACATTTGTCATGGATAGTGGCGAGCGCTATTGCATGGTAGTGGATCGTGCTTCTGGCCTTCCTATGTATTATCCAACTTTGTTTTTAACAACCCAAATCCGCAATAAAGGCAATGCCTTCTCAACGACGCTAGCTGCTGCTAACAACCTAGTCTTGTTGTTACGCTTTCTAGAGAGTCGTGACATTAACCTTGAAGAACGGTTATTGACCAAAGATTTCTTCAAGCCACATGAGATGGACGATCTGCGAGATTTTGCTCAGCGCAAGCAAGGCAGGATACCATCAAAAGCGTTCTCCAACCCTTGGCTGGATGATGAGTTGGTCAATATCGTGGATAACGGAACACAACATTCCCGCCTAACAACGTTTGCCAACTATTTACGCTGGTATGCTATGCATATCTTAAAGATGCCTGAGCAGGATGTTGTCGAACAGATCAAGACTATGGCGACGCAAATAAAGGTGCGCCGACCGTCTAAAAAGAGCAGAAACAGTACATTGCAAGACAGGTCTTTGAGTGATGTTCAATTGGATGTGCTATTTGAGACGATCAAGCTCGATTCAGAGTGGAATCCTTTTTCAATTGATGTGCAGCGCCGCAATCGGCTGATGATCTTGCTTCTGTATCATCTGGGCATCCGAGGTGGCGAATTGTTAAACATCAGAATACAGGACATAGATTTTAGCTCTAACAGGATCCGTATCGTTAGGCGAGCAGATGAACGAGCTGATTCTAGAACCAATGAGCCTAATGCCAAAACCAGAGAACGGCTCATACCGTTGGCTGAATCCTTAGCTCAAGAACTGCACAGTTATATCACCAAAGATCGCCGAAAAGTCCAAAATGCAAAGAAAAATGACTATCTGTTTGTGACTTACAAGCGTGGGCCAACTGTCGGAAACCCTATCTCCAAGGCGGGTTATCACAAAATATTTTCCTTGGTCAAAGATGTATCGCCGCAATTGTACACAGTGACTGGACACTCGCTCCGCCATACATGGAATCGTAAGTTTTCAGAAAGAATGGATGCCATGGATGAGCCAGTCAGCGAAGAACGACAAGAGCAAATCCGTGCGTACTTACAAGGTTGGAAACCGGGCTCAGGAACCGCAGCGACTTACAACAAGCGTTTCATTCAGCGAAAAGGTTTTGAGGCCGCCTTGGCTTTACAAGAGGGAAATGGCACTCGCTTACCAAAGGACATGAAGATTGATGATGAATAACATCTTACCAGCATTGCCTACCGATAAAATACCTGCAAAATCAAATGGATACTTTTTCATGTTGCATGAAACTATGTGGAGATTAGATAAAAACAACAATATTTCGGTTGGTATGATACATGACCTTCTGGATCCTGAGACTCTGAGTGGGTTTCTTCATACCCTGTCATTTTATGCCAGGAACCTGTCCGCGGGATACACGAGACATATTTTCTTGTGTTTCTTAGACATGATTCGTGCAACTAAAGCTACTCGTATTGACGATATCATGTTGATTGGATACAGGTCTTCTTTGGATGCGGCTCATGAGCATGAGTTAGGCAGCGTTAGTGTTCTACTGCGAAAGTGGCACAAGCTGGGCTATCCCGGTGTTAGCAAGAACGTGGCGTGTTTGCTGGAGGGGTGGAGATTAAAAGGGGGGCGTAAGGGGGATGCGGTTAAGCGATTGGATCCTCTAGAGGGGCCGCTGACGGATAATGAACTTCAAGCGTTTAACGAAGCGGTTGTACGAGCTTATGAAAAGAGCGTAATAACCATCGCTCAGTTGGCTATGGCTCTCAGCATCAGTCATACGGGACGTCGCTCAATCCAGATCTCGCAGCTGCGCGTGGTTGATATTCTCTGCGGAGAAAATGAAAAGGGTGAACCCTTCTATGTGTTGAATGTGCCGCGAGCTAAGCAACGTAGCAGCTTTTTTCGCGAAAGCTTCAAACCCTATGCTATGACTCTCGAACTATGGGCAGTCCTGAGTGCTCAGGCAAGAAATGCAGTTACTCTGGTTGAGAATCGTCTCGGGATTGAATTGCAGGAAGCTGACCGGCAGCAGATCCCTCTATTTCCTGATCTTGATGTGCTAGCGACTATCCAATCCCCTTATGAATTCTGCCAACTGCTTGCCACTGACAAACTCCACATACCAGCAGCAGATATAACCGAGACACTCCAGTACATCGTAGAAAAGTCCGATATCCGGTCGGAACGGACCGGCGAGCTATTGCATATCAATGCTCGTCGTTTTCGTTATACCACGGGCACACGAGCTGCTCGGGAGGGCTTTGGCGAGTTGGTGATTGCGGAACTGCTCGACCATACGGACACCCAAAACGCAGGCGTTTATATCAAAAATATCCCCGAACATGTGAAAAAGCTGGATGAAGCGGTTGGCTTCCAATTGGCACCATACGCTCAGGCTTTTGTCGGGGTACTTGTCGATTCAGAGAGGGACGCGCATCGAGGTAATGACCCTACTAGTCGTATTCGGACCGAAATGGGACAGGGCGTTGGTACTTGTGGAGAACATGGCTTTTGTGGTGCCAATGTTCCTATTCCTTGTTACACCTGCATGCATTTCCAGCCTTGGCTGGATGGCCCACATGAGGATGTCTATCAGGGCTTGCTTAATGAGCGTGAGCGGGTGAAAGAGATAACTGGCGACATCCAGATTGCTGCCGTGCTTGATCGTAGCATCATCGCGGTGGCAGATGTGATTATGCGTTGCGCTAAACGTCGTGAAGAGCTTGGTAAAGAGGGATTAATTACCAATGGCTGAGATTTTCCAGTTCAAGCCAAAGGCTATTCTGACGGCAGCAGAAAACCTTGGAGCATTCATAGCCAAGTGCCGAGATCAACTGACTGTATTCGGATCCGAACTCAATTGGGATGCGCCTGTGTGGCCAAACATAACTGTGTTCGCCAAGTTGGGCGTTACTACTCGCAAACCAAAACCCCAAGAGATGCAAGATCCAGAGTTCATCGATTTCGCTAAAGCTTATTTCCGTTACCAGCAGGGGCATCATCCCACGGGGACAAAAAATGAAAGTAAGGCCCTCCGAGCGGTTGAGGCGTCTTTGCTTCAAGTAAACGGGAGTGCAAATATTGATGGCCTGTCAATTACTGTGCTTGATGAAGCAGCTGAATTGGCAAGGCAGCACTACTCAGATGGCTCAGCATATAGTTGCGGCCGTGAGATTGAGCGGCTGGCTAAGTTTGTAGTTGAAAACCAGCTTGTACCAAACGCTATACAAGATTGGGTCAATCCAATTCAGCGTGCTAGTGATAAGAATAAAACAGGCAGAGAGGCGAAGAAAAATAGAGAGGAGAAACTGCCCTGTGATATTGCTCTCAATGCGCTGGCCGAAATTTTTGCCACTAATCCAATTAATGAGAGGGATATATTCACATCATCGGTGTTTGCGATGTTGATGTCAGCACCATCACGCATTACTGAAGTTTTGGCTCTACCTGCGGATTGCGAGGTATTTGAAACTGATCGCGAAGGTATAGAACGTTATGGCTGGCGTTTCTTTGCCGGGAAAGGTTACGAGGGTGATATAAAGTGGATACCAAGCGTTATGGTCGAAGTAGCCAAAACTGCCATCGCCAGAGTGAAAACTCTATCACAGAATGCCCGAAGCCTAGCCAAGTGGATTGAGAATAACCCTAACAAGTTTTACCGTCATATTGACTGTCCTGATGTTGCTGATGATAAGCCATTAACGATGGAGGAGTCTTGTATAGCTCTCGGTCTTGCTTGTGAATCCAAAAAGCAATGTCATTCTTCTCTTTATAATCGAGGACTAGTCCAAAAAGATGGTGTGCACACGCTAAATAGTTTGTGGCAGCATACTTTGGCGCGTTTGCCTGATAGTTTTCCGTGGTTCGATAAAGACAAAGGTATTATGTACAGTAATGCTTTGTTTGCACTGAATGCTAATCAGTTTCATGGAAACCGAGGCTGCCTGCCGGTTGAATTGCACAAACCAACCCATAATTTTTTTAACAATGATCTTACGCCTCGTGAGGCCATTGAAGGAAAACATGCCAGTATCTTTGATCGCCATGGTTATCGTACTGAAAATGGAGAGCGGGTCAAATTGACCTCGCATCAGGCTCGACACCTGCTCAACACCATTGCCCAGCGTGGAGGACTGTCAAACTTGGAAATTGCCAAGTGGTCTGGACGGGCAGACGTGAAGCAGAATCGAACCTACAACCACATGACTGAATACGAACTGGTTGGCATGGCTGAACGCCTTGATCCCACAAAAGCGCTATTTGGGCCTGTTGGCGAAGTGGCAAAGCATCTGCCCGTGACTATGCAGGAGTTGAATACCTTAGAGCATGCCGCAGTCCATGTGACGGAGTATGGCTACTGTGTGCATGATTACACCATGAGTCCTTGTGAGAAGTTCCGAGATTGCGTCAACTGTACTGAGCAGGTTTGTATCAAGGGCGATGATACAGAAAAATCAGACCGAATTAAAAAGCGGCTGGTGAAGTCGGAACGATTATTTTCGCTTGCTGAAACGGCTGTGGCAAGCGGCGAGATGGGGGCTGACCGCTGGTATCAGTACCATAAGAAGACCGTTACCAGGCTTCGGGAACTAGTCGCCATTTTAGAAGATCCAAACATTGAAAATGGTACCCAGATTAAGCTCTTGGGCAATGATTTCAGCCAGCTTCGCCGTGTTGTCGCAAAGACTTCTATTGAGGCCATCGAGCAAAAAGGCAAAGAAAGTGAAGAAGCTGTGATGTTAGATAATTTGACAACTTTGTTAGGGGGGGGCCTTGGCTAAGCATCTGGACAATCGAGACATTAACGCCATCGTGAATCTAATTCGAGGATGGCAGGAACCAAAACTGTCCTGGTCAGCAATCTGTGAGGCGGCAGAACCATTGGTCGGAAAGTTGCCGTCAAGACAGTCCCTTAATGCACATGAGGCAATAGTGACTGCCTATCAAACAAAGAAAGAAGCGCTTAAAGGCCGTGGCCCCAAAAATCCGCGTCCAGCTAGTTTGAACATTGCAGCCGCTAGGATTGTGAAGCTTGAGAACGAAATCGAAGAGCTGAAGGAAGAGAACCGGATGTACAAACAACAGTTTGTGATCTGGCAATACAATGCATACAAACATGGAATGAAGGAGCATCAACTTAATGCGCAGTTGACGAAGATTGACCGGGAGAGAACTGATGGTGAAAAACGTTAACTTTTCAACTTAGCGGTGCTAAAAAACTAGATACAGTTTTTCTGAATAATGACTATTGTGCTTTATACCATTATCTAATTAAAAAATCCGAATTGGTGACTAAATTGTTAAATAAACAAAAAAGATTTAAAATAAAACCAACGCATGAAATTGTAAGTTCTGTCTTGAACCCAAGCCGCTTTTTAGGTAGTAAAATTGATGCAAAGAAGGCCTGTTTTAGCGATTTTGTCTGCCGTTCAAATGATGAAGACTTTAACAGGGCTATAAATATAATCCTTCGGGATGAAGAAATATCAAACGCGTTAAATCAGAATGTTAAATTTATTAAAGAGGCGTTTTCTAGAACTATTGTTTCAGCGAATAATGTTAGTAATGCACGAATAATAAAATTATATAATGCTATTCTTTTGAGTAAAATTGATAGTCTCAGATTATATATTGATGCTAAGCAAAAAGTGGAAGAGTTGTTTGTCCATGGTGACCTTAATCAAGCAATAAATATACTGGATGAGTTAAATGAAAATTTAGGCTTTTCCATTTGGGAAATGGAAGTCAGGTTTGCAATATACACAATTAGAAAAGAATATAGTGCCATAACTGAATATCTTGAAAAAATAAAAGGTGAGACAGATGATGAGTTTCTACGGGATATTGCAAGGGTAATAGCATGGAAATCTCAAAGCGTCGATCCTAGTCTTATTATGGAAACTATGGTTCGTAGGCCAAATAAAGAGTTTATAGATGGAAATGCTTTTATTATAGCTGCATTTTATTCACTTACATGTCTTCATTATCCACTCTACAACGATGTTGATTTAATGCATAGTATGAAATGGTTGCAACTATTACCTACTATAGATTTATTTAATGCTGTAAAAAAAATCACAGTATATGGAATGGGTAATGGGTGCCTAAGTGAGATTGAAAAAAATTCTTTAAGAGATCTGTTCGCATCCTTGAATAAGGAGTTGAACTTACGTGATTTACGAGAGATAGTAACTGCAATTTCTTCAGAAAATTCGGTTCAGAGTACTTTGCCAATAACTGATGATATCATATTAAATTATAGCGAGGGAAATTACAAATATGTTATAGATGCAGTGGAAACAAGACTAAATAGCCTTGATGATATTATAACAAAAATTAATATTTTTGCTAAATCATACATCCATTCGAATAGGAAACCAAATGGGCTACCTATTTTCCTGAATGAAGTCATCAATAATCTCATTAGCATATACTCTCTAAAGGATGCAAATCAGGCGATAATGCAGCAGGTTGGGTTGATTGTAAAATATTCAGTGCTAGATATTTCCGATCATTTAATGATAAGTGTTTTAAAATCTGCACCGTATTTCCTTTCAGCTCAGCAGAAAGATGGAATTATCTTTAAATTAAAGTTTCTGGAAAAACAGCTTACCCCGCTTGCATGCCACCTTGATGAATCACCTTCACTATATGAAAACTACTCCTTGGATTTAAATGTCGAACATTTAATAAGGAAGAAAACTGCAATTTTTGCTGTTTTAAATAATGATGAAAAAATGTTGGATAAAGTTAAAGACTATTATGAAGTTGCACCTATTAAGAAAGATGCAATTGAGCTTATGGTTGAATGCTTTATTCGATGCAGTGATAAAAAATCGTTAATTGAGTACGCTTCAAATGAATTGATTATAAATCCAAACTCAAATATATGCTTGCCTTTGAAAGATATTGTTGGTTATGTTAGCGAAAATAACTTATATACTATTGATTCTGTAATTTGCAGCTATTATTATAATAAGTTTTCATCAGAGGATAACAGCTCTGTTTTGAATGAGGTTTTTGAAGAGTATATAATTTCTCGCGATGTTTTTCGTCCAAGTGAATTAGTTACTGGTGAATTATCTAAAAAAGAAATAATACTTTTAAATGAGATTTCTAAAATTGACGTAATGGATTATTTAGGTTGTTTCGATAATGATAATGATTTGAAAATAGAAAGGATGAAAATTTTAAATAAACTCGTGTCCGCAGGTTTTTTATCTCAAACAAATGTTGATGGTGAATGTAAAATGATCGTAGACGACATTCTCATCGAAAATGAAGCAGCAAAATTTAATGATGCTAAAATATATATTGATACTAGATCTATTTTAAATAAAAGAAAGAATGATATAGAGTCGTTACTTCATAAGTATAAAAATAGCTTAGAAGAGGATCAAGTTAATGACAATGTACAATATGAAATTGAATCTATGGCAATACTTAAAGGCAGCAAAAATGAAATTCTAACAAGAATGATGAACATACTTCTTGTTGAATATTTTAATAATAAAGAGGTCGGCTTGGATAAAAATTTAAGCTCAGAAATAAGACATGGTTTTTTTGGTAATTTAATTTGTTCAGGACCTCAAAACAGACACCTGCTTACAGAATTAGATGGAAGTGGTAAATATAAATCCAATCAATATTGGTTGGAATACTATAAAATGATAAGTTCAGAAATATTAAATAAAGTTGATGCCTTGTTAGTTAAGTTTAGTGAGGATTTTAATCAAATTATAGAAAAAGCAGAACAGTGGATGAAAGTATCTCTTAACAGTGATGATACTGATAGAGTTTTTGTGTTCAACTTTACTGTTGAAGAATTTAATATGATAAGAGATCTGGCAGATGCCTCTGTCAGTGTTGATGAAATTACAAATAGTATGTTTCATTTATTTAATGAAAAGCTGCTAAGTTGCCTTGATACCATGAAGTCAAAATTAAATGAGGTTTTTGCTTCTCAGGTGGATGATTTGTTTACTGACCTTATCGATAATATAAATGCCGCGAAAAGTACAACCGGTATGAATTATTTGTTGGAGGAAATCAGATTGGCAAATACCGAGGTTAAAGAGAATATACGAACTGTATGCGAGTGGTTTTCCCTTAAAAAATCCGTAGATTTCGAAAGTATCGAATTAGATAAATTAATTCGATTAGCAGAGCGTTGCTTCAAACAAATTAATAGTTGTGATATTGAAATTCATGTTGAATCGCACTTGAATCATAAAATTGATGGCGGTCAATTATATGCGCTTGTGTTTTGTATCCTTAATTGTTTTAATAACTCATATAAATATTCAAGTGAAAATAGAGATATATATGTTGAAATCACTGGTGAAGAGAGTAAGTGTTTTTCCATTAAAATACTTAATGAGATAAGTAATAGCACGTTGCAGTATCTGCAGAATGGAGGAATTGATCTTTTGATAAGTAAGTTAGCAGATGCTGACAATAATGATTTACTAACAAAAGAAGGTGGTTCAGGGTTATACAAATCACTTCATGGGTTGAAAACTGTTTCAAGTAAATATAATTTGCAGCCAATGATTGTTAATGATAAGTTCTGTGTAGAGGTTACATATGGGTATTGATATACTTGTTGTTGAAGATAATGAATACAAACGGAAACGAATTGTTGAAGTTATCAAATCTGATTTCAATGATTGCATTGTGACTGAATCATACTCCTTTACTTCAGCTTGGAAGTTTATATCTGAACATGTTTTTGATGTTATTTTATTAGATATGAGCTTGCCTACTTTTGATAAAACAGACTCTGACCCTGGAGGAGTTTTTAGAATTTTTGGAGGGAAAGAGTTAGCCCGGAAAATGGGAAAAAGAAATGTAAAATCAAAGTTTATTTTTATTACGCAGTATAAGAGTTTTAGTGATAATATTAACTCTTATTCTTATGACGATTTGAAGTCAGAACTATTGTGTAAGTACAGTTCTAATTGCCTAGGTTTCATACTCTACAGTAATACTAAAAGTGAATGGCGTGATGAACTTGTTAAGTCAATAAAAGAGTTAGAAAAGTGAAAATTTTAATAGTTGATGATAATGCTGCAAGATGTGAAGAAGTTAAGGCTCTTTTACAAGAAGAACTAGGAATTGGCGAGCCTGATATTTATACAGCATATAACACACAATCGGCTAAAACTTTGATGAGAAGTATTAGATTCGATTTCTTGATTTTAGATGTGGTTTTGCCAAAGAGAGATGAGCCACCATGTGCTGAATTTGGCCTTGCCCTATTAAATGATATTAAGAAAAGGCCTACAATTAAAAAGCCTGGTAAAATTGTTGGTATTACAGCCCAATTTGAAGATCTTGAGTCTTTTAGAACACAATTTGATTCTCATTGTGAAGTATTAATCGAAGCATCTACTCGCTCAAAAGATTGGAAAGGTAAGATTTTACAAGCTGTTAAATTTGAAAACTCGAAACTTATATCGAAGTATACTACTGAAAGAAATGTCACCTGCTTATCCGTTCACGGAATAAGAACCAGAGGTGAGTGGCAGCAAAAATTCAAGAAAATTGTAGAGTCCAATGTTGACACGGTCAGTTTTGAAAGCTACAAATATGGATACTTTACTGTATTGTCTTTTATGATACCATTCTTAAGACAGATAAAAGTCAATTCATTCAGTAAAGAACTAAAAAGGATAAATCTTCAAGGTAAAGAAATTTTTATATTTTGCCATAGCTTTGGGACATATATTACTGTTAATGCTATCTCCAAATTATTGTCCGAAGGAACTACAGTCAATATCAAGATGCTGGTTTTATCTGGTAGCGTTCTTCCATCAAACTATGATTTTCATAAGATAATGACTTTGACAGATATGAAGTTGATAAACGATTGTGGCTGTGATGATAGAATTCTTCTTCTTTCTGAAGGGCTTGTACCAAATACAGGTATGGCAGGAAGGGTAGGATTCTATGGGCTTAATAATGCAAGGTTTGTAAATAGATTTTTTAAAGGTGGACATAGTCATTATTTTGATGAAGGTAGTGGATTCATGGAAAAATATTGGCTGCCTCTATTCTATGGCGATTCTAATATAGAAGTGATAGATCAGAGATGTGACAGTATTGTTACCTCTGGTATTATTGAGAAAGTTACATCTGGGCTTGGGAAAGTTAAGGGTATAATATATCTCACAGCCTTGTTTTTTTGTTTTTATTATTTTTGCATGAAATGATTTACGCAATTTAACTCCGCGGTTCTTAATGTTTCTGTGGAGTTAATTAGAATGCGATTAAGATTATAAAAAGAATGAGTTCTACTAATCAATAGGCGGTGATGCCTCTGAATAGTTGGATTTTATGATATCCTGCCCTCATTTGAGGTATTCCCATGGCTACTGTAACTATCCATTGTCCCCGCTGTGATTCTGATGAGGTTCCCAAGAAAAGTATGTTGCTCCACTTCCAATTTCCGCATGCAAATGTCTCATCTATATCGCACTCGTCATAGAATATACCACCACAGTGATGCCGTTCACGGTGGATAAGGTTTTTGATTTCTCGGGTTTTAGCGCGGCGTTTACGTCGCGAAAGGGAGGTGAATACTCTGTGTTTCCGCTTCATGTGTGCTAACTCCGCGTTTTTTCGCTGGAAAAAGCCCAACCAGGTAGAGTATATGTTTAAGTACATGTTTAATTAGGGTAACGGAAGTTTTATCCCTAAGAACGATTGTTTTATCTGTAATAGGTAATTTATTCAATACGTTAATTGAGGTGGTGCCGTAATTATGGACACTTTCTGTCCTCACGACGAGGTCTGCTCGAAGGACCTTAGGCTGACGCTACCGAGATGACTATCAAGACAAATCATGACTAATGTTAGTTAAAAAAATAGCACCTGATACCTGCACATAAAGCAAACAATTTTTCTATACACCGACAAAATTTATTGATATACAAATATCAAATATATTAATAATTGTAACATGAGGTGTCTATGTCAGGCTCTGGTGGGGGTAGCTTTGGCGGCCAGTTCGGTCAGGATGATTTTGAAGTGACTTGTGAAAAACTTACGATTGATACTCAGTTAAGTTCGCCTGATCCGCATGTCGTAGCGCAGCTGTCAATCGGCGTGATTATGGGGATTATGCAAATCAATTCAAATGGGACTCTGCTAACGGTTGCTATGCACAACGGTATGCAGGCTGGGGGTATCGCTTCTCCCTACATCCAGCGCCTCCGTGACTGTATGAGTAATGGTACTACCTATGTTGCTAAAGTGACCGCCATTAACGGTGGTCAGGTCAGGGTCAGTGTGTACGCGATATGAGCAACAGCAAAACGGTCAGTACGGAGATCATAACTATTGCAGGCGGTACCTATCATGAAATTATCCTTTATCCAGGAAATCACCAGGTTTACGGTTCAGCGGGAAGGGCGGCATCAGCACTGGCAACGCTCGGTGTAAACGTTGATTTGTACACCTACGCTGATGAAGTAGTCAATTCGGTTCTTCGAGAACGCGCCTGTTTTGAAAACTTCACGCTTCATACGAATGAAGTACGTGAATCCGTCATATTCCATTATGAGCATGGGCTGGCGGAACCTCGAATTTTCAATTACCCGGACACCCCTTACCCGGCCATTACAGTGAAAGCGCCCTGTATTCTACGCTATGGAATGCTGGAGGGATCCGCTGTAATCGACGCGGAATACGCAGTATATGATCCCCAGAATGTGACCAATCCGGAGCCATTCACAGCAAACGGATCCAGAGCAAAGCACCTCGCATTGATCCTTAATCGCTATGAGGCGAAGACCCTTAGTGGTCAGAGTGAATTATCCGACAGAGAGCATGCAGAGTTTCTCTACGAAAGTGGTCATGCCGAAGTCATCATTATCAAGCAGGGCCCAGCCGGTGCACTCATCTGCGATAAAGGGAAAATATCCTATATCCCTGCCTATGAGACAAGTCGGGTCAACAAAATTGGATCTGGTGACGCATTCGTAGCCTATTTTTCCCGTGAGTGGATGCTGAACAAAAAAACAGCCCACGATGCTGCGAATTATGCCTCACTTGCCACCGCATGCTACTGCGAAAGCGGACTTTTTCCTTCAGCAGAAGGGCTGGCTGCTTTCAGTTCCAGCCCCATCAAGCTTTCTCAGGCGTTCATTGAGGGTGGCAACAGAAAAGTCTATCTGGCTGGCCCCTTCTTTACCTTGGCACAGCTCTGGCTTGTTGAGCAAGCGCGACGGAACCTGAGCGATCTTGGGCTGGACGTTTTTTCCCCCTACCACATGGTTGGACACGGACCCGCAGAAGAAGTAGTCGAAAAGGATCTTGATGCGATACGGCAGGCCGACATCGTTTTTGCAATAGGTGATGCACTCGACTCCGGCACCATCTATGAAGTCGGTTACGCACGGGCGCTAGGCACCCCGGTGGTGTTCTATGCCGAGAACGAATCGGAAGAGGATCAGAAAATGATGGAAGGATCAGGATGTATCTTGAGCAAAGATTACGTCACAGCAATTTATAAAACGCTCTGGGTGGCCGCTCAAAAATGAAAACCGCACTTTTACTTTCTGGCGGAATGGACTCCATTGCTATTGCCTGGTGGAAGCGCCCGGATATAGCACTGACACTCGACTACGGTCAGCAAGCCGCCAATGCCGAAATTAAAGCTGCCACTGCCACCTGTGAGGCCCTTGGAATTGAGCATCACATTATACGCATTGACTGCCGTTCGCTGGGATCAGGGGATATGGCTGGTACCGCTATGGATCCGAATGCACCATCGAGCGATTGGTGGCCGTATCGTAACCAGATGCTCATCTCGCTGGCGGCCATGAAGGCAATAACGCTTGGCGTCACGCACCTGTGGATCGGCACAGTGAAGTCAGATGAAACGCATCTAGATGGTACCATAGGCTTTATCAGCAGAATCAGTGAGCTTATGTCGTTTCAGGAAGGAGGCATGGTTGTCGAAGCTCCGGCAATTACGTTATCAACCTCTGAGTTGATCAGAATTTCAGATGTTACGCCAGGTGGCCTCGCTTGGGCCCATAGCTGCCATAAGGCAAACATCCCATGCGGCAACTGCCGGGGGTGCAATAAGTATTTTCAGGTTCTGGATGATGTCGGATATGACTTGGACCGTTCCCGCTAGTCCTGTTCCTCGTGAACAGCCACTCAGCTATCAACCCGTTAACTGGCCCGCCGGAGATCCGTTTTTTCTGCCGTCTCCTTCGGAGAATGCAGTGCTTCCCGGATTGAATGATGTGATCGAAACCCGTAGAACACAGCGAAACTTCAGCCACGTCAGTCAGGCCCAGCTATCTCACTGGCTATGGCTAACCGGCAGAGTGATGGCTGTGGGACATTCAAGCTATGGCTTTCCACTAACTCAACGCCCCGTCCCCTCCGCTGGGGCCATACATCCTATTCACATTATTCTTTCCCTCCCTGAACGGGATGGGTGGCAGCTGTATCTGCCTGACATGCACGCGCTGGCACCGCTTCGGATCCCTGAGCAGACCCGATTCGAAATACGCGATGAGCTTTTGCCGGTAATTGATATCCAGAGCGGAATTATTGTCAGACTTATCGCTGAGCCGGGAAAAACGTCAGCAAAATATTTAGATGCTGATAGCCTTGTTTGGCGCGATTCTGGTGTTCTTGTTGGGCAGATGGCGCTTGTTGCCGAAGCGCTGGAATGCAATTTTTGCCCGCTGGGCATTACAGGCCATGACTGGTGCTCCGGATTAAAACTGGAAGGTCGTCTGGCTGGTACCGGACTGGCGGTTTTTGGCTCGCGATGAACGAGGGCGCAATTTCGCAAGAGGCTGGCCGCGCATGTTTTCGATGAGACTGAACACCGTACTGGAAGAGGCCTGCATTTCATACCAGATAAGCGCATCCAGCTCGGATGCTTTTACGCCCATAGCTTCACTGAACTCCAGAAATATTTGTTCCAGCTTCAGGTAGTCACGTTCAACAGTAAGGTCTCCCGGGAAAAAACCTGCAAGTAATCCCGCCCTAAGGATGTGAATGTCCAGAATAGCGACATCATCTGCACAGAGCCAGTTACGTGCTATCCATGATGCCGTTTTATGACCAATACCGGGAATGGAGGTCAGCCAGTCTCTGAGAGCACGGCCCGAATCCGTCGGCGGCATCTCTACATCCAGCCTGTTTAGTGCAACCGAGAGATAGCGCGATTTTTGCCGAGCAAAGCGGTAACGCACTGATTTGTTACCAGTTTTAATGGGCTCTGATAGCCATTCGTAAAGAGTGGCTTCAGATGGTGGCTGAGCATCAAACGCACCGCAATCCTTCAGCTTATTGAATGCGGCAAGGCCTATCGCAGCTGGTATGCCGTGTCCACCCAGCAGGCAGGCACCCACTTCCTCTTTGAGCGTTCGCCCAAGCTTGAAATTGACGGCATTGACTTCCAGACGACGGGCGAGTATTTGATAGGCCCAGTACGCTGGCGATGGGAACGCCTCAATTCTTCCCCACCGAACACCCGGCAGGATATCCTGTTCCGGAGCTGGAAAGTCAAGATTGATAATTGTCGGTCCAATGAAGACCGCTCCGCGCTGCGTCATACAGTCTCCAGACCATAAGTTTCGTTCAGCCAGTTGATCAGTTCGTTGCGCTCTGCGGGTTCCATTCGTTCTATGCGATCATAAAGCCGAGTGCGTCTGCGGGCCAGAGTCTGTCTTTCCCGATAACTGCTGCCCATGTATCGCGCGTCATGCAACCTGTCAGGAACATCAAAGTTCATCCATACGCATTCTTCACGCACGCTCGTATGAGTCTTGGCGTTAAATCGCTCGCAGCGCCATCCGCTCAGCATTTCGTCATAGATAGGATTTCCGTAACCGGATATCATGACCATGCAGGGCAACCTGGCAAGCACTTGCAGCAACCGGCGATGATCGTCATCTGAATATTCATGACGATAGATTTTGCTACGTTTACGCGTGCTATGAACATAGGGTGGGTCGGCGTAAACCAGTTCACTACCCTGATACGGAAACGTACTGAGATACGCTATAGCGTCATCCTGAATGAGTTCGCAGGGAATATCCCCGCCGCGCCATACATCAATAACCTGTTGGTCAATATCGATTCCAATATTACGGGCTGCTGGCCGTTTGTTGCGCATCACAGCTCCTCCACCAAGGTGGGTTTCAATATATGTCTCGTGCACTGGCATCAGGTTGATGAGTCTCTGATAGCACTTGCCTTTACCACCGGGATATCTCATGCGCTAATCATCGTCATTTCTGACGATGATGTCAATTACAATCGGTATTGGTGTACGCGCTCCTTTACTACAAGGTACATAATCAATAACTTGATAGTTCGTTTTTTGTAAACTCTATTGCATAGCTGTTCGCACTAACGCATAGCAACGTGATGATTTAAAAAATATATTGTCTCGTTACAGGAATAGATGCGATAGATAATTTATTCTGCTCAATGATGGATGCGACGGATGCATTTTCACTTCCAGGGTGCAGCACGGACGAGCACTCGCCCGGAACTCTTTAACGATGATAAAACCTGGGTAGTTTGCTGGCACAGAGGATTCATTCCGAATAACAGGGACGAATCTCAGCCCCGGGTTTACATTTCTCACGTCTGCGCTTAAGCAGGCTGATTGCTATATTCTGCCCACAGGAGCCTGTATGACACGCAGCAAAGAACAGCTCTGGTCTGAACGTCAGGGGAACAATACCCGTAGGCCAGATGAAATAAGGTTGGAATACGAACGTGATCTTTCCCGACTAATCCACTCTTCCGCGTTCAGGCGATTACAGTCGAAGACACAGGTGCTGGGGCTGGGCGAGAGCGACTTCTACCGCACACGGCTGACTCACTCTATGGAGGTAGCGCAGATTGGCAGCGGCATCCTGTCTCAGCTGAATATACGCTATCCCGTTGGGGTAGCGGCTGAGGCGGAATTTCTGCCTCACCCAAGCCTTATGCAGGCTATCTGCCTTGCCCACGATATCGGCCATCCCCCCTTCGGTCATGGTGGTGAAGTTGCGCTTAACTACTGCATGAGAGCCTATGGAGGCTTTGAGGGTAACGGACAGACGCTGCGTATACTCACCCAATTGGATAAGTACACCGAGTCCAACGGGCTGGATCCGACGCGCAGGCTTATTCTAGGTGTGCTGAAATACCCGGCAAGCTACTCTGAGGTAGTCAACGAGAGCGCTTACGGCCAGCTAGAGTCAGGAAGCCGTGAATGGCTGTTTAAATCCTCCGGCTTTAAGCCCCCGAAATGCTATCTGGACTCCGAAGCGGATACTGTCAGCTTCGCACTCCAACCTTTTGATCATGATGATGCGCTGTTATTCAGATCCGGAAGAAAGACCACCGAGCCGGTTGAGCACAGGAAAACGAAATATAAAGCGCTGGACACAACGATTATGGACTTAGCGGATGAGATATCCTACTCACTCCATGATCTTGAGGACGCGATCTCACTGAGAATGATCGACAAAAGCATGTGGATGGACTACTTCAGTGACAAGTCGCATCTGTTTGAAGCATGTCAACGTAGCTCGTTTGACCTGACCGCTGAAGACGTAGCCGATAAGCTGTTCGGCAGAAGCTACCTTCGCAAGGAATGTATCGGAACGCTGGTTCATCTGATGATCACAAGTGTCACGCTTCAGGTGCAGCATCCTGATTTCAAGTGCGGAATGCTTCGCTATAAAGTGGCACTACCTGCTGAAGTCGAAGCCTTACGTGAGGCCATTTTCAGTCTGGTTGAGGACAAGGTTATCCGGCACGAAAACGTTCAGCTACTGGAGTTCAAAGGCCAGAAGTTGATTGTAGAGCTGTTCAATGTGCTGGCAAGCGACCCCACACGTTTTCTCCCGGCAGAGACGTGCAAGAAGTATAGAGAAGCTGAAAAAGCTGACGATAAAAAAATGCGGGTCATTAGCGACTATGTTTCAGGTATGACGGACGAGTACGCGACCCGGATGTATGAGAAAATCTTTGTTCCGCGCAAAGGATCAATCTTTGACAGACTCTGATGTTCCCCCTGCACATGGCAAAACCGTGAGCATGATGAATTAGAAGTTGGCACTGGCCCTGTTTTCAGGGGGGCTCAATCCTTATCAGTATTGTCGGGTTCTATGGCTTTTTTTGGGATAGCATAAGCTCTATTGCTAACTCAGCATACTGCGCGTCACTGGGCCAGAAAGTCACGGTTACTGAATAAGTGTCAGTTACAAAAAAAGCGGGGGTAGCACCCCGCTTTGGTATTTTTGGTAAGTAGCAACCCGGAGGCGGGAAGCTTTGCTTATCCTAACCTCAACTGCGCTATGTATACAAATTTTTGAGCCTTTCTGTAAGTTTGTGTAAATTTTCATTTGTTAAATGGTGATCGAACAGGAGGTTTCGGCACTGCAAGCCACTCCATTAAAAATCATTTTCCCACTACAGCACATCTGACTTTTTTCATCTGTTTTAAATTAAAATCATTTCTAATCAATTAGATACTATTTGATGCGGACGATGTGCTGTAGCGGGATGTATCAATTATCTATTAATAAAAGATAGTTGAATTATTTTTACTAATACTGATTAGTGCAATGATACTTACTAAATGGTTTGAAATAATGTAATGTAAGTTGTTGATATATAATCATAGTTATAGAAATGATGTATGATGGTACTAGCGGGGGAGCTCTAATGATCCAGATAATTATTGAGAAATGCGGAGATAGCCCGGTATTCAAAATACCAGAAGCAATTATGGAAAAAGTTGGCTTCAGTATCGGCGATGCTATTGATATTGAAGCCAAAAATGGCTGTATCATTATTGGCCCAGCGGAACTGGTTAAATATTCCCTTGAAAATCTTATTGAGGGTATTTCTGAGGTTAATCTTCACAACAGAGTTGACTTCAGGCTGCCAATAGGCAAAGAGTTGCTCTGATTCTCTTTTAGACTAATTCCAGAAAATTGGAATGATTGCGGTGAGCAACAACCAAGAGAGGAAAGTAAAGTTTTTAGTCGTAATAAAGGCTATTTTTTACTATAAACTTCACATAGTTAATAAATTATCATATAACAATATGAAATTATTATATTTTTTGTTTTGTTTTCCACTATCAGGTAATTAGAACCCTTTTAACGAAGCGTTAGCGTCGTAAAGCCCTCTCTGAAAAAGCCCCTGTTTGGGGCTTTTTCTATTTTCTGACACAGCTTATCTGCATTAATTCACTGTGTGGCAGGTGTGGCAGGTGTGGCAGGTGTGGCAGGTGTGGCAGGTGTGGCAGGTGTGGCTGTCGGATTTACTGCCGACGCGACCTGATTTTTAGAAGCCGCCGTCGCCTGCTGTTTACGCGCCATTTCATCCACGATCAGCCGATAAGCAATGTAGTACTTATAGATATTGCTGACATAGCTTACGGTCTCGGAGCCGATTTTCTCGGCGGCCAGATACTCAACGTTGCCAAACCACACGTTCGGGTCAAAACCGCGCCTTTTAGTATCCGCCCGTAGCCGGGCAATGCGCCCGGGGCCCGCGTTATAAGAGGCGAACGAGAACAGCGCCTTATCAAGCTGGGTCATTGGTTCATCGCCATAGTAGCGGTCTATCATCCAGCGCATGTATTTCACCCCCGCATGAATATTGGGGTCGAGCTGCTTAATATCGCCGACGTTGAGCTCCTTACCGGTGCTCGGCATGACCTGCATAACGCCAATGGCGCCGACGTGGCTACGCACCGACTGATTAAGCCGCGATTCCTGATACCCCTGAGCGGCCATCAGCAGCCAGTCAACATCGTAGCGATCGCCATATTTGCGAAAGATCTCCACCATGGCCAGAAATTTACGCCGTTCTTTTTGCCCCGCCGCGTTTTTAACGTAGCTGGCATCCTTCAGGTAGCGCAGCAGTATCGTATTACCCAGCCTGCTGCCCTGGCGATTCTTGTTGATGAACGCATTAAGCAGGGCCAGCAGCTGCGGGCTATTGTTACGTACCGCCCAACCGATATTACCTTCGTCGCGCAGAACAATGTTCTGATGAACCTGAATCCTGGGGAAGACCTGTTTCCAGAACAGGGCCTTGTGGCGGTCGACCACGATCAATGGGATCAGGCCCGCGCTGAGCATCTCTATCAGATCCTCATCTTCCAGCGCTTCGGGCGCCGGTTCGATGGTGATGGGGGGCAGCGATTGCTGCGCAAAGCGTGCGTTGAGCGCGACCAGGCTCGCGTAATAGCTGGATGAGGTGCGGACGAAGACCGTTTTACCGGAAAGCTGCTGTAGATTGTCCACTTTGGGAGAGCCGGGACCAGAAAGAAGCAGCTCCTGAACGTGAGAATAGAGCGGTGCAGTAAAGGTCATCTCCTGCTGACGCTCAGGCGTGATCGTCAGGTTGGCGGCAATAATATCCCCTTTTCCTGCGTTAAGCGCGCTGATGAGCTGGTCACGGGCCACCGGAACAAAGATGATCCGCACTTTAAGGTGACGATGCTTGAGCTTTTTCTCTTTCGCCAGGCTTTGATTGAGACTGCGTTCAAACTCCATAAATATATCGTGAGTCGCGCCGCGCTGGGTGCCTTTATTGATAAAGAAAAAAGTTTTGCTGAAGGGGGTTAATACGCGAATGGTTCGCCGGTCGAGCATACCCGGTAAATCTCCCCTCCATGGCTGTAGCATATCGTCAACGTTGACTTCCAGGGCGTCGCGTTCCGCTGGTTCTGATCGTTTGTTCTCTGTAGCCGCGTAACCGGATGTGAGGCACAGTAGCGCGGCAAAGCATGCCAGCCAGCCGACAAGGTATCGATAGAACGACGAAGTGTTCATGGCGCGGTGCTCCGCAGGGAGATGGTCTTATTTTAGTCAATTTCTGGCCGTTAGCATGTCCGCGAACAAGTTTGAGAGTCGGTTAGCCGGTTATTTTAATTATTTTATTAATTAGCATGCTCGGTATTTTGGGCGAGATTATAAAACTATAAATCTCTAATTAATTGTGGAGGCAATATGATTGAATTATGTTTTTTTAATGTGGATATTATTCATTTTTTTAATTTCGCTTTCCTCTAAATGCACTTTTACCATTTCTATCTTTTTGTTTTTATTGCATTAACAAAAAACATTCATACGATAAATAATTATCGACTTGATAATAAATCTCATTTGTAATAACGTTGTGTGGCACAATAATCCTATTACTGCTGTTCGGCAAAGGCTATCAAAGAATAGCGTGGCGCATTTATTTCTTCGTTTTTGCCAGAGTAATAAATCTATTTTGGCCACCCATTATGATTGCTATCTCGCTATTTAAGCGGGAGGGCCTGACTACGCCAAAAAGAGATGTTGCTCTATGCAGGGAATGTTTATCTGACGGAAGAAGAAGGCGTGCCCCGACAGCAAAAAAGAAAACAGGGCATATTCCATGAAACACAGTTCACACTACTCGCTGGCCGCGCTGATCCCGATGGCCATCTGGGGAGGGATGCTGCCAGCGCAGGCCGCTGATGGCACGACTCCAGACGATACGAAGAAATCTGAAACGACTGCGGTAAATGACGATGAAACCATGGTGGTCACCGCGGCGGCGCAAACGCTGCAAGCCCCCGGAGTATCCACCATCACCGCCGAAGAAATCCGTAAACATCCGCCCGCGCGCGATGTCTCCGAGCTGATTCGTACCCAGCCCGGCGTCAACCTCACCGGTAACTCTACCAGCGGGCAGCGCGGCAATAACCGCCAGGTCGATATCCGTGGCATGGGGCCGGAGAACACCCTGATTCTGGTGGATGGTAAACCGGTGACCAGCCGTAATTCCGTGCGCTATGGCTGGCGCGGCGACCGCGATACCCGCGGTGATACTAGCTGGGTGCCGGCGGAAATGATCGACCATATCGACGTCATTCGCGGCCCTGCTGCGGCCCGCTACGGTAACGGCGCGATGGGCGGAGTGGTCAATATCGTCACTAAACCGGCCACCAGCGAGTGGCATGGTTCATGGAATACCTATATGAACGCGCCTCAGCACCGTAAAGAGGGCGCGACGAAACGGACAAACTTTAGCCTCAACGGCCCGCTATCGGATGAGGTCAGCTTTAATTTATGGGGAAATCTGAGCAAAACGCAGGCCGATGCCCAGGATATTAATTCCGGTCATGAAGCAGCGAGAACCGGTAGCTATGCGGGATCGTATCCTGCAGGACGCGAAGGGGTAGTGAATAAAGATATTCACGGCAAGCTGCGCTGGGAGTTTGCGCCAATGCAGGCGCTGGAGTTTGAAACCGGCTACAGCCGCCAGGGCAACCTGTATGCAGGGGATACCCAGAATACTAACACCAGCACGTTGGTGAAAAGTATGTACGGTAAAGAGACTAACCGTCTCTATCGTCAGACTTACGGCGTGACGTGGACCGGCGGCTGGGATAACGGCGTGACCAGCAATACCTGGGCGCAGTATGAGCACACCCGTAACTCGCGCATGAACGAGGGGCTGGCGGGCGGAACGGAAGGGATCTTCTCCAGCAGCGAATTCTCCGATATCGACCTGTCGGATGTGCTGCTGCACAGCGAGGTCAATATTCCATTTACCCTGGGGTTTGAGCAGAATCTGACGCTGGGTACCGAGTGGAACCAGCAGCGGATGAAGGATGGCGTGTCGACTACCCAGTCACTCTCTTATGGCTCCATTGACGGCGTTTCGGCAACCGGTCGTAGTCCTTATTCCAGCGCCGAGATCTTCTCGCTGTTTACCGAAGACAATATCGCGCTGACCGATAGCACCATGCTGACGCCCGCTCTGCGCTTCGATCATCACAGCATCGTCGGCAATAACTGGAGCCCATCGCTGAATCTCTCGCAGGGGCTGGCGGATGACTGGACGCTGAAGCTGGGGATCGCCCGTGCCTATAAAGCGCCGAACCTTTATCAGCTTAACCCGAACTATATCCTCTACAGCAACGGCCAGGGCTGCTATGCCAGCAGCTCAGCCTGTTATCTGATGGGGAATAGCGATCTGAAGGCGGAAACCAGCGTCAATAAAGAGATTGGCCTTGAGTATAAGCACAATGGCTATCAGGCCGGGCTGACTTACTTCCGTAACGATTACCATAACAAGATTGAATCGGGCTACTCGGCGGTGGGGACGGCCAGCAACGGCACCACCAATATTTACCAATGGGAAAACGTACCGAAGGCGCTGGTTGAAGGGCTGGAGGGCTCGCTGAATCTTCCGGTAAGCGAAACGGTCAACTGGAGCAACAACCTGACGTGGATGCTGCAGAGTAAGAATAAGACCACCGGCGATCGCCTGTCGGTGATCCCGCAGTTTACGCTGAACTCTACCCTGAGCTGGCAGGCACGCGACGATCTTTCGCTGCAGAGCACGTTCACCTGGTATGGCCGCCAGAAACCTAAACGCTTCAATTATAAAGGCGAGTCTGTTTCCGGCAGCGAGCTGAACGAAGTGAGCCCGTACAGCATTGTCGGTCTTAGCGCGACCTGGGATGTGAATAAAAACCTGAGCCTGACCAGCGGAGTGGACAACCTGTTCGATATTCGCCACTACCGTGCCGGTAACGCGCAGACGACGGGAAATTCGACGACCGGCGCTTATCTGTATGGTGCAGGTGCGGAAACTTATAATGAATCGGGGCGGACGTTTTATGTCAGCGTGAATACGCATTTCTGATTAACGATTCAAACACCCGCCGGAATAATGAACTATTCCGGCTTGTTATTTTTTATGCCGGGAAAAACCAGTGATATAAATTATGACAAAATCTCCACGGCCTCTACACAATTAATTCAACTTAGCAGCCTACAATGAATCCTGTTAATCGGATCTGCTTGATCCCGGAAACGGTTAACGGTGGCATCCTGCCATTTCCATTCTAAAGTAGTTCCTCTTCCCCCTTCCATTCCCAACCGCAGCAATGCGGAGGAGGGGGAGCCTCTATCAGGTCAGGTTCAGGCTTCTGCGAAACTGTGTTGGTGTCATCGTATAATACCTTTTAAAGGTTCGGTTAAAGGCGCTGATATCTTCATAACCAGCCATCAGACAAATATCAACGATGCGGAAAGGCGGGTTGATCTGCAATAAATTAAGGGATAGTTGCATTCGCTGCTGGCGGATATACGCCATCGGCGACATGTTAAAATAGTGGCGAAACAGGCGAAAGAGATGCCACTCGGAGTAGCCGGAAAAGCGGCTTAGCGCCTGCATCGTGAGCTTCTTTGCAAGATTGTTTTTTATCCATTGCACCAGTTCGTTAAGCACTGAACGCTGAATTTCATTTCGCGGCATAATGTCTACCCATTTCATTACTATAGAAATCTGACTGCATAATTTATTCAATATCTCTTCATTTTATCTACGGGATTATGCGTTAATTTCTCCCTGTTCCTGGTTTATTCCAGAGAGCATCATTCCTAACAAGATCTTTTCCCCCTTTCAACCAATGAGAAAGGGGGTTTTTTGTTTTTTTAGTTAAAAAAACAAAAACTATAGAGTTTCCATGTTATGAGGAAATGCTTATCTGACCAGGCTCAAGAGGGAAGGTTCCGTAGAAAAATATTTTTTTCAATATTCTCTCGTATCCATATTTTCTCCATTTTCTCGTCATAATTGCGTGCAATTCTGCGCCTCGTTCAGGTTATTTAAGATTGCGTCAGCAACTGTCTGGTGCAATGAACAGCATTATTCCCGGCAGGTATCTGCTATTGCTAAATATCTTCTAGACGACACCTTCATGCTAAAAAAAACGAGTATCATCGCCGGTCTATTGATTTCCCCTTTAACGCTCTATGCATCAACTTCATATACGGTTGATGACATTCGTTTCGAGGGTCTACAGCGCGTTACCGTCGGCGCCGCGCTACTGAGCATGCCTGTTCATACAGGAGAAGAGGTTTCTAATGAGGATATCAGCGACTCGGTCCGCGCCCTGTATGCCAGCGGCAATTTTGACAACGTACAGATCCTGCGCGATGGCAGCACGCTGGTAGTACAGGTAAAAGAGCGGCCTACCATCGCTAAAATCAGTTTTTCCGGCAATAAATCCGTTAAGGACGATGCCCTGAAAGAGAACCTGGCCGCCAGCGGCATTGAAGAAGGCAGCGCGCTGGATCGCAATACCCTTACGGAAATAGAAAAAGGATTACAGGATTTCTATTACAGTACAGGAAAATACAGCGCTCAGGTTCATGCCGTCGTCACCCCGCTGCCGCGTAACCGCGTTGATTTAAAGTTTGTCTTTCAGGAGGGGGTCTCGGCGAAAATTGCGCAAATAAATATTATTGGCAACAAGGCTTTTAGTGAAGAAACATTATTGGATCAGCTGCAGCTACGTGACAGCGTTCCGTGGTGGAACGTGATTGGCGATAAGAAATATCAAAAGCAAAAGATGGCGGCGGATCTTGAAACCCTTCGTAGCTATTATCTCGATCGCGGCTATGCGCGTTTTAGCATAAATTCAAGCCAGGTGAGTATTACGCCGGATAAAAAATCGCTATATATCACCATTAATATTGCCGAAGGTGCTCGTTATAAAGTCGCCAGTACGATGGTGACCGGCGATATGGCGCAGCATAATCAGGAAATTGAGGCGCTGGTGAAGCCTTTAGCGGGGAAATGGTATAGCGGTGCGGAAATCACGGCAGTCGAGAACAGTATTAAGACGCTGCTGGGAAAATACGGCTATGCCTGGCCGCAGGTGAACACCACATCGGATATTAATGATGCGGAAAAAAGCGTCATTTTGCATATCAGTGTCGATGCCGGACGCCGTTATTCGGTACGCCAGATTCGCTTTCAGGGTAACGATACTTCCCGTGATGCGGTGCTGCGTCGCGAAATGCGCCAGATGGAAGGTGCGTGGTTGAATGATGAGAAGGTCGAGCAGGGAAAAACGCGGCTGGATCGTACAGGATTTTTCGAAACCGTCGACAAGCAGATCGTACCGGTAAGCGGTAGCCAGGATCAGGTGGACGTGGTCTATAAGGTGAAGGAGCGCAATACCGGCTCCTTTAACGTGGGTCTGGGCTTCGGCACCGATAGCGGCGTGAGCTACCAGCTCGGCGTCACCCAGGATAACTGGCTGGGAACCGGTAATAGCGTCAGCTTCAACGGCACGCGCAACAGTTACCAGTCCTATCTTGAGCTGGGAGCGACAAACCCTTACTTCACCGTGGATGGCGTTAGCCTCGGCGGTAAAATCTTCTACAACAGCTACGACGCCTCGGATGCCGATTCCGGGAGTTACAACCAGCAAAGCTACGGCGTCGGCAGTACGCTGGGATTCCCGATTAGCGAGAATAACGCTCTTAACCTGGGCCTGGACTATGTCCATAACCGCCTGACCAATATGGACCCGGAGCTCACCACCTGGAGCTATCTTAACTCGCGGGGCATCTATCCTGACGTTGTCACCAAAGATGGCGATAGCGGTGCGACCTATAGCGCCAATGACTATTTTGCCAGCGTTGGCTGGAGCTATAACAACCTGGATCGCGGTTTCTTCCCCCGGGCGGGGAATAAAAGCAGCCTGACCGCCAAGGTTACCGTACCCGGTTCGGATAACAGCTATTACAAAGTGACTTTCGATACCACCCAGTATATGCCGCTGACCGAGAACAAAAGCTGGGTGTGGATGGAGCACCTGCGTGCGGGCTATGCCGATGGGCTGAACGGCAAATCGGTGCCGTTTTACGATAACTTTTATGCCGGTGGATCGTCGTCGGTTCGCGGATTTTCGTCCAATACGATTGGCCCAAAAGCAGCGTATTATCGTTGTAATGGTTCTGAAAGCAGCTACAGCACCTGTCCGCTGGATTCTTCATCCGATGCGGTTGGCGGTAACGCGATGGCGGTCCTGAACAGCGAATTTATTGTGCCGACGCCGTTTGTGAATGACAAATATGCCGACAGCCTGCGAACGTCGCTATTCCTCGATGCCGGTACGGTATGGAGTACCACCTGGCAAAATACCGGTCAGACGCTGGCGGCAGGGATCCCGGACTATGGCGACCCTTCGCATATCCGTATGTCTGCCGGGATTGCGGTGCAGTGGATGTCGCCGTTAGGCCCGCTGGTGTTTTCCTGGGCTGAGCCATTTAAAAAATACGATGGAGATAAAGCTGAGCAGTTCCAGTTTAATATTGGTAAAACCTGGTGATGCCCGCGTTTAATATGCGCACAATCGCTTAGATATTTTTGACTCACTCCCGGTGTAATATTACAGGCTACCGCTTTTGGTAGCCTGTAATTTATTGTCAATATATACTTATTTATGTATGTTCATTGCTGGCGCTATCGTTGATTATTATGGCTAACCATTCATTGTTATAATGCAATATTCACGCTACATCTTAGTGAGTATAAAGCGCTTTGAGTATTGTCTGATATCACATTATTAATCGATCGCCTTGCGGTTATCTATGATGAATGCTATCAATATATAGAGTCATTAATCAGCAATGCACGCAAGGATAGAAAATGAAATGGACTATTCATAATACTCTTGTCTGCCCGCATTCCGGGGTAGCTTTTTCCTCAATTTCCAGCCTGCGGTTTTTAAAGTTTATTCTGTGGTATGAGGCCGACATTTTATTACTGCCGGGAGAGTCGATAAAACTCTACTCATCGAGCGTGTTAATCAACGAGCAATATCATGCGGTAAAAGTTTATAACATCACGCGATACGATGAAGCGCAGTGGGAGAAGCTGCGGGAGCGGCCTTCCTGTCCTTATCATTCTACCGCCACGACGGCAGACTCCTGCCGTTACCAGGCGCTCTGCGCCATAAAACGCTGCCCGAACGACTTTCCACGTGCAGTACCGGGGCTGCCGTCGGGGCAGCACGATCTGGGCCAGCAGATACGGTAAAACCTGACCCGTATCTGGCCATTGTTGTTGTTCATGCAGGTGATGTATTGTCGCAAAGGGGGAGAGTGCAGCAGGTTCCCGGTGATTAAGGTCTTACTCTTCTCTGGTGGCCAGAAGAGACGCATCCTCCCGGAGGCGGCACGTAGTCCCTGTCCTCCGGGCTACCCTTTTGTTGGCCCTGTCGCCCGGCTATGCACAGTGCGGACCGGGGATTTTCGCTAACGGCGCTTCGCCAGTGTGGGCATTCACGATGGTGTGGGCGTGGCCGCCCGGATAAGGCGGCCCGAAATCAGGTCATCATCATCGGCCATTCAGGCGGAGTCTGGCTCATGACTTCAATCATCACGTCCTTGATATTGCCCCAGATTTTCGCCACGTCCAGCAGCGTAATGCCCAACAGACCGGTGGCAAACCAGCAGGCCGCGGCCAGGCCAATACAGCTACAGATTACCGCTAAACCGGCATAATCACTTTTACGCAGCTGAATGTTCAACGAGCTGGCCAGAAACATCAGCACTGCGCTCACGAGCGGCCAGCGCAAAAGTACGACACTGGTAGTAATGGAAGCCATCAACCTATCCTCAACGAAATTTGGAAGCCTTTGACAACCTGGCGAGACTGACGGTGATGCGATGCTCTGGCTATCTTCAGGCAAACAAGAACGTAATGAAACAACGTTTTTGTTTCATCAGCTAATGTGAACTATATCACATTTGTTCTTTTATTCACCAGTCCAAAATGGGAGTTTTCTTGCGCTCATTGACCCTGCAAAGTTCGTGGTTAATAAGGGGGGAGGGAGAGCTTTCATTGCGAAGGTCGATTATAAGCGATAGTCGAGCGCATTTCTTTTTTAATAAGGTTTAGGTTCTGCGGATTTTATTACATATTCCGGCGAATTATACGGATAAACCGAATTAGATAGTGGGGCTAATCTCATTATGTTGAGAATGTTTCTCACGTCTTGCATTAGCAAGTATTATTCATCATTCATAGTCATGAGGTTTTTACGTCAAAGCGTGGGTTGCTGAGATACCCTGATTCATATCACAGTAAGAGGAATCATCGGGGCCTTTCACCTTGATTAAGGCGTATCGCATGGATAAAAAGCGTAAATGAGTCGTAGCGCGCCACACAAGGCGTTGAGAATTGTTGGCATCGTGCTGGTCATTCTGCTACCGGTGATGCTGGCATTGTGGTTTGCGCAAATCCGCGCCAAAGCGGAAACCGCCGATCAGCTGCGGCTGTTTTCTCGGCTGGCGCTACAAAAAACGGAGTTGGTTATTCGAGAAGCTGACGAAGCGCGCGATAAGGCCCGTTTGTATCAGGGAGAAGTGTGTTCGCCGTATCATCAGCAATATCTGCTCGGCATTGTACGCGGTCTGCTCTATATCGACGACTTAATCTACGCCAACGGCAGCCATTTTTTCTGCTCCACTGCGGTACGCCGCGAGATGGGGTGGCAAATTCCGGCCGCAACCTATACCAAAAAGCCGGATATCGCGATTTACTACTACCGCGAAACGCCTTTCTACCCTGGCTATGCGATGAACTATCTGCAGCGCGGCCACTATGTGGTGGTGATTAATCCGCTCTCGTTCAGCGCGCTGATATCCAGTGACAGCAATCTCGCCTGGGGCGTGTTTGATACCAAAACGAACCATTTTTTTTCCGTCAGCAAGAACGCCGACCCTGAGGAATTACGTCATCTGATTCGCGCTGAAGAGGCGCTCTTTCAGCAGGATGGCCGCGTTTATGCCATCGCCCATTCCACCGTTCGCCCGATTGCCGTCATCATGTCCACCTCGCGCGTCAGCTATTACCAGAATTTTTATAATCAGGTGACGCTGACTCTGCCGCTGGGGCTGATTTGCAGCGTGTTGCTGTTACTGGTGTGGTCGCGCACGCGGCAGCAGTACCACTCTCCGCGTAATATGCTGCAGCGCGCGTTAAGCCGTCGCCAGCTGTGCCTGCACTATCAACCGATTATCGATATTAAAAATCACCGCTGCGTTGGTACCGAAGCGTTATTGCGCTGGCCGGGGTTTGATGGCCCGGTGATGAGTCCGGCGGAGTTTATTCCGCTGGCGGAAAACGAAGGGATGATCGCCCAGGTTACCGACTATGTCATCGATGAGGTATTTTCCGATCTCGGCGAATTTCTGGCGCGGCATCCGCACCTGTACGTAGCGATTAATCTCTCGGCTGCTGATTTTCAATCCGCGCGCTTGATTGAGCATATCAATGAGAAGGTCCGGCGCTACGCCATCAAGGCGGAACAAATAAAAATCGAAGTGACCGAACGCGGGTTTATTGACGTCCCGAAAACGACGCCGGTGATTCAGGCTTTTCGCGACGCGGGATATGAAATCGCTATCGATGACTTCGGCACCGGCTACTCCAATCTGAACAATCTCCATGCGCTCAACGTCGATATCCTCAAGATTGATAAATCTTTTGTCGATACGCTGTCAAACAACACCACCAGCCACCTGATTGCCGAACATATCATCCAGATGGCGAACAGCCTGCATTTAAAGATCGTCGCTGAAGGCGTGGAAACGGCAGAGCAGGTCGCCTGGCTACAAAAGCGGGGCGTGCAATATTGCCAGGGCTGGCTCTTTGCGAAAGCGATGCCGCCGCAGGAGTATATGCAGTGGCTGGCTAACGACCGCACCAGCCTCTGCCCCTGGCAACAACGTTATCAGGCGGAAATCTGATGGCGATAGTCGGTAGGCGTACGGTCGAATTCGCGGCGGAACACCCGTGAGAAAGTCTGCTGCGATACGTAGCCGAGATCCATCGCGATATCAAAAATAGGGCGCTGGGTGGTTCTTAGCGCTTCCGCAGCGAGCAGCAGACGGCGCTGGCGAATGTAATCACCTAGCGTTTGATGCATCACGGAGCGGAACATCCGCTGGAGATACCATTTTGAGTATCCCGATTTTCTGGCGACTACATCAATGTTAAGTGGTTGATCGATATGTTCATCAATCCATTCAATAAGCGTTTGGATAATATCCTGATGGGACATAAAGCGGCCTCTCTCAATTCTCGATTCGTCGTTTTGTCTGCGGGCGAGTATAATTCCTCAAGTTAACTTGAGGTAAAGCGCTTTATGGAAAAGAAATCTCCCCGCATCAAAATGCTGCTGACTCCCGGCGAAGTGGCAAAACGAACCGGCGTGGCCGTCTCCGCGCTGCACTTTTATGAAAGCAAAGGGCTGATCCACAGCCAGCGCAACGCGGGCAATCAGCGGCGCTACCGGCGCGACGTCCTGCGTGCGGTGGCGATCATTAAGATTGCGCAACGCATTGGTATTCCGCTGGCCACTATCGGTGATGCATTTGGCGTACTGCCGGAAGGGCATAACCTCAGCGCCAAAGAGTGGAAGATGCTGTCGTCCCAGTGGCGGGAGGAGCTGGACCGACGGATTCACACCCTGACCGCGCTGCGCGATCAGCTTGATGGCTGCATCGGCTGCGGCTGCCTGTCGCGCCGCGACTGTCCGTTACGCAACCCGGGCGATAAGCTGGGAGAAGAGGGGACCGGCGCACGGCTGCTGGAAGAGGATTAAAAAACTAAAGCGCCACAACAGGGCGCTTTAGTTGTTTTCCGGTCTTGGTCTTTCGCACTATCCCGCTGGTACGCAGGAGGGTTTCCCCCGACGTCGGCTCACCTCAGTATTGCGCAATATGTTGATGGAGGTTCCGGTTTGCGCCGACAACTTAAGTGTGGCTCTTTTCTCTGATTTTGCCGCCTCAGGTTGCCGAAAAATTCCCGTCATTCGCTGCCTGTTCCTATAGTTAATTTGAACAAACAGCGGGAGAGGCCCATGTTAACGGTACATCATCTCAATCAGTCACGATCGCAGCGCGTATTATGGGCGCTGGAAGAGTTGCAGCTGCCTTATCAGGTTGTCTCTTATCAGCGGGGAAAGGATATGCTCGCGCCAGCGGAGTTAAAAAGCGTTCATCCATTGGGCAAATCGCCGGTCGTAGAAGATAACGGCCATATTCTGGCGGAGTCCGGCGCCATTCTGGAGTATTTACAGGAAACCTATGATAGCGCCAGGCGCTTAAAGCCTGAGTCGGTGGAAGATAAACTGCAATACCGCTTTTGGCTGCACTATGCCGAGGGTTCGCTGATGCCCCTGCTGCTGATGAAGCTGGTGTTTTCCAGCCTGGGCAAGCCCCCGGTGCCGTTTGGCATACGCACGCTGGGCAATGCATTAGGCAAAGGGGTGCAAAAGGCCTGGCTTAACCGACAGGTTGAGACCCATGCCCGCTTTATTGAATCGCACCTTTCTCGCCAGCGCTGGTTTGCCGGCGCTGAGCTGAGTATGGCTGATATTCAGATGAGCTTTCCGGCAATGGCGTTGCTGGCGCGCGGCGGGGTGGGGGATTTACCGCATCTGACGCAGTGGGTTCAGCGGGTAGAGCAGCGTCCGGCCTGGCAGAAGGCGATTGAGCGTGGAGGCCCATTTACCTTACCCGGCGAATGAACCATTACTAAAGCCGATGACAGGGGAAAATTGCTATCAGCGCAATACAAAAATGTTACCGGATTGCGCATGGACGATAACGTTTGCGCATCGGCTGGTTATTTCATGAACGTCATAAGCGAAATTTAGCTAAATCCGACAAACTTCTGTTGAAAAGGCCCGTCTAAAGGCTGGATAATCGTTTGCCTTTTTATTTTGCTCATCATTTCCTCTGCTGACAGGGGAGAGCAAAGTCATTCTTCACACCGTATTGTATGCGCGGAGTTAAACGTTTGCTTTTCACAGCCCCTGGCGCTGCGATGTAGCACAAGGAGATCGCGTTTAACTGGCAGTGGATGGTCCACCTCGCATCCAGACGAACGATAAAAATTCTCAGGGGAAGTTTTCTATGTCTACGCCTTCAGCGCGTACCGGCGGTTCATTGGACGCCTGGTTTAAAATTTCTGCTCGCGGCAGTACCGTGCGTCAGGAAATCGTTGCCGGTCTTACCACCTTCCTGGCGATGGTCTACTCCGTCATCGTGGTGCCGGGGATGCTCGGCAAAGCGGGTTTTCCGCCAGCTGCGGTATTTGTTTCCACCTGTCTGGTTGCCGGCGTCGGCTCGCTGGTGATGGGGCTGTGGGCGAACCTGCCGCTGGCGATTGGCTGCGCCATCTCGCTGACCGCTTTTACCGCTTTTAGCCTGGTGCTGGGCCAACAGATCAGCATTCCGGTCGCGCTGGGCGCGGTCTTCCTGATGGGCGTACTGTTTACCGTCATCTCCGCAACCGGCATTCGTAGCTGGATCCTGCGTAACTTGCCGCAGGGCGTTGCGCACGGCACGGGGATTGGTATCGGTCTGTTCCTGTTGCTGATTGCCGCCAACGGCGTTGGTCTGGTGATCAAAAACCCGCTGGACGGTCTGCCGGTGGCGCTGGGTAATTTTGACAGTTTCCCGGTGATTATGTCGCTGGTCGGGCTGGCAGTGATTATTGGCCTCGAAAAACTGAAAGTGCCGGGCGGTATCCTGCTGACGATTATCGGCGTTTCGATTATCGGCCTGATCTTCGATCCTAACGTTCACTTCTCCGGCATCTTCGCCATGCCGTCGCTGAGCGACGATAAAGGCAACTCGCTGATCGGCAGCCTGGATATCGTGGGCGCGCTCAACCCGGTCGTGCTGCCAAGCGTGCTTGCGCTGGTGATGACCGCGGTGTTTGACGCCACCGGCACGATCCGCGCGGTGGCCGGTCAGGCGAACCTGCTGGATAAAGACGGGCAGATTATCAACGGCGGCAAAGCGCTGACCACCGACTCCCTGAGCAGCGTCTTCTCCGGCCTGGTCGGGGCGGCGCCGGCGGCAGTGTATATCGAGTCTGCTGCCGGTACGGCGGCGGGCGGTAAAACCGGCCTGACCGCAGTGACCGTCGGCGTGCTGTTCCTGCTGATCCTGTTTCTCTCTCCGCTCTCCTATCTGGTTCCGGCTTATGCTACCGCGCCGGCGCTGATGTACGTCGGCCTGCTGATGCTGAGCAACGTGGCGAAAATCGATTTCAACGACTTTGTTGATGCGATGGCGGGGCTCATCACCGCGGTCTTTATCGTGCTGACCTGTAACATCGTTACCGGCATCATGATTGGTTTTGCGGCGCTGGTGATTGGCCGTCTGGTATCCGGCGAATGGCGTAAGCTGAACCTGGGGACGGTGATTATCGCCGCGGCGCTGGTCATCTTCTATGCTGGCGGTTGGGCGATTTAACTTTTCCTGCTAACGGCGGGCGGCTTTGGCCGCCCGTTTAATTTTTAAGCCACATCCTGTTTCCTTTTGCGTTAATCTGAGTAGCGTATTATGCCGAGACATGACGCCTCAGATGTAAAAAAGAAAACGCAGCAAACAGGGAACACATGGAAATATTCTTTACCATACTCATCATGACCCTCGTGGTCTCTCTCTCCGGGGTGGTTACACGCGTACTGCCCTTTCAGGTTCCACTACCTTTAATCCAAATCGCCATCGGCGCGCTGTTGGCCTGGCCTACCTTCGGATTGCATGTTGAATTCGATCCTGAACTCTTTCTGGTTCTGTTCATCCCGCCGCTGCTATTTGCCGATGGCTGGAAGACGCCGACCCGCGAGTTTATTGAGCATGGGCGAGAAATCTTCGGTCTGGCGCTGGCGTTAGTGGTGGTGACGGTGGTCGGTATTGGCTATCTCATCTACTGGATCGTTCCCGGTATCCCGCTGATTCCGGCTTTTGCCCTCGCGGCCGTCCTGTCGCCAACGGATGCCGTCGCGCTGTCCGGCATCGTCGGCGAAGGGCGTATTCCGAAAAAAATTATGGGAATTTTGCAGGGCGAAGCGCTGATGAACGATGCGTCCGGCCTGGTCTCCCTGAAGTTTGCCGTTGCGGTGGCGATGGGCACGATGGTCTTTACCGTCGGCGGCGCGACGGTGGAGTTCTTCAAGGTGGCGGTCGGCGGTATTCTCGCGGGCTTTGTGGTCAGCTGGCTGTACGGACGTTCAATGCGCTTCCTTAGCCGCTGGGGCGGCGATGAACCGGCAACGCAAATTGTGCTGCTGTTCCTGCTGCCGTTCGCCTCTTACCTGATCGCTGAACACATCGGCTTTTCCGGCATCCTGGCGGCAGTCGCGGCGGGGATGACCATCACCCGTTCCGGCGTGATGCGCAGCGCGCCGCTGGCGATGCGCCTGCGCGCCAACAGCACCTGGGCGATGCTGGAGTTCGTGTTTAACGGCATGGTGTTCCTGCTGTTGGGCCTGCAGCTGCCGGATATTCTCTCCAGCTCGCTGGTGGCCGCAGAGGCGGATCCCAACGTCGAAACCTGGATGTTGTTTACCGATATCATCCTGATTTATGCCGCCCTGATGCTGGTGCGTTTTGGCTGGCTGTGGACGATGCGCAAGCTGAGCCAGCGTTTCCTGAAAAAGAAACCGATGGAGTTCGGCTCCTGGACCACGCGCGAGCTGCTCATCTCCTCGGTCGCCGGCGTTCGCGGGGCTATTACCCTTGCCGGTGTGCTGTCGATTCCTCTGCTGCTGCCGGACGGCAACGTCTTCCCGGCGCGCTATGAGCTGGTATTCCTTGCCGCCGGGGTGATTCTGTTCTCTCTGTTTGTCGGCGTGATTGTGCTGCCGATTCTGCTGCGCCATATTGAGTCGACCGACCATGTACAGCAGCGCAAAGAGGAGCGCCTGGCGCGGGCGGCAACGGCGGATGTGGCGATTGTCGCGATTCAGAAAATGGAAGAGCGTCTGGCGGCGGATACCAAAGAAAACATCGATAATCAGCTGCTGACTGAGGTCAGCTCGCGGGTGATTGGTAACCTGCGCCGTCGCGTTGATGGGCGTAACGATGTGGAAACCTCGATGCTGGAAGAGAGCCTCGAGCGCCGGTTCCGTCTGGCGGCGCTGCGTTCTGAACGCGGGGAGCTGTACCACCTGCGCGCCACCCGGCAGATCAGTAACGAGACGCTGCAGAAGCTGCTGCACGATCTCGACCTGCTGGAAGCGCTGCTTATCGAGGATCAGTAACACCGTACTCGTCCGCGACGGCGCCTGAGGCGCCTTGTCCGGGCTACCGCCCCTCAGACGATGGGGAATCTGTAGCCCGGGTAAGGCGTTGACGCCGCGGTTAAGCGTGCCGCTTTCGGCATCTTACTTCAGCCAGAACGCCTTACTGCACTCCAGCCACGCCCGTGCGCTGTGCGACATGTACACGCCTTCCCGCCAAATCATTCCCAGTTCCCAGCGTAGATCGCTTTGTAACAGTATCCAGCAAAAGCTCTGCGGGTCGAGGCGCTGGCAAATCGGCTCCGGTAAAATCGCGACGCCAATTCCGGCCTGTACCATCGCGGCCAGAAAATCCCACTGTCCGCTGCGCACGGCGATACGCGGCTTAACTTCATGCTGAGTAAATAGCCGCATCAGCTGCTGGCTGAGGGCGAAATCCTCGTTGTAGATCACCAGCGGATGTGCGGCGAGCGCTTCCGGCGACAACGAACTGATGCCTTCCCACTGCGCCGTTCTCGGCGTCAGCACGCAGAGCGGATGGCTGAACAGCGAGAGCGTGGTTAAGCCGCTGGCCTCATCAACGGGAAGCGCGGTCATGGCTAAATCCAGTTCACCGTTGCTTACCGCCTGCTGCACGGTCAGCCCGCCGAATTCGGAGATTTTCAATTCCACACCCGCATAGCGCTGGCGAAAGCGGCTAATCGGTTCGGCCATCAACATCCCGACCATCGGCGGAATGCCGAGACGCAGTACGCCCTTATGCAGATGATTAATATCGCTTAGCTCCGACTCCAGCTGATGAAATTCACCAAGGATGGCCTGTCCGCGCTCGAAAACTACCCGACCGGTATCGGTCAGCAGCAGCCGACGACCGTCGCGGATCAGCAGCGTGCAGTTCAGCTCATCTTCCAGATTCTTGAGCATCTTACTGATGGTCGGCTGCGTGACGAACAACTTCTCCGCTGCGCGGGTAAAGCTTTGCTGGCGCACCACTTCGACAAAATAGCGCAGCGTTCGGATATCCATAATTATTCCCTGAGACTATACCTGTGATGATTTTAATTCATTTCTGCCGGGCCCGGCGGCTCTCTATACTGCTCGCCTGTCTTCTTTTTCAGGAATACCGCTCATGGCCTTTGCGCCAGCTCGCGTGACGCCCTTCGTTATGCAACGTCTTCAGGTACCTGTTCAGGTACTGATCTACGCCGGACTGTTCGTCTGCGCTGACTATTTTGTTAACTGGCTGCACCTGCCGCTTCCGGCGAACCTTGTCGGCATGCTGATGATGTTGACGCTGATAGTCTGCCGGGTGATCCCTTTAAACTGGGTACGCGCCGGCGCCCGCTGGCTGCTGGCCGAGATGCTGCTGTTCTTCGTGCCGGCGGTAGTGGCGGTCGTCAACTACGCGCAACTGCTGATGGTGGAGGGCTGGCGCATCTTTCTGGTGATTGGCTTAAGTACCATGATGGTGCTGGGCGCGACGGCATGGGTGGTTGATAAAGTGTATCGCTATGAAGTCAGCAGGATGAAACATGAGTGATTTCCAGCTGAGCGTCCTGTGTCTTCTTGTCACGCTGGGGCTCTATTTTGCCAATAAACGGCTTTATCGCCGCTTCCATAAACTGCCCCTGATGCCGCTGGTTTTCACCCCGATCCTGCTGGTGATGATGCTGGTATTCGGCCATATCTCTTATCAAAGCTATATGGGGGAGGCCCACTGGCTGCTATGGCTGCTGGGCCCGGCGACTATCGCTTTCGCCGTGCCGGTGTATGACAATCTGGCGATTATTAAACGCCACTGGATGTCGCTGACGGCCGGAGTAACGACCGCGTCGGTTGTTGCGGTGACCAGTTCGGTGTGGCTGGCGCGGCTGTTTACCTTGCCCGATGAGATCCAGCGTAGCCTGGCGGTACGTTCGGTGACCACGCCCTTTGCGCTGGCGGCAGCTAAACCGCTGGGCGGTCAGCCTGATTTAGTCGCCCTGTTTGTCGTGGTCACCGGGGTATTCGGCATGGCGGTGGGTGATGTGCTGTTTCTGCGTCTTTCTATTCGCGAAGGGATGGCTAAAGGAGCGGGTTTCGGCGCGGCATCCCACGGCGCCGGTACCGCGCGATCTTATGAACTGGGGCCGCAGGAGGGCGTGGTCGCCAGCCTGGTGATGATGCTTTCCGGCGTTGTGATGGTATTGACCGCGCCGCTGGTGCGCTGGGCAATGTTCTGACTATTATTTTCTGTGGTTTATCCTCCGCAAGGAAATAGACCACAGAAAAAATATATATCATCAATATTTATTTCAGTTGTCATTTCATATTTGATATACCTCAACCAATATAATCAGCACTTGAATCGTTGAAAACATGAAGTCATGTAAAAGTAGATGAGGTTTATCCATCGATGATAATCTCACTTATTTTACGTTTAAGTGTAACTAAATGTTTCAATGCTGCTTCATTTTAACTTGATTCACAAATATAAATCACTATACTTATTTGCAGTATGAATGAGTGGTTTTTGCAATCTGTTGTTTTTATTTGTTTATTTTTAAATCATGTATTTATCTTATAGGTTAATCTCATTTATGATTTTAGGATTATTCTTCATTAGTTATTGAGGGTAATCTTGTTTTTGGATATCTTATTGAGGTGAGCTTTTATTATTGAATGGATTCATGTGGAGCTTGAGCTTTTGCTTCAATATTTAAAATAATATTGTAAGCAGGCAGTTTATTTCCCTAAGCGCTGATATAACTTATAGATTGAGTTGATGCCTGTTTCCCTTCTCTAATAGAGTGCCATAAACAATTGATGGACTGATTGTTAATCTTAATAAACAGGAGAATACCAATGAAAATGAATGCAATAACTCTGGCTAAAATAGTCGCCTTCTCGGCGGGCTGCTCACTGGTGACAATGGCGCAGGCGGATAACACCATTACTTTTACCGGCACGGTCTCTGATACTACCTGTACAGCTACTATCGATAACGGCGTCTCATCTATTGAGATGGGGACCTCCTCCGTCGCGGATCTGAAGGCGAATACCTATGGCGCGGCTAAGAGTTTTTCTTTCACCCTGACCGGTTGCCCGAAAGTGGCTGATGGCGGTAACGCTAAGGCCAGAGTCACCTTTGGCGGTGAAGCCGATGAAACTAACAGCGATTACTTTAAGAACCAGGCTTCCGCATCGCCTGCGACGGGCGTTGCCGTGGCTATTTTTGATAACCAGGGTGCGCTGCTTAAAAATAATACTGAAGGCGCCGATGTGGATATTTCCTCCGGCGCTGCGACCATTCCTTTCACCGTAAAAATGGCGAAAGCAGGCAGTGCTGAACCGACTAAAGGCGCCGTTCAGACAACGGTAACCTACAACGTTACGTACTATTAATTCAGACGCTAATAAATACCAAGGGAAAGGGTAACTCTTTCCCTTACTGGACTCCATTATGAACAGATTATTCTACTTTATTTGTTTTTATTTGTGTGCGTTTGCGGCGCAGGCAAGCGTAGTCGTGGGCGGCACGCGGGTGATATTCGATGGCACACAAAAGTCGACGACGGTATCTGTTCAAAATAAGGATAATGTGACCAATATCGTTCAGTCCTGGATCTCCGTTGTCGATGCGGCCTCGCCAGCGAAAGATTCATTCATCACAACGCCTCCGCTATTTCGCCTGAAGTCCGGAGAGCAAGGATTTGTACGCATTCTACGTTCGGGTAAACCTTTGGCGGAGGATCGGGAATCCATGTTCTGGTTGAATATTAAGGGGATTCCCGCCATGGAGAACGCGCCGGACAAAAATATGGTTCAGTTTGCGATTAATTCCAGGATAAAGCTTATTTTTCGACCCGCCGCATTGAAAAGCGCCATACCAGAAAATTTTGCCGAAAAGCTGCAGTGGTCTGCTGAAGGGCGAGATATAAAAGTGAAAAATGTTTCTCCTCTATATATGAATTTCTCTGAAGTTTTGGTGAACGGCAAAGCAGTACCTGAAGCGTGGTTTGTTGCCCCCTTTTCAACAATAAAAATACCGGTAGCAAATGCCTCTTCTGCGGGCAAAAAGAAAATCACATGGAGCGTGATCAATGATTATGGAATGCCTGGACCGAAATATACCGCCATCATTCAATAACGTTGGAAAGCGTTATACCTTTTTATTGACCAGCGGCTATGCCGCCTTCATTTTCAGCTTTGCCACAATACCTCTCCCGGCGATGGCAGGTGAGTACTTCAATCCCCACCTGCTGGAGGTAAACGAAACCGGTACCTCCGCCGTTGACTTAACCTATATTTCTGAAGAGACGATTCCGCCAGGTGACTACAACCTGGATGTCTATATTAACCATACGTTTGTGGCTTCTGAGTCCGTCATTTTTACGCGACAGGATCAAAATAACGCCGCTTCATCCCGGCCATGTCTTTCCGTCGCGCGCCTGAAAGAGTGGTCGATTAAAACCGAAGATTATCCTGAGCTTACCGTGGCGGGTTCGGAGTGCGCAAAACTGTCTGCGATCCCCGGATGGGAGACGGCGGTACAGCTCTCGCAACAACGAATCGACTTTACCTTACCCCAGGTGGCTTTAGTGCATCGTCCGCGGGGGTATGTCCCGGAAAGCCGATGGCAGCAGGGCATTACCGCCGGGCTATTGAATTACAACATTTCCGGGCAAAAAACCGATCCGCGAGATGGAGGCGTTTCCACCTCCAGCCAGTTTGTCAGCCTGCAGCCGGGGTTGAACGTTGGGCCGTGGCGTTTACGTAATTACAGCACCCTCAATCATAATGACGATGGCAGTCAGTGGGACTCCGTCTATAGCTATATTTCACGCGATATCCACGCCCTGAAAGGTCAGCTGATAGTGGGGCAAACCTATACTTCTTCGGCGGTGTTTGACAGCATCAGCTTCACCGGCCTGCAGCTGAACTCTGATAAAGAGATGCTCCCGGACAGCCTGAACGGCTTCGCACCGGTCATAAAAGGCATCGCGCGCTCGACCGCAGACGTGACGGTTTATCAAAACGGATACAGCATTTATAAAACAACGGTCTCTCCCGGCGCCTTTGAGATAAACGATCTTTATCCCACGGGAAGCGCGGGCGATCTCTACGTGACGGTGAAAGAATCAGACGGTAGTGAGCAGAGCTTTGTGGTGCCGTTTGCTTCACTGGCAATATTACAACGTGAAGGGCAGGTTGATTACGCTTTCAGCGGCGGCAAGACGCGCTCGGGAAGCGCGGGCGGAAAGGAGTATCAGTTTCTGCAATCCAACGTTGCCTGGGGAGCGTTGAGCAACGTCACGCTGTACGGCGGCTTTCAGCAATTAGAGGATAAATACAGTAATCTCCTGCTGGGGGCCGGGTTTAATTTGGGTTCAGTCGGGGCGCTCTCTTTTGATGCTTCTCAGTCCTGGGCTGACATAAAAGAAAATTCCTCATCGGATAACGCCTCATCCAGCGAAGGGCAGTCATACCGCGTGCGCTTTAGTAAAGATTTTCCACAGACGGGGACAAACTTTTCCGTTGCCGGGTACCGTTACTCAACGCATGGTTATTATTCTCTGCAGAACTTTATCGATCGGGCGGACTCTCATCGCGCCTGCTGTTCGTCATCCGGTCGGACTAAAGACCGCTTTGACGCTTCAGCGTCGCAGATTTTCTCCGGATTCGGTTCACTCTCCCTTTCGCTGGTCAGTGAGTCTTACTGGAATAACTCGCGGATGGAGTCGTTGGGCGTGAGTTATAGCAATACGTTTGGCCGGATGTCCTACTTCATTAACTACGCCTATAACCGCAATGTGCAGAGCAGCGGCCAGAATGAAAATAGCTCGCCTTCCAGCGACAGCATTATTTCGCTAACCGTGAGTATTCCTTTCGGCGCCGATATATCAGCCAGCTACAATATGAACAGCAGCCGGGTGGGAGACACCACTCACAGTCTTGGTTTAAATGGCTCCGCTTTCGCCGATCGTTCTCTGAACTGGAACGTGCAGGAGGGATATAACGCCAGCGATAAAAGCACCTCAGGGAACATCAACCTCAACTACCAGGGCTCAAAAGGTGAAGTCACCGCCGGATACGGTTATGACAGCAACAGCGCCCACTATAATTATTCGCTACGCGGTGGGATGCTCGCCCATTCCGGCGGGATAACGCTGTCACGCTATCTGGGCGAGAGCGTTGCGCTGATTGAAGCGCCTGGCGTCAGGGATATCGCGGTACGCGGGCAGACTAACGTCATGACCGATTCTGCCGGGTATGCCGTAGTGCCTTTCGTTCGTCCTTATCATGAAAACAATCTCTCCCTTGATGAACAGCAGGTCTCGGGAGCGGAAATAGATAATATCGTCAGAACGGTGGTCCCGACGCGCAATGCGATCGTAAAAGTTAAATATGATACCTGGATTGGCTATAAGGCCATGATGACCTTGCAATTTCATCATAAAGATGTGCCGTTTGGCGCGGTGATTACGCTAGAGGATGAAAGTCAGGAGTATAAACAAAAACGCAGCGCTATTGTCGGTGATTCCGGGCAGGCCTATTTGACCGGGCTGCCAGAAAAAGGCCGCTTATTTGTGAAGTGGGGCGATGCTTTAACTAGCCAGTGTTATGTCAATTATGATTTATCATCTAACAAATCAATTGACGATATTGTTTTTTATACGGCGGATTGCCGATGAACAATCTCAATATATTGTGTTTTGAGCACACCACTAAAATGATAGCGATGCGGATACACCATGCTCAATCGCCATTGCGGCTAGCGATAGCTGCAATAGCAGGGCTACTGGCCAGTGCTTCATCTGCCTGGGCCTATGACGCTACGAGTACCGTCAATTTTAATGTCACCGGCAATATTGAAGAACCTGTCTGTGAGGTTTTTGTAAAACCGTCCAATGCTATCAGCCTGGGGACGGTTTCTTCTCAGCGTCTGACCGGTAAACCGGGGGCCAGTAGCGATACCACAACCGTTTCCCTGGCATTTGATAACTGCTCAACCGGTACGTCTTCAGTGACGATAACGTTTAGCGGCGCTCCGTTTGATCGTACTTATCCCGCAATTTATGTCAGTGAGCTGATTGATGGGGCAAAGGATGTTGGCTTACAGCTTGTGAGTGCCGCGGATGGGAAAACGCTGGGTCCAAACGAGAGTTATACCTATGCATTTACGGCCTCCCCTGGCGGGCACGCCTTTGATATGGCGGCCAGAATGTATACGCCATACGGCAAAGTAACGCCAGGAAACGTTGCCTATACGGTCACTTTCAACGTGTCATACAAATGACGGAAGGTGTTTAGGGATATATATGAATAAATATTTTTTATTACTATTGATGTTGGTTTTCCCTATTTATGGTTGGTCCTGTAGCTCGGGGGCCAATTATGGTGATGTGACGATGGCAAATCTACCCGAACAAATATTAATTAATGCGGGGAGTTATTCTGCCGGAACGGTCCTTTATGACTCCGGGAGAATAACGCGTTCGAATACTCAGGTCTGGAACTGTGAGGGGAAGATGTATGCCCGTTTTGAATGGTCTTCAGCAAATGCAGGCGCACTTACTGGCGATCATATCTATACGACATCCGTACCAGGTATTGGTTTAAGAGTGAAAGTCTGGCTGAATATTACCGGTGAATATGATGGCGATACTGACGATTTTCTCCCTGATTACACTGAGCATTATATTGGCGACTCAGAGTTTTATCTTGGAAGACCAGGGGGGTTTTTAGATATCTATGCCACAACAAACTATTCACCCGCCTACCAGCTACAGCTGGTGGCCACGGGAGGCGCAATCGCCAGCAACAGCTCTCTGTCGATAAAGGACCCTATCTCATCGGTTTCGCTTAAAGATAGCACTGGCACGATGGTTATTTCCCAACTGCATATCAGCGGTACGACGCAAATCAAGCTGACGCCGATGGGCTGTACGGCAGGTACGACTGCGCTGAATTTCCCTATGGGCTCCGTGAAAACGAGTGAGTTTACTCTTTCCTCGATAGCCGGCTCCGCCCAGCAAACGCTGATGCTTTCCTGCGAACCCGGAACCAATATATCAATGCGTGTGACGGCGACTGAAGCCGAAGGCGATAATCCGAACAGGAGCGTTATTGCGTTAACGGCGGGGGAAAACATAGCAACCGGTGTGGGTGTGCAGTTAAGCCTCAACGGGAAGGTCATACCGTTAAACACCAGTTTTTATTTAAGTACATCCAGCAGAAGTGTAACGATGAATCCCGGAGCTGAGGCCAGCTACGCAACCTTCACCTACCCGAATAATCCCGGCGGCGCTGCTGCATCGAACTCGCTCATCTTTTCAACTAACTATTACAAAACCGGGGCTGAAGTGACGCCTGGAACGGCCAACGCCAGCGGAACGATAACATTTACCTATAACTAGAATCACCCCTACCCCAGCCGTCAGGCCGGGGTAGGGGTAATCATTAATGCGCCTGACCTTTCTCAATACCGATCCCGGTCTGAGAACGAATAAACTGGGCGCGGAACAGTTCACGCTCGCGCGCGCCTTCCGCGGAGCTATCGGTAGCAGAGAAGAACCAGATACCGATAAAGGCCACGGCGATAGAGAACAGCGCCGGATATTCATATGGGAATATCGCCTTTTCGTGACCGAGGATCTGCACCCAGATAGTCGGACCGAGGATCATCAAAATCACCGCGGTCAGCAGACCCAGCCAGCCGCCAATCATCGCCCCGCGCGTGGTCAGCTTCGACCAGTACATCGACAACAGGATAATCGGGAAGTTACAGCTGGCGGCGATGGAGAATGCCAGGCCGACCATAAAGGCGATGTTCTGATTCTCGAACAGGATACCCAGCAGAATCGCCACCACGCCGAGGATCAGTACGGTAATTTTCGACACCTTGAGTTCCTGACGCTCGGTCGCGCCTTTGCGGAACACGTTAGCATACAGGTCGTGAGACACCGCCGATGCGCCCGCCAGCGTCAAGCCAGCAACCACCGCCAGAATCGTGGCGAAGGCGACCGCTGAGATAAAGCCAAGGAACAGGTTGCCGCCGACCGCATCCGCCAGATGCACTGCCGCCATATTGTTGCCGCCGATAAGCTGCCCGGCCGCGTCTTTGAACGCCGGATTCGCCCCCACCAGCATGATGGCGCCGAAGCCGATGATAAAGGTCAGAATATAGAAGTAACCCATAAAGCCGGTGGCATAGAACACGCTCTTACGCGCTTCTTTGGCATCGCTCACGGTGAAGAAACGCATCAGAATATGCGGCAGACCCGCGGTGCCGAACATCAGCCCGAGGCCGAGCGAGAGCGCCGATATCGGATCTTTTACCAGTCCGCCGGGGCTCATAATCGCCGAGCCTTTCGGGTGCACCGCCATTGCTTCGGTGAACAGATTATTGAAGCTGAAGCCGACGTGCTTCATCACCATAAAGGCCATAAAGCTGGCGCCGAACAGCAGCAGGACCGCTTTAATAATCTGCACCCAGGTGGTGGCGAGCATGCCGCCAAACAGGACGTAGAGCACCATCAGCACGCCGACAAGCACTACCGCAACGTGGTAGTTGAGGCCGAACAGCAGTTGAATCAGCTTACCCGCGCCGACCATCTGGGCGATGAGGTAGAGCGCCACTACCACCAGCGAACCGCAGGCGGAAAGGGTGCGAATCGGCCCCTGTTTGAGACGATAAGAGGCCACGTCGGCAAACGTGTAGCGGCCGAGGTTACGCAGGCGTTCGGCGATCAGGAACAGAATAATCGGCCAGCCGACGAGGAAACCGAGCGAGTAGATCAGCCCGTCGTAGCCGGAGGTGTAAACCAGTGCGGAAATACCGAGAAACGAGGCCGCCGACATAAAGTCGCCGGCAATCGCCAGACCGTTCTGGAAACCGGTAATGTTGCCGCCAGCGGTGTAGTAGTCGCTGCGTGACCGTACGCGTTTTGACGCCCAGTAAGTGATATACAGCGTCAGGGCGACAAAAATCAGGAACATGATGATCGCCTGCCAGTTGGTCGGCTGGCGCTGTACCGCGCCGGTGAGGGCATCTGCGGCATTGACGGTCAAAGGGAGCGTGGCGGCGAGCGCCGTCAGGACTTTCTTCATGATGCTTTAACCTCGCTGAGAATGCTTTTTGTCAGCCGATCAAATTCACCATTTGCCCGCCAGACGTATATTCCGGTTAATACGAAAGAGATAACGATCACGCCGATACCAATCGGAATACCCCGGGTGACGCTGGTTCCCGCATGCAGCGGCGTGCCCAGCCAGCCGGGGGCAAAGGCGATAAGCAGAATAAAGCCCACATAAATCACCAGCATAATCAGTGACAGGATGGCGGCAAACCTTTGCCGGGCTGCAACAAGCTCCTTAAAATGCGCACTATTTTCTATCCGCTGACAAATCTGATCGTTCATCATAGCGTCTCCAGAGGTTCCCTTTTGTCATCCACGCGCCGGTCGTCGGCAACACTTATCCCCCCGGCAGTTAACTGTCGGGAGTCAGCCTTTTTACCGCTTTCCTGCTACCTGAAATCCTTGGGGAGTGGGTATTTATATCCTCTCCCCTGGTGGGGAGAGGGTGTAGGGGATCGGTTAGTTTATGATGGCATAGCGATGGCCTGCTTCTCTTCGAGCAGTTTTTCCACCACGCCAGGATCGGCAAGCGTTGAGGTATCGCCGAGATTACTGGTATCGCCCGCGGCAATTTTGCGCAGTATACGGCGCATGATTTTGCCCGAACGGGTTTTCGGTAACGAATCGGTCCAGTGCAGCACGTCCGGCGTCGCCAGCGGGCCAATCTCCTTACGGACCCAGTTGCGCACCTCGGCGTAGAGCTCCGGCGTCGGTTCTTCGCCATGGTTGAGAGTGACGTAAGCGTAAATGGCCTGGCCTTTGATGTTATGCGGAATGCCGACCACCGCCGCTTCGGCGATTTTCGGATGCGACACCAGCGCCGATTCGATTTCGGCGGTTCCGAGACGGTGGCCGGAAACGTTCAGCACGTCATCGACGCGACCGGTGATCCAGTAGTAGCCATCTTCGTCACGGCGCGCGCCGTCGCCGCTGAAGTACATATTTTTAAAGGTCGAAAAGTAGGTCTGTTCGAAGCGTTCGTGGTCGCCAAACAGCGTACGCGCCTGGCCCGGCCAGGAGTCGGCGATCGCCAGGTTACCTTCGGTGGCGCCTTCCAGCGGCGTGCCTTCGTTATCCACCAGCACCGGCTGAACGCCGAAGAAGGGACGCGTCGCGGAACCGGCCTTCAGCTCAATGGCGCCGGGCAGCGGGGTGATCATAAAGCCGCCGGTTTCGGTTTGCCACCAGGTGTCCATCACCGGGCACTTCTCGTTGCCGATCTTCTTCCAGTACCACTCCCAGGCTTCCGGGTTAATTGGTTCGCCGACGGAGCCGAGAATGCGCAGGGAAGAGCGGTCGGTGCCTTCAATAGCCTTATCGCCTTCCGCCATCAGCGCGCGGATCGCCGTGGGGGCGGTATAAAGAATGTTGACCTGATGCTTGTCGACCACCTGGCACATGCGCGCCGGGGTTGGCCAGTTCGGTACGCCCTCGAACATCAGCGTCGTCGCGCCGCAGGCCAGCGGACCGTACAGGAGGTAGCTGTGGCCGGTGACCCAGCCGACGTCGGCGGTGCACCAGTAGATGTCGCCCGGATGGTAGTCAAAAACGTATTTAAACGTTGAGGCCGCATAGACCAGGTAACCGCCGGTTGTATGCAGTACGCCCTTTGGCTTACCGGTCGAGCCGGAGGTATAAAGGATAAACAGCGGATCTTCAGCGTTCATCTCTTCAGGCTGGTGTTCCGCGCTGGCTTTCTCAATCAGATCGCTCCACCACAGGTCGCGGCCTTCCTGCCAGTCGATTTTGCCGCCGGTACGTTTAAACACCACCACGTTTTCGATGCTCTTCACGTGCGGATTTTTCAGCGCGTCGTCGACGTTCTTCTTCAGCGGGATCGCGCGACCGGCGCGCAGGCCTTCATCAGAGGTGATCACCAGGCGGGAGTTGGAATCGATGATACGTCCGGCGACTGCTTCCGGTGAGAAGCCGCCGAAAATCACCGAATGGATAGCGCCGATGCGGGCGCAGGCCAGCATGGCCACCGCGGCTTCCGGCACCATCGGCATATAGATAGCCACGACATCGCCCTTTTTAATGCCGAGGTCGAGCAGGACGTTGGCAAAGCGGCAGACATCTCGGTGGAGTTCGCGATAAGTGATATTTTTGCTCTGGCTGGCGTCGTCGCCTTCCCAGATGATGGCCGTCTGGTCGCCGCGCTCCGCCAGATGGCGATCGAGACAGTTAGCGGCCAGGTTAAGGGTGCCGTCTTCGTACCATTTGATGGAGATATTACCCGGCGCGAATGAGGTGTTTTTCACGCGCGTGTAGGGCTTGATCCAGTCGAGAATTTTGCCCTGTTCGCCCCAGAAGGCATCTGGGTCGGTGACGGACTGCTGATACTGCGCCTCGTACTGTTCCGGGTTAATCAGGCAGCGTTCCGCAATATTAGCGGGAATAGAGTGTTTATGTATTTGGCTCATGGCTTTTTTTCTCCTGTAGGTTGTTAAATATATGTCAAATAAACGTTAATAGTAGGGGCTTTGGCGGCTTTGTTTGCTATTTGGGGGACAGATCACGCATTGATTGAACTGAATGAAAATCAATCAAATGAAACTTTGAGGTGAAATAATTTCTGAAATGGATTTATAGAAAATGAATTTATTAAATATTTTTTATAACAAATACTTATGCAAGATAAGTTGGGGATATTAGCGAGTTTATGCATAAAACCAGAGTAAACCGCTGTTCTTAAAGACTTGCGCAGCATGCCGTGCAAATGATACTGATATTGCGCGTTAAATAACCCCATAAAGCAACGCAACACAATTCATACCCCTTTCAGTGGGTGCCATTACCTCCTGGAATGGCGCCTTTCATCGAGGAAGTCTGTAGTGAAGAAAAAAACAAAAGTCAGCCTGGCCTGGCAAATTTTGCTGGCTCTGGTGCTGGGCATACTTCTGGGCAGTTACCTGCATTACCACGCCGAAAGCCGTGACTGGTTAATCTCGAACCTGCTGACCCCGGCGGGCGATATCTTTATCCATCTGATTAAAATGATCGTCGTACCGATCGTCATCTCGACCCTGGTGGTCGGCATTGCCGGCGTAGGCGATGCGAAGCAGCTGGGCCGTATCGGCGCGAAAACCATTATCTATTTTGAAGTGATCACCACGGTGGCCATCGTGCTGGGGATTACCCTGGCTAACGTCTTTCAGCCAGGAAGCGGCATTGATATGTCGCAGCTGGCGGCGGTGGATATTTCGAAATATCAAAACACCACGGCAGAAGTACAGAGCCACGCGCATGGCCTGATGGGCACCATCCTCTCGCTGGTACCGACCAATATCGTGGCTTCGATGGCGAAGGGCGACATGCTGCCGATCATCTTCTTCTCGGTGCTATTTGGTCTCGGCCTTTCCTCGCTGCCCGCTACCCATCGTGAACCGCTGGTCACGGTGTTCCGCTCTATCTCTGAAACCATGTTTAAAGTGACGCATATGGTGATGCGCTACGCGCCGGTGGGCGTGTTCGCGCTGATCTCGGTGACCGTGGCGACCTTCGGCTTCGCTTCACTGTGGCCGCTGGCGAAGCTGGTGATTCTGGTTTATTTCGCCATTCTGTTCTTCGCGCTGGTGGTGCTTGGCATCGTGGCGCGGGTATGCGGACTGAGCATCTGGACCCTGATCCGCATTCTGAAGGATGAGCTGATTCTGGCCTACTCTACCGCCAGCTCCGAGAGCGTGCTGCCGCGTATTATCGAGAAGATGGAAGCCTACGGCGCGCCAGCGTCGATCACCAGCTTCGTGGTGCCGACCGGCTACTCCTTTAACCTCGACGGCTCGACGCTGTATCAGAGTATTGCGGCTATCTTCATCGCCCAGCTGTACGGTATTGATCTGTCCATCTGGCAGGAAATTACCCTCGTGCTGACGCTGATGGTGACGTCGAAAGGGATTGCCGGCGTACCGGGCGTCTCCTTCGTGGTGCTGCTGGCGACGCTGGGCAGCGTGGGCATTCCGCTGGAAGGTCTGGCGTTTATCGCCGGCGTTGACCGTATCCTTGATATGGCGCGTACCGCGCTGAACGTGGTGGGCAACGCGCTGGCGGTGCTGGTTATCGCCAAGTGGGAACACAAATTTGACCGCAAAAAAGCGCTGGCGTATGAGCGTGAAGTGCTGGGCAAATTTGATAAAACGGCGCAATAAAACAGAAAGCCCGGTGACATCGCACCGGGCCTGAGAGAAAAACGTCGCGTTTCTGACGGCGGCTAATGCCTGACCCGGCCGAAACACTCCAGCCAGAACGGCTGGTGAACATCTCCAACAAGCCCGGCGTATGGACTGCGCCGGGCTTTTTCTTATCTTTTACTTATCCTGTCGAACTCTTCACAGCCGGTATCAAACCCCTCCTGACAGCTAACGTTGAGCCAGTGCAGCGCTTTCTGCCGGTTCGGTTCGATAAAGCCTTTTTCCCCCTGCAGGAAAAGCATCCCGGCCCAGTATTCGGCGTAGCCGGTACGGGAGAGGGCAGAGCTCTCTTTAAAGTACTGCGTCGCTTTGACATCATCTTCCGGAAGATGAACGCCGCTGGCGTAAATCAGCCCCAGCAGCATCTGAGCGTCAACGGCTGAATCGCTTTCCGGATCCTGCGCGGCGTGCTGTAACAGAGTGATGGCGTGGGGGTAGTTCGGCGTACCGGCCTGCTGGTTCACCAGCACCCGGGCGAGAACAATTTCCCCCGCCTTGCTGCCTGTTTGTACGGACTTTTCCGCCAGCACTTTAGCCTGGTGGTAGTCGGCCTGCTGAGGATTGCGGATTTTGAGCTGGGCCAGCAGCGCCAGCGCGTCGCCATCGCCGTTGTCTGCGGCTTTCTGCGCCCAGAATTCGGCCTGGGGAAAATCGCCGAAGCTGACGTAAGTATCCGCCAGGTAATATTGTGCACGTGGATCGCCGGCTTCGGCCTGTTGTCTATACTGGCTACCTGGTTCCATGGCGCCTGAGGTGAAGCTTGCTATCACCAGCAGTAAATAGAGGTATTTCATTTTTTATTATCGGTAGAGGACATAACGAGCAGTATAAAGGCAGGGGAAGAAGAAGAAAACGCCGGGAACTCGTGGGGGATACTTATGGTTTATCCGAATAATCGTGCCGTCTGTTTCCCCGGGGGCGGCGCCGACGCGCCTTGCCCGGGCTACAGATTCACAGTCGTCTGCGGTCCGCTAGCCCGGATAAGGTGTTAGCCGCCATCCGGGGGGATTGATTCACAGTCTTCTGCGGTCCGGTAGCCCGGCCAGGTGCGAAGCACCGCCTCCGGGGAGGCGGTCCGATTAACCCAGCGCGCTTTCGCGCAGGCGGGCTTTCAGCTTGTTGTACTCATCAATGACGTACTGCTCAGCGGCACGCTGGTCGGCAATCGGCTCAACGTTGACGGCGCAGTACTTGTACTCCGGCGTTTTGGTTATCGGGCTCAGGTTCTCGGAAACCAGCTCGTTACAGGCGCCAATCCACCACTGGTAGGTCATATAGACCGCCCCTTTATTCGGACGATCGCTGACCTGCGCGCGGGTGATAATACGGCCCTTACGCGAGTTCACCCACACCAGTGCCTCATCCTCAATGCCCAAACGTTCGGCATCGGCGGTGTTGATTTGCGCATAGCCAGGTTCATCCGCCAGCGCGGCCAGCGCCGCACAGTTACCGGTCATCGAACGGCACGAGTAGTGGCCGACTTCGCGCACCGTCGACAGCACCATCGGGTACTCTTCGGTGAGTTTGTCAATCGGCGCGACCCAGTCGCAGGTGAAGAACTGCGCCAGACCGTTCGGGGTATCGAACTTCTCTTTAAACAAATAAGAGGTCCCCTGCTCGGCGTCGGACTCATCGCGGCACGGCCACATGACGTAGCCTAGCTCGCCCATTTTCTCGTAGGTGGCGCCGTAGAAATCCGGACACAGATGCCGCAACTCGTCCCAGATCTCCTGGGTGTTGTTGTAGTGCATCTTGTAGCCCATCCGGGTAGCGATTTCGCTGATAATCTGCCAGTCGGTTTTCAGGTCCCATTTCGGCTCTACCGCTTTAAAGAAGCGCTGGAAGCCGCGGTCCGCTGCGGTATAGACGCCTTCGTGCTCGCCCCACGAGGTGGACGGCAGGATAACGTCGGCCGCTGAGGCGGTTTTGGTCATGAAAATATCCTGAACGATAACCAGTTCCAGATCGTCGAATGCCTTACGCACTGCGGACAGCTCGGCGTCGGTCTGGAGCGGATCTTCCCCCATAATATACGCCGCCCGCACTTCGCCATGCGCCGCGCGGTGCGGCAGCTCGCTGATGCGGTAGCCGGTGTGCGCCGGCAGGCTATCGACGCCCCAGGCTTTGGCGAACTTCTCGCGGTTCTCCGGGAACTTAACGTATTGATAGCCCGGATAGGTATCCGGCAGCGCGCCCATGTCGCAGGCGCCCTGAACGTTGTTCTGGCCGCGCACCGGGTTGACGCCGACGCTCGGCTTGCCGAGGTTGCCGGTGAGGATCGCCAGGCTGGTCAGCGAACGTACGGTTTCCACGCCCTGGTAGAACTGGGTCACGCCCATGCCCCACAGGATCGCGGCGGATTTCGCGCTGGCATACATACGGGCGCAGGCGCGGATCTCCTGGGCGCTCACGCCGGTGATCTCTTCCACCGACTCTGGCGTGTAGCCTTCGACGATTTTGCGATACTCTTCGAAGCCCTCAGAACGGCTGGCGACGAAGGATTTATCGTAGAGGTCTTCTTCGATAATCACGTGCCCGATAGCGTTGAGCAGCGCGATATTCGAGCCGTTCTTCAGCGCAATGTGCATATCGGCAATGCGCGCGGTTTCAATTTTACGCGGATCGCAGACGATGATTTTTGCCCCGTTGCGTTTGGCGTTAATCACGTGATTCGCCACAATAGGGTGTGAATCTGCCGGGTTATACCCGAAGATAAACACGAGATCGGTATTGTCGATCTCGGTGATGGCATTACTCATAGCGCCGTTACCGACCGATTGGTGCAGACCTGCAACCGATGGGCCGTGTCAGACGCGAGCGCAGCAGTCGACGTTATTGGTACCAATAACGGCGCGCGCGAATTTTTGCATCACATAGTTGGTTTCGTTA